>Ga0302323_100000163_pt1 | contig 49695 bp, 31 predicted proteins | sample Fen_T0_3_FD_201950 | JGI IMG/M metagenome (GOLD analysis project Ga0302323, IMG submission 201950) | Peat permafrost microbial communities from Stordalen Mire near Abisko, Sweden - Fen_T0_3 | ecosystem: Environmental > Terrestrial > Soil > Wetlands > Permafrost | place: Sweden: Abisko...
GTAGCGCACGCTGTGGCCTTGCCCGCGGAGGATGCTTGCGGCATATGGCAGCGAGAGCGGAGGGAACTGCGACGCGTAACGTTTGAGGCGTGAAAGCAGCGAAGTGAAGACGCCACGGCCAAAGTCGCTACCGGTACCAAAGCTTCCATTGGTGTCCTTCGAGACGCGATAGGGTCTGTCGGCGTAGACGTCGGACAAGAAGACATTCATGTCAGTAACTCTTTTCGCTGGGCCGCGCGGCGAGCCCCTCTGGGGACGAGCTACTTCTCTGCCGGCGGTGGAGCGAGCATCTCCATGGCCCAGATGGCTGCCGGACGCATGTACATGGTCGCACGGTGCCTCCCCTGGATATCCCAAGCTTCGGGCGTGCGGAACCAGTAGCCCTTCTTGTTGTAGCTGACGTCATAGACTCCCCAGGCCGTTTTGTATGCTTCCTCGGTCATGCCCTCTTGGAGCATCATGGCCGCCAAGGCGAAAGTCGTACCGACCCAGACCTCCTGCGCCTGCCCGACGGTCGCGATCAGGCGCCCATCGTGCTCCATACCATTCGCAGCGCCGAGCTGACCACCACCGAATCCCAACACGTTGGAGGCGAAAACCTTCTTTGTGGCGGCAAGGTGCATCTGTGGCGGCACGATATCGCCGAGGCCCGTAAGTGTGGCGTACCACTGGCCGGCGAGTTGCATCGCCTGCACGTTGTCTCTGTACTGACTGAGTGTGTCGTAGCGGAAGTACTCTCCATTCCACAGCTTGTCGATGTAGGCCTTGCGCGCTCTGACGAACAGCTCCCGGTAGCTGGCGGCCTCTCGAGGCAGACCCAGTGTGCGCGCGATCTCTTCTGCGGCCCGCAACGCGGCCAGATAGAGACCACCGCAATAGGCGCTTTCGCCTTTCACGATCCAATCGTCGTACGTCTGGTCCGGGAACCCATCGTTCTCGGGCAGGCCGTCGCCATTGCGGTCGTACCGGCGCAGGTAGCTCAATGCCTCCTGCACGGCGGGCCAGGCGTGGCGGAGAAAGTCGGTGTCCTTGCTCCCAGTGTGAACGAAGTCGCGCCAGACCATCAAGACGAACGTGCTGTTGAGGTCCTTCCAGTCATTCGTGTCTTGCCAGGCGAAATCGTTCGCCTGGAGAAATGGATCGCGCCCGACATGGCCGAAGTCATGTGCCACCACGCCGCGTTTCTTGCGGGCGCGCGAGTGGATCTGCCCCGTTGTGGAGACCTTCCAGTTCCAAAGGACGTTCTCCGGAAGCTCCTGCGAGACGCTGTCGGCAAAGCGGCGCAGCAAATCCTTGTCCAGGTCTGGCCAGAACTTCACCAGCGGCATGGACGCGTAGAAGAGCACGTCCAGCGTGCTGTAGAACGGATAGTCGAAGCACTCCAAGAAGGAGAAGACCTCCGGCGTGCTCGCGGTCGACTCCATTGGACGACCCCACAGAGAACCGCCGTCAGCCAGAACGTACAGCTCATTGAACAGCATGCCGCGGTACCACAGCGGCTTGCTAGCATCGTTCACATAGGGCGCTTGCCACTGATCGATGGCGCGGCTCCAGGCGTCGGCGTTCAGTAGGCCGTCCCTGGCGATCTTCCACGCGTTCTGTCCGCTGGTGCCGTAGTAGTTCGTGTAGTGGCGTTGCCACTTGCGTCCCTCGCCAAACTGGGCGATGGGAAGATCCCAAGCCAGGACGATGGGAACGACGCGCTTCTCACCTGCCTGCAGCGTAAAACTCACAGCGATAGCGCCGGCCGTGTCTTCCGTGATGCTGAGCCACTTGCGATCGTCGTTGGGGAGTTGACCGGTCTTGGAGAATGAGTCCCACACATCACGGCCAGACTGGTGTGCAAGAAAAGTGGTCTTGTAGCTGACTGTGACGCCGTCAGACTCCAGGGCGGCGATCGCCATCTGCCCATCAGACTCCTCCTGCACGGGCATGTCGCGCACGCGGTCAAAGACGATGCCCTTCATGGTGCCTAGGGAGCTGATGGACTCCGAGGAGAAGCGGTTCGTGTTGCCACCGTTCAGGCGACCCTCGAGGTCACGCCGATAGTCGCGGAACCATCCCAGCATGTTCGTCCAAGAGAACATCACAGACACCGTGACGGCTCTGTCGCCTGGATTCTCGGCGTGCCAGCGATAGACCGCGACCGGGTAGCTGGTCTCCTTGTAGTTGTTAGGAAGGATGGGCGAGAACTGCTCGACCCAAACGTGCGCCGGGAGCTGGTCCCAGTGGTAGTCGAACCACGCCTTGGGATAGAGCGCGTAGTAGTCACCCGCTCCTGCGGGGTAGTTCCAGTTCCAGCTCCCGAGCTGCCCGTCTTGCGGACCTGTGGCGACTAGCACCTGCGCGACGCCCTGAGGCGAGCCTTCGGACCTCTGGAACACGGCGAATGCATTCGAGAAGACAGTCTGGTACTTGTGCACGCCTGCCTTCATGTGCCAGCGGGCGAAATCGCCGCGATAGGTCTGCGAGAAAGTGCCGGCGCCAAAACCCCCGACAGGCGCGCCCTGCCAGTATTCGTCCTGGATCATCCATTCCAGACCAGGTTCGTTGGTGCCGGGATCGCGCAGGGGCTGCCCGATGGGTCGCCTCCACGCAGCCGCGGGAATCGAGTCATTTGCCGCCGCTGGTCGATCGGGATTCGCTCCCGCCCGTCCCCCGGCAGCAACGGCCATCCCGGCGTTGGATATGGCCGAGACCAGCACGATGCGGAGGCCCACCGCAGCAAGTACGCGCGGAACGCGTCGCAACGGAGTCGTGGAAGCGCCCACGTGCTCGTCGCGGCCATCAGATGCCATTGCGGACGCAAGCTACACCATGCCTTGACACGGCGTCAATCGCGGCGCTCTGCAGAGTGGACGCCCGGCGCCTCATGCCCTGTGCGTGCAACGGATTTTGCTACACTTTGCGCGGACGGAGGGAAGAGCATTCCTCATGCGTCTGGGCGCCCGCGGATAGGGCGAGAGCGATAGGAGAAGCCATGGCGAGTACTCCGGACCGGACCACATTGAAAGACGCCTTCAAGAACGATTTCCTCATCGGCGCCGCCATCAGCGCGGACCAGATCCTTGGCCGGGAGCCGAAGGCCACGGCCCTGGTGGAGAGGCACTGCGGCAGCATCACGCCGGAGAACGTGTTGAAGTGGGAAGAGGTCCATCCGGAACCGGACCGCTACGATTTCGAGGTGCCGGACCGATACGTGGCCTACGGGGAACAACACGGGATGTACATCATCGGCCACACCCTGGTCTGGCACTATCAGACGCCGGACTGGGTGTTCAAGGACGCATCGGGAAGACCTCTGAGTCGCCAAGCGCTCCTGGAACGAATGAGGGACCACATCTTCACGGTGATGGGCCGCTACCGGGGAAGGATCCACGCTTGGGACGTCGTCAACGAAGCCGTCATGGCAGACGGTTCCTTCAGGAAATCCAAATGGCTCGAGATCATCGGCGAGGACTACGTCCTCAAGGCCTTTGAGTTCGCCCGCGAGGCCGATCCGAAGGCCGAGCTCTACTACAACGAGTACGATTTCGAGTACCGTCCCAAATGCGAAGCGGTCGTCCGGCTCATCAAGGACCTCCGTGCCAAGGGAGCGCGGCTGGACGGCCTCGGCATACAGGGTCACTGGTTCCTGGACTTCCCGCGGATCGATGAGCTCGAAGCCTACGTGCTGGCCCTCGCCGAGCTGAAGCTGAAGCTCATGATCACCGAGCTGGACTTAGGGGTGGTCCCTTTCTGCCATTTGGATGCCCCCATCGTCGACATCGCTTCATTCGACGCGGAGACGCGGAAGAAGCTCAATCCCTATCCGGACGGCCTGCCGGAGGCTGTCCAAGAGGAGCAGGCGAGGCGCTACCACGACTTGTTCTCGCTCTTCAGGAAACACCGGGACAAGTTCAGCCGGGTCACGTTCTGGGGCGTGCACGACGGCCAATCCTGGCGCAGCTACCTTCCCATCAAGGGCAGGACCGAGTATCCGCTGCTCTTTGATCGCCGCTGCCAGCCCAAACCCGCGCTGGGTGCCATCATCGAGGCAGCGCGAACGTAGGGGCGCAGGGCCGTGCGCCCTACCCCGATCAACCGGCGCTGACTGTGTCCTGCTCGGGCGAGTCCCAGACCAGAGTACCCGAGTCACTCATCGAGCTCGAGACCCGCAGCGTCCCGTCTTTCACGAGCTGCTGCGTCGAGTGGCAGATGGCGCCGAACAAACCCTGGAGGGACGGCGTGGCGATGCCAGGATGGAAGCCCACCCAGGCGTTCCGCCCGCTGACCTTGGCCACGTACATGGCCCGGTCAGCCGTGCTGATCACCTGCTCCCAGGTCAGGGCGTCGAGTTGCTCCTTGAAGAACGGGTAGCAGGCGAAGCCGACGCAACAGCTCATGCGCACCACGCGCCCCTCTCCGACCTCGAAGACATGCTGCGCCACGCGAGAGCGGATCCGCTCGGCCAGCTCGGCCAGCCCCTCGCCGCTCAACTCGCGAGCGACGAGCAGAAACTCGTCGCCGCCCCAGCGCACCACGACGTCCGAGGCGCGCACGGCGGACTTGAGCAGCTCGGGCATCTGGCACAGCACCGCGTCGCCCACGGCGTGGCCGGCCGAGTCATTGACCGCCTTGAAGTGATCCAAGTCGATCATCACGAACGCCAGGTCGACCAGCTCCTCGCCCGTATTCTCCTCGGTGGAGCGGCGGTGGCGGCGCTGGAGCAGGGCCACTTCTCTCTCAACGTACTCGGTGAGGAAGCGCCGATTGGCAAGTCCGGTGAGAGAGTCGGTGATGCTAGCCTGCGCCAGCTCGTGGTTGACGCGTTCCAGCTCGAGCTGCCGCTCGGATAGCTCGCGAGTCCGCTCCTGGACGCGCAGCTCGAGCTGATGGGCGTACTCGGCCTCACGCGCGAACTTCTGCTGCTGTCTGCGGACTACCGCGAGGACGCACCCCACGAGCAAGAGGAAGTAGGCCGCGATGGCCCACCGGGTGGCCCAAGGTGCGGCGGCTACGTCCACGCCCACGGTCAAGCCGTCGTTGTTCCAGCGCCCGTCGCTGTTGGCAGCTCGCACCCGGAAGGTGTAGCGCCCGGCGTTGAGGTTGGTGTACGTGACGGTTCTGCGCCCGACCAGCGGCACCCACTCCGGATCGAAGCCCTCGAGCTGATAGGTGAAGCGATTGCGCGCCGGGGCGGTGAAGTCGAGGGCCGCGAGCTCGAAGGTCAGCACCTTGTCCCGGAACCCCAGCGAGACCTGCCGGGCCTGATCAGGTGGGCCGGCCAGCGGCCGATGGTCGACCGTCAGCGAGGTCAGGACGACGGGCGGCACTTGCTCCACCTGGCGCAGCCGGTCCGGCATGAACGCGTTGAAACCGTTGATGCCGCCGAAGAACAGCTCGCCGCGCGCGCTCTGGTACCAGGCCCCGAAGTTGAACTCGCTCGCCTGCAGTCCGTTGCTCAGGCCATAGTGGGTCAGCTCGCTCGTGCGCGGATCGAGGCAGGAGAGGCCGTTGTTCGTGCTCAACCAGAGCCGTCCGCGACCGTCGCTGCGGATGCCGTACACCACGTCGCTGATCAGGCCGCTGCGGGTCGTGAGGGTCTGGAAGGTGTTGCCACCCGGCAGCAGGTGGGAGAGGCCGCCATGCGTTCCCACCCAGAGCTGGCCGGCAGCATCCACGAAAGGGCAGTAGACGGTATTCGATGGCAGGCTGTTGGGATCGCCGGGGCGGTGCTCGAAGTGCTGGAAGCGGCTAGTGCGCGGATCGAGCAGGTCCAGCCCCTTCTCCCAGGTGCCCACCCACACGCGAGCATCGGCGGACTCTGCGAGACCTGAGACGCGGTCGCCGCTCAGGCTGGCCGGGTTCTGCGGGTCGTGGCGGAAGTGCGCGAATCGCTCCGTCTCGGGATCCAAGCGCTCCAAACCGCCACCGTAGGTGCCGAGCCAGAGTTGGCCATCCCGATCCTCAAGGATGGACGTGATGCCGTTGGCGCTCAGCCCATCCGGCTGCTTCGTGTCGCCGCGGAAATGCTTGAAGGCGCCAGTCGTCACGCTGAGCCGGTCGAGACCGGCGTCGAGGGTCCCGATCCAGAGATCGCCGTGATGGTCGTGGCGCAGAGCCATCACTTGGTCGCTGGCGAGACTGCGCGAATTCTTGGGGTCATGCCGGTAGGCGCTCATCCGACCCGAGCCACGCTCCATGACGTACAGACCGGCGTCGAAGGTGCCGATCCAAAGTCGCCCGGCACGATCCTCCGAAATCGACGTGACGTTGCCGCTTCCAAGTCCCGCGGGGTTCCCCGGCGCGGGCGCCACGTGGCCGAACTGCCAACTCAGCGGGTTCCACTTGTTCGCACCGCCCACACGAGTCCCGACCCAAAGGACGCCGCCGCGGTCCTGAGTGAGTGCCAGAACATGATCGTCGGCCAGGCTCCATGGGTCTTTGGGGTCCTGCCGGTAGTGGACGAAGAGGCGGCGGCCGGGATCGAAGAGCTCGAGCCCGCCGCTGGTGCCGATCCACAGGCGGTGGTCCGCGTCCTGGAGGATCGCACGGACCTGGTCGTGGCCCAGGCTGCCGGCCACGTTTGCATCGTGCTTGAAGTGCTCGCAGCGGCCGGTGCGAGGATCGAGGCGATTCAGGCCCCCGCTGAAGGTGCCCACCCAGAGTGCGCCAGCGTCGTCCTCGATGATCGCTCGCACCTTCGCCTCGCTGAGGCTCGACGGATCGGACGGTCGTGGAGCGAAATGCGCGAATCCCTTGCCGTCGGCATTCAGCAGGTCGAGGCCACCGTCACTGCCCACCCAGAGACGATCCTTGCTGTCCACATAGATGGCGTAGATCCGGTTGTCGCTGAGGCTCGCGGCGTCGGCGGCGTCATGGGCAAAGCGCGTCAGGCCGCCCGTGGCAAGGTCGAGGCGCAGGAGCCCCGCATCCCGGGTCCCTACCCAGAGTGCCCGTTGCTTGGCCGCGAAACGCAGCGCACGGATGTGCTGCCCGGCCAGCTTGTCCTGGCGCACCACTCGATCGCTCGCTGTGTCCAGGGTGGCCAGCCCGTCGGAAGTGGCGATCCAAAGGTTGCCGGTTGCGTCCTCGGCCACTGCCCAGACGAAGCTGCTCGGGAGCGAGGCGGCGTCGGCCGGGTCGTGCTTGTAGACCTTGAAGGAGATCCCGTCGAAACGATCGAGGCCATCTTCTGTGGCCAGCCAGACGTAGCCGCGACGGTCTTGGAGAATGTCCATCACCGTGGACTGCGACAACCCTTGCTCGATGGAGAGGTGATCGAAGCGGATCGGTCGAACTGGCGCTGCCGCGGGCGACGCTGCCAGCGATCCTGCGGCCAGCGCTACCAGACCGCCCGTCAGTAGGAGACGTCGTTTCGTTCTTCTCACGGCAACCAGTCCCGATTCAGAGCACGTCATGACTTGGGAGTGGCGTCGGCGGCGGGCTGCAGCATCGCGGCAAATACCTCCGCAGGGACCGCCGGCGAGAACAGGAATCCCTGATACGCACTGCATCCGTGCCGGTGCAGGAAATCCAGCTGACTGGTTTCCTCTACATCCTCGGCGACCACCTGCAATCCCAGCTGCCGCGCCATGACGATGGTAGCACTTGCGATGGCCGCGTCCTCCGATGGTCGAGTCTCGCTACATTCTATGCGAGCGGACACGGCCCTCAGGGGTCCTTGATGCGCTCGCCAACGCCTTGGCTTGCCACGCCTCCAGCGTCCCCACCCGCATCCGACCAGAGCACTGCCTCGGACCACAAGATCGAGTCTGGCCAGAGTGAGGCATCCGGCCAGAGGGACGCATCTGGCCAAAGCGACGCATCCGGCCAGAGGGACGCATCCGGCCAAAGTGACGCATCTGGCCAGAGTGAGGCGTAGGACGACAGGACGGGCGAGTCGGGCTGCGCCGTGTCAGACCACAGGAGCGAGCTCGACCAAATCGCCTGAAGCGAGAAGGCGGGGTTGGCCCACAACGCGCCCGTGTTCTCGAAGAGCAATGCGCCGGTGTCCGGGTCAGGCCACACCAGAGGTGATGGGGCACTTTGCACCTGCCCGCCTGTCCGCAACGCCGCCAGGACGTCCAGCGCTCCGGCTCCCGAGCTGAAGGGGTCGCCAACACTCGCCTTCCTCGCGGAGAGCATCAGTCGCGCCTTCACCGTTGCCGGGTTGAGGGAGGGCTCTTGCTGGAGCATCAGGGCCGCCGCGCCCGAGACATGCGGCGCCGCCATGCTGGTGCCCGACATTTGGAAGTAGTCGATGACCTCCGGCTGGCCAGGGTCTGCGGCCACTCGCTGATCTGGAGACTGCGAATCGAGGTAAGAGCCCGGTGCTCGAATCGAAACGATCCGGCTGCCTGGCGCGAGGATGTCGGGCTTGGCAACACGGTCGAGAAGCGTGGGACCGCGAGACGAGAACGTGGTAACCGCGTCGTCCGCGCTCTCAGGCGTACCCCGGTCGTTGAATGCGCCCACCGTAATGACCTTGCGAGAGTTGCACGGGCTGCTGATCGTACCGTGGCCGCTCCGGCCGGAATTGCCGGCGGAGCATACGACCACGATGCCCGCGTCCCAGACCTCATCGACCGCCTGCACCAGCGGGTCGGAGGCAGCGGGCTCGTAGATGGGATGGCCGAGCGATAGGTTGACGACGCGAATGCCGTACTCGTCCTTGTGGTCGATGACCCACTGCAATCCCACCATCACGTCCGAAGTCCGTCCGCTGCCGACGCTGTCCAGCACGCGAACGGAGACTAGATTGGCCCCGGGGGCCACGCCGTGGACATTACCCTGAGGTGAGCGGCTGCCATTCCCCACCAGGATCCCGGCCACGTGCGTTCCGTGCCCATCACCATCGCTGGTGTTGGCTGGGTCGGAAGGAGCACTCGCCGGCTGCACACCGCCAACCAGGTCGACGGCCGCGACGAGCGTTTGGATATCCGGGTTCGATGCCACGCCGGAGTCGAGCATGGCAATCGTCACGCCACTTCCCGTCAAAGAGCTCTCGGGCTGAGTCGCTGGCGGATAGTCGACGGCTTCGAGCGCCACGTCCATGGCGGCGAAGACGGGCGCATCGAATGCCACGAACTCGACGTTCGGATTGTCCGCCAGGGCGGTGACAGCCCGCCCCGGGAGTCGCAGGGACAGCCAGCGGGACCGGCGATGCTCGTGACGGACGCGGCCGCCCAGTTGTCGCACGGCTGCGCGCTCGCTGTCGCCAGGCACGCGGCGAAACCGGACGATCACGTCGACGCCCGCAGCGCCTCTGGCGGTCGCCTCCTGTCTGGCCCGCGCGCTCAGCTTAGTGTGGCCCCGCTTCGGTGTGGACGCCCCAGCTACCATCGCCGCTGATAGAAGGACAAGAAGAGAGGACATCAAGAAACGATACACATAGATACTTGTTTTGTTCATATCCAAACACCGCCATAACACATCATGCAACCGCGATGCCGCAGCGCCGGCGGTGTCGGGCTAGCAACCGATCTGGAAGCAACTCAATGGGTTACCGTGTCTCAACGTGAATGGGGGGCCACCCAGGAACGGCGTCCGCCCGGGGATTCACCAGAATTATGGCGCGCCGAAACTTACGAATGGCGCGACCGCTGAGCACGGCGACGGAGCAGGGTCAGCTCGGTGATACCCAGAAGCGCCGTGGCAGTGCGCGCGTCGCCTGGAGCAGCGGACTCGATTTCTGCCAGGAGGCACGCCTCCGCCCACTGGCATGTATTGGTGCCAGTCGGTTGGCCCAGGACAACCGCGTCAAGGGTATTGACGACGGTGGGCCACCAAGGCGATCGGACGGCCTGCCCTGTGGCGCGGTGACGCCCTGCGTTGCGGAGCTGACGGCGGTAGGTGGTCTCGGGCAGACCGAGCAACTCGGCGCCGCGTCGCAATACGCCACCCGAGAGCCGGTCGGCCGTGAGAACGAGGTCTTCGGCCAGCCACTTCCCGATGGGCGGGACCGCCGCAGGGCCCGACACGATCGCAGCGGGGAGAATCCCGGCGAGTGCGCTTCGCAGCCGCAACGCCGGGTCAGGCGGGCTGGTCGCGCCACTTGCGCCAGGCGGCGGCGCAAGCGGTGACGGCAGCACCGCGGTGGCCGCGGACGGCGCCGCCACGGCAACCTGGAAGCCCTGCAGATCAGCGACGTCAACCTCCGCGCTGTCGCAAAACAGCGCGGACGTCAGGACCAGGTTCTGTAGCTCGCGTACGTTGCCAGGCCAGTCGTGCGACTCAAGCGCCTTCTCCGCACGGGCCGTGAAACGCAGGGCCGGCCGGCGGTAGAGCGCCGCGAGCTGCTTCAGGAAGACCGTCGCCAGATGAAGGATGTCCTCGCGCCGCTCACGCAGCGGCGGGACGTGCAGTCGCACGACGTTCAAGCGATGGAAGAGATCCTCGCGAAACTTGCCCTCGGCCACCTTCGTACGGAGCTCGCTGTTCGTGGCGGCGATGATGCGCGCGTCGACCGTGCGCGCCACCACGCTGCCCACGGGGGTGAACTGCTTCTGCTGGACAAAGCGCAGCAACTTGCTCTGCAGATCGAGCGGCAAGTCGCCGATCTCGTCCAGGAACACGGTGGCGCCGTCGGCCTGCGCCAGCCTTCCTGGCTTGCGGGCGTGGGCGCCGGTGAAGGCGCCGCGTTCGTGGCCGAACAGCTCGCTCTCGATCAAGGTGGGCGCTATGACGCTGCAGTCGACCACCACCAGCGGGCGATCATGACGCGCACTGAGCTCATGAATGATCTGGGCCAGCAGCTCCTTGCCCGTGCCGCTCTCGCCGGTGATCAGGACGGTCGTGTCGGTGCGCGCGACCTTCCGAGCAGTCGCGAGGAGCGCCTCCATGACTGGCGAGCGATAGGCGAAACGTGAGCCGTGCACGACGCGACGCAGGTCCGCGACCTCGGCCTCGAGGCGCGCCCGCTCCGCTTGCTGTCGCTCGCGTTCCCGCTCGATGAGGCGCACCCGGTCCAGCGCCACCGCCATCTCAGAGGCCAGCGCCTCCATGAACTTCAGGTCCGAGCCCGCAAGCGAGATATAGAGCGATGTCGCCTCCAGGACGATCGCCCCCAGACAACGACTCTGGAGAAAGAGCGGCACAGCGCACAAGAACAGATCCCCGGGTTGGCCGCCACCCTGGGCCACCAGGTTCTGCTCCCGGCAGGCTTGCTCCACAATAGCCAGGTCCCGCTCCGTGGCGTGGAATGCCTGCGTGCCTCCCCCGGCTCGCTCGATGCCTCCCAAGAGCGTATAGCCGCCCGGTACGCCGCGCTCGAAGACGCCCACGCGGCGAGCGTGTAGCGCCTCGAACAGCCGCGCCGTGAAGTTGCTCGCCAGCTCGCTGGCGTCCGCGGAAGCCGCTACCACTGCCACCGCGTCAAGCAACAGGCGCATGTTGCGATAGTCCCTGAACTTGTCTCCGGTGAAGATGCCCTGGAGCCGGTCGACACTACCGGCCAGCTCCACGTCCGAGCCCCGCTCCCAGACGCGCACGCCGGCGACACCTCCGCGCTTGGCGGCGCTCAGCGCCTGGTCCGCCCTGCGGATCAGCTCCTGGGCATCGACCCGCTCCTCCGGGTCAGCCACGGCCACGCCGGCGCTGAACTCGAGCCGGACGATGTCTCGGTAGTAGCGCTGATCGCTCAGGCGGCCGACGAGCTTCTCCGCCACGTTCCGGCCGTCCTCGAGCGGCGTGTCGAGCAGTATCACGGCCAGCACCGCTCCTCCGTAGCGCGAGACATTGTCGTGGCTCCGGATCTCCTCAGTGAGCGCGGTCGCGATCTCACGCAGGACCTGATCGCCGGCGCGACGGCCCAGCCGCTCGTTGACCCACCCGAAGTCGTCTGGCCCCAGGAGCAGCAACAGGGCTGGGAACCGCGACTTCTCGGCGTGGGCCAATGCCGCCTCGACATCGGCCTGGAACCGCAGGCGATCCGGGAGCCCCGTGATGGCATCGAAGACGGTCCCGGCTAGCGTGCGGGCATTCGCGGCAAAGGCAGCGGCGAGACCCAGGAACCCTTTCCACCAGCCCTCATCGAGCAGCGCGTCGGCCATCGGAAATGACCTGATGTCGTCCGCGGAGAGCTCGGCCGTCTGCTCCCCGAAGCGCAGGCCGATCCAGGCCGCGACCTCCGCACCGTGCGGTGCGACGCACCGGCGACGGTCGAGCCCGGGGGCTTCTCCCGACGGCAGGCGCACCCAGTGAAGGGGGATTCGGAAGAGGATTCCGTCCGGAGTCCTGCTGGCCAGGCGTAGCGCCCCATCGCCGCCCGCAGACGGCTCCGAGCTGCGCTGGCGATTGAACTCCGCGGCGCTCTCGGCGTCCAGCAGCTCCGTGACCGGAGCGAGCCGGCCGTCGTGGATCAGGATCTCGCGTTCGCCTTCGGAGCCGGGAGGAACGTAGAAGGAGACCGACACCGCTCCGCTGAGCCGCCCGACCAGGCGCACGTAGGACCGGAGGATTTCCGTGGCTCCGTTCATCGGATCTCAGCCATCGGCCGAGCCGTCGGCCAAGGATATGGTGCTTGACGCGACGGTCTCCGGTCAAGCCCAGTAGGGCGTTGCGTCGTCCGCCGCTCAGGCGTGGACGCCTGGCGCCTCATGCCCTGTGCGTGCGACGTACTCGACGTACGACCCTGGGTAGAGATGGGGCTCTGTCTCGGTCCCGCTCTCGCCGCCGAGCTCGAGCACGCGGTTCGACAACCCGCGCAGGAACGTGCGGTCGTGCGAGACGAAGAGCATCGTGCCCTCGAACTCGTGCAGCGCCTCGACCAGCATTTCCTTGGTGGCCAGATCGAGGTGGTTCGTCGGCTCGTCCAGCACCAGGAAGTTCGGCGGGTCGTAGAGCATGCGCGCCATGACGAGGCGCGAGCGCTCGCCACCGGAGAGCGCGCGGATCTTCTTGTCCACGTCTTCTCCCGAGAACTGGAAGGCCCCGGCCAGGCCCCTGAGCGCGCCGATCGACTCGTGGGGAAAGTCCTGCTGGAGCTGCTCGAAGACCGTCAGCGCGGGATCGAGTAGATCGAGGGCCTGCTGGGAGAAGTAGCCGAGCTTGAGGCTCGCACCGAGCTTGACCTCGCCCGAGTCCGGCGGCAAGACGCCGGCGACCATCTTGAGAAGCGTCGTCTTGCCAGCTCCGTTCCGGCCCATCACACACCAGCGCTCGCCGCGCCGGATCAGCATGCTCAGCCTGTCGTGGACGACGCGTGCGCCATAAGCCTTGTGCACGGAGGCGAGCGTCGCGACTTCGTCGCCCGAACGCGGGGGGCGGCGGAAATCGAAGCGCACCACCTTCCTGGACCTGGGAGGCTCGATACGCTCGATCTTGTCAAGGGCCTTCACGCGGCTCTGCACCTGTGCGGCCTTGGCCGCATGCGTAGAGAAGCGATCGATGAAGCGCTGCTGCTTCGCGAACATCGCCTGCTGCCGCGCGTAGGCTGCCTCGCGGTTGGCATCGCGCAGGTTGCGCTCCTGTTCGTAGAAGTCGTAGTTGCCGGTGTAGGCCGTGATCTCGCCCTCGTCGATCTCCGCGATGCGCGAGACGACGCGGTTCATGAACTCGCGGTCGTGCGAGGTCATGAAGAGCGCGCCCTGGTACGACTTCAGGAACGACTCGAGCCAGAGGATCGACTCGATGTCGAGGTGGTTGGTCGGTTCGTCCATGAGTAGCACGTCGGGGCGGCCAAGCAGCACGCGCGCCATGGCGACGCGCATCTTCCAACCGCCCGAGAGCGCGCCGACGTCGCCGTCGATGCGCTCGTCGTCAAAGCCGAGCCCGTGCAGGACCTCGCGCGCGCGGGCCTCGAGCGCGTAGCCCCCGAGGTGGTCGTACTCCTCCTGCACGTGGCCGAAGCGCTCGAGAATGCGCTCCATCTCGTCCACACGCTCCGGATCGCCCATGGCCTGCTGCAGGTGCTCGAGCTCGTGGTGCAGGTCACCGAGGCGCCCCGAGCCGGCGATCGCTTCGTCGAGCACCGAGCGGCCCGACATCTCCTCCACGTCCTGCCGAAAGTAGCCGATGGTGAGCTTGCGTGGAACCGTGACCTCGCCTTCGTCGGGCGACTCCTCTCCCACGATCATGCGGAAGAGCGTCGTCTTGCCTGACCCGTTCGGACCGACGAGGCCGACCCGCTCGCCAGGGTTGAGCTGGAACGAGGCCTCAACAAAGAGGACCTGGCGACCGTACTGCTTGCTGATGCGCGTGAAGGCGATCATGACAAGCGCGTAGGGTAACCCGAGATGGCCCGAGCGCCGTCATCGCTCAAGGCCCGAGAGCAGCCAGTCACCCCGCCCGGCGTGCTGGCAAGGGTGTGCGCAGAGCCAAGGCGAGGATGCGCGGAGAGCTGAGTTGCGGATACTGCATGCTCGGTGATCGGGGCGCGGTTCAGATCCGCGTCTTCGCGCCGTCTGGTGGCAGCGCTTAATCCGTTCTTCAGCGTCGTTTGCTAACGTTCCGGCCATGCGAATCAGATACGCCGTTCTTGTCATGAGCGTTGTGGCAGGTCTGGCCGTTGCAGCTGAAAAGGAACAGCCGACTAGACCGGACCTTTCAGGCGAATGGAGACTCAATCAGGCAAAGAGCGACGACGCGCGTGCCGTGTGGGCCGAGGCCATTGCACGGCGCCGCGAGCGCGCGACCTCTGAAGGACCGATGGGCGGTGGCGGTCCCATGGGCGGCGGTCCCATGGGCGGAGGCCCGATGGGAGGCCCGATGGGAGGCCCGATGGGCGGGCCCATGGGGGGTGGACCCATGGGCGGAGCCCCGATGGGGGCCATGACGCCACCTTCTAAGGAACAGATGCTCGCTCGGCAACTGGTCGTGGCTGAGGCCATGACGCCTACGCGGCGTCTCGCCATCCAGCAGAGCGGCACGGAAATCACCGTGACCAGCGAGCTGCGTGAGCGGACGTTTCCGATCAACGGAGTCGTGAAGGACGGCCAAGGCGATGCAGTGATCAAGCGCCGTGTGGAATGGAGGAAGGACGGCCTCGTCCTGGCCACAGAGACACAGGCGCTGAGGACGCGTCAGACGCTCCGCCTGCAGCCGGACGGCGCGCTTGAAGTGCAGGCACAGGTGGAAGATCGGATGTTCGACAAGCCGGTCAAGGTAAGGCGCGTCTACGAACGCGCCCGTGCTGGCGAGGCGATGCCCGGCTCGCCGCAGCCGGACGCGTCGAACTCATCCCGGCCGCCTGCTCCGACATCCTTGGATGAGCCACCACCGCCGGAATAGACGGACCTGCCTGTAAGAGGAGCGCGCGCCGTCACCAACGCGCGCTCCTGGTTGTGCGGCTCGCGACGTCCAGTGCCGCGTCTGTGGTACATCTCTCCCATGACGGCTCAGCAGACGGCCGCAGCAGTCAGCGCTCCCGGGCTGTATCTGCACGTTCCTTTCTGCTCGGCCGTATGCCCGTACTGCGATTTCTCCGTCATGCGCGTGGTCGAGGCGGCTCGCAGGCGCTTCGTCGATCACATCGTGGCTGAGTTGCCTCTGGCCGCACCGGAGTGGACTGATCCCCGGCCTTTCGACACGGTGTACTTCGGCGGCGGCACGCCTTCGCTCTTGACCGTCGATGAGCTGGCGCGCCTGCTCGATGCCTGCCGCCAGCACTTGCCACTTGCGGCTCAGCCTTGGATCTTTCTGGAGGCCAACCCCGAGGACGTGACGTCTTCGTCCTGTGCCGTTTGGCGGGACCTCGGCGTGCGTACGCTCTCCCTCGGGGTACAGTCCTTCTCCGATAACGCGCTGTGCTTTCTCGGCCGCCGCCACAACGCACAGCAAGCACGCACCGCGGTCGAGATCGCACAGGCCGCAGGCTTCGACACTGTCTCGCTCGACCTCATCTTTGGCCTGCCTGGCCAGACCGGCGAGGCGTGGCAGCGAGATCTGGAAGCAGCCGTGGCGCTTGGGCCGGGGCATGTGTCCTGCTACCAGCTCACCATCCACGAACGCACGCGCTTCGGCGTGGCCGCCAAACGCGGCGAGCTCGTGGAGCTTCCGCAAGACAACCAGGCCACGCTCTTTGAGCTCACGCACCGCTTGCTCGCCGACGCCGGCTGGCGCGCGTACGAGGTCTCCAATTTCGCACGCGGCAGGGAGCACGAGTCGCGCCACAACAAGAAATACTGGGACCACACGCCCTACCTTGGGCTCGGTCCCTCGGCACACTCGCTGGCCATGGCGAATGGGACAGCGGCGCCGGCCGCACGCCGCTGGTGGAACGAGCTGCGCACGCCGCGCTGGGACAAACGCGTGGCGGCCGGCGAGCGACCCGTAGAGGCCGAGGAGTCGCTCGGCCCGCTGGCACTCGCCACAGAGGACGTGCTGCTGGGCCTACGCACGACAGCCGGCATCGACCTCGACCGCTTCGCGGAGAGCTACGGGCTCGACCTGCTGGCGGCGAACGAGGCCCTTGTCGCGCGCCTCACCGCTGAGGGCCACCTCACCGTGAAGAACGGCCCGGCTGGCGAAAGGCGGCTGTTGCCGACACTGTCCGGGCTGGCCGTGGCAGATGGCCTGGCCGCCGCGTTCGACATCCCGCTCCCGAACCGACTCGACTGATGAGACCGCGGATCGCCCTGCGCGGACGCCCACAAATGCCTGGACGTCGGTTTACAACCATTGACTTCCTTGGAATCGTATAATTATGTCCCTCTGCACAATTCCACAGCGTGGCTGTGGAAGGGGACGCAAGGTCGGAGGCAAAGGGGCGGGGTAGCTTTCTGGTCTAGGGCAGTCCTTCCTCGGAATAGCGTTTCGTCGGCGCTCGAATCGTCACAGCGTGAGTGAGAACTCCCTTGTCAGTGTGTCAAACCCCCGCGGGAAACCATGGGAAGACTACGCTCGAACATGAGGGAGGAGCCACAATGTTCCTAACTGCAAGAGGAAGGGTCTCCAGTGCCGGACGGCTCTGGGGGACACTGATTCCGTCGATTGTAGTTGTCACTGCGCTCTTCGCAGTCTCACCGGCAAGCGCGCAGGTTGTCGGACAATACGATTTTGAGAGCAGCGCCCAGGGGTGGACCGCGTTCTTTGGGGCAACAGTGGCGGTTTCGGGGGCTGCTGCCGAATCGGGAACCCACAGCTTGCTAGCCACCACCAGCGCCAGCGGCACAGGTGGTCCCAGTCTGTCGGTCACCGGTCTGCTCTTACCTGGCGCCAAGTACCAGATCACTGGCTGGGTCATGCTCGCCGCGGGCGAGACCGCGACGGCTTCCAACTTCACCATCGCGCGCAGCGACCCCTCCTGCTCTGGAGGGACGTGCTATGACACGATTGGAACCTACCAGGTCCCGGTCACGGATACAGGCTGGGCGCAGATCGGTGGCTCGTACACGGTCAGCACCACAGCAACAGGGCTGCTGCTCTACTCGCAGTTGGTCGGCCCGACGGTGTCGCAGTCGTTCTATCTCGACAACGTTGTGATCACTCAGACCGCGCCACCGCCAGGAGGAACGCCGGTTGCCGCATACACCTTCCAGGATGGCGGACTTGACGGCTGGAGCCCCTTCGGCTCCGCGGCGCTGACAAACACCGTGTCGCCCCTCCCCGATCCGAATGGCAACGCGCGCAGCCTTCTCGTCTCGAACCGGACGGCTGGCTACATGGGCCCGAGCCTTGAGCTACTGAGCGTGAACAACGTGGTGGCCGGTGCGACTTATCAAGTGAGCGCGTACGTCTTGCTCGCCGCCCCGGACAGCAGCAACCCGACTGTGACGCTGTCCACCAAGAGAACAGACTGCGCCTATCCCTCCGGATCGTATGCCAACCTCGTGACATCGGCGGCGCTGTCGAGTACGGCTTGGACAAAGGTGCAGGGCACTCTCAGCTTCAGCGACGTGCCTGGCGCACCGACTGGTCTGATCCTCTATATGCAGTCCAGCAGCGCGACGGATTCCTTCTACATCAGCGACGTCGTCATCGGCGAGCTCGCGCCGCCGCCGCCTGACCCCAGCCAGCAAGACAACACCGGCATCACCTCCACCTTTGAGGATGGCGGTCTGGACGGCTGGAGCTCACGCTCAGGGAGCTCTACGCTGACCAATACTGCAGCAGCCGCGCACTCGGGAACGTCCAGCGTCCTTGTCACGGGCCGCATAGGCAACTGGGATGGGCCGCAGATCAGTGTCAGCAACAAGATGTACAACGGGTCTCGGTATTCGGTCAGTGCATGGGTGATGTTGCAGCCCACTGACGGCTCAAGCCACATCATCAACATGAGTATGCAGACCACGCTCTCTGGCAACACGACCTATACGAGCCTCACCGGCTATCCAGGCGTAACGATGCTTGCGGACGGCAACTGGCACGAGATCAGTGTTCCGGCGTTCAACATGTCGAACAGCTACGACCCGGGGACGGCATATCTGTATTTGCAGACCTTTCCAGCGTCGGGCAACGACCTCGTGTCCTTCTATGTTGACGACCTCGAGCTCACCTACGTCGCGCCGCCAAGCATTCAGATGGACATTCCTTCGCTTGACGAAGTGCTGTCTCATGACTTCCTGGTCGGCGCCGCCGTGGATATGAGCGATCTTTCCGGGCCGCACGCCCAGCTCCTCACAAAGCACTTCAACAGCATCACGTCGGGGAACGACATGAAGTGGAGCTCGGTGGAAGGCACCAAGGGCAATTTCACGTTCGCCAACGCCGACGCCGAGGTTGGCCTCGCGGTGTGCAACGGCCTGAAGATACACGGCCACAACCTCGTGTGGGCCACTGGCGCGCAGACTCCTTCCTACGCGTTCGGCGACGGAACCAACTCGCCCGCGAACCAGGCGACCGTGACCGCCAACATCCAGGAGCACATCCAAGCCGAGGTCACACACTTCGGCAACAAGGTGGGCGTGTGGGACGTGGTCAACGAACCGCTCGATCCCAACCAACCCGATTGCCTTGCCCACGGTCCCTTCTACAACGTGCTCGGCAAGAACTACATTGACGTCGCACTGATGGCGGCGCGGCAGTACGCCCCGGCTGGCACGAAGCTGTTCATCAACGACTACAGCACCGCTGACCCGAACCGCCTGGCCTGCCTCGTCAGCCTCGTTCAGGACCTGCAGAGCCGGGGCATTCCAATTGATGGTGTCGGTCATCAGATGCACAACAACATCAACTACCCCTCTGTTTCCGCCATGGGGACAGCCATCAAGACCGTCGCCGCACTGGGCGTCGACCAACGGATCACTGAGCTCGACCTGAGCGTCTACAACGCCGGTGACAACACCTCCAACTACGGGGCCAATGGTGGCGATGTGCCGCCCTCGATCATCGCGCAGCAGGGCTACCTCTACCGCCAGTACTTCAACCTGTTCCGGCGGATGAGGCGCCACATCAGCGCGGTCACGCTCTGGGGCCTAGCGGACGACAATACGTGGCTCAGCAGCTTCCCGGTCAGCCGCCTCAATGAACCGCTTCTCTTCGATGCCGATCTGCAGGCCAAACCCGCCTATTGGGGCATCGTGGATCCCAGGCAGTTGCCCGGCTTCGACCTCAGATTCCACATCACCTCCAAGATCGGACGGCGGAACGCCCGGGTGTGGACCATCACCGCGGACAATCCCGGACCGGGCACGGCCTACACTGTTCAAATCAATGGGCTCACCCTCAGGCAGCTCTGGGATAGGGACGAGTTTGGGGAGCGGCATGACGCCGGGAAGAAGCATGAGTCTTGGGAAAGGGATGCATGCAAGCCCGTGATCACGCCGCCTTCAAGCTTCCCGGTGGCGCTCGGCGATATTGCACAGGATGGTTCGGCCAGCGCCTCATTCACCATCAACTTCAGCGATCGCGACTGCCGCAACCCGGCTCCGTTCGTTTTAGAGATGCCGTGGACCGCCGCGAACGGCGCTGACAGTGGCATGCTGGTGGTGCGGCACCAGCTTCCATAGGACGAGACACGAGGCGATGAGTTCGGGTGCCCCGCCATAGGATCGGCGGGGCACCCGCGTCTCTGTAACGTATTGACGCAGTGGTTGGGTGTCGAATAGCCGGCGGTCGCAACGGATTCGCCCACGCACGCTCCGCCTGATCGCCTGAACGAGAGATCAGAAGTCAGAAATCAGAAAGCGTCGGCTGATAGCTGACCTCTGACACCCGATTGCTTCGCGCCAGGCTTCCGCGTCCGAGCGTCCGCGCGAGGACGACCGTGCGGCACCGACCCGATGCTTGCGAATAGGCGCGGGCGATATCGGCATTCGTGTCCAGTGGCGCGCGATCGATCTCTCGGTCGAGTAGGGGCGCACGGCCGTGCGCCCCTGCGTCCCGCCGCAGCGTTCACTGCCTGGGCCGTGTTGTCTGCGCGTCGCTAATCCGCCGGCGGATTTCCTCGGCGTCGCGCCTGCGGTGGCCATGGCAGCGAATCGGCTGTGAGCCACCCGTGGTCTCGATGATCACATCGCCAAAGAGAAACCCAGCGTCCACGCTCACCGAGGCCACCTGATCGATCGCGATCGTCTCCTCGAAATGGCCCACGAGACGCGGCGTGAAACGCACGACGCGATTCGAGTACACGGCCACCTGAGTGGGCCAGATCCTGTTGCCTTGGGTCCAGCGCGAGGCCCGAAAGACCGGGACTTCCGTCGTGAACAGGCGATTGCGAACGCGGTTGACGAGGAAGATCAGGACGAGAACGGCGGCAGCTGCGACGAGGGTGATGGTGATCGGATCCATGACTACACCTCCTGCCAACCGACCGGGACATTGGCAAACATGGGCCATTCTAGCCCGAGTCGCTCCGACCGGCAGGCGGCACGCTATGCGTCCTTGACAGGCGCAGCCACCATGGGACACTAGAAGAAGGAACGTCACTTGAAGTGCTTATCCACGCTTTACGTAACTCGCGCACGCCCATGGAGGCCTTCAATGCGCGCTTTCTGGCCGCTCGTTCACGCGAACCTGATGGGCCTTTCCAGAGACGGCATTTGCCGCGCCCTGGCGCGCTCTGCTCCAGCAACCGCGTTCGTCGCCGCTACGGTGGCGCTGGCGCTGCTCTGCGCACCGGCGATTCTGGCCGCCGAACCCACTCCGCGCTCCCCGAGTGAGGCCTCGCCCGACCTGACCGAGCTCAGCATTGAGAAGCTCCGCGCGCTCAAGGTCTCCTCGGCCGCCAAGAAGCCGCAAAAGATCATGGAGGCCACAGCCGCTGTCTCGGTCCTGACCGCACGCGACATCCAGCGAACGGGCGCCACCACGCTCCCCGAAGTGCTGCGCACGGTTCCGGGGATTCAGGTCGCCCGGATCGACTCCAACAAATGGGCGGTCACAGCCCGCGGGTTCAATGGTCCCTTTGCCGCCAAGCTGCTCGTGCTCATCGACGGCCGTACGGTCTACAGCCCCCTGTTCTCCGGCGTCTTCTGGGACGCGCAGGACATCCCACTCCAGGACATTGAGCGCATCGAGGTCGTCCGCGGACCGGGCGGGACCTACTGGGGCGCGAACGCGGTCAACGGTGTGATCAACATCGTCACCAAGGACGCAACGCAGACCGAGGGAGCCCTGGTCTCCGTCACCTCCGGCCTCACGGAGCCGCTCGTGGCCGACGTCAGGAGCGGCACGCGCATCGGTCCGCACACGAGCTTCCGCGTGGAGGGTCGAGCGACGAGCCGCGCCAGTCGCGAGCGCGAGGACGGCACACCGGCCAGTGACGCCTGGTCTGCCACGCGGGGCGGTTTCCGTCTCGACCACGAGCCGAGCGAACGCGATCACCTCACGCTACTGGGAGGAGCCTACAACGGCAGCGAGGGCGTATCCGGGCTCGTCGTCCCAACGCTTGCAGCACCGTATGCGCGCATCCAGGACAGCGAGGGAAGGCTCTCCGGAGGATACGCCCTGGCGCGCTGGAGTCGCAAGAGCTCTGAGACGAGCAGCTCGACTCTGCAAGTGTTCTTCGACCGAACGACTAGGATCGATCCGCTCTACTCCGATCGGCGCAACACGATCGACCTGGATTTCCAGCATCGCATGACTGCCACGCGGCGCATGGACCTCCTGTGGGGCCTGGGTGCCCGGACCACCTGGGACGCGCTCACCGGAAGTGAAGTGTACGCACTCACACCGGCCGCGCAAACGACGACGCTACTGAACGCCTTTGTCGCTAACGAGCTGAGCGTCGTCCCTGATCACCTGCGCGTCACGCTCGGCGCAAAGCTCGAGCATGATCCGTCGACAGGGTTCCAGCTTCAGCCCAGCCTTCGGGGCCTCTGGCTGCCGAGTCAGAGCGTGGCCGTATGGACTGCGGTGTCGCGCGCAGTACGCACCCCCTCGCGCGGCGAGGAATCGGCGACCTTCAACGCGCGGGTGGTGCCTGGCCCCGACTCCCTACCGATCCTCGTGCAGGTCATCGGTGGCGGCCTCAAGGCCGAGAGCGTCGTGGCGTATGAGAGCGGCGTGCGACTGCGCGTCCACGAACAGCTCACCCTGGACGTGGCGGCCTACTACAACAAGTATCGGCACCTGCGCTCGGCGACGGCCGAAGCACCCGAGTTCATCCCAGGCCCGGACGTGCCGCATCTCCTCTATCCGTTCCACCTGGTGAGCGCGGATGCCCCGACCACCTACGGCATCGAGGTCGATGCGCGCTTTCGCCCCGCTGCCTTCCTGCAGGCGCGTGGAGGTTTTTCCTGGCTCGCATGGAAGAACGTCGACGTCGCGACAGAACAGCCGCTGCCGGAACCGTCAGAGGTGCTTGATAGTCCGCATCCGCAGCTCTATCTTGGGGCCTCGCTCACGCCCTCGCCCAGGCTGACCGTGGACGCGGCCGCGTACGTCGTGGGCCGCATAGACGCCCTGGACGTTCCCGCGTACACGCGCGTGGATGGCCAGGTCACGTGGGCGCTCGGGCGTGCCCTCTCTCTCAGTGTCGCGGCCCAGGACCTCCTCGGTGACCGGGCGCCTGAGTTTCGATCCAGCCAAGGCGCCTCCTTCGATGCGGCCCGCGTCTCCCGACGCTTTCTGGCGCGGGTCACATGGCACTCGCGTTGAGCCCACTTGCGCGCCGACGGTGCGGGTCTGCCGCGCTCGCGGTCTTTCTGCTGAGCGCGAGGCTGGCGGCCACGCCTCCGACCGAGCACGAGGTCAAAGCCGCCTACCTCTACAATTTCCTCAAGTTCGTGGAGTGGCCCAAACAGGGAAACGCGTCGGCCACAGGACCGTTCTGCATCGCGATCCTCGGTGCCGATCCCTTCGGCCCCGTGCTCGACAACACCGTCGCTGCCAAAGAAGTCCTGGGCCGGCGTGTGACTGTGCGCCGCGTTGCAGAGCCGAAGGCCGCGGCCGGCTGTCATGTCGTCTTCGTCGGCCGCCAGCAGAACGTTTCGACGGCCGGGACACTGCGCTTGCTCGAAGGAACTGGAGCGCTGACGGTCAGTGACGAGCCGGGCTTTGCCCGGCGCGGAGGCATGGTCAACTTCGTGCTCGACGAGGATTCGGTCGGGTTCGAGATCAATCCCTCGGCAGCGGCCCGCGAGGGCCTGACCCTCAGCCCGCGACTGCTGCAACTCGCCAGGATCGTCCCGGAGCGAGCGCCGTGAGGTTCGGCAACCTGTCGCTGCGACAGAAGCTCGTGGCGGTCATCATGGCCGCCACGCTTCCAGCGCTACTGCTCGCCGGCGGCGTCATCGTGACCTATCAGGCTGCGTTCGCGCGTCGCACGATGGCTACTCAGCTCGAGACTCTGGCAGAGATCGTCGGCGCCAACTGCACGGCTGCGCTCTCGTTCGACAAGGCGCGCACGGCCGAGGAAACCCTTGCCGCGCTCGGCAGCGAACCCGATGTCGTGGCAGCGGTGGTCTATCGACAGGATGGGCACTTGTTCGCCTCGTTCGCCCGGCCCGGCGTCTCCGTGGAGATCCCGACCCGCGCGCCGATGATCGGTACCCAGCTCGGTCCACGCCGGTTGAGCGTCACGCGGCCGATCACCCTGGGCGCCGAGACGCTCGGGACGATCAGTCTCTGGGCGAGCTATGAACGCGTGGCTGCGCAACGGCGCGACTTCCTACGCACAGCCGCGCTTGTGGCCGTGTTCGCCTTGGGCGTGGCGTTTCTCTTGGCCACGCGGCTACAACGACTCATCTCCGCGCCGGTGAAGAGACTCGTACGCACCGCGGACGCGGTCACGGAACGGCAGGACTACTCGCTGCGGGCCGAGCCCTCCGGACGGGACGAGATCGGGCGTCTCGTCGACAGCTTCAACCGCATGCTGGCCGAGATCGAGAAGGGCGCTGCCGCGTTGCGGCACAGCGAGGAACGCTACGCCCTCGCGGCGCGGGCCGCGAACGACGGCCTGTGGGCCTGGGACTTCACTACAGGGCGGCTGTTCTTGTCGCCACGCTGGAAGGAAATCCTGGGCAGAGGCCCAGACGAGCTTCCCGACGCGGCCGAGAGCTGGTTCTCGCACATCCATCCGGACGACGCGGCCGAGGTGCAACGCCAGCTCGGTCTGCACCTCGAGGGACGCACGACCTGCTTCGAGTGCGAGCACCGCATCCTGCACCAGGACGGAACGTACCGCTGGGTGCTGAATCGGGGCCAAGCAGTCTTCGAAGACGACGGGCACGCCGTGCGCATGGCTGGATCGATGGCCGACATCACCGGCCGCAAACAGGCCGAGGAACGGCTGGTGCACGACGCGCTGCACGACGCGCTGAGCGGGCTACCCAACCGCCTGCTCTTCCGGGACCGGCTCGAGCACGTGCTCGGCCGCAATCGGCGCGGGATGGTGTCGGCCTACGCGGTGCTCTACCTCGATCTCGACCGCTTCAAGATCATCAACGACAGCCTCGGACATGACGCCGGGGACCGCCTGCTCGCCGAAATCGGCCTCCACTTGGCCAGTATCGTTCGGCCGGGCGACACCGCCGCGCGTCTGGGCGGGGACGAGTTCGCTGTGCTGCTCGAGGATCTGGACTGCCAGGCATCGGCAGTCAGCATCGCGCGCCGCGTCCTCAACGAGCTGACGCGCTCTGTGAGGATCGCAGGCGAGGACGTGCACACGCGGCCGAGCATCGGCATTGCGTTCGGGGACGCTGATACGAACGCAGCCGAGGAGCTGATCCGCAGCGCCGATCTGGCGATGTATGCAGCCAAGCGCAAGGGCACTGGCGTGGAAGTCTACGATCGCGGCATGCATGCCGAGGTCGTCACCAAGATGCGGGTGGAGGCAGAGCTGCACACGGCGGTCGAGCAGAACCAGTTGTTCCTGTGCTATCAGCCGATCTTCTCGCTGCGGAACGGTCGGCTGGCTGGCATCGAGACCCTGATGCGCTGGCGCCATCCGGAACGCGGGGTCGTGTCGCCGGCGCAGTTCATCCCGATGCTAGAGGAAACACGTCTGATCGTGCCCGTCACGCGCTGGCTAATCGCCGAGACCGTCAAGTCCGTACACGCGTGGGGCCGCCCCAAGGCGGGCACAAGGCCGTTACTCGTGACCATCAACGTCTCGGCCATCTCCTTCCTGCACTCCAATCTCGTCGAGGACATCGAGAGCGCCGTGCGCCGAGCGCAGTTAGCACCTGGATCGCTGGGTATCGAGCTGACCGAGAGCGCGCTCATGGACGACCCGGAGGTCGCCGAGCGCCAGCTGGCCGCGCTGCGCAGCATGGGCGTGTATACGATCATTGACGACTTCGGTACAGGCTACTCTTCGCTTGCGTATCTGAGTCGCCTTCCGTTCGACAAGATCAAGATCGATCGCTCTTTCGTGGCGGGCATGGGCGAACAGCAGGACAGCCTCGGGATCGTGCGCGCGATCGTGGCCCTGGCCCACGACCTGGACAAGGAGCTCGTCGCAGAAGGCGTCGAAACCCAGGCGCAACTCCACGCCCTGACGGCGCTGGGCTGCGAGTTCGCCCAAGGTTTTCTTTTGGGGCATCCTGTACCTGAAGCGGAGGCGCGCGATCTAGTGGCGCAGCATCTCGCGCACCCCGGCGAGCTCAGCTGGCCTTGACCCCGCCAGGCGAGCGGTTTCTCGGGCAATACTTACGCGTGTCCAAGCGAGAGACGCCCGCGACGCCCGCGCCCAAGAACCTTTTGCCTCGCAGACGATCGCCTTCCCACCGCTCCCTGGTCTGCCTGAGCCTCGCCCTGCTCGGCGTCGGTTGCCAGACCGTTCCTGTCGCAATCTACGACCATGCAGTCGGGCCGCAGCAGCTCGACGTCCGTCGTTACGAAGCCAGGGTCGCGCTCGATGTCGCTAACAAGTCCGTGAGAGGAGACACCGCGATCATCTTCCGCTTTCCCAGCGCGAGCCCGCGCAGCCTGCGCTTCCCGCGCAACGAGCTCGAGGTCGACGGCGCGACGTACGAGGGCCACGCCGCGGCCTTTCGGATCGAAGGCGACTCGATTGTCATCCCGCTGCCCGACTCATCAGCTCTGGCCCAAGAGCGCGTCGGCATCGCGTACCACAGCACCCCGCTGCGTGGGCTGGTGTTTGGCGATAGGTTCGTCTACACCGACTTTCACACCTGCCACTGGATGGTGTGCAGCGAGGAGCCTGGAGACAAAGCGGACTTTGCGCTCGAGGTCATAGCACCGGCTCGTTATCGCGTGATTGCCAGCGGGCGATTGGTCCGGGAGCGTATCGACGCCTCGGGCAACGTGCACTCTCAATGGGAGGAGACGCAACCCTACTCGCCCTATCTCTACGGCTTCGTGGCCGGCGAGATGATCGAGGCCTTTGCAGACGCTGGATCGACCAAGCTGCGCCTCTTGGGCGTGGCAGCGTCTGAATCGACCGGCTCGCTGCGACGCAAGTTCGCGGAAACCGCGCGCATGCTGACGTTCCTGCAGCGCCGCGCGGGCGTACCCCTGCCGCACGGCGTCTACACACAGGTGCTCGTGCCCGGAGAAGAAGCCCAGGAGAAGAGCTCTTTCGCGCTCATCGGGACTGCGTATCTCGACCCGATCCTGGAGGACCCCACCGAGGACTGGGTCATCGTGCATGAGCTCGCGCATCAATGGTGGGGCAACTCGATCACTTGCCGCGATTGGTCGCACTTCTGGCTGAACGAGGGCATGGCCACCTTTCTCACCGCGGCCTACAAGCAGCAGCGCTGGGGCCAGGCAGCGTACGAGCGCGAGCTGAAGCTCTGGCGCGAACGGCGCGCGATCGCCAGCGACGCCGGCTTCGACGTGCCCCTGGCGTACGCCGGCCAGTACCCCTCTCTCAGGATCAGGCGCGCCATTCAGTACAGCAAGGCCGCGCTCTTCCTAGACGCGCTGCGCGCACGGGTCGGCGAGGGCGTGTTCTGGCGCGGAGTCGCCATCTTCACGAGGAGGCACGCTGGCGGCACTGTCACAAGCAGCGACCTCCAGCGCGCGATGCAGGAGGCGTCAGGGACCGACCTCGCCGAGCTGTTTCGCGAGTGGGTCTATCCTTAGGGCCAGAAGAGGCGAATGCGCCGAAGTCGCACGACGTCGTCGCGCCGCTCGGCGGCCGGTCGAGTCGAACCTCTGCCGCGGCTCCCAGTCAAGGCCCTAGTCTCGAGCTGTTAGTCGACGCGGAACAATCTATTGGACCATCAGGACGCGCCGTAGTAGCCTAACCGAGGCGCTTGTGCCGCGATCGGACGCGGCCCTGGGAAACGAGGTTGTCAGCAACTACTCGCCGAACGCTGACCAGTTGGAGGAACCATGACAGAGACAGGTACTGCCGCTCTTGCCAGCGCCGGCGGCGCGCAGCAGACCCCGAGGGTCACTTTCCGTGGGGTTGGCGAAGAATCGTTGGCCGCCAAGCTGAAGGACCGGGTGAACGCCCACTTTCACGACCGTGGCCGCTCCGACAAAGCGAATTCGGTGATGGTGCTCCGCACTGTGGTGATGTTCGCCATCACCTTCGGAACATACGCCCTCATCCTTACAAGGTGGTTCTCTCCTCTGGCCATGCTCGGCATGGCGGTTCTGGTCGGGATCGGCATGGCGGGACTCGGCTTTGGCATCGCGCACGATGCAGCGCACGGTGCCTACTCCTCTCGCCCGACGCTCAACCGTGTCCTTGCCTACACCTTCGATCTCTGCGGTGCAAGCAGCTACATGTGGGCGATGGGGCACAACGTCGTCCACCACACCTATACCAACATCCCCGGCGTCGATGGGGACCTCATCAGCTCCGGCCTGTTGCGCCAGTCTCCGGGCCGCGACGCGCGCTGGTATCATCGCTTCCAACAGTTCTACGCGTTCCCGCTCTACAGCCTGGCCACGCTGAATTGGGCGTTTCTCAAGGACTATCAGGATCTTTCCCATCACAACTTCGGTCCGTACCGGAACCACGTGCACCGCAAGGGAGTCGTGGTCACGATGTTCGGCTTCAAGGCCATCCACTATGCCTGGACCCTCTTCATTCCCCTCTTCATCCTCGGAATCCCGTGGTGGCAAGTTCTGATCGGGTACCTGGCCATGCACCTCACCGCTGGCCTGATCCTTGGCACCGTGTTTCCGCTCGCACACGTCGTCGAGGGTCCGACCTTCCCAGTACCTCCGGCGAACGGCGCGATGAACGACGCCTGGATTGCCCACGAGCTGAGCACGACAGCGAACTTCGCCCACAAGAATCGGCTGCTCACCTGGTACATTGGCAGCCTCAACTACCAGATCGAGCATCACCTGTTCACGCGGGTCTGTAGCGTGCACTTCCCGGACCTGAGCGGCATCGTGCGAGACATCGCGCGGAGCCACGGTCTGCCCTACCACTACAACTCGACGTTCTTCGCGGCTGTCCGCTCGCACTACCGTATGCTCAAGAGGTTCGGACGGCCCCAGGGTGAAGACAGAACGGAATCATCTGCCGGACTGAGCGCAGCAACTGTGTGATCGCGTCGCGGTCGCGGCCGGTCGAGGCGCCCGGCGCGCCACGACCGGCGCAGATCGCGTTTGACGGCCCTCGCGAACTGGGCGTAGGCTGCTTCGGGAGGGGCCAATGTCCGACACACGACGCCGTTTCCTGGGGAAGTTGTCCTTTGGCTTCGGAGCCGCGGCTGCGGCTCAATCGCTCTTCGTGGCCGACCGAAGGGCCGGCGCCGCAGAGCCATCCGGCCGCAAGCTCGGCTTTGCGCTCGTCGGCCTTGGAAAGCTTTCAGGGGGGCAGCTCGCGCCAGCTCTTCAGAAGACAGAGCACTGCCGCCTCACCGGGCTCGTCAGCGGCAGCCCTGAGAAGGCACGTCAGTGGGCCCAGCAGTACGGCGTTCCTGAGAAGAACATCTACAGCTATGACACCTTCGACCGCATCAAAGACAACCCCGACATCGACGTCGTCTACGTCGTGCTGCCCAACAGCATGCATGCCGAGTACACGATCCGCGCCGCTCAGGCCGGTAAGCACGTGCTCTGCGAAAAACCGATGGCCGTTTCGGTCAAGGAGTGCGACGAGATGATCGCGGCGTCCCGCGCGGCCGGGCGACAGCTCGCCATCGGCTATCGCCTGCACTTCGAGCCGTACAACCTGGAGATGGTGCGACTGGCGCGCGAGAAGGTCTTCGGCGGGCTCAAGATCATCGAGGCCACGGTCGGCTTTGCCATCGGCGACCCGAGCCAGTGGCGCCTGCGCAAGGCGCTGTCTGGCGGCGGGTCTTTGGTCGACCTGGGAATCTACGCCCTGCAGGCCGCGCGCTGCATCGCAGGCGAGGAGCCGATCGCCGTCAGCGCGCAGGCCGGCCTCACCGATCCGGTGAAGTTCCGCGAGGTCGAGGAGTCGATCCTCTTCGATCTCAAGTTCGCCAGCGGCGTCGTGGCCTCCTGTGCCAGCAGCTACGCGGCTGTGATCAACCGCTACCGCGCGGCTGCCGAGCGCGGCTGGTTCGAGCTGGCGCCTGCGATGAACTACCACGGTATCCGCGGCCGCAGCAGCGATCGCGACGGCGTCAAGGATCTGCAGTTCCCGGACGTGGACCAGTTCGCCGCCGAGATGGACGCTTTTGCCGACTGCATCCAGAACGGCAGACCCACGACCGTACCCGGCGAGGAGGGCCGCCGCGATGTGCGCATCATCACCGCGATCTACGAGGCGGCCGCGACGGGCAAGGCTGTGGCGTTGTAGGACATCCGCAGCTCAGCAGGGGCACGGCACGCCGCGCCCCTGCGCATGCAGAGTCGAGTGAGAGAAGGAGCCTCAGATGCAGTTACGCGAGTTGGGCCGCACCGGGTGGAAGATCTCGACCGTCAGCTTCGGCGCCTGGGCGATCGGCGGCACCTGGGGCACGACGGATGACAGCGAGTCGTTGGCCGCGCTCCACCGCGCGCTCGACCTCGGAGTCAACTTCTTCGACACCGCCGACGTCTACGGCGACGGGCACAGCGAGCGCTTACTGGCACGCCTGCGACGCGAGCGCAAGGAGCCTTTCCGCGTCGCGACCAAGGCTGGCCGGCGGCTCAATCCGCACGTCGCGTCGGGATACAGCCGCGAGAATCTCACCGACTTTGTCCAGCGCAGCCTGAAGAACATCGGGACCGAGGCGCTCGATCTATTGCAGCTTCATTGCCCGCCTACTGACGTCTACTACCAGCCAGAGGTCTTCGGCGTGCTCGACGATCTGGTCAAAGCAGGCAAGCTGCGCCACTACGGCGTGAGCGTCGAGCGCGTCGAGGAGGCGCTCAAGGCCATCGAGTTCCCTGGTGTGCAGTCGGTGCAGATCATCTTCAACATCTTCCGCCAGCGGCCGGCGGACCTGTTCTTCGAACAGGCGCAGAAGCGGCGCGTCGGGGTCTTGGCGCGCTTGCCACTCTCGTCCGGCATGCTCACCGGCAAGCTGACCAGCAACAGCACCTTCGCGCCCGACGACCACCGTCAGTTCAACCGGCGCGGCGAGGCCTTTGATCGCGGCGAGACGTTCTCAGGTCTCGACTACGAGCTCGGGCTCAAGGCCGTCGATGAGCTGCGGCCACTTGTGCCGCGCGGCTGGACCCTGGCGCAGATGGCGCTGCGCTTCATACTCGACTTCCCGGCCGTGACTTGCGCCATTCCAGGCGCCAAGCGGCCTGCGCAGGTGGAGGAGAACGTTGCCGCCGCCGACCTCCCACCGCTCACAGAGGCGATGATGACGAGGGTCCGCACTATCTACGAGCAGCGCGTACGGCCAAGCGTGCATCACAACTGGTGACGGTCGCGTAGGGGCACGGCGCGCCGTGCCGCCACCGTTGAGGACGCGCCCCCTCGCAGATCTGTTTGTAGCGCAGTTTGCCTGGTGTATCCTGCCATCTCCGACGAGGAGTCAGCATGAGCGGCCACCAAGCGGAGATTCCGACCAGCGCATCGTCGCTCGCACGTTTTCCCGTCAAGACGTGGCTGATCGCGTTCGCAGGTTGGACCTTGGACTTCTACGACCTGGTGCTGTTCTCCTTCCAGCTGAGCCCGATCGAGCGCGAGCTGAGCCTGAGCGCCACGCAGGAGGCCTGGCTCACGTCGGCCGCGATCTACGGCATCGCGTTCCACTGGCAAGCCCGCAGGCTGGGCGTGCCGATGGTGCTGGCGCTATTCACGGCGGCCTGGGTCTGGACGCTCCCCGAGACCCGCGGCCGCGATCTCGCAGCGATCGCGAGCGAGTCTTAGGCCCGCGCATGAAGTCCAGCCGGTCCTTCATCCTCATCTTCGTCGCCTGCTATCTCGCGCTCTTCACATGGACGCTCAGCGACTACGGCATCACCTACGACGCGGCCATGGGCGAGCTGTACCTCGGCGACAAGTATTTTGAGTTCCTGACTTCTTTCGGACGTAGCGGCCTTGATTTCCGGCGGCCCGACATTCCGTTCTACGGGCACGACGGCCACCCGGACTTCTTTGCCACTTCGACCTATGCGCAGCACCATCCTGAACACGTCTACGGCCTGGGTCCGACTCTCACCTCTGTCACCAAGCACATCTTCTTTGTCTGGCTGCGGCTGCTGGATCCAATTGACGCGCACCACATCGCGCTTGGGCTATTGGTCGCCCTGCAACTGTTCTGCGTGCATCGATACTGCGCCAAGTACTTTGGCGCGCTCGCGGCCGCGGCCGCTGTCGTGTGTCTAGCCACGTACCCGCGCTATTGGGCCGACGCCCACAACAATCCCAAGGACATCCCTGAGGCCGTGTTCTTCACTCTGACGCTGCTCGCGCTCACGCATGGGGTGTATGCGCGACGCGTGTTCTTTGTCCTTCTGGCAGGCGTGGCCGGCGGCTTGGCATTGGCGACCAAGGCGAACGCCGTGTTCCTTCCTGTCGTGGTCGTGCCCTGGCTGGCCAGCGTCTTGATCGAACAGCGGCGCGAGGCGCAGCCGATTCTCAATCGCAAGGTGCTCGTAGCGATGGCGGCCGCTGTCCCGATCGCGGCCGTCGTCTGTCTCGTGGCCTGGCCGTATCTGCTCGTGGACTTTCCCGATCACGTGTGGCGCTTGGCGCGCTTTCTCACGCAGAGGGGTCTGGGCGGCCCAGATCATTGGCAGACACTCCCTCTGCAGAACGCTATCTACACCATGCCCCTGGCCGTGATGCTTCTGGCAGCCTTGGGCACCGTCACTCTGGCCACCCGCGCCTGGAACGGCCGCGTCGCGAAGAGCCTCTTTCTGCTCCTCGGCCTGTGGCTGATCGTGCCGGTCGTGCGCGCCTCAATGCCGAGCGCTTTGGACTTTGACGGCATCCGCCATTGGATCGAGTTCGTGCCAGCCCTGGCGATCTTCGCCGGCATAGGACTCGACCAGCTCACGCGTGGCGTGCGCAGATGGATCGAGAACGGTTCCCTGCTTCGCGTCGGGCGCGTTCTGCCTGATTGGGCCGTCGCGGCCCTGCTCACGGCGGCCTTCTTCCTCCCGATCGTCGCATGGAGTGTGCGTCATCACCCGTACCAGATCGTCTTCTTCAACAGGCTAATCGGCGGTCTGCAGGGTGCGCAGGACCGGCACTTTCCGCAAGCGACCGACTACTGGGGCTCGTCCTATCGCGTCGGCCTGCGCTGGCTCAACGCTCATGCTGAGCCCCGGGCAATGCTGGTCGTTGCCGTGGAGGATCCCGTGGTGCGTGCCGTTGAGCAGATCTGGCTGCGGCCAGACATTCGCCTCAAGCCGCCTTCCACGCTCACGGCCCTTGTGCAGAGTCATCTCCCAGGGGAGCGCGCTCGACCGGTCTACGTCATGTACGTCACGCGGCCGGAGTTCTACGCCGCTGGTCTGGACGCGGCCGTGGCCAACAGCACCGTCGCCTACCAAATCAGCGTCGACGGCGGCGTGATCCTGCGCATACTGCGGCTGAACACGCCAGCCGCCGCGAGCTAGAACGGAGTCGCGCTCACCTGCCTCGCGGCCGCGCGCCGGCCACTCAGCACCCATGCCAGCAGGACCACGACAACGCAGCCGACGACGTTGTACCAGAGGAACGAGACGGGCGTGAACGCATAGCAGGCGATCACGGTCGCCTCCCCGACCGTGGCTGAGACGAACACCGCCGTGCCTGTTGCGCGGCGCAGATAGAAGGCCGCCAGAAAGATTCCCAGGATCGTGCCGTAGAACAGCGAGCCGAGTATGTTCACGGCCTCGACCAGGGAGCCCAAACGGCTCAGCCACTCGGCGAAAAGCAGGGCAAAGCCGGTCCACATCACGGTCGCGAGTCGCGAAACGCGGATGTAGTGTCGCTCGTCGGCAACAGGTCGGATGAAGCGCCTGTAGACGTCGACGACTGTCGTAGAGGCCAGGGCGTTCAGCTCGGCCGAGGAGGAGGACATCGAGGCAGCGAACACGGCGGCCAAGACCAGGCCTACGATGCCGGCAGGCAGGCGGTGCACGACGAACCACAGGAAGACGTAGTTCGTGTCGCTTGTCGGGACGCCGGGCCGAGTCGCTGCGATGAGGTCGACGCCCTCCTGGCGCAGCCGCGCGGTCTCGGTACGGGCCTGATCAAGCGCCTGCCTAGCACCCGCCTCGGCCGCCACGTCGCCGCTATGGCGGGCTCTCACGAGCGTGCGTGCGCGGCGGGCCTGTTCGTCCGCAGCTTGCGCATGTCGCGTCTCGATCGCCGCGAAGCGCTCGCCATTTGCCGATGCGCGCACACGCGCGCTTTCCACCGGATTGAAGAAGAGCGGCGGCGGCGTGAGCTGGTAGAAAGCGAAGACCGACACGCCGATGAACAGGATGACGAACTGCATCGGTACCTTGAACAGGCCGTTCGCGAGCAGGCCCATACGGCTCTCGGTGATCGACCGGCCAGACAGGTAGCGCTGCACCTGTGATTGATCTGCGCCGAAGTAGGACAATGCTAGGAACGTCCCACCGATCAAGCCCGACCAGAGGTTGTAGCGGTTCGTGAGGTCAAAGTGGGTGTCGATGGCGTTGAGGCGGCCGGCATCGCCGGCGAGACGGACCGCGTCAAAGAACGAGACATCGGCAGGGATCAGCGCCGCGACGGTCGCGAGAGCGGCTGCCATGCCGAACCAGATCACGAGCATCTGGATCGCTTGCGTGCGACTGACGGCGCGCGTGCCGCCGGTCGTCGTGTAGATCACGACCAGGCCTGCGATGAGCGCCGTCACCAGACGCACGTCCCATCCAAGGATCACGGAGAGGATCAGCGAGGGAGCGTAGATCGTCAGCCCCACGGCCAGCCCGCGCTGCACGAGAAACAGCGACGCAGCCAAGGTGCGTGTCTTGGCATCGAAGCGCCGCTCGAGGTACTCGTAGGCCGTATAGACCTTGAGGCGATGGTAGAGCGGCACAGCGCTGATCGACAGTACGACCATCGCGAGGGGCAGGCCAAAGTAGAACTGCACGAAGCGCATGCCGTCGGCATAGGCTTGGCCCGGCGTCGAGAGGAACGTGATCGCGCTGGCCTGGGTCGCCATGATCGAGAGCGTGATCGTGCCCCAGCGCATCTTCCTGCCAGCCAGGAGATAGCCCTCGACGCTCTTGTCCCGCCCGCCGCGCAACACGCCGTAGACGACGAAGAACGCCAGCGCGCCGACCAGTACCGCCCAGTCGAGGCCGCTCAACGATATGCCCCCGTGAACACGGCCAACGCCGCGATCCAGAGAGCGAGGTTCACGACCACGATCACGTACAGCAGTGTCCAGCTGCGGCCGAAGGGCGGGGCGTCGTCGCCTCTCGGCGCCACGCCGCCGCGCTCATCCATGTCGGCCGCCGGCGAGCAAGTTGATGAACAACCGCAGGGCGCCGGGCACACCGGCCGGCAGCTGGCGAAAGAAGGCCAGGCCCGTGTAGATGTAGGTGCCCTTGCCGTAGGACGCGACCAGTAGCCCGCCTGTGCGATCCGGCTCGTTCTCGTCGTGCATTGCGAGTAGCGCCTTGTAGCGCTTGTCCCACGACGAGGCGAAGTACAAACCTCGCTCCTGGACCCAACCCTGGAAGTCGCGCGGCTCGATGCGGTGCGGGAACCGCAGGAGCGGATGCTCTGGGTCGAGCACCCGCACGGCAGCGTCCTCTTCCGTCACACGGTCACGAGAGAGCTTGAGATCGAACGGCCCAAGCTGGTCGACGACCAGGCCGCGATCGACGTCGTATTGCGCCACCAAAGTGCCGCCTGCCTCGACGTAGCGCAGCAGGCGCGCCTGGCTTTCGTGCAGCGCGCTGCGCGTGTTGTACGCACGCACGCCCACGACAATGGCGTCGAATCCTCTGAGATCGCGCGTGGCCAGGGCCTCGTCGTCCAGCAAGGTCACGCTCATGCCGAGCTGGCGCAGGATGCCCGGAATCTCGTCGCCAGCGCCCATCACGTACCCGATCTGTCGCACGGGACGCGCCAGGTCAACGCGCACCAACGTCAGCTGCGCGGCCGGCAGCAGCGTCCTCTGCGGAATGTGCGGATGACTGATGACGCTCAGGGATCGCGCCGGCTGTCCATCGTCGAACAGCGCGACCAGCGCGCCGGCGCTGGTGGCACGCGGCGGCGTGACAGCGAACTCCAGAACCGCCTCCTCGTCTTGACGCGCCAAGGCAAAAGGCGCTCGCTCCGGTGCTACGCGCCAGCCTTCCGGTGCCCTCAGACGCAGTGCGCCGTTGGCGCCTGCCACATGGCCGCGCACCCGCACCTTCACGATGCGCGGCGACGCGTCCGGGAATATCAGGGGCGTCTCGCCCAGATCGACGGTCACGGCAGGTACGACGACCACGGCGCGGTAGACGTCACCCTCGACCGGGTCGATGAGGCGATACTCGACCGGCACGTTGTAGATCAGTTCCTGGGACCCGGCGCGCACGACGAAGCGAGCCGACAGCGCTGCTGGGCCGCGCGGCTGCCCGATGAGACGCTTGTTCGCGACGACGTACGTGTCGTGCGCCGGCATTTCCTCCAGCCAGTACGGCTGGCTCGGCACGAGGTCGTGTGGCAGGTTCGCCTCGAGCTCCTGCGTGACCGGCGCATTGTTCGCTAGGGGCGCGCTCACCGTCTTGGCCGCGGCATGCGCGATCTCGACCCGTTCCAGAGTCAGCGGCACGCCGGAGCGGTTCACGGCCGTGAGCGCGATCTTGTGTGTGCTACCCGGCGTCACACGCTCTTCGGGAGTGATGGCCTCGAACCACAGCCCGGCCGCGCTGCGAATGGCTGCCAGGATCTCCTCGCGCTTGCCGGCGAGCAACGGATCGGCGGGCAGGCCGTCAAGAGCCGTGAGTGCAGCCAGCAGGTGCGGTACCGCGGCTTCGGGCTCGTCGTCGCTCGCCGCTTCGGCGGCTTGTGCGAGCAGGACATCGACGCGCTCTCCACCGAACACGCGTCGCCACGAGAGATCGACGCCGTCGAAGAGGTCCTGTGTGGCCGCATCCCCAGCCACGTGCTCGAAGTAGTTGAGGAACGGCCCCCGGCGCGCTGGGGCGCCAAACCCCTGGCTCTTGTGCATGCTCCGGCTGAGCGCAGCGATCTCGGCATACGAGCGGCCGAGCACAGGGTTGTACGCGCCGAGGTCGACGCTCACCAGAGGCGTCACGTCTTCTGCGCGCCGCTCAGCGGGCGACCGCCAGGTATTCCAGAGCAGGCGTTTGGGTTGCCAGGCCGCGACATAGGCCAGCTGCTCGGGAAAGCGCTTCGGGTCGCCTGCCGCCATGAACGCCTCGTGCGCCAGGATCGCCGACGCGGTGTGATGGCCGTGGCCGCCGTCGCCGTTCTCCGGGAAGCGCGCGATGACCACGTCCGGCCGGAAGGAGCGGATCGCCCAAACAACGTCGGCCAGCACCTTGTCGCGGTCCCACAGACGCAGGGTCTCGGCCGCTGTCTTGGAGAAGCCGAAGTCCACGGCACGGGTGAAGAGCTGCTCGGCACCATCGATCGCGCGCGCAGCCAGCAGCTCCTCGGTACGGATCACGCCCAGGGCTTCGCCCTGTTCGGTGCCGATCAGGTTTTGTCCGCCGTCGCCGCGCGTGAGCGAAAGATAGGCCACACCGACCTTGCGTTCGCTGGCCAGGTAGGCGAGCAGGGCCGTGTTCTCGTCGTCAGGGTGCGCGCCGACGTAGAGCGCCCGGCCCATCACCCGCAGTTTCTCCAGAGCCACGCGCCGTCGCGCGGCGTCCAGGGGTGAGGGCGGCTGGGCTGTGGCGCGCACGACTCCAGCCAGGCACAAGCACGAGACCAACAGGGGGACACTCTTCATGCCAATCGATCCTCAATGCGTCGTCCAGACCCCAATCTATCCGCGCGGCAGGCAGCCGGCAAGCCACATACGTTCGTGACCGCCGGATGGGACTGGCAAAGCGACGGGCACGTCAAGAAGACATGATGTATTGCTCGCGGAAGGCGCAAAGGTACGACCGAGGCCTCCGGGCAGGACGGGGTGCTTGTCGCGCGGCGGGATTCGGCCGAGCAGCTACGCCAGGGCCTGGCGCAGCGTCTCGGCGAGTTGGCCCCAGTGAAAAGGCTTTTCGAGCAGCCGGTTTGGGCCCTGCGCGCCCAGGCGCCTGCTCACGTCTGCCTCGCCGTAGCCACTCATCAGCACGACGCGCACGTCGGGACAAATGCTGCGCATGACAGTCAGGGCCTGTTCGCCGCCCATCCGGGGCATGGTCAGATCGAGCAACACAGCCGCGATCGTAGCCGCACGCTCGCGGAAGAGCTCGACGCCAGCCAGTCCGTCGTCGGCTTCGAGCACATCAAACCCCATCTCCTCCAGCATGACGCGCGCCGCTCCGCGGGCGGCTGGCTCGTCGTCCACCACCAGGACGGTCCCGGAGCCGCGCCAACTCGGGCTCGCCTCCGATTCAACCGGCTTCGCGGCGACCGCGCCTGTGGCTGCCGGGAACAAGACCGTGAACGTGCTCCCGCGGCCCTCCTGGCTCTCCACCTGAATCGTGCCGCGGTGCTGTCGTACGATCCCCACCACGGCCGAAAGGCCGAGGCCGCGGCCCGTGAACTTGGTCGTGAAGAAGGGGTCAAAGAGGCGCGCTCTGGTCTCCTCGCTCATGCCAACGCCCGTGTCGCAAACACGCAGGAGCACGTACTCCCCTTCAGAGAGATCTTCGTGCAGGTAGGGGCTAGTCAACGCCTGGCGGTCGCAGTTTCTGGTACCGGTCGATACGACAATGGCGCCTGCGCCCTCGCTGAGCGCCTCGGACGCGTTCACGATGAGATTGAGGACAACCTGCGTGAGCTGGGCCACATCGCCCTCAACCAGCGGCAGGCCGCTGGGGAGATCGAGCTTGAGGTCCGCCTTGTTGGTGACGGCCGCCCGAACCAGGTCGGCCATCTCTCTCACGAGCTCCGAGAGATCGACGGCTTCGACGCTCACGCGCCTGCGGCCGGCATACGCCAGGAGCTGTCGGCACAGGTTCGCGGCCCGCGAGGCCGCGTCGCGAATGCGTTGCAGGCGGCCGGCCAGGCGCGACCCCGGAGACGCTTCGGCCTGGGCGATTTCGGCGAAACCCAGGATTCCGCAAAGGAGATTGTTGAAGTCGTGCGCAATACCGCCCGCCAGGACACCCAGGCTCTCGAGCTTCTGGGAGTGGAAGGCGCGGGCCTGTAACTGCTGTTGCTGCTCCGCTGCCTCGCGCCTCTCGGTGATGTTCCGCCCCACGACGAGCATACGCTCGGTGCCGTCCACCGTCGCGCGCCGCACGCTCACTTCGAGCCAGAAGCGTCGTCCGGCCCGATCGCGCACCAGCCATTCGAACGTCCCGGACTCACCAGAGGAAGCCCGGGCCAGGCCTTCCGCTTGTGTGTACGGCGAAGCGCCAGCGCTGAGCTGCTCGGCGGTGCTGCCGCAGAGCTCCTCGCGCGTCCAGCCGAACATCTCGCACGCGCGCCGGTTGACGTCGAGGATGCGTCCGCTGGCGAGGTCGCACACCGCGATCGCGTCGCTGACTGAGTCGAATATGGTCCGAAAGCGCTGTTCGCTGGCCCGCAGGGCCTCTTCCGTGCGCACGCGCTCGGCGATCTCGCAGGTCAGCTCTGCCGCGCGCTCGCGCAGCGGATTGAAGAGCTGGCGGCTGACCACACCGTAACCCAAGAGCACGGCGCTGACCGTCTGAGTCACGGAAGTCACCGGAACAGGCACGTTGAGCACGGAACCGAAGACGAAGCCGCCCAAAAGCACTGCCACGCTCCAGGCCAGATAGGTCTCGCCGGTGCGCCGCCGGGCCTGCCAGTAAAGGAGCATCGCCCACACGAAGAACACACAGGTCACGACGGCTAACGCGGCGCCCTGCCAGGTGACGTCAACGACCGTTGTGCCATTCCCCAACAGGCGCGGACGCGTCAGCAGCTGACGTCTGAAGAACGGAATGAACGTGATCGCCACAAGAACGATCCCTGCCCAGATGGCCGAGCGAATCCAGCGGCCGCGACGGTCGACATACTCAGCGGCAAAAGCGAGCAGACTCGGCGCCATCAGGATCAGCGAGAGCCCGACCAGATGGCCATACAAGAGAGGGTCGCGCAGCGGCAGCCACATCGAGAGACGCAGCAAGAGCGAGGAGACCAGCCAGAAGATTTCGATCGAGATGAAGACCGCGAACAGGCGACTGAGCTTTGTCGTGAGGCCAGCGCCCACAACGAGGAGCACCAGCGCCGCCAACACCACGGCGGCGACCAGCAAGGCCGAGACGTCCAGCCAGAAGAGCAGAGGCATGTGCCTTGGAGATTAGTCTGGCCCCCGGCCGCCAGAACGTCAAGGGAGCACGAGCGGCCGGGTCAGTCTGGCCGGATGGCCCGCTTGATGCCTTGGTCGTCGACCGCGACGAGCACGACTTCGGCCTCGGTGACGCTCAGGCGCTGCTCGCCGCCCTGGCAGAAGCGCTCGGCCTCGACAGACACGCGCACAGTGACCGATGTGCGCCCCACAGTGACGGCCTCCGCGAAGAAGCTGACGATGTCGCCCACGTAGACCGGCTGGCGGAACTCGACCGTGCGCATCGCCCGCGTCACGAAACGCAGCGGGGCCACCTTGCGCGCCGCGACTGTCGCGGCCAGGTCGACGTGCGAGAGGATCACCCCGCCGAAGATGGTGCCCAGAGAGTTGGTGTCCTTCGGCAGCAGGATCACCTTGATCGCCGGCTCGCGTGGCGGATGCATGCGTCGAGAATAGCTGCGCGCGGCGCGGAGCTCAAGCGCAGGACGAACGCCTCAATGCTCGAAGAGGCCGCCAAAACCGAGCAGGTCGAGCTCGGCCATGAGTGGGATCGCCTTGAAGCACTCGCGGGCCAGCGCCGAGCGGCCTTCGCGCGCCAGCATGGCCTCCAGCCTGTCCATCAGCGGCAGCAGCAGCGTGACGTCGGCAATCGCGTAGCTCACTTGCTCAGGCCTGAGATCCGGACTGGCCCAGTCCGTGCGCTGTGAGGCCTTGTCCAGCTCGATACCCAGCAGCTCCAGCACGCAATCCTTCAGACCGTGGCGGTCCGTGTACGTGCGTGCGAGCTTGCTGGCAGTGCGCGTGCAGTAGAGCGGCGCCAGGCGCGCACCGAGGTGGTGCTTGAGCGTCGCCACGTCAAAACGCGCGAAGTGCAGCACCTTCAGTACGCCTGGTTCCTCGAGTAGGCGCGCGAGGCGCGGGGCGCGCGGCATCGGCAAGGCCAAGTCCTCGCGCCGAATCTGCAGCATGGTCGCACGGCCAGCGCGATCGCACAGCTGCACGACGCACAGCCGGTCACGCAGCGGATTGAGCCCGAGCGTCTCTGTGTCCACTGCGACCTCGCCGGCGCGCAGGTAGGCGGCGAGCTGCGCTTCGCTGAGATCGCCGCTGACGATCTCGGGGATCACATTGGGCGGAGATTGGGCCATATCTGCTCCAAGCGCGTCATGCTACCACGTCGTCGCCCAAGAGCGACGCCGAGGAGGGCCAGGAAATCCCGAGAAACCGCGTTCGTGATAACCTAGCCGCCCTATGTCGCTCGAAGACCTGAAGAAGACCGACCCTGAGATCCACGCGCTGTGCGTCGCGGAGGAGAAGCGCCAGGCCGAGAAGATCCGGCTGATCCCTTCCGAGAACTATGTCTCGACCGCGGTGCTCGAGGCCTCCGGCACTGTGCTGACGAACAAGTACTCCGAAGGATATCCCGGCAAGCGCTACTACGAGGGCCAGCAGTTCGTCGACCGGATCGAGACGCTGGCGATCGAGCGCGCCAAGCGCTTGTTCGGAGTGGATCACGCCAACGTGCAGCCGTACTCTGGCTCGCCGGCGAACTTGGCCGTATTGCTGGCGCTCTGCGCGCCCGGCGAGACGATCATGGGCATGGCCCTGCCGCACGGCGGCCACCTCACGCACGGCTGGAACGTCTCGGCCACCGGGCGCCTCTGGAAAGCCGTGCAGTACCAGGTGCGCAAGGAGACCGGCCGGCTAGAAATGAACGACGTGCGCGTCCTAGCGCTCGAGCACCGGCCCAAGCTGATCTTCTGCGGCGGGACCGCGATTCCGCGCACGATCGACTTCCCCGCGTTCGCAGACATCGCGCGCGAGGTGGGTGCGGTGCTCGTGGCCGACATTGCGCACATCGCCGGTCTGATCGCGGGCGGGGCGCATCCGACGCCCGTGGGCTTTGCGGGCGTCATCTCGACCACGACGCACAAGACCTTGCGCGGACCGCGCGGCGGCATGATCTTGTGCAATGCCGCACATGCTTCTGCGATCGACAAGGCAGTCTTTCCAGGACTACAGGGCGGGCCACACAATCACACCACAGCAGCGATCGCGGTTGCTCTACACGAGGCGGCCCAGCCGAGCTTCAAGGACTACGCGCACCAGATCGTGAAGAACGCCAAGAAGCTGGCCGAGGAGCTGCTGGTGCGCGGCTTCGACCTGGTTTCGGGAGGCACGGACAACCACCTGATCCTCGTGGATCTGACGAACAAGGGGATCACCGGCAAGAAGGCGGCCAAGGCGCTGGACCGTGCGGGGCTGGTTCTGAACTACAACACGGTGCCCTTTGACCCACGCAAGCCATTCGACCCCTCCGGCATCCGTCTCGGCACTCCTGCGGCGGCGTCGCGCGGTATGAAGGAGAGCGAGATGACCGCGATCGCCAAGTGGATGGACGCGATCATCGCCGCGCCCGAGGACGAGGCCTTGGCCGGTCGTGTGGCTGGTGAGGTGCGCGACCTCTGCAAGACCTTCCCTGCCCCCGGAATCCGGCTATAGGTAGACAGCCGGCAATGGCCCGAGCACGTCGCAAGCGTGCCGCGCGTTCAGAATGAGTGACAACCCTCCGAGCACGCACCGCTGGGCGACATGGGTTGGCCGCATGCGCGCGTTGGCGGATACGGGTCTCGCGTACTGCGAGAACGCCTACGACCGCCAGCGCTACGAGGAGTTGCGCGACTTGGCCCTGGCGATGACCGCCGAGCTGGCCGACGCGCCGCTGGAAAGGGTGCGCGGCCTCCTACAGCTCGAGCCTGGGTACGTCACACCTAAGGTGGATGTGCGGGGAGCAGTCTTCGAAGACGGTCGGGTGTTGCTTGTGCGCGAAGCCAGCGACGGCCTCTGGGCGCTGCCGGGCGGATGGGCAGATGTCGGCGAGTCTGCACGCGAGGCGGTCGAGCGCGAGATGCGAGAGGAGTCCGGCTACGAGGCACGGGCAACGAAGCTCGCGGCTGTCTACGATCGCGCTCGCCACGGCCATCCGCCTCAGGCGATCCACGCCTACAAACTGCTCTTCCTCTGCGAGCGCACCGGCGGCGCGCCCCGTAAGTCTGCCGAGACGACCGATGTGGCTTTCCATCCCCTCGATGCGCTGCCCGCCCTTTCGCTGATGCGCGTGACAGCCGCGCAGATAGAGCGCGTCAGCGAGCACCTCCGGCACCCGGAGTGGCCCACCGACTTCGACTGACTCGCGCCGCGGCAGTGCGACAATCACGCGTGCGCTTCGATCGCAAGAGCCGCTCGGTCCTGACCCGCCACGACCTCGGCCGGTTTGCCGGCCGGACGCTCTTCGATCGCATCGCGCGTACGGTCTGCGACGCCGAGTGCCTGCCGCGCAAGGAGCTGTTCGAGTCCTGGGAGGTCGCGCGTCGCGTGCGGCGCCGGATCCGCGGCCGGCGGGTGATCGAGCTGGCTGCGGGCCACGCGCTCGTCGCGCACCTGCTGCTGCTACTGGACGCCACCAGCGAGAGCGCAGTGGCTGTTGACGCCAAGCCTGTACCGAGCGCTTCACGTCTTGCGGCTGCCCTTGTTGCGCGCTGGCCTGCGCTGGATGGACGCGTTGAACGTCGCGTGGACGAGCTCACCGCTGTCTCCATCGTGGCTTCCGATCTCGTCGTCTCGGTCCACGCCTGTGGCGCGCTCTCGGACGTTGTGCTCGATCTCGCGATTCGCGCCCGGGCGCACGTGGCGCTCTTGCCTTGCTGCCACGACGAGGACGCCTGCGACACGGGCGGGTTGCTCGGCTTTCTGCCGATTCCACTGGCCATCGACGCCACGCGCGTGGCGCGCCTGCGTGCTTGCGGCTACAAAGTGCTCACGCAGACCATCCCGGAGGAGATCACGCCGCACAACCGGCTCATCATCGCTTCGCCAGCCACAACCCGCGACCCGCCTCCTCAGTAGGTGGCCGGCCGGCGGCGTTGGCTGCCTATTCGACGACTCGGAGCGCCGTGAGCCGGTACTCGACGGCCCAGTGATAGTCGAGCGTGTTGTGGTCCCGCTCGCTCGCTCGCGTCGCGAACACCCCGACAAAGCAGTCCTGGTTGCGGGCCGCGTCGACCGTGATCCAGTGTCGGCCGCCTCGCGAGCGAACTGGGAGCGACTGCGGAAATCCAGCCCCCGAACCACACCGACTGCCCGCGATGACCAGCACATCCCGCGGCGCGTCGACGCGTATCCGCACGTGCGACGTCGTTGGAGTGATTCTGGCCGAGGTGTGACTCGGCAAGCTCAGGCCGTACTCGAAGAAGGGAACGCGAACCACCGGCAGGTCCTCGAACTCGGCCAGCGTCATCGGCGGATCCAGTAGCTGCCAGCGCGGATCGGTCGGAAAGTGCAGCCAGGCGAATGCGTGCGGGGGCGTGAGAAAGTAGAAGGCGCTGAAGCGCTTCACGTAGACTCCGTTCTCGACGGAGCCGGCACCCCACGTGCAGTCGACGAGCCGCCACTCACCGTCGATCTTGACTGCGTTCCAAGCGTGGTTGGTCGGTCCGCTGATGCGCCCACCTGCCTGGTAGCCAACGCCCTTGGCGTATCCATTGATGGACTCAGCCTCGAGCCCGGCGGCGTGAGCGAGCGCCGTGAACAGATCGGAGAAGCCCGCGCAGACAGCTGTGCCGCGCTTCAGAACCGCTTCAGCGCTGGAGTCGCTCTGTGCATCCGGAAGCGCCTCCTTCGAGGCATACCCGATGTTGGTGGCGATCCAACAGTAGATGGCGCGGGCCTTCTCGCGCTCGCCGCGCGCCGGCCCGGTCAGCGTGGCCGCCAGCGCAGCCACGCTGTTGCGCGCGTTCGCCGGCACTGCCAGCGCGTGGGCGTCAATGGCGGTGTCGGGGTCGGGCGCGTGAACCTGCCGGCCGGACCGGCCTGAAGCGGCCAGCGCACAGGCGCCGGCCACGAGGCCCGCTGCGCCAAGGGCGAGTCTTCGTGCAGAGATGGCCACCGAGTAATTGTGAATGATTGCGCGCGTTGCTCAAGCTCCGCTTAAGTGCGACGGTGCAGAACGCCGCAGCCGGACCCGCCCGTTTGGTCTCGCAGCGCGTCCAAACCCGTATACAATCGGCGGACGCTCGCCGGCAGTTCGGCCTCTACTTGCTCCGGCGCATCGGACTTGCGCATGAAGATCGACAGGCGCGACGGTCCGTGGCTGCTTGTTTCGACAGCGTCCCTCGCTGTCGGGCTGGCCGCGTCTTGGCAGCGCTGGGGCAATCCGCTGGTCGATTGCGGACGCGAGATGAACCAGCCGCTGCGCCTGCTCGAGGGCCAAAGGCTCTACGCCGACGTCAGCCACATCTACGGTCCGCTCGCACCCTACCTAAACGCACTGCTGTATCGGCTCTTCGGCGTGCATCTTGCCGTGTTGGACGCGCACGGTCTGATCGCGACCGTCGTGATCCTGGGCCTCACGTACTGGATCTCTCGCCAGATCATGGGCCGCGCTGCTGCCACCGGCGCTACGCTCGGCGTCACCTGGCTGTGCGCCCTCAAGCAATCCGGCAACTACGTCCTGCCATACGCGTATGCGGCGGTCGACGGTTGCGCGCTCGGATTGGGGGCGCTCGCGCTGTCGATGCGCTTTGTCCAGAACGGCCGCATGTGGCTGCTGGCCAGCGCAGGCGGACTCGCGGGCGTGGCCTGTCTGGCCAAGACCGAGATGGGTGTGGCTGCGGCGGCCGTGGTCGTCGCCGCGGCCTTGGTACGCAGCGCCGGTCACGCGAACCGCGGCCGCTCGCTCGTCGTCGGACTCACCCCGACGTTCCTGCTCATCGCCCTGGGGTACGGCGCGCTCGCAGGGCAGGTCGGCTGGCGCACGCTGGTGTACGAGAACTACCTGCTGCCACTCCGGCTCCCGCAGGCCCTCGTGTTCTACAACCGGCGCATGTTCGGCTTTGACGAGCCACTACGCTCACTCGCGCAAATGCTCGCGATCTCCCTGCGATTGGCCTTGATCTGCGTGCTGACGCTGTGCCTGGCGCTGTGCCTCGTGCGGCGCGCTGCCGCAGAGGAGCACCGCGCGGCGCGGGTGCGAACTCTCGTGCGCATGCTGTGGATCACCGCAGTGCTGTTGATCGGCGTTGCGGCCACCTGGCAAGTGACCGAGTGGGACAAGGGGCCGTTCCTGGCCGTGCCGTTCCTGCTGGTTGCGACGCTCCTGTTCTCGCGACAGCGAGCGCGCGAACGCGGCCGACGCATTGGCCGGATTGCAGGTCGTTCGGCTGAGTTGATGATCGTCTCGGCCTTCGCCTTGGCGACGCTGGCGCGCACGCTGCTGCGCGTCCGCAGCGGCGGTGCCTACAGCTCGTACCTGCTCCCGGCCGCGATTGTGATCTTCGTCTACGCCTGGACCTGTCTGCTGCCGCTGGTCATGCCCGACGGCGCAACACGGCGCGCAACGCGACGCTTGACGCTGATGTTCGTGTTCGGCTGGCTGATCGCCACTGCTGCCATCACGATCAGCCGCTACAACAAGCACTTCAACTATGTGCTGACCACGCCACACGGCACGATGCGTGTACGTCCTGATCTCGGCATCGCCTTTGAGCAGGCCATGGCGTTCATCGGTGAGCACAGTCGGCGCGGCGACGCCGTGGCGGTGCTGCCTGAGGGCACAGCGCTCGATTTCTTCACAGACCGGCGCAATCCCCTCAACGAAGAGATCACCACTCCTGGTCTGCTGGACGAGCCGCGCGCAATCCGCCGCTTGGCCGAGACCCGAACGCCGCTCGTTCTGATCACGAACCGACCGACCGAGGAATTCGGCGCGCCTGCCATCGGCCGCGACTACTATCAGACTCTGATGCGTGCAGTGGAGCTGGACTACAACGTGTGCGGCCTCTTCGGCGAGAACGTCACGCCGGGTATGGCCGTGGGCGACCCGCGTTTCTTCATCCGCGCGTATTGCCGCAAGACGGACCGGTAATAATCGGGGACACCTTGATGATCCGTGACCGGATCAAGGTGTCCCCGACTAGCCGGGCGCAGCACGCTGCGCCCCTACTTTGTCACCGCAGCGTCGCCGAAGCGGACCGTGCCAACGTCGACGACTTCCTTCGAGCTGGTCAGACGCAAGGTCAGAGTCCGACGCTGCTCGTTTGGCCGGCCGAAGTTGGTGTACACGTTCGCCTGGACTGTCGTCGGACCTGTCAGCGACTGCGAGTTGGAACCGTAGAAGTTGGCCTTGACAGCATAGGCCCCGACCGGCGCGCGCTTGAGCGAGTATTCTTCAGGCCCGTAGCCGCCGGTGAAATCGCGCGAGATCGCGCCGCCCACGTGCGTCAGGCGATTACCGTAGAAGCAGCGCTCGCCCGTAGGCTCGATGACCCACAGATCCATGTCGGTCATGTCCGTGTCCCAGGTGAGCACCACGCGCACGTCCACGTCGAGCAGGCGCCTGAGCCGCGGGTCGAGGGCGACGCGTTCGCGGCCTGGGAGCTGATCGCGGTCGAGGATCGCGATCAGTCGGTTCGCTTCCATCAGGGCTACCAGCTCGATCTCGGCAAAGCGGCCGTCCCATTCGCTCTCAATAACGCGATTGAGCAAATCGAGCGCACGCAGATAGTCGGCGGCGATCGACTGAGTCGACGCCTTGGCAGCGCGACGAGCATCGCCGCGCCCAGCCAGACAAAGCGCCAGGTCGCGCAGCGACTGCGGCTCTTCTGGACGCAGGCGCAGCACCTTCTCAAAGAGAGTGATCGCCAGGTCGTGCTCGCCGATCTGCTCAAGGCGGTGGGCCGCGACGCGCAGCAGGCGCGCGTCCTCGAGTTTCAGCTCGACGATGTCGGTCAGCAGTCGAATCCCCAGATCACGACGGCCTGCGGTGAGGAAGAAGTCGGCGCAGTCGAGATAGAAGGCCGGGCTCGTGCCGTACTCGCGGCGCTCGCGCAGATAGACCGCGTACGCGTCCGCTGCGGCGGCGGCCTTCATCGCCGCCAGGTAGGGTGTGTGTGGATCCCAGGCCTTGATGGCGATCGTGGCGGCTGTTGGATGGTTCCCCTCGGACTCGCCGGCCTTTGCCTTGCGCAGAGCGTCGCTGGCCGGAGCGGCTGCGGCCACCTCTTCGGCCTCCATCTGCGGCGACCGGGCGTCGGCGCGGGCCTGCGGCGCCGGCCGCGGTGGGGGCGCGCCCACGCCACCCACGACGCCGCCCACCACACCGCCCGCTACTCCGCCTTCCACGCCACCGGCAACCTCGCCGTCCACCCCCACGTCGTCCGACACCTCGGCCGGCGCAACGAGACGGCCGCCGTTGCGGCGATGCGCAGCGCCGCTCGTCGTCGTTGCCTCTTTCTTGACCTCAGGCAGCCCTTGCGGGAACTCACGATGCCACCAAGCCACGCGCTGTTGCCACAGGGCGATCACCCGGCTCAGCTTCTCCTTCTTGGTCTCAGCCTGTCGTGCCCCGCGCTCCGCACTCTGCTTCAGATAGGCCTCGCGCATGGCTGGTCGATTCGCAGGCGGTTCGATTCCGTGCTCGACGTACTGCTGGAGGGTCTCCAGTACGAGCAGGGACGCACCAGGTGTGACAACGCCGAAGCGCTGACCCAGAGCCAGAAGCTCGTCGTGGTTCCGCTCAGGCAACAGGGCGAGCTCCTGCACGCGGCGCGCTGCCCAGAAACGCGGCACAAGACCGGTCGCGCGGGCATCGGTCTTTCGCAAGATGAAGTCCTTCTTCTCGCTGCTGCCGTCGGCGCGCTGATACAGAAGGGTGAGCGTCGTCTCGGGAGCCAGCAGTCGGCCGCAGAACGTCACGCGGCTAGTCACCGGTTGAGATCCCACAGGCATGACGTCAGCCAGCACCGCCGGGTCAAACACCGCGCGCACCGTTGTCTCCGATGGCACACCGATCCCCGCCGCCGCTGCGTCGGTGGTCGTCTTGGCCAGATTGAGGTAGGCCCCGCCTGTGCGCTCTGCCAGATGCTGGAGAGCGTTGTGATCCGCACGCGCGTCCCCATTGAGGACGTAGATCGGCGCGCGCAAGTGAGAGGGTAGGCCGTCTCCGAGATTGCCGAGGCCATCGCTGACCAGCACGTTCCAGGACACGTCCGCGTCAAAGTGAATGGCCGCCAGGTCCGTGCCCCCGTCGTAAGGGATGGTCTTGAGGTACTCGAGCAACTCCGTGGCGTCGCCGTCTCGGATCCGGAACACGCGGGGCCGGTCCGGCACGTTGCGGAACACCGTGAGAGCCAACTCCACGTTACCCTGACGACTGAGCCAGGCGCGCAGCACGTCGCGCTCGCGCGTCGTGTCCCCTTCACGACGGCTGAGGCTCGCGTCCCAGAAGAGCGCCACACGTTGCGCGAAAGGCGCAGGTCGTTTGGCGGTGGTGCTCGCCGCGGGAAGATCGTCGACGACGAAGTAGTGCTGGCCGTCTTCGTGCGACTCCACGGCCGTGCTGGCGCGCGGCACGTGCGGAAGCGCCACAACGAGGTCGTCTGTCAGGTGCGCGCCATGCTCCTCCGTTTCGGCCACGAAGCGGTCCTGCCAGGCCGAGAACCGGAAGTTGGCCAGGCTGCCTCCACGCACCTCAGGGGGCGCGGCCGTCTTGTCGACCTCGACTCGCAGCCGAAACTGGTCGACCACTCCGGGAAACCGCAGGGGCAGGCAGTAGAGCGCCGCGCGGCCGTCGCCGCTGCCCTCGCTCAGGAGCTCGGCCACGTAGACGACGCGGATCGTGCGCGTGCCCAGGGCCGGGATCGGG
>Ga0302323_100000164_pt1 | contig 49538 bp, 56 predicted proteins | sample Fen_T0_3_FD_201950 | JGI IMG/M metagenome (GOLD analysis project Ga0302323, IMG submission 201950) | Peat permafrost microbial communities from Stordalen Mire near Abisko, Sweden - Fen_T0_3 | ecosystem: Environmental > Terrestrial > Soil > Wetlands > Permafrost | place: Sweden: Abisko...
TTGGCTCTATCCTGAGGTGGACTACATGACCGATGCCATTGAGACTCGTTATGGTGCTCTTGCGGAAGTTTCCTGCTGCCTTTCCTGCGGTTCAGCCGTGGGCTACATCACCGCTGCCCCGGGTCAGGTTTGCGTCGATCTCGGCAGCGGTCGCGGAACAGATGTACTTCGACTTGCCGAACAGGTTGCGCCAACGGGACGAGCCTACGGAATTGACATCACCGAAGTAATGCTCGACAAAGCGCGCAAGACAGCGGAGAAAACTGGTATCAGCAATGCAACGTTCCTGCGCGCGGATCTTGAGGCGCTGCCCCTGCCTGATGCCACTGTCGATTGGGTGACTTCGAATTGTGTACTCAATCACGCCAACGACAAGTCGAAGGTGTGGCGGGAGATCGCGCGGATTCTCAAGCCCGGCGGGCGTTTCGTGGTCAGCGACATCTATGCAACTGAGCCGATACCCGACGCGTATCGCACTGATCCCGCTGCCATCGCGGAGTGTTGGGCTGGTGCGATCCTGAAGGAAGACTACGTAACGACCATCGCAGCCGCTGGCCTAGTTGACCTTGTTGTCCTCGAAGAAAGCGCGCCCTACGCGAAAGGCAAAGCTAAAGTTGCAAGTTTCACGATCGCCGGCGTCCGTCCCGGTGCATCCAACCAAGCTGCCCCGGCAGCCAAGGGCCGTTGTTGCTGTTGACAGCGCCTCTGAATCGTGAGGAAAGGAGAATAACGCTAACATGAAGTCCCTCTTGAAAAGCGCACGAGACAACTCGCCCGCGCCAGTCGTGCAGCAGGAAGAAGCGCAGTGTTGCGCGAAGGTCAGCAAGACCGTCGCGGGCTGTCACGATTGAACCAACGTTAGGCGCAATGCCCGAGCAGGCACGTGAGTACTGTTCGGGCATTGCCATTATTCTGGAACGCAAACCACCATGCGACTGTCACGCTATAATATTGTTTCGTCCATCGCGGGAACGGACCAGTTCTACATCGTCAATCTGCTGAGCGGGCAAGCCGACGTGCTCGGTGCTGACGAAGCAAGGCAATTGACGGAAGCGGGGGCCGAATTCCCAAAGGAATTTATTGAGCGCGGGTATGTTGTCGACCCAACTGAGGAAGCGAGCCGATATCGCAAGGCCTACCTGGATTTCATCGACGGTCGCGACACGGACGAAATTCAACTCTTCTACGTGCCCAGCTACGCCTGCAATTTCAGCTGTTCCTATTGCTACCAGAAGTCGTACGAGACGCCGAAGGGCGCGCAGCAAGAAGCCGCACTTGAGGCGTTTTTCTCCTACATCGATCGGCAGTTCGCTAGTCGCAAGAAGTACGTGACTCTGTTCGGTGGCGAGCCACTGCTACCAAACGATTCATCGAGACGCATTGTCGAGCTGATGGTGAGTCGGACGGCGGAACGCGGGCTTGATCTTGCGGTTGTGACGAATGGATATCACCTCGCTAGCTACGTTGAGAGCTTGTCTCGCGGGCGGATCCGGGAGATCCAAGTCACGCTCGACGGTCCCAAGACAGTCCACGATGGTCGTCGTCATCTTGTCTCTGGAGGTTCGACCTTCGACGCCGTTGTGGCGGGCGTGGACGCGGCCCTTGCGCACGGCATGGCTGTCAATCTGCGAACCGTCATTGATCGGGACAATCTACCGGCCTATGTCGAGTTGGCGCATTTCGCCATCGATCGCGGGTGGACAGACAATCCTAAATTCAAGTCGCAGATCGGGCGCAACTACGAGCTCCATGAGTGCCAAGTCGGGCGCGATCGTTTGTATAGTCGCATCGAATTGCACCAAGATCTTTACCGCTTGGCGACCGAACACCCCGAGATCCTGCGCTTTCATCGGCCAGCCTTCTCGATTGCGCGCTATCTGAGCGACAAGGGCAAGCTCCCGAGTCCGCTGTTCGACGCATGTCCAGGCACCAAGACGGAGTGGGCCTTCGACTACACCGGCCATATCTACAGTTGCACGGCCACCGTTGGAAAAGCCGAGGAGTCACTCGGCACTTTCTTTCCAGACGTCCATCTCGAAGCGGACAAGGTCGATTGCTGGGCGGAACGCGACGTGCTGTCCATCCCCCAATGCAAGAGCTGTGAGCTCCAACTCGCCTGCGGCGGCGGCTGCGGCTCGGTAGCGAAGAACCAGAGCGGCACGGTCAATGCACCAGACTGTCGACCAGTGAAGGAATTGCTTTCGCTCGGTCTCGGCTTATACGGAAGTGTTTGTTAAGCTCAGACGAATTGGGCGATGACGTCACTCGGGACTCCGCCCACATGGTAGCTCTGGATCCGGCCGTCTTTCACCACCAAGGTGCTTGGTGTGGCCATCACGCCGAGTGCGCGAGCAATCTCTAGTTCTTGGGCGACATTGATTACGTGAATGTGGCTGTTGCGTTTGCTCATCCACCCATAGGAGCTAAAAAAAGCACTGGAAGGGTTCGAGCGAGGAAGAGTGCTAAGATGACGCCGAATCCAACGTCCACGTTGTAGGCTCTCACCCATTGGCCCAATGCTTGAGCTGGCTCCCATGGAAAAACCCTACGCCTGCGCTAGTTGCGCGAAATCGAGCTGCCTAAAGGGGGAGTTCGAACGAATGCCGACGACTTGCCCCACGCGAACCCGTCCAGACATCGCACGCGATGCGACGCCCTACACCGAGGAGTTGACGCATGCTGAAATGGTCTCGGCGGATGCAACCCCGTTTGCGGCGGATGGTGAGAAGCGCAACCGCGTCGAAGAACTAGCGGCATATGCAAAGTCGCAAGGGCTCGGGAGGATCGGTATCGCGTTCTGCGTGAGTCTTACGAAGGAAGCGCAGAAGCTCGGCAAGATCTTGCGCGAACAGGGTCTTCAGACGGAGCTGGTTTGCTGTCGAGTCGGCGCCATTGACTACGATGAAATCGGGCTGCCCAAAGCCCACCCAGAACGCTTTGCGGCTATTTGCAACCCGGTTGCTCAGGCAAAGCTGCTCAATGCCAAAAAGGTCGATCTGGTTGCCCAAGTGGGCCTTTGCATTGGACATGACTTGATACTGCAGCGCGAATGTGAAGTGCCCGTCACCACCGTCGTGGTCAAGGATCGGGCACTTGACCACCATTCAGTCGCTGCGTTGAGGTAGCCGCTGCGAACTACGCCGCCAGCTGGGCCTCAAGACGCTTGCGCAGCGCTTTGGCCGCTTCGCAGTCGCTACAGGCAGCGGCACCCGATTTGGCCTCGTTGTGACATGTCGCTAGGCAATGGTCCAGCGACTGAAGAAGCAATTGAATTTCACTCGGCGATAGTTCTAGTTGAGACATTACGGTTCCCTCTCTCGGCCTTGCAGCGAGCTTGGCCGATGAGGCATAGCCTGCCATCAGGACCGCGCGTGGGGAACAGGCATGTTTGAAGGGGCATGAAATCCCGCTGCTTTTCGCTGCGCATGCGCTAGTGAGACCCTCAGCAACAGCATGCCATTCGTCATTTGGTTGACCGTAGGGTTACTGGTCGGTGCCATGGGCACCCTGATCGGCGCAGGGGGAGGCTTTCTCCTCATGCCGATCCTGCTGTTTGCGTATCGTGGAGCCAATCCGGAAATCTTGACGGCTTGGTCCCTGGTAGCGGTCCTCTTCAACTCAGCGTCAGGCAGTATCGCCTACGCGCGCAGCCGTCGCATCGATTACCGCTCAGGCATTGTGTTTGCCTTGGCGGCATTGCCAGGCGCTTGGTTTGGCGCTCGGCTCACGTCGCACCTCTCGTCGAGCTGGTTCGCGTTGCTGTTTGGTGGATTTCTTGTGGTAGTGTCGACGTACTTGCTCGTGCGGTCGACTCGTCACGTTGACACGGATTTGCAGGCGGACCTGGGCCACTACAACCTTTGGCTAGGAGCCGCACTCAGCTTGCTGGTGGGTCTGATCTCGAATGTGTTCGGGATCGGTGGCGGGATATTGCATGTGCCGTTGCTTGTCTATCTTCTCGGCTTTCCGACGCATATCGCCACCGCTACGTCGCATTTCGTTCTTGTCATCACGGTGCTCGTTGGCGTCATTGCTCACGTCGCTTCTGGATCATTGCGCTTCGAATTCTTGCCATTGGTCCCGCTGGTTATTGGAGTAAGTCTTGGTGCGCAGGTCGGCGCGCATTACTCCAGCAGACTGAGCGGGCCTTGGATCATCCGGAGTCTGGCAATTGGGCTAGTAGCGGTGGGAATACGTTTGATGGTGGTTCGGTAGAGCCAGACCCTTTGCTCGTTTGCTCCTAACGGTCAAGCGGCCAGATGGAAGCCATTGCATAGCGTGCATATGCACGCTACGGTGATTTGGCATTGGTCCGCTAGCTTGCGGACTGACCTGGAGTTTGATCATGAAGATTGCCATTGCCTGCGAAACTGGTTCCTCAATCTTGGGCCCTTTCCGTAAGGGTTCTGAGCTGTCTATATGCGATGTCGCCGACGGCCAAATAGTCTCGAGACAAGTCCTCGTTCAAGGCGGCGGATGCTGCGGTGGGTTAGCGCGAAGCGTCTTCGGAGTGGATCTGGTCCTGTGCAGCGGTATTGGTCACGGGGCGATGCACCACCTGGTGGAACAAGGTACGCCCGTTGCTCGACCCAATGCGGATGGCGTGGACGCCTCAGAAGCAATTCGACTCTGGACGAGCGGCGCACGTGAGAAGTTCTTCGTTGCTTCCGATGATTGCCAGCATGAAGCCTGCAGCGATGGACATCATCACGAACACTCTACTCCGTAATTGTGCGGCACCAGTCGCTCATCGCCCCTATGGCCCACAGTGACGAAGCTGAAGCCCTTTTCATGCAGGGGTACAATTGTGCCCAGGCAACGGCCGTACCTTTCGCTGGAGCCTTTGGTATCGAAGAATCCCTCGTCCTAAGAACCACAGCTGGATTTGGCGGCGGAATGGGTGGACTACGCGAGACCTGCGGCGCTGTAAGTGCCATGGTCTACGTTGCCGGATTGCACGCTGGAGGCTATGCGCCGGGGGATATTGCCGCAAAGACGGCCTTGTACGATTTGGTCAAGTCGATGGTTCGGGAGTTCTCCGAACTACATGGGACGACGTGCTGTCGAGAATTGCTCGAGAAAGCATCGTGCCTTCCGAAATCTGATCCTTCGGCACGCAACGCGGAGTACTATGCGACACGTCCTTGCGCTCGAATCGTCGCATCTGCAGCGGAGATCATCGCGCGGACGCTGGAACGGTCACGCTGATTGCTCGATATGTTCGAAACGACCGTTCACGTCGAGCCTTGTCGACGAAGACGGCGCGACAAACTTCTTGTAGAGTCTCCATGGCGAGACTGGTGTTATCCTACAGGAAATGCCCGCGCCTTTTCCACACCACTACGACGCCACCGTCCAACTCACCGACGCACAGTATGCCGAAGGGTTACTTGCGACCGCCGAAATCCCTGCGTTGCGAGTGGGACCCCCACCCCAATTCGACGGAAGAACTGGTCATCACAGCCCAGAGGACCTGCTACTGGCAGCCGTCGCGACTTGCCACATGACCACATTGGTATCGCTCGCACGACGCAAGGAACTGCCAATCCGAAGTTACACTGCGAAGGCATCAGGCACTCTCGAGAAGACAAAAGAAGGTCTCAAATTCACTTCGATCCGCCTACGTGTCGAGGCCTCAACGGATGCAGGTCGCGAGGCCGAGCTTGGTAGCCTCATCGCACTTGCGGAAACGCACTGCATCGTGAGCAACACCCTGCGATTGAAGGTCGACCTCGAGGTCGCGGTGATTGCAGCGGGGTGACTTCCGCCGCAGAAGCTTACGCCTACATGCCCTGGGACGCCCAAATTCTGAGCATCGCAGTTGACTGCCATACTGGCATCATGCTTGCGGACTTCGAAACGACACTTCCAACCCGCCCTCCGGCGAAGTTACCAGTCTCATCTCCCAACCATGGAGCAATGCCACGCGATGGGCAATGTTGAGCCCTAGGCCGCCGCCTTGGCTTCGGGAACGGGCAGAATCTCCGCGATAATGTCGCTCAACCAGATGAGCCAGCTCATCTTCTGCCACGCCGGGGCCGTCGTCGGTCACCTGCAGCACGAAGCCGTCATCCCCTTGCTGCTCGAGTAGCACCGCTACGTGACCACCGGTTCGGTTGTAGGCCACCGCGTTGTAGATCACGTTGCTGACTGCTTGCTCGATCGAGACCGAGTCGCCTTGAACGAGCAACGGCTGTTCCGGTATGGCATGGTTCAGCTCAATGCCTTGTTGTGCAGCCATGAATCGGTGTCGCGTCGTGGCTCTTGCCGTAAGCTCACCGAGATCGACGGATTCATGGGTAGCCTCGCGTTTGCCACCGTCCAGCTTGGCGGCGAGGGCCAGGTTGCGGAGGAGCGCGCCGATATAGTAACTCTCGCGCAACGCTCCAGTCATGGCTTCGGTTGAAAGCCCTCCAGCAGCCTTCTTCTCCGCTGCCAGTGCGGCCAGGTGTCCCTGCAGAACCGTCAAAGGCAGCATCACGTCGTGGGTCGTGTTCGCCAAAAACTCTCGAAGAACGAGTTCACTCGCTTCAAGGGACGATAGCTGACTGCGGATCTCCCTGCCCGCGTCTTGGAATGCCTGTCGCAACTCTGTAAGCTCATCGTTCCCAGAATCCGTGGGGAGCTCAGCGTAGGCGGTCTTTGCAGAAGCTTTCACATCGCGCGTCAACTTGGTGACCCGCCGCACCAGAAGGCCTAGGCCTAAGTATACTGCTCCCAACAATCCCAGGGTGGGCAAGAGCCACGCGACCGAAGTGCGCAGCTGAAACGGACTGCTAAGCAGCATGGCGGGTATGGGGCGCCGTGCCAATACGTAGCTGCAAGCTTTTCCACCCGGTATCGCCACCAAGGCTTCGAACCCAACCCGCCCGTCGAAGTCGATGGGGCGCGACGCAACGCCGCGTTTGTCGCGCACGGCTTCGACGAGTTCGCTGGCGAGTGTGGGAGCTTCTGGATTTTGAGCGTGAAAGTCGCTGCCGTAGGCGTAGAGGCGCATGGGCATCGGCCCGGCGCCGTCCCCTACAGGTCCCGCGCCGGGTGAAAGGCCTCTACCGCGCCGATGCATCAAGGGATTCGGCGGCATCTTGGCGGTGAAGGTAGACGGCGAACGCTCACAATCCTCGAGTGTCTCGCCGCGCATGACGTCGAGCACCGAGGTGGCGACTGAAGCCTCAATCATAGCGAAGCGTGAGCGGCGCTCGTACCAGAGCAGGCTCAGGACGAGCGGAACCGACGCGAGCAGCGTCGTGATGAGCAGGCGTGTCTGTAGCTTCAAGACGCCTCTCCGGTGTTGAGACGGTAGCCTATTCCCCACACCGTTTCGATGAGGCCCTCCTGCCCGAGCTTCTTGCGTAGTCTCGAGATATGTACATCCAGCGTGCGCTCTGCCCGAGCTCGCTCACTTTCGAGTAGGTTCTCCACCAGCCAGCGTCGTGCCACCGCTGAGCCCGGGCGCTTCATCAGTGCCGAAAGCAGGCCGGTTTCGAGCGGAGTCAAGTCCACGACATTTCCCGCAACGACAACGCGCTGTTCACCTAGGTGCATCGAAAGAGGGCCAGCCTTGAGATGGTCCGGGTTCTGAATCACGGGTCGTCTCAGACGGGCCGTGACGCGCGCCAAGAGCTCTTCGGGCCAAAAGGGCTTGGTCAGATAATCGTCGGCACCAAGCTTGAGGGCTCGCACCTTGTCCTCTTTGTCGTTTCGAGCGCTCAGAACCAAGACTGGGACATCCGAGAAGGTTCTGAGATCCTTGAGCACGTCGAGTCCGTAGCGGCCTGGGAGCATGAGATCGAGCACGACGAGATTGAGTTCTTTCGCCAAATCGGGAGCAATAGTCTCACCGCGTTGCCACCAGATCACCTTTGACCCATCGCGCTTCAAGTGCTCGACGATTTGCGCGCCGAGGGCCTGATCGTCTTCGATGAGTAGTACCTGTACCGACATGGCGTGGTTCCGCGGGTGCCAAAACAAAAGCGCTCTGGATTAGAGTCAGCGAGGGGCCGTAAGGAGTTCGTAAGGCGGCGCGGCTAGATTCAATTCATCCACAACGGACCCAGTTGGGCCGAAGGAAAGGAACCCATGAATTCTCAATCTAGCCGAAGTTTTTCACGCTTCTCACTAGTCGGACTAACGGCCGTGACGGTCTTGGCATTGGCGTCAGGTTGCGCGTCCGAGCCGAATAGCAACGAAGATCCCGGTGTGGCGGCCATGGCCATTGTCGGTGAGTCTACGGATAACGCGGACGAACCTGAACTCGGGCGCATGCGGGGAACTGCTCTTGGTCTCGTCGATGGGCTACCAGGGATCGCTCTCAAGTGTGATGCGACGCCAAGCGTGACCAACGCGACGGTCTGTGGCACCGAGTTGCCAGCGAGCGAGAGCTACGCATGGACGGATTGCCGGATGGGAATAGGCGGGCAGGGCAAAGGCAAGGGAAGCGGCGGTCCGGTCAGCAGCGGTAGCATCGAAGTGCGTCACGCAGTTGCGGGTACGGTTGATGGTTGCGACGCTTCCACCGCGCTCGAGTTCACGGATGTGACGGATCTCGATATCGAGAGAGTGACACCCAATGGCAGACACATGACGCTCACGGGCAAGGTGACGGCCACATCCGCGCATAGCGTGAATGCGACTGCGTTCACCAAGCAAGTCGAGATCTCTGCCCGGCGAGCGATGGTTGACAGCGATGGCGCGACGCTGCGCCAAGTACAACTCTCTGGTACGGCGAGCGTTGCCTTCTCGGTAGACGCTGAAGGAACGAAGCGCGTTGTCGATGGGAAATTGAGCGGAGATTTGGGCAACGGTGCCACACAAGCCATCACACTCGCAGGCGTCACCCGACTGGATCCGAATCTATGTCGATGGCCTGTAGCGGGCACACTGACTCGGGTTGAGGCTGATGGAACGACCCACGAATTGGTGTTTTCGTCCAGCTGCGGCACAGCCACTCTCGATGGCGAAGCGATCGACCTCAATGCACAACGTGGAAAGGGTTCCCACGGCAAGCAGGGCAAAGGCAATTGCATGCAGTGATGCTCAAACTACGCCACAGCTGTACTCGCGTTCGAGACGCTTGGTTGCTCCACAGACAAGCGGCTCGAACGTGGGTATTGGGCGTGGTGTTCTGAAGGACATGATGGGCCCTAGAACACTACGAGTTCTCGCCCTTCGGGCAGCAGCGACCACGTCGCTTGGCAGTGCTGGGCGCTACCGGACCGCCTTCGATGCGCAATGCTTTGCCGTGCAACAATGCATCGACCACGGTTCGACGTCCCTTCTCGAGCAGCCTACCGATGGTGCCCCGCGAGACTCCCATCTTTGCTCCCGCTTCCTCTTGCGAAAGAGCCTCGAAATCGACTAGGCGCAGAGCCTCGAGTTCATCCAAGCCGAGCACCACTTCCTCCAGATCCACCATCGGGATCCCGCGCGGCTTGAAATAGACCGCGCCAGGAACGTGCGCGACACAGCGAAGCTTGGGACGGCGCGGCATGGACTTCCAATCTAGCTAGATCCTTATGAGACCGCCAGCCCCTTGGTCACGGATCGCCGCTCGACAGTGGAGTTACCAGCTACGCAAGCCTTGTTGTTGGTTGTGCGTAGCGACGACAATTTCCGGTCGGCCCAGCCCAGCCAACGAACGAAGCGTCCGCGTTTAACTGCCTTTCACGGGGGTGGGCAGCATGCGCTCAGCATTCCTCGCTGCAAGCGCGGTCACCAATTCTGGATCGAGTTCCACGAAGGATGCCTGCACGGTGCCGTCAAACTTAGCGGCACAAATGGCGTCGATCGTCAGAACTATCTGCGCGTGACGAATCCAAACTCTGCCCAAGAGACTCCTACGAGCAAATGTCTACGATTGTCAATGCCACCAATGGCGCGGACGATGCCCCATCGCCCGACCTAGCCACGTCAGCAACTACCCGGGCGTCCCGGGTCCCGTTACCGGGGCTGAGCTGCTGGCAGTCATCGTGGCCACTGGCTCGATCGGAAGTCGCGGCGAACTCTGCTCGCACATTGCCGCAGCAGATGGCGTCGTGGCAGCCGTGACAGCCGAAAAGTACCTGAACAACAGGTCCAAGACCAAAGTCGATTGGGCCTAGGCAGAGTGCTCTACAAACTGCTATGTGAAATAACCTCTTCTCGCGGGGAACTAAGATTTGGTCAACTACGTCTAATCTGACCGGCTTGGCCTAGGGTCAAGGCTTGGCGCTTCAGCAATGAAGCGGTTCAACAATGTTAGTCTACCGAGCGCATGCTCAGCCGGGGGATCTATGCAAGATGCCACGAACTCATCGACCGTCACGAACATTTCGAGTGCTGAGCTCAGGGAATACCTGCAGAAGCACCACGAGCGCGAATTTGTCCTGATTGATGTGCGCCAAAGCGAAGAGTACATGGCTGGACATATTCCGGGTGCGCGGCTGATTCCTCTCAACGAGTTGGAGGCCTATACCGAGGAGGTCAAACAGCTCGCTGGTCGCCGCCTGATTTTCTATTGTCGTAGCGGTGGCAGATCGGCTCGGGCTAGTGCCTGGGCATCTCAGATATTGCAGCTGCCGGCAGTCTTCAATCTCGTAGGTGGTTTCATGGGTTGGGACGGTCAGGTGCTTGTTGATTTCCCAAGGCTCACTCCCTTCGACCTTTCAGCTACTGCGGAGGTGTTGCTTCGTCGAGCTCTGGATCTCGAAAAGGGCACTCACCACCTGTACGAGCGAATCGCGTCCACCCGACAATCAGGTGTTCTCGCTGACACGTTCTCCCAACTCGTCAGTGCAGAGTTGGCACATGGGCGAGCGGTGCACCAGCTTCTGATGCAGGTCTCAACGGGCGACATGCAGGGCTTCGAAGAGACGTTTGCGTCGCTTCCAGGTGCCATCATCGAGAACGGCATGTCGCTCGACGCGGTCCTAAGCCGCGCAGAGGCGATTGGTTCCCTTGGTGACATGGCGCTGCTTGAATTGGCTCTGGAGATCGAACTCGGAGCCTACGATCTCTACAAGAACCTGGCTACGTCAGTAGCATCCGATGTCGCTCAGCGTGCACTCGGCGAGTTGGCCCAGCAAGAGAAGGGGCACGCGGATTTGGTGCTGCAATCGATTGGTAGGTTGGCCAAAGAAATAGGCCGCATCGCCTCGTGATCTACCTCACCGCGTTATTGGCAGCATTGATCGGTCTTGCCTTGGGCACGCTTGGCGGCGGTGGCTCAGTCCTCGCGGTACCGCTGCTCATCTACGTGGCTGGGCTAGCCGACAAAACGGCGATTGCCACTTCCCTGTTTGTTGTCGGTGCAACCAGCGCGGTGGCAGCACTGGGGCATGCCCACGCTGGGAATGTGCGCTGGCGTGGAGCTCTGACGTTCACGCCTTCGGCCATGCTTGGCGCCTACGTGGGCGGGCGTCTTTCGCAACTCGTACCTGGGTGGCTACTCATCGGATTGTTCTCTGGGATGATGCTAGCTACAGCCTGGTCCATGTGGCGTGGTCGAAGCGAGCACGACGGAATAGACGCAATCAAGCCGAAACCCATTGCCTATATCATTGCCCTTGGGTTTCTGGTTGGGGTGGTCACTGGCCTCGTGGGCGCGGGTGGCGGGTTCTTGGTGGTGCCGGCGTTGGCACTACTGGTCGGCATGCCAATGCGGGCCGCCATTGGCACCTCGCTCGTCGTCATCACCGCGAACTCCACTGCGGCGCTACTTGGGTACCTCGGGCATGTGGCCCTCGACTATCGCTTTGCCACTTTGATCGCTCTGGCCGCATCCATGGGGGCGCTAGTTGGCTCCAAATTGGCAACGAGGATTGCAGCGAAGTCGCTGAGAAGGTCCTTTGCCGTCTTGGTTTTGGTAATGGGGACGCTATTACTCTTCCGCGCCCTGCGCGCGGCAATTGCGTAGAATTTCTCCGCGATTGCGGTCGGTTTCGAACTCAGATTACTACAAGGGAAAGTCATGGAAATCAGCACCTTCTTCGATGAACGCACCAGCACTTTGACCTACGTGGTCTACGACCCGACCTCGCTCGACGCGGTCGTGATCGATCCGGTCATGGACTTTGACCCGGCTGGAGGTGCCATTTCACGTCAAAGTGTCACTAAGGTAGTCGACTTTCTGAACGAGCATCATTTGAAGCTGCACTATGTGCTCGAGACCCATGCCCATGCCGACCATCTTTCGGGTTCGCAGCTGCTCAAGGAGGCGTGCCCCAACGTGAAAGTCGCCATTGGTCGACGCATCACCGAGGTGCAATCGACGTTCCGCGACGTTTTTGCACTGGGGCAGGGCTTCCCAGTAGACGGACGCCAATTCGATCGACTTCTCGACGACGGCGAGGTCCTCGAGGCAGGTACTATCAAGTTGCGCACCATCTTCACGCCAGGTCATACACCCGCCTGTGCGAGTTACTTGATCGACGACGCTTTGTTCACGGGCGATGCCCTCTTCATGCCCGACTCAGGCGCTGGTCGCTGCGATTTTCCTGGAGGCAGCGCGACGGCGCTTTTTGCGTCCGTTCAGCAACGCATCTATCAGCTCCCGGACGAGACAAGGATCTTCGTTGGTCACGACTATCAACCCGGTGGACGCGAATTGCGCTACCAAACGAGTGTCGGCGAGCAAAAGCGTGCCAACGTCGCGCTCAAGGCAGATACCAGCCAGGTGGACTTCGTGACGTTCCGCGAGAAGCGGGACGCAACGCTACCCGCACCGAAGCTGCTGTTTCAGAGTGTTCAGGTGAACATCGATGCCGGACGTTTACCAGAGCCGGTCGGCGGGATTCGGTACCTGAGGATGCCGCTTGATGCCTTCCGTCCGCCACCACCCATGCCTCGGCTCGAACTCGAGACTTGTGAACGTGCAACTCCTGGGGGACGGCAGGGGTAGGAATTGCGGGTACGCGTCGCGTACCAAGCTCACAAGATTGTCGTCGGCGTCGGAAACATCCCGTTGTTGACTTCGCCACCTGCGGTGCGTATTGGCATTGACTTCCCACGAAGGAATTCCAAGCGCCGATTCGATTGACGGCCTACCGGTCTGTCGATTCGAATTCGAAGACTACTATAGAGTGACTCGCCGCAGTCGCAGTGCGTTTGCAATCACAGAGACTGAACTGAGGCTCATTGCCGCACTGGCAATCATCGGGCTCAATACTAGTCCGAAGAACGGATAGAGCACCCCTGCAGCCAGCGGCACGCCGAGTCCATTATAGACGAAAGCGAAGAATAAGTTCTGCCGAATGTTCCGCATGGTCGCGGCAGACAGCCGCCTTGCCTTCGCAATGCCGCGCAGGTCGCCCTTCACGAGGGTTATGCCGGCACTTTGTATGGCTACATCCGTACCGGTGCCCATGGCAATGCCGACCTGGGCTTGCGCTAGCGCCGGAGCATCATTGACGCCATCGCCGGCCATTGCAACGATGCGACCCTTGGCCTGGAGACGCTTGACGATCTCGGCTTTGCCTTCGGGCAGCACTTCTGCCTCGACTTCGTCGATGCCAAGCTTCTTCGCCACGGCTTCCGCCGTAGTCCGACTGTCGCCGGTCAACATGACGATGCGGATCCCATCTGCGTGCAGAAGTTGAATGGCTTCGGGTGTCGAGGCCTTAATCGGATCGGCGACACCGAGCAGGCCACAAAGCTTGTCATCAATGGCGACAAACATAACGGTTTCACCGTTTTGACGCAAAGCCTCGGCCTGTTCTGCGAAGTTGCCGAGTTCAACCTTGATCCCCTCCATCATGCGCTGATTGCCGAGCGTCACGCTGCGTCCGTCCACACCGCCGACGACGCCTTTCCCAGCAACAGACCGGAATTCTTTGAGGGTTCCCAACGTGACGCTACGGTCTTCGGCGCCTTTCACAATCGCTGCGGCCAATGGATGCTCACTGCCTCGTTCGAGCGTTGCGGCGAATCGAAGGAGATCGGCCTCGGCTGTGCCATCCAGCGTCACTACCGAGACAAGGTGAGGCTTCCCTTCTGTAAGTGTTCCGGTCTTGTCGACTACCAAGGTATCGACACGCTCCATCACCTCAAGCGCCTCCGCATTTTTGATGAGCACGCCCGTCAACGCGCCGCGACCAGTACCGACCATGATCGACATTGGGGTAGCGAGTCCGAGCGCGCAAGGGCAGGCAATGATAAGAACCGCCACCGCGCTCACCAAAGCATAGGCCATCCGCGGCTCAGGCCCGAGGAACGCCCAAACCGCAAAGGTTATGACGGCTACCGCAATAACGCCAGGCACGAAATACGAGGCCACCATGTCGGCAAGCCTCTGAATAGGCGCACGACTGCGCTGCGCCTCGCCAACCATCTGGACGATGCGAGCAAGAAGCGTATCGCTACCTACGCGCTCGGCGCGCATAACGAAGCTTCCCGCCTGGTTGACGGTGCCGCCGGTAACGTGGCTGCCGGTGGATATCTCCACGGGGATGGACTCGCCGGTCACCATCGACTCGTCCACCGCGCTCGTGCCCTCCATAACTACGCCATCCACGGGGATCTTCTCGCCGGGGCGCACGCGTAGCCGATCAGAGGTCTTCACTTGCTCAATCGGTACGTCCGCTTCCGAGTCACCATCTCCTAGTAGCCTTGCTGTCTTGGGCGCGAGGCTCAGCAGCGCTTTTAGTGCGCTGGAGGTCTGACTGCGAGCCCGTAACTCAAGCACTTGACCGAGCAGCACCAGCGCTGTAATGACCGCGGCAGCCTCGAAGTAGACGCCTACTTCACCACCATGACCGCGAAATGCCGCCGGGAACAGATTCGGTGCCAATGCAGCAACGAGACTGTAGCCATACGCGACTCCGATCCCCAAGGCGACCAGCGTAAACATATTGAGGCTGCGATTGGCGATCGACTGCCAGCCACGAAGAAATAGTGGCCACCCGCCCCACAGAACCACAGGAGTGGACAAAGCCAGTTGGGCCCAGACGACGAGGCTACCGCCCAGCAGATGCTGGATCGGCGCCCCGGGTATCATCTCGGACATCGCGAGAACCAAGACTGGCACCGCGAACGCAACACTCACCCAGAACCGAAGGGTCATGTCCTTCAGTTCAGGATTCTCTTCTTCGTCGAATGTAATGAGTTTCGGCTCGAGTGCCATGCCGCAAATCGGACAAGTGCCAGCTTCGGATTGCACTATCTCTGGGTGCATTGGGCAGGTGTAGTCCGTTCCTGCCGACGTTGGTGCGGGCGCGACGGGATTGGGCAAGAGATACTTGCTTGGTTCCGCCTGAAACTTGTCGCGGCATTTAGTACTGCAGAAGTGGTACGTCGTTCCTTCAAATGAGGAACTGCCACCTTTCGCGCTAAGTGGCACTACGTCCATCCCGCACACCGGATCCTTCACCGTTGCTTGCGCACTTGCTTGATGATCGTCGTGACTGGCGTCGTGCGCGGCGTGATCGTGGTCTTCAAGCGAGTGTTCCATCGGGTTCTCCTCCAGGTAGCAACAACGGCGCAGCCGGCTGGAAGTGTCGACGCTTCCACAGCTTGTAGATCGCCGGATACACGACAAGCTCCATGATAAATGAGGTAATGAGGCCGCCTATCATCGGTGCGGCAATGCGCTTCATTACGTCCGCACCTGCGGACGTTGACCACATGATGGGCAAGAGCCCCATGAATGCCGCGGCGACTGTCATCATTTTGGGCCGTGCGCGTTTGACCGCGCCGTGGACGATTGCTTCATTGAGTTCGTGATCATTGGTCAACTGCCCGCGACGTTTTGCCTCGTCGTACGACAGATCGAGAAACAGCAACATGAATACGCCGGTCTCGGCATCGAGCCCGAGCAGTGCAATCATGCCGACCCAGGCCGCAATCGACACGTTGTAGCCAAGAATGTAGAAGAGCCAGATCGCTCCAACTGCCGAGAACGGCACCGCTAACATCACGATCGTTGCTTTGAACATCGAACGCGTGTTCATGTAGAGCAACACGAAGATAAGCGCGATGGTGATGGGCACCACGAGCTTGAGCGTCTCCTCGACTTAACAAAGTCTCACGGGTCTTTGGCCATTGGACGGCCCGGCATTGGGCGGTCTGGCATTGGACGGTCTGGCATCCCATTGCCAAAGTTCCCTGAATTCGGGTGCCCTGGCACCGGTCCCGCCGTATTCAGTCCCGATGGGATGTCGGACATCATGTGACTGACATGATTGTCACCACCCGACGTTGCCAGTGCGAGAGCCTGATTTGAGCCACCGGTCGCGACGCCCCGAGTCGTTGGGGACGCTGAGGCGGGAGCTACAGCTGTGGACGACAGATCCGGTTCAGACTTCGAGCAAGCGCCAATAGGCAGCGCCAGTGCGAGTACAAGCGAGCGAGCTAACATTACGCTGGATCCCTTTCGCGTTTACGCTGACCGTCAAGCAGCAGTTGCTGCCTCATTCATGATCTTCACGAGCGTGTCCTCCACTTGCTGCGCTACCTCTTTCAGTTGCGGAGTGCCAAACATCCCGAGAAGAGTGGTTGGCTTCAATGCTGCCAGAATGGTCTTGTCACCCTCCACGTAAAGGGAGATTCGGCAAGGTAGCGCGGTCGAGACACTCATGTCTTGCTCAAGCACCTTCTTTGCTTGCTGCGGTTGACAGACTTCGAAGATGAGGCATTCACGAGCGAAATCCACGCCCTTTTTGTTCATTGTCTCCTTGAGGTCGTGCACTTGCATGACGCCAAAGTGATTGGCTTGAACCGCGACCAGCAAGGCAGCGGTTGTCTCGCTCACCGATTTGTTTGTAGTAACTTTGACCAACATAGTGTTTCCTTTGGATCCATCGGCGCCCGGTAAGGGCATGCATGAAAGGACGCTATTTCTGAGCGAGTTTGTTGATCGCAAGAACCAACAAAACCACCACGAGGACGCCTGCTACCGCCCAAATCCACATCCCCCCGCCCATCCAGCCGTTCATCCAACCGTCACTATGGTTCATCATTGAATTGCCTCTGAACGTCGGTGTTCTTGCCTCGAACCGAGGGGGACTCTCGGGTGCAGTGCATGGGCCGCTCCGATCCCCCCAGACGATCGAAGATCGGGGACTACCGATGCAATGGCCATGCCCGCCAACCTGACGACCCGACCACCAACCAACAGCGCCACTCGCCAATGACTGGTCCCTCAATTGGACGTGCGACTCCGTCCAGCAATGCTCAGCAGAATGTGGTCGGAGTCCACGGCTTTCGCAATGTGCGAAATTGTGATACCCATATTGCGTGAACCGGGTAGAGATGCAGCTGAGGCCCCAGACTTCCGTCGGGCAACACCGAATGGATCAGCGACAAATTTTGGCCTCTGTGCATTTAGGCCTCCTCTACATCGTGACGCAGTTTCTTCCAGTCCATATCCTGGATTTTCGGGAGTTGAGGATCCATGTCCTTAAGCGCGTGCACTAGGTTCTCGAGTACGACGAGATTGCGGTACCATTTGTGATTCGCCGGGACGACAAACCAGGGAGCATCTTCGGTGCTTGTGGCGGACAGCGCATCCTCGAAAGCCTTCTGATAGACGTCCCAATACCCTCGTTCTTTGAGGTCCGTTGGACTGAATTTCCAATGTTTGTCGGCGTCATCTATGCGTTCCAGCAAACGTCGCTTTTGTTCGTCTTCGGATATGTGGAGAAGGAACTTTAGAATACGGGTACCGTTGTTGGTCAGCATCTTTTCGAAATCTCGGATCTGCTGCAGACGGAGCTGCGCCTCCTCGTACGAGATCCAATTGTGAACCCTTGTGATCAGCACATCTTCGTAATGCGAGCGGTTGAATATGCCAATATGTCCACGAGGTGGGCACGCCGCGTGGACACGCCATAGAAAGTCGTGCGCCTTCTCTAACGAAGTCGGCGATTTAAAGGAAGTGACCCTACAGCCCTGAGGATTGACGCCTCCCATAACATGCCGAATGGTCCCGTCCTTACCGGCTGTATCGATTCCTTGCAATACGACGAGAACCGAGCGCTTTCCCTCAGAATAGAGCAGTTCCTGCAGCGACTCGAGCTTCTGCTTCAAATGTTCGGTGCGGTCCGCAGCTGCTTCCTTATTCTCGTAGTCACCGGTGTCGTTGGCATCATGATCGTGGAGTTTTGCGGCTTGGTCTGGCTTGACGCGATGGTGTTTCATTGTCTTTTCCTTCTACTCCGCCGCCGCTGGCTTCTTGGTTTGCCTTTCGTTCAGGCCCCACTTCCAGTTCCGAATTTCTGGTAGGTCTTGGCCGTGTCTGTCGATGTACTGCTTGTGCTCGACGAGCTTGTCCTGGAGTTGCTGCTTCAAATTCATGCCCTTGGTGCCGGTCTTGGGCACTCGGTCGATTACATCCATCACGAGGTGAAAGCGGTCCAGATCATTGAGCACGGTCATATCAAAAGGCGTAGTGATGGTGCCTTCCTCCTTGTAGCCGCGGACGTGAATGTTAGCGTGGTTGGTGCGGCGATAGGCCAGTCGGTGAATCAACCAAGGGTAACCGTGGAATGCGAAGATGACATGTTTGTCTCTGGTGAAAAGTGCGTCGAAAGCCTCGTCGCTCAAACCGTGCGGGTGTTCGCTCTTCGGTTCCAGCTTCATCAGGTCCACGACATTGACGACGCGCACTTTCAGGTCAGGCAAATGCTCCCGCAGGATCGAGACAGCCGCCATCGTCTCCAGTGTGGGCACGTCGCCACAGCAGGCCATGACGACATCGGGTTCACCGCCGTCGTCGTTGCTGGCCCATTGCCAGATGCCGATGCCGGCGGTGCAATGCTTCACGGCGGCATCCATCGGCAGCCATTGAGGCGCCTGATACTTGCCGGCGACTACGACATTGACGTAGTGGCGGCTGCGCAAACAGTGATCCCATACCGAGAGCAGGCAGTTGGCATCCGGGGCCAGATAGACGCGCACGACGGAGGCTTTCTTGTTCACAACGTGATCAATGAAACCGGGGTCCTGATGAGTTAAGCCGTTGTGCATCTGTTGCCAGACATGGGAAGCCAGCAGGTAGTTCAGGGACGCAATCTTGCGTCGCCAGGGCAGCCCCGCCGAAACCTTGAGCCATTTGGCGTGCTGGTTGAACATGGAATCCACAATATGGATGAACGCTTCATAGCTGTTGAACAGCCCGTGCCGACCGGTGAGCACATAGCCTTCGAGCCAGCCTTCACACTGATGCTCGCTCAGCATTTCCATTACGCGACCGTCCTGGGCGAGGAACTCATCGTTATCCTGGGTGCGTGCGTCCCACTGCCGTTCAGTCACCTCGAAGACCGCGTTCAGGCGATTGGAAAGCGTTTCGTCGGGGCCAAAGATTCGGAAATTGCGTTGCTTCCGGTTGAGTTTGGCCACGTCGCGCAGGAACACGCCCAGTTCATGTGCGTCGGACGCCTGCACGGCACCTGGAGACGGCACGTCCACCGCGTAGTCCCGAAAGTCTGGCATGATGAGGTCGCGCAGCAAGAGTCCCCCGTTGGCGTGGGGATTCGCACCCATGCGGCGTTCGCCTTTGGGCGCAAGTTCCGCCAGTTCCGGTTTTAGCTTGCCCTGCTCGTCGAAAAGTTCCTCCGGTCGGTAGCTGCGCATCCACTCTTCAAGCTGCCTAAGATGCTCAGGATTTGCTCGCGGATCGGAGAGCGGAACCTGGTGCGCGCGGAACGTGCCTTCGATTTGCAGACCGTCCACCCACTTTACGCCCGTCCAGCCTTTCGGAGACTTGAGCACAATCATCGGCCAGCGTGGACGCATGGGGTTGCCGTTGACGCGAGCGTCGTGTTGGATGCGTTTGATTTCTTCCACCACTACGTCAAGCGTCGCAACCATTGACTCGTGCATCTGCGCCGGTTCATGGCCTTCGACGTAGAAAGGCGTCCAGCCGTTGCCGCGCAGCATCTGGTCGAGCTCTTCCGGTTCGATCCGCGCGAGGACTGTCGGGCTGGCGATTTTGTAACCGTTGAGATGCAGGATGGGCAGCACCGCCCCATCGGTTACGGGATCAAGGAACTTGTTAGAATGCCACGACGTGGCTAACGGTCCAGTTTCCGCCTCCCCATCGCCAATCACGCATGCCACAACGAGACCGGGATTGTCGAACACCGCGCCGAATGAATGACTGAGCGAATAGCCCAACTCACCGCCCTCGTGGATCGAGCCGGGGCACTCCGGCGAGACGTGGCTGGGAATGCCGCCGGGAAAGGAGAACTGTTGGAAAAGCTTCTGCAACCCGGCTTCATCCTGACTGATGTCGGGATAGATCTCGCTGTAAGTTCCCTCAAGGTAGGTGTTGCCAACGAGGGCTGGGCCGCCGTGGCCAGGGCCTGCGACGTAAATCATGTCGAGGTCGTATTTCTTGATCACCCGGTTCAAGTGGACGTAGATGAAATTCTGGCCCGGTGTCGTGCCCCAGTGCCCGAGCAGCATGTGCTTTATGTCCGTCGGCGTTAGCGGACGCTTCAGAAGAGGATTGTCACGAAGATAGATCTGTCCCACCGATAGATAGTTGGCGGCGCGCCAGTAGGCGTCCATCTTGTGCAGTAGGTCGGGCGAAAGTGGGGTGGTCTGCATAACTATTCCGTTCAGTCAGTTGTAAAATCAGCGAACCAGTGTGATTGCATCGGTCTTCGACGCGATCACTGTCATCAAATCGTTCCAGGATTTCACAAACGCCTTTGCGCCATCGTCTTGCAGACGATTGGCCAGATCGTCGATGTTCACGCCCTCGTGAGCGAACTGCCCCAAAACCTTCTCGCAGCCGCCGCCGTCCACTGCCATAGGCGGGCCGACTTCGCCGCGTTCGGCGAGGACGTTCAATGTTCCCTCTGGCATCGTGTTCACCGTGAATGGGGCGGCCAGCGCCTGGATATATAGCGTGTCGGACGCATTTGGATCCTTGGTGCCGGTACTGGCCCAAAGCAATCGTTGCGGCCTTGCACCCGCATTGTACACGCGCTGCCAACGCGGACTGCTCAGCAGATCGAGGTATGCCTCGTAGATGCGTCCGGCAACGGCGATGCCGAGCCGGTTGTTCAATGCTTCTGGAACCTTGCCCGCAGTGGCGACGTCCCAACGGCTAACGAAGATCGAGGCCACCGAACCAACCTGAGGATTGAGCCCGGCGACGATACGCCTTTCGATGCCACGCAGATATGCCCCGGCCGCTGCCGCGTATTGCTCGCGAGAAAACAGGAGCGTCACGTTGACCGGCACACCCGCAAATATCGTCGCCTCAATAGCTGGCAAACCTTCTTCAGTCCCCGGGATCTTGATGAACAGGTTTGGTCGTCCTGCTCGCGCGGAAAGATTCTTGGCTGCGGCGACGGTGGCGGCGGTGTCATGTGCAAGCAGCGGCGACACTTCCAGCGATACCCATCCGTCCACGCCGTTGGTGCGATCGTGAATTGGCCGAAACAGGTCGGCGGCGCGGGTGAGGTCATCGAGCGCTAGGTCGAAAAATACGTCCTCGCCGGTCTTCCCGTTTGCTACGTCCTCTTGGATCGCGTCGTCGTAGGCGGCGCTGTTTTTGATTGCGTGGTCATAGATCGTTGGGTTCGAGGTCAGTCCAGTCACCGACAGCTCGTCAATGTAACGTTTGAGCGTGCCGCTCTTCAGTAGCTCGCGCGTGATGTTGTCGAGCCAGAGGCTCTGGCCCAGATCATGCAGTTTTTGTGTGGCTTTCATATTGACCTATAGAGCCTCAGGCTCCAGTGATTTGGTTCGGATGGAGCCACACATCATTTTCAATGGTGCGTTTCACCTCGCCAGAGATTTCGTTGTCCGGGCGCTCGCTCTTCTCCTTTAGAGTAATGGCGTCCTTGACGTCCTTGACGTCCTTCACTCGTTTGACGCCTTTCGCGACGTACACTGCGAGCAACTTCTTAGATTGTCGACCGTACCGGTGAGCGTGACGATGCCTTCGCTAACCATTGCGTCAATTTTGCTGTTATGAAGCGCTACGTCGGTGAGAAACGTGCGATCGACAGCGTTCGTGATCTGCTGATCGGTCGCCTTTCTTGGCTCCTTGATTGCCGCACAGCCGCTAATGGTCGCGAGTACGACACCAGCGGACACAATGAGTGCAGTTGACGATATCCGACCCGCGTGGAGGCCTTTTGATTCGTAACCCTTTGGAGCTCGTGGCAATTCTAACATAATGGTTTCTCCTTCCTGTCTTCAGTCTTAGAATTGATCGCTGCCGTCGTGCCATGGTTCTGGTATTTGGAAAACGCCATCGCGCACCAAGCGGGGAATACGTTACCCACCGAAAACTCTGCGATTCGAAGGATTCACTTTGTCGCATGGTCGGAACGTTTCCTGTCACTATTCATATCAAACCTGAGAGTGCGACATACCGAATGGGCAATCATCAGTTCTTCGTCGGTGGGAATGACGCGAACCATGACCCGGCTGCTCGCTGCGGAAATCACTCCCGCATTTGTCGTGTTGCGAGCTTCTTCAAGTTCAATACCAAGAAACTCTAGCCCTTCGCAGACACGCGTGCGAACGAGTGGCGCGTTTTCGCCAATGCCGCCTGCAAAGACGAGCGTATCCAAACCACCTAGCGCGGCAGCGAAGGCACCGAGCCACTTCTTTGCCTGATAGCAAAAGAGCATCACCGCTTCCGCCGCCCGCACGTCAGCAACTTCCAGCGCGAGCAAGTCTCGCATGTCAGCGCTGGTTTCCGATAGTCCTAGCAGTCCTGACTCGTGGTTGACCATCGAGTAGAATCGTTCCGTGGTCATCTGCTCAGTCCTTGCCAAATACGCTGCGAGGCCGGGGTCCAAATCACCAGAGCGGGTGCTCATCACCAATCCCGATGTCGGCGTGAAACCCATACTGGTGTCGATACTTACTCCGTCGCGCACTGCTGCCAGACTCGCGCCGTTACCGAGGTGCGCGAGGATGACACGGCCCTTCGACGCCGCCGGATCGCCAAGGCGAGCGAGTTCTTCCAGCAAATAGGCGTAGGACAGTCCGTGGAATCCGTAGCGTTGAACACCCTTTGCGTCGAAACGTCGTGGGAGCGCAAGCAGCTTGGCCACGCGCGGCAGGGTGTGGTGAAATGCCGTATCGAAACAGGCGACCTGGGGCAGTCGTGGATGACGCTGACGACATGTCTCGATCAGCTCAATTTCGCGCGGTAAATGCTCCGGGTCGCACGGAACGATGCGATGCAATTCATCCAACAATTCTTGAGTGATGACTTCGGGCTGAATGTGGTTCATCCCATGGACCACGCGGTGCCCCAGCGCCTCAACGGAAGAAAACTCGTTCCGTCCCTGGAACCAGTCAAAGAAGACATTAGCCGCCGACCTGTGATCGGAGGCGGCGATACTGTGACTTTCCAGAGGATCGCCGTTTGGACCCTTGCACGTCAGATTTGTACCGCTGAGGCCAATGCGATCAATCCTTCCATAGAGCGTTCGCGTAAATGGTCGACCAACTTGGTAGAGTGCAAATTTGATACTGGACGAGCCTCCATTGATACACAAAATGTGTGCGTTAGTTGACTTCATGGCTGATTTAAGCCTCGTTCCGCAAGCCGAACGAGGCCAGCTTCGCGCAGGTGGAATTGAAATCCGTATGTAGAATGCTTTGGATCCCCATGCCTTCCGCGATCTGGACGAACATTGGAGTGTTTTCGATATAGATCACCTGCTGAGGCTTGGCCTGGGCGATGTCCAGCGCAAGCCGATAGATGTCAGCGTCGGGTTTGCGCACATGGACGAAGCAGGAAGAGACGAACGCATCCACTAGTCCATTCAGCTTGAACTTGCCGATCCGATAGGTGTTCAGTTCGCGCGCTTCGTTGCTGACCACGACAACCTTGAATCCGTATCGGAGCCGGAGCTGAGCGACTAACTCAATCATGTCGCTGAATGGTTGCGACTGCGTGAACATGAAGCGCCGAAACTGAGTCTGAGTGAACGAGCGCTTTTTGTAGAAGACCACGAGAGCAAGGTATTCTTCGAGCGTGAGCTTCCCATCCTCGTAGGTTTCGAAGGTGAGGTTATGCCTAGCCTCCATTTCGGCCAACTTCAGCCCGAAGTGCGACGCCGTCTGCTTGCGCGCATGATGGCCCCAGCCGTCAGTGAGCAATACGCCACCAATATCCAGAAACATGCAGGAGATTGCGGTCGTTGTCTTCATCACCCTTCCAGTCATTGATCGAATCACCGCTGCCAAAGTATTCGTGCGTTTTCGAGCGGAACGGCTACAGCCCTGAAGTGTGGAATGACTCGCGCTGTGTAGTCTTCTGCCGGGCGAGTAGCAGGCACGGCTGCGCCGTAAACGTAGCCGTGCGGCACGTCGCCCATTGGGCGAATGCACTTCATCTCTTGCTGCAGCGGTGCGTCACCGCGGATTTTGTCGGCATAGAGCTCGACCCGCACGACCTCGGGTTCGAGGTCAGCGAGAAACACTTGTACCTCGAAGACGTGTTCCTCGCGAGTGCTCTTCACCTGTACCTGGCCGAACGTGATTGAGTTCCAACTCTTCTCGAGGGATTGACGCCAATCAGCGATTTGCTTGCCGAAGGCTCCCTTTTCGACCGTACGTTCATGATAGGCTGCCGCAGACGGGAGATAGTGTTGCTCGGTGTACTCGCGCACTGTGCGGTGCGCGGAGAAGAGCGGCGTCAACCGCGCCATGCTTTCCCGCATCCGTCTGACCCAAGCAGCCGGAATACCATGGTCGTCTCGGGCATAGAACTCCGGAATGACCTCGCGCTCGAGCAGGGTGTATAGTGCGTCGGCTTCGGCGGCGTCCCAAGCAGGGTCGTCGCCATGCTCCCTACCATCCCCCAACGCCCAGCCAACTTCAGGGGCATATGCTTCCGCCCACCAACCGTCCAATTCCGAGAGATTGATGCCGCCATTGACGAGCACCTTCATTCCGCTCGTTCCGCTCGCCTCCCAGGGTCGTCGAGGCGTGTTGACCCAGACGTCGACCCCCTGCACGAGGTGCTCTGCCATCAGCATGTCGTAGTCACTCAGGAAGACGACGTGAGGTCGAACCTCTAACTGATGGATGAACTTTATCCATTCCTGAATCAAAGCTTGCCCGGCTCGGTCTTCTGGATGTGCCTTGCCAGCGATAATGAGCTGGACTGGACGTGCAGCGTTGGCCAAGAGCCGCAGTAGACGTGTCGGATCGTGTAGCAGCAGGTTTGGTCGCTTGTAGGACGCGAAGCGACGGGCGAAGCCCAGCGTTAGCGCTTTGGGATCGAATAGGGTTTTCGCCCACTCAATCGAGTCGGGCGACGCTCCAGATGCTGTCAGTTGCAGAAATTGTCGTTGGCGGGCATATTCAATGAGCGAACTGCGGGCGGCAGTACGAAGCCCCCAGAGTTTGGCATCGGGGATGCGGCGAATGCCTTGCGCTAGTGTCTCTGTCGTACCCAACCATCGGTCTTTTCCGCAGGCTTCCGTCCAGAGTTCGTCCGCCGCCGCCGAGTCCCAGCTTGGCACATGCACGCCATTGGTTATGTGTCCGACGGGCACTTCGTTTGCTGGCCAATGCGGGAAGAGGGGTTCAAAGAGCTGCCGGCTGACGCTTCCATGCAGACGACTCACGCCATTGACCGCCCCGCTTCCACGAATGGCCAGATAGGCCATGTTGAACGTCTCAGACGTGTCGTTCGGATTCTGTCGGCCGAGGGCTAGTAGGTCGTGAAGTGAAATGCCAAGCTTCTGTTCGGCATAACCCCGGAGGTATTGTTCAATGAGAGCCGGGTGGAAACGGTCAAAGCCGGCTGCGACTGCCGTGTGCGTGGTAAAGAGGTTTCCTGCTCGCGTAGTGGCTAACGCGACCTCGAAGGGCTGGGAGGTCGCTTGCATGAAACTGCAAGCACGTTCGAGCACGGCAAAGGCGGAGTGTCCTTCGTTGAGATGACAGACTTCCGGATGGATCCCGAGAGCATCGAGCAGCCGCCATCCACCAATTCCAAGCAGAAGCTCTTGCTGAAGGCGGAGCTCCGGTCCGCCACCGTAGAGTTCGCAAGTGATCCCGCGATGAACAGGGACGTTCGCCGCGTCGTTGCTGTCCAGCAGGTAGAGTGTTGTCCTGCCAACCTTGACCTGCCACGCGCGCAACCACACCGAGTACGCAGGCAAGGCGATCTCCAACCGCAACAAGTCGCCGTTCGCTTGGCGCAACGGGGTAATCGGCAACTGTTCGGGGTCGTTGTACGGAAAGAGGGCCTGCTGTGCACCGTCCTTGTCGATCACTTGGCGAAAGTAGGCTTGCTGGTACAAAAGGCCCACGCCCACTACAGGCACGCCGAGATCACTGGTGGCCTTGAGCTGATCACCGGCTACGTTGCCCAGACCGCCAGAATAGATGGGCAATGCCTCGCTCAACATGAATTCCATGCTGAAATAGGCGACGCAGCTTAGGCTGGATTGCGGATGATTTTGCTGAAACCACGCGGGTGCCGCCAACACTTGCCGCCTGGTCTGCACCAGGTCATCTACGGTCTTGCGGAAGGTGCGATCGGCCAGAAGGCGCTCAAGCTTGTCGCGCGAAACCGTATGCAGAACGACCCAGGCGTTGTGCGTGAGCTCCCACAATTCGGGATCAAGCCGCTGCCACACGCCGTCGGTGGCATGGTTCCACGACCAGCGCATATCCAGGGCCAGTTCCGCGAGGGAATCAAACCCTTCGACGGGCTTTGACTGGATGGATATCGGTGGGGTGCCTAGGTTCTCGTTGCTCATCATTCATCTGCCAATATTGCTCTGAATAAGCTTTGTAACTTAATGTCCGGAATCCACTCGCTGTGGCGTGGGCCAGCAGCGTCCGCTGGATTGACGGATCACCCGCAATCTATCGGTTCGTGCGGTCTCAGGCTTTGATCCAGTTTAGTGCCTCATTGCGCTCTCCTGGAGAGAAACTTGGATGAGGACATTGCCGTTACTCTCTGGCAACACTTCAATCATTGTAATCTCCTTGCTTGTCTTGCGATTTATCTCACCAAGTGCGGGCAGCGCGTTTTGGTTGTCACCGCGCGTTTTCTAGGTCTGCGACTCTGGCCAGTCGGCGACAATGCCGCTCGGCGCCGCTGAATCGCGCAGCTAGGAATGCTTTGACCAGCTCCCATGCCAGTCCATTGCTGACGACGAGGCCCCCCAGACAGATCATATTGAGGTTATCGTCTTCAACCCCCTGACGAGCCGAAAAGGATTCATGGATCAGGCACGCTCGCACGCCCCGGATCTTGTTGGCGACAACGCTTGCCCCGACACCGCTCCCGCAGGCGGCAATTCCGCGATCCACCTCTTTGCTCGCAACGGCATGGGCTAGCGGAACGACGAAGTCTGGATAGTCGTCGGCCGACGCAAGTTCGTGGTTGCCGAAGTCAATGACTTCATATCTACTGGCGTGTAACCTACTGACCAACTGTTCCTTCAAGGCATAACCGCCGTGGTCGGCGGCGATCCCGATGCGTTGCGGCGAACTGGCTGATTCAGTCATGGCATGAGAAGGTTTCGTGTATGAGCAACACCAGTTGTTCGCAGTGCGAGTTCCAGTGTCACCTGATGAGCACTACATAGATAAGCCAGAGAATCGGGGGTGAGGCCTATCTTGGCTTTCTCGAAGATGTGCCACGCACAACTCGTGCCACACCAGAGAATTCAATCGTCGAATTGATCAGCCCGATTGAGACCCCGATTGGACCAAACTCGCGCATTCCTGCCGCGGGAAGAAGCGAGTGGCGTCGGCAAGAAACAAGGGATCAATGCGCAGTTTCCGAGCAGCACGCGGAGGCGCTCATAACCGCCCAATGAACCAGTCCATACTCAAGCGATTTGCCAATTGCTATTTGCTATTTGCCTGTTTGCTCTATGCACTAGTTTCTATCTCTGGGCACCCCGGGGGCAGCATTCACCCAATAACTTCGCTCACTGCTCGAACCGCACAAGATCCACGTGTCGAGTGTTCCTATCGTCCGCAGCAGCCCATCTCACCCCGATCTTCTAGCCGACACTTCTATTCGCTCACTTACTGGCACTCGTGGTTTCTTCGCCGGCCCGCCCAACGCCTCGAAGCCGGAAATGACGTCGAACAGTTCCTCATCGATGCCAGTCTGGCGCATGCGATGAAAAGTTCTCTTCAAGTCATCCAGCAATTCGTCGATGTTTTTGTCGGCGCGTTGCATTGCCGAAAGGCGGCTCGCGTTTTCGCTCGCGAGGGATTCGGCGGCAGCCCGAAAGAGCGAAACAAAGAGATACTCGCGAATGAGCGCCTGCAGGGTGTGAGTGCCCGATCCCATGACTTCAGGCAAGCGCACTGTGGGCCAAGGAAGTTTGGCTAGTTTACGTCGCCAGTTTTCATCCAGCGGTAGAAGTTGCTGACTGACAGGCTCAGCCGCTCCAGATTTTGAGTGACTATAGAATAGGTGGAGCTCGGCGCCTTCATTCTGGCCGTGATGCTCCTCGACCTCGACGAGGATCCGCCCGACAAGCGGGGTAATAGCCTTGATGGAGTTGGGTACCTCGAAGAGGCCCAGCAGCGGCACGCCTGCATCCACTAGTCGAGCATGAACGCGCTCGCCAACGGCCCAGACTTGGACTTTGCCGGACATGCCCGCCAGAGACTTAAGAGCGTAGTCGGCGACTACCTCATTGAACTGGCCCACCAAACCCTGGTCGGAGCCAAACACGACGGCGGCAATAGGACGGGCAGCGGCTGGGCCTTGGCGTTGCGCCGCCAAGGCCGTTGGCTCAGTTTTCCGAATGCAGACGCTTAGACCCAACTCAACCGTTCGGTAGTAGTCTGCCAACGCACGAACCGACTCCTCATATTGTCCGATACTCGACGCGGCCAAAGCCTTCATCGTTCGGACAACGGATTGGAGATCTCCGGCGCTGTCGATCTTTCTACGCAGGCTGGCCGCGCTATTGCTCATGACTGACCTAAAAGCGGTAGGTGGCAGCAAGTCCCGTCTGCCCCGGCATTCGCTCGGTCGTCATGACCATGACCCGTCCGCCCATCTTCTCGACCAAATCGCCCAGATCGTCGAGCAGATCATCGACGTGGGGGTTGCTCAATTCTGCCGCTTCTACCCGACCCGTCGCACAATCTAGTCTCCCGGGGATTTGGCGGTCGGACTCGATCAGCAGCGTCGCAATTCGCCCGGCGGCGGCCGCCTGAGCAACCGGCGCAAGTTCGTCGCTTCCAAGACCATGGGACTTCGCCACGGCGAACTCATCAACCAATTTGGTCAGCCTTGCCTGATAATGTGGCTCAATGACCTGCCACGCGCGTTCCCGAACTTCTTCGATGGGTAAGGCATCGGGATTGAATGCGAGCCCCTCCTTCATCAAAAGTGGGTTGTGGCTTACCCGGTGGAAAACGTGATGATGCTCGGGCAATCCAGCTAGTATCAGCGGCAGTCCCGACGGCTTCGAATAATGTTCGAACACTGCGCGGTCAATCACGCGAAAGAACCGTTCCGTGTCAGTGGCGCTCTCGTCTCGTTTGCCACCATGGCCGTGGTGCATGGGCGTGCTCGCGTGGCCGACGCCACCATAGGAAGCAACGGTCAGATGCGGCTCGGTCAACTCGCTGCCCAGAGCATCAATGATTGTCCGCGGGACCGACGGCGCCAGGTCGACTTCGTCAAGCGTGTCGCGATTCCCCTCGAAGAGCTGGATCTTGTGGAGGCTCAAGCCCAGAACCTGGTAGCTACCGGCCGATTGCAGAAAGCGTCGCAGAGGCTTGGTGTGAAAGCTATCGGCCACAATGGCCAACTCGACCAGCGGTCGCTGAAGCTGAAACACCCGGAAGAGGTTCGGGGCGCCAAAGACAGCCAACCCATCCAGCGTGTGATTCCAGAAGGCATGATCATAAGCGAGCGTTTCAAACGGTTGCAGAAGGAGCCGCGCTTCGACCGCCGAATACTGCTGACGAAGCGACCTATCTAGCTCCTTTACAAGATTACCAAATCGGATCGGGTCTTGTTCGTTCTCGGGATAGCGACGGTATGTCGGCTGGAATAGCGAGAGACACGGTGGTTCGTGACTTGATGCCAACTCGGCCATTGACTCGATGGTGAGCAAAGTTCTCATGATTTTTCCTTGGGTGTCGCCTTGGGTTTGGGTTGGTCTTGAGTCGTGGTCTTGTCTTCGAGCTTGGCTTGGTCTTTGGTTTGGAACGACGCAAGTACGTTGCGCGCGAGCTCGATGATCGATTTGCGGTCCTCGTCGGCCAACTTCGCAGCGGTTTCGAACCGCGCGCAAACGTCTTCCGGGATGTTCGCCGCTGCTTCGTGCAAGGCATGCTCAGCGTCCGCAACCTGATCGAGCGGTATCCCGTCAAAAAGCTCTGCGGACAATGCCACCAATGCGGCAATCTGTGCAGGCACCGACACCGGGGCAAACTCCGGCTGCTTGAGGCATGCGCGGATCCTTCGACCATGCTCGATTGTTTTGCGGGTACCTTCATCCAGGCGAGCACCGAACCGCGCAAAGGTCTCGAGTTCTTCGAATTGTGCATAAGCAAGCTTGAGATCGCCTGCGACCGCGCGGTATGCGGCTCGTTGTGCCTTGCCGCCAACTCGCGAAACGGATTTGCCGACATCCACTGCGGGCAACACGCCCAATTCGAACAGTGAGGGCGAGAGATACACCTGCCCATCGGTGATGGAGATGAGGTTGGTCGGAATGTAGGCAGAAATGTTTTGTGCTTCGGTTTCAATGATCGGCAGCGCCGTGAGCGAACCTCCTCCGCGCTCCTTGCTCAAGTGGGTTGAGCGCTCAAGCAGGCGCGAATGGATGTAGAAGATGTCGCCGGGAAAGGCTTCGCGACCGGGTGGGCGACGAAGCAGGAGGGAAAGCTCGCGATAGGCACGGGCGTGTTGCGTGAGATCGTCGTAGACGATCAGCACATCGCGACCTGCTTCCATGAAGTGCTCGGCAATGCTGGTCGCGGCATACGGAGCTATGTACGCAAGTCCTGGCGGATCGTTACCTTCGGTTACGACCACGACGGAGTAGTCCATCGCGCCCTTGTCACGTAAGACGGCTACCGTCTTTGCCACCGCAGACGCACGCTGACCAATGGCACAATAGACGCAGAGTACGTCTTTTCCTCGTTGGTTGAGGATGGTGTCGATGGCAATGGCCGTTTTGCCCGTCTGCCGGTCGCCTAGAATCAGCTCACGCTGGCCACGCCCAATAGGAATGAGTGCATCGACAACCTTGAGTCCGGTCTGCAGTGGCACAGTGACTGGAGCGCGGTCCATGATGGGTGCGGCCGCGCGCTCGATGGGAAGGCGCTTCAGCGCAGCTACAGGCCCATGGCCGTCAAGTGGTCTACCGAGTGGGTCGATGACACGCCCGAGCAAGGCCTCGCCCACGGCCACGTCCATGACCCTTCCCGTTCGCTCGACTTGCTCGCCAGCGTGCAGATCCCAATACTCGCCGAGCAGCACGACACCGACTTCGCCCTCGTCCACGTTGAACGCGATACCGAACACTCCCCTAGGGAATGCCAGAAGCTCTTCGAAGCCGACGCCGGGGAGCCCGCTAACTTTGGCGATACCTGTCGAGACTGTCGTGATGGTGCCCACCTCAGTTGGCGAGAGTTGCCGCGTGAAACTCTCGCGCGCTCGGCCCAGGCGCGCGAAGACGTCGTCAACGACGCTCTCTAGGCTTTCAGGCGCCGCGGTCATTGGTCTCTGTGGCTGGCGCTCGGTCGGCCTTGCCCTCAGGTGTCGGACCAGATTTGGCTTGCGGGTTCAGAACCTCGCCGAGCCCCTTTTCCATCGACGTGAGGTAGTCCGCGATACTCCAAGCCAATCTTTGTCCGTTCGCGGTGACTTCAATCCCGCTGACGAGCTCTGGTGCGGTCTCGAACCGAAGTGGAACTACGCTCGAGAAGGTTTCGTTGAATGCATTTTGGATCGCCGTGCGTTGCGGCTCCGGCAGCTCGAAGGCACTGCGCACTAGAGTGCGTGCGGAAGTTGCCTTGAAGGCGTCAGTAAGCCCTGCCTTCTCCTTGCCATTCATCTCACGCAAGCGGCGTGTGAACACCTCGCTTAGCCGTTCCTCCAGGCTTGTTGTGGCAAGATCCGTTAGCGCCTTTCGCGCGATGGCAAATACTTCCAGCTGGGTACGACGAGCTATTGCCTGATTGAGGCTGCGCGCGTCACTGATGAGCGTTTCCTGTCGTTTGGCACTCTCAGCGTCGGCCGCTTGCCTCGCTTCATCGAGGAGCCTTTGACGCTCGGTTTTCGCCTCATCAGTCGCCTTGCTCATGAGCGCGTCGCGCTGCTGGTCGAATTCTTCATTCTTTTTCTGGAACTCGTCGCGGTCCTTCTGGGCTTCGGTCCGCTTCGCGTCTGCACCCGCGAGTTCGTCAGCGATCCGTTTTTCGCGCGCATCAATAGCGACCAGGATGGGTTTATACAGATAGCGCTTCATCAGCCAAAGCAAGATGACGAAGTTGAGGGCTTGCGCACCGACGGTGAACCAATCGATGAGCATGGGTTACTTCCCAGCGACTTGGGCGATGACGTGATTCCAGAAGGGGTTGGCAAATATGAGGATCATCGAAACCACGAAACAGTAGATGGCCGTGGATTCGATCATTGCCAGACCCACGAACAAGGTTCGAGTGATAGTCGCGGATGCATCCGGCTGCTGAGCAAGCGAGCTTAGCGCCACTGCAACCGCCTTCCCTTCTGCCAATGCGGGACCCATGGTGCCAAACCCGGTCGTGATGCCAGCGATGACAATGGATGCCACCGCGATAATCGTCATGCTGTCCATAGTGCTTCTCTCTTCTTGTCGTTATCCCTATTTCAATTTGCGGCGGGTTCAGTCTTCACCTTGCGAGTGCGCGTAGCAGCGGCGATGTAAACTGCCGCTAAAATGCTGAAGATGTAGGCCTGCACCATGCCAGTAAGGAGACCGAGCGCCGTCATGACTATCGGAAAGACGAAGGGAGTGATCGTGAGCAGAATGGCGATAATCATCGCTCCGCTCATCATGTTCCCGAAAAGGCGCACCGCGAGCGCCAGCGTCCGGGAGACCTCGCTGATAATGTTGAACGGCAACATGATAACCGTCGGCTCTGCGTAAGACTTGAGGTAGCCGCCCACTCCCTGGTCCATGATGCCAAAGATCGGGACAGCCAAAAATACGCATGCCGCAAGCGCGACCGTCGTCGAGAGCGAGCCAGTCGGTGGCTCGAAGCCTGGAATGATGGTGCAGAGGCTGGCGGAAGCAACATACAGAAACAGCGTACCCAGAAAGCCAAGGTATTTTTCCGGATGCTGCAGGCCGACCTCTTCGATTTGTTTCACTATGCCAGTGACAACGATTTCCAGGAGGTTCTGCCAGCGCGAACGCTCCAAGTTCGTGGACAGCTTGCGCGTCACCAATTTGGAGCCAACCACCAAGACGAGCATTAGTCCCCAGGTGAAGGCGATCGTGCCGTTTAGTTTGAAAGCCCCATGCTGCCAGAAGATCAATTGGTCTGGACTAAGGCGCATGGCTGGCTCCCCTTGCCGTGAGGGTTTGGCGTTTTGCGAACGAAATGGGCCAGCCTGCCATGACTGTGCGCACGGCGACCATTCCAAGCAGGCACGATACCGTCCGTTCCCATTGACCCCCAGCGACGAAATAGAAACCTGTGAGAGCTACGCCCATTCGCAGCAGTAGGCTGCCCAGGAACCAAAGCGCCGGCTGTTTCATTGATACGCCCCTCTTGACCGTCCATCGAAGGCCGCCAAAGAAGAACAATCCAAGAACTCCACCGGCCAAGAAGGCAAGCGTCAGTTGCAGTGGTTCAGTCATGGTCGCTGTCCTGTTCCTCGCGTATCGCCCTTTCTTCTTTGACGACCCAATGCCAAGCGTTGAGGCAGCCGATGGCCAGGCCTGCCGCCAGCAGTCCAAGCGTCCAAGAATGGGTACTCGCATGATGCTTGTCCACCCAGTGACCAAGCAACCCGCCGAGTAGGGTCGGGACTACCACGGACCATCCAATGATTCCCATCATGCCCAGGCCGAACCATATGCTCTGCTTCGGGCTGCGCCGCGATTTGCGCATGCGAGTCGCCTGCGCGCCGACCCGTTCAGCGAAGGAGCGGTTGGCGATAGAGGCTCTTTTGATGGGTTCGTTATTCATAGTGCAAGGTCCCAAATTGACGCAAAAACCCCGATTCCAATTTCATCATGACCGACCGAAGGCTTTGCTCTTCACTGTCCAACGTTCGAAACTCCCGCTCAACGGAATCACGCAATTGGTCGAGATCGGATCCGCCTAATGCACGGCGAGCGGAAACGAGCACGTCGAAACCGGCCTTGACAAGTACCCCCTCATCTATGGCAATGCACACCTCGCCGTCTGTCTCGGTTTCGTAGATCAGGATCCCTGCTGTGAGTGCCGCCACGCAATCCAACCGCTGCGGCATGAGCCCAATCGAGCCGTCGAGCGTCTCAGCCACGATCCGAGAGACCCCGATCTTGTCGGCAAAGACTTGAAATGGCAGAAGGACCTTAAGCTTCATTAGCGACTGCGGCATGTTCGACCTTCGATGGCGGATTCGGGGTGGGCCTCGAAACGGCGTTGGTTTGAGCCTTAGCGTCAGAGGTGTCAGTAGCCTTGGAGTCCGGATTACCGGACTTTGCTTTTGCCTCATCCACCGCACCTATCATGTAGAGCGCACTCTCCGGGAAGTCCTTGAACTCGTCACCGAGGATCCGTTCGCAGCCGTCCAATGCGTCGTTGAGCGTGACGAGCTTTCCTTTGAGGCCGGTGAATTGTTCAGTGGTAAAGAAGGGCTGCGTGAGAAATCTTTCGAGTCGACGGGCACGGGCCACCACTTTGCGGTCCTCCGGCGAAAGCTGCTCGAGGCCGAGCATGGCGATGATATCCTTGAGGTCGGCGTATTGTGCCAGCGTTCGACGGATTTCCTGAGCCAAGCGGTAATGTCGATCGCCGACGATCCCTGGGGTGGCCATTTTGGAATTGGACCCTAGCGGATCAATCGCTGGAAATAGTCCTTCGCTTGCCCGCTTGCGCGAAAGCACGATGGAGGCGGAAAGATGCGAAAACGTGTGCACAGCCGCCGGATCGGTGAAGTCATCCGCTGGCACATACACGGCCTGGATTGACGTGATCGCACCGGTATCGGTGTTGGCAATGCGTTCCTCTAGCCCCGAAAGCTCGGTGCCCATCGTGGGTTGATAGCCCAAACGCGAAGGCATCTGCCCCATCAAACCCGACACCTCTGAACCAGCTTGAATGAATCGGAAGATGTTGTCGATGAGCAGCAAGACATCCCGGTGCTCGTCGTCTCGGAAATACTCGGCCATCGTCAGCGCAGCATGCCCCACCCGGAAACGGCTCCCTGGGGGTTCATTCATCTGACCGAATATCATCACCATGTTTGGCAATACGCCGGCCTGCTTCATTTCACGGTAGAGTTCCTCGCCCTCGCGGCAACGCTCGCCGATCCCGCAGAAGATACTCACGCCCTCGTGGTGGCCGACCATGTTGTGAATCATCTCGGTTAGCAACACGGTCTTGCCCACGCCCGCTCCGCCAAAAAGCCCGGCTTTGCCGCCGCGCTCAAGCGGCATCAGCACGTCGATGGCCTTGATGCCAGTTTCGAAGACTTCACTCTTGGTAGAACGTCGTGCCAACGGTGGCGGAACCCGATGCACAGGACGCCAAGTCACATCCGATAGCGCCGCCTCCCGATCGATGGTGTTGCCGAAAACGTCGAACATTCGCGAACGAATCCCCTTGCCAACTGGTGCCTTCAAGGGGCCACCCGAATCTTCCACGTCCATTCCGCGAGCAAGGCCCTGGGTTGGAGTTAGCGCGATTCCCCGCACGCGATGCTCGTCTACGTGCGCCAACACTTCGACTGAAATTGCCCCATTGGCAGCGTGCAGCAATGTGTAGATGGGCGGCAAGGTGCCATCGAAGCGAATATCTACGACACTACCGCGGACTGATACGACGGTGCCGAGATTGGGAGACTTCATGTCGAACAAAACTCGGCGCTGGTGACCGTTCCGTCATGGTTCCGATCACGTTCATCGAAGAGCGTCTCAGCGTCGCCTCGGACATGGGGCCACGCAGCGAATTCGTCTTTCGTCAGCTTTCCGTCGCGATTCACGTCAAATACGTCAAAATGTTGCTCGCAGCGCATTCCCATCATCGGTCCGCCCATGCGTCGGTGCCCCATCGAATAGCCGTGCCCGGAGTCCACTCCTGCGCCTTGCATCATGCTCGGTCCATGGGCAGTCATAGTTCCCGCAGCACCTCGCCAACTTGAACAGAACTCGGATTCGGTGAGGCTTCCGTCACCATTGGCGTCGTGCTCCCTGAAGACGCCAGCGGGATCGGTATCGGCGTGAGGACGGAAATTGAATTCGACCAGGGACACTCGTTGGTCACCGTTATCATCAAAGGCGGAAAAATGTTCCGCGCAGCTGGTCCGCATATTCGGACCGCTGAGCGCAGTTAGGCTTGCAGCTGAAGCCAACGCCGGGCTTTCGCTTTGAGTCCTAGGCTGTGGCTCGCGATTACAGGCCGACATTGCGAGCGTGAGCGCGAGCAGAGCCGCGCCGTGAGTATAATACGTGATTGACATGAGATTTCTTGCTTCCTCGTTGCAGCAGTACGCAAGTACTGGGCCATTGAGATTGTGCTGAGTCGGACTTGCATCGCGGGCCGGCTAGGGACGGCTTGGTCGCAAAGTGCGACGTTTTTTGGTGGCGTCACCGCAATTGCAACCTTCGATGAGGTCGCAATGAAAACGACTGGGCTGCCCTAGGAGTCGAGCGTCACTGCCGACGCGCGGGTGAATTGCTCGCAAGCCGACGAGTGGATGATTTACAGGTTTCTTTCGGGCGCGTCGCTTCGAGACGCAACCTTCGCATTGTGCCAATAGCGACGAGCAATACGCAAATTGGGCCTAGGGGCGCATCTGGCTGCAGCTGGTGCGAAGATACTGCATGCTCGCATGCTCGCACGGTCGGTTAGTGCCACCACATCGCAGTACAGGCCCAGAAGAAGCCAACTAGTAGCACCAGCCACAAAATGTCTCCTCCCCTCCCCCAAGCGTGGTGGTCAAATTGCGCGATATCACCAGCTGCCACCGCTCGTTGACCGCGGCGTCGCTGGATGTACCGCGGGTACGGAGGGCCCCAGCCCCGATAGCCCCAGCCATAACCAATCGGAGGCACGAGAAGCACAAACATGAACAGCGCCCAAAAGAACCACCAGGAGCCAATCATTGAGTAACTCACTTTCTTCAATTCACGGATCGTGCATCAGGCGTGCCGCACGCAAATCACGTTCCACTCGGGGCTGTGCTTGATCGCTTCACGAGACAAGTTGACGGAAACTCTGTGCTTTTCCCAGCTGACGCTGCTTGCCCAGTGCGGGGCAACCAGCACCTTCTTGCCGAACCACCAATTGCTGGTTTCAATCACCAGATAGCGAATTGCCCAGGTTTCATCGTCAACGATGAAGTCTTCCGAGTGGTCAACCTGTCGTTGGGGCCGCCGGGGCCGAATACTCAACGAATCACAAGATTCATTTACGCGTTGGACCGACTCGCGTTTCAGACTGGAAAGCTATTCACGACTGCTGTCGGGAACTGGGGCGAAGGCCCGGGGCCGCACGAATTCAGGCGCCGGCACGAGCTTGGCTGCACCGCTCGTCGCGCGGTCGGCAGCGGAATTGCTCGCGCGGTGTCCGGATATCGGTACCTTGGCAACTCGCGCAATCCTCATCGATGGAGCGGAAAAGGAATCTGGTGCCGACGCTGATGCCAAGGAACACGGGTTCTTGGACGTGACAACCGAAGCCCTGAAGTCGTGTACCAAGACATCGGTCTCCGTTGTGTATGAAGGAGTCTTGTCCCCCCGCAAAACCTACTGGCGTCCGTTCCTACTTCCACCATCGTACGTTGCCAACGGGCGCAGTTACTTCTCGTGGACTGTTGTCTTATTGCCCGAGGTCGATGGGAGCGCTCACGACGAGTACTGCGTTTGCGGGCTGGAACTTAGGGGCGAGTTGCCGGCTGGCATCGCCATTTCCACGCCGTTACCACGCCCGGCGTTACCTGGTGTCGCAAACCGTCCGGTTCTGACCAGCCGCTCCGCGTCCGCATCGCGCTTTGTGATTCCCGGTACGCACCGAAAACAGCCGGCGAATTGTGCTGTTTTGCGAGCGAAGCGCTAATTGTCTTGGCGGAGAAAAGGGGATGGACTTGCAGCGGCGCCGCATGCGGGCTCCGCGGTCACCGTCAGCAACGCATCTATCAGCTCCCGGACGAGACAAAGATCTTCGTTGGTCACGACTATCAACCCGGTGGACGCGAACTCTGCTACCAAACGACCGTCGGCGAGCAGAAGCGTGCCAACGTCGCGCTCAAGGCAGATACCAGCCAGGTGGACTTCGTGACGTTCCGCGAGAAGCGGGACGCAACGCTTCCCGCACCGAAGCTGCTGTTTCAGAGTGTTCAGGTGAACATCGATGCCGGACGTTTGCCGGAGCCGGTCGGCGGGATTCGGTACCTGAGGATGCCGCTTGATGCCTTCCGTCCGCCATCACCCATGCCTCGGCTCGAACTCGAGACTTGTGAACGTGCAACGCCTGGGGGCGGCAGGGGTAGTTCGCTTGCGTCCTTATTGACTCAAATGAACAGCGTCGACTTGCTCGTTCCCGCCTGGCCAAGGAACGTCGCAACGCCCGCGAGCTTGAGACCGGGGTAATCGATGAGCTCTTCTTGTTTCATCCCCATGAGATTCATGCTCATTTCGCAGACGAAGATCTCGACGCCGTTCTCGCCGGCAGTTGTGATCAACTGATCGAGCGACATGACACCCTTCTTCTGCATTAGGCCCTTCAGCATGGAGGTTCCCATTCCGGCCATATGCATTTGGGACAACTTCAGGTCAGGCGTTCCCTTTGGCAGCATCATCCCAAACATGCTTCCCATCATGTCCTTCTCAACAGAACCCTTCTTGGGATCACGTAGAGCAGCAGTCGCCCAGAACGTGAAGAACATGGTCACCTTCTCGAACATGGCGGCCGCACCGGTTGCGATAATGAACGCCGCAAGCTGGTGGTCGAGATCGCCACTCATGACCACCATACTGAGCTTGTCCTCGGGTGCATTGGCGCGAAGCGTCTCTAGCTCGGCCTCGAGGGCTTCTACGCGAGAGGTTAGGGCGGTGAGTTCTTCGGACATGGTGTCTCCAAGACGAGGTGTTCGTCGATATCAGGGGGAATTCTCAATTGGCGCATCCGGGACGGGGGACGACTTCGGCTGCAGGATCGCGACGCAGATGCATGAAGAAGAGTGCCAACGGGCGATAGAGGGCATGTGCAAGCTTGGTGGCGCCCAGAAGCAGTACGAGCTCCATAGCCATCACGGAATGCACGAGCAGTACCCAGTCGTTTACCGGGCCGCGGATCGCGAAGGTGACTGCGACCTCAATCCAGAACCCCGTCACGGCGAGGACGAGAAGAAAGAAGAGCAACCAAGCGTCAGCCGCGCAAGTGGTGTTAGCACTCGGGCCATCGTGACGCAGACGACGAACGATGGCGCCCGTTACACCTACGAGCAATGCGAGCCCCGCCACCGTGCCGATGACCCGCGCCGGCCAAAACATACTCAGGTGGAACACACTCTCCATCAAGTAGAGGACAACGAAGTCAAGCGCCGTCGCCACAAGGAGGCCGGAAAAGCCGCCCAAGATGAGCAAGTGGATGAGCCAAGGATCGCGCAACCAGCCTCGCCCGACCGGGCGGGTCTCAGCCCGATGCCGACGCATCGTCGCGATATCGGTCAGGGTGCTTCGCGTTGCCGAGAGCAACCGAGCGCGGTCGGAGCGGACTTCTGGGCTAAGACGGGCACGCCGCAGCAGCACGAAGCGCACGACGGAGACGACGAGCGAAATCGTCAACAGGGCGCCGACAGCGATCCCTACTGCGTGAATGGTGCCGTATTGGACGAGCGCGCGGAACAGCCAGCCATCAAAGGCCTTGCCTGACGCGACTTTGATGCGGAGCAGAAAGAGCCCAAGTGCTGCCGCAATCCCAAGAGTGACCCAGAGCGCACCTGTCGCGCTACCGAGCAGCAGCTTGCCGAGCCCGGTCGGCTCGAGGCGCGCGATGGTCCAACGACGGACTGCGGCCATATACTCGCCCGGATCGGCTTGGCGCGGACAGGTTCTGGTGCACTCGCCGCAGTAGTGGCAGAGCCAGGGTTCGTCGCTTGAGAGAAGCTCCTCTTCTCGGCCCAATTGACCGAGGCGAATCACCCGGCGCGGAAAGCTTTCGGTACCCTCAGACAAGGGACAAACTGCGGAGCAGTTGCCGCAATTGAAACAAGCGGATACGTCGATGGCGCCATAGCGCTTGAGTTCTTTGAGCAATCGAGGTTTGACGAGGGGCGCGTTCAAGGTGGGCTCCTTCACTTCCGCAGATAAGCGATGTAGTCGCCCTGCTTGGGGCCATCCGCCACTTCGTTGTATTTGCGCATCGCCGCTACGTGCCAAAGGACTGTCCGAGCATCGGCGCCGATCTCTGCCGCCAGCTCAGGGACGGTCTTCGGACCTGCCGCGAGGGCCTCGAGCAAGGCTTTGCGCAGGCGAAGATGCTCCTTGCGCTCAAGAGCTCGAGCTTCCGAAGGTTTGCCGTGCCGCTCACGCGCGAGCTTGAGCTGTTGCTTGTACTTTTCCTGCATGCCCTTTTCGGTCATCGGGAGCTCCTCACGTTGCTGCAATGGCGTCGACCATTGCCTCGTATTGATCCAGCGACCATCCGGCAACGTCCAATGCGCGTGGCGAGCACACCGCTACGCACGCTCCACACCCCTTACAGAGAGCGGGATTGATCCAGGCGATCTTCTCAGACTGGGTTTGATCCCTCGGTTCACGCGGGACGATCGTGATCGCTCCCTCGTAGGAGCATTCCGCCAGGCAGTCACCACAACCGTTGCAGCGGTCGACACGTACGGCAGCAACGAACGGATCGAGCGAGAGTTCGGCTTCCGAGAGCAAGATGCCTGCTTTCGCGGCCGCTGCACCAGCGCCCGCTCCCGCCTCAGAAGCATCCATAGGGGCCTGACAGGTCCCAGCTAAGAAGATGCCGTTGTTAGCAACCTCGACCGGACGAAGTTTGGGGTGTGCTTCGAGCAGAAAGCGATCGGCACCGACGGGAAGCTTCATCGACTCGACTAGCTCGGTGATTGGGCTCGGCAACATTCCAGTCGCGAGCACTACGAGATCTGCTGGAACAGCAAGCTCTTCGTTCCAAGTGAGTGCGTCTTTGAGCCGAACTTGAAGCGGGCTCTCCGAGCCCTCGGGCGCAGCTTCGACCGTCGGGGGTTCTTCGCCTTGATAGCGAAAGAACAGCGCACCGCCCTTGCTGGCCCGTTCGTACAGAGCCTCCTGGCCACGTCCATAGGTGCGGATATCTCGGTAGAGGTCGTAGATCTGCGTCTCCGGAAACTGGTCTTGGACCTGATTTGCAGCGTTCATCGCTGCCGCACAACAGACGCGAGAACAATAGTCGTTGATCCTACTGTCGGGACCAGGCTCGTGCACGCCTTCGATTTGGCGGCTGCCCACGCAATGAACGATGGCGAGATTGCGGATCGGCTTTCCCTGCCAAATCAGAACGCCGTCCTTGGTTCGAGGCAGAGACGGAAGGGCTTCGAGCAGCGCCGCCAACGTGATTACGCGCTCATCCCCCCAACCGAGCTCACCGTCCGCTGGTTGATAGAGTTCGAAACCCGTGGCAAGCACTAGCGCGCCCGCAGTCACTGGTTCGCGACCTTCGAGTCGCACAGTGAAATTGCCGACGAAGCCCTCTACCTTTTCAACGCCAACACCGCTGAGGATAGTGACCAGCGGTTCAGCTCGGACCAGTGCCTCGAGCTCGTCTACGACTTTCGCACCATCCTCACCTGTTTGATGCAGCCGACCGAGCCTACGCAAACTGCCGCCCAAGCGAGCATTGCGCTCAATCAGCGTCACGGGCAGGCCGATTCCAGCAAGAGCGAGTGCTGCTCGCATGCCAGCGAGCCCACCGCCAATGATCGCAACTCGGTGCTCGGCCGAGACCAGGATTGCCTCGAGCGGATCCTTCAGTGCCGCGGCGCTCACCCCCGCGCGCACCAATCGCGACGACTTCGCTGTGGCACCGTCGTGGTCAGCCTTGTGCACCCAGGAGGCCTGCTCACGCACATTGACGTGCTGGTAAAGGTATGGGTTCAGGCCGGCCTTCTCTAGCGCTCTTCGGAACGTGCTTTCATGCAGTGCGGGCGAGCAGGCGGCGACGACGACGCGATTGACCCCATGGTCGCGAATATCGTCGATGATTAGATTCTGCCCCGGATCGGAGCACATGAAGACGAAGTCTTTGGAAGTGACGACATCGCTGTTGAGACCCGCCGCTTCTGCGACGGCCTTCACATCGACCACATCCGAGATGTTCCCCCCGCAATGGCAGACATAGACGCCGACTTTGGGCTTTTCGAGCTCAGGCGTGGCTCCTACGACTGGCAGGTGAAGTTGCTCAGTCATGGCGTCCTCTTTGCGTTAGTTTTGCGCAGGTGGGAAAGGGCTTCCATGGCGGCCGAACCAGCGTCCATGATTGAATCCACGATGTCCTTAGGGCCGTTGGCGGTTCCGGCCGAGAAGATCCCTTGAGCCGAGGTACGCGTTGGCGAGTGGAGCAACCGCGACGGATCGATGAAGCCATCTGGCGACAGACGTACGCCGCAACTATCAAATAGCTCGGGATCGGCGCCCGAAACCATGCCGAGCGATAACACGACCATGTCGTGGTGTACTTCCTCGACGCGGCAGTCATCCTCTTGGCGCTCGATGCGCAAGATTGGGTTATGCTCCGCATCCTCCGTGACGCGCGCCACTTTCGCTTTAACGAAGTTGATGCCCATGGCACGGGCTGAAGCATAGAATTGCTCGTAGCCCTTACCAAAGGCGCGAATGTCCATGTAGTAGATCGTGATGTCTGCGATGGGCAGCGAGCCCGAAAGTAGGATTGCCTGCTTAATCGCGTACATGCAGCAGACGCGGGAGCAGTAGCCGGTGCCAAGCGATAGATCGCGACTACCTGCACATTGAACGAACGCAATGCTGTCTGGGATTTTCCCATCCCCGGGGCGAATCACTCGTCCATAAGGACCGTGCGGGGCGAGCAACCGTTCCACCTGCATCGGCGTGAGCACGTTGGGAAGTACGCCTAGCCCATATTGCGGCTTCTGATCGATCGGAGTTAGCTGACTGCCGGTCGTCATGATGACCGAGGTTGCCCGCACTTCAAACTCCTCGGGCTCCTGCAGGTAGTCGATGCAGTCCGTCGGGCAAGCCTTGGCACAGCGACCGCACCAAGTGCACGTCTCGGGATCGAGGACGGCAATCTGTGGAATGGCGTTGGTGAAGGGGATAGCGATGGCTTTGGTTGCTCCGAGGCCATGCTCGTACGGATCCTGCTGGTACTCGGCGCAAGCCTCCTCGCACAATCGACAGCCAATGCAGTCGGCTTCCACTACGTAGCGCGGCTTCTTGCGCAAACGTGCCAGATATCCGTCACCAGACCGCTTTACTGACAGCACTTCTGTGTGGGTGAGGGTTTCGATGCGCGGATGGTGGGCAACCGAGGACATGCGTGGGGTAGTGATGCAGCTGGCGCAGTCCAAGGTGGGAAACACCTTGCTCAAGTTGATCATGCGACCGCCGATGCTCGCATCGCGTTCCACCAGCATGACGCGCACGCCCTGATCTGCCGCGTCAAGGGAGGCCTGCATGCCGGCAATGCCGGCACCCACCACTAGGACGTCCGTTTCCAGGACTTTAGGCTGATCCATGCTTGCCTCGGGCTTCACAATCACTTCTTGCGCGTCACGAAAATGCTGTCGTAGCCATCGCGCTCGGTGAAGCCCATGAAAAGCTGGCCAGTCTTTTTGCACCAAGCGGGGATGTCTTCGCGACTGCCTTTGTCTCCACTGAGGATTTCCAGAACCTTTCCAACGGGCACTGCGCCCATGGCCTTCTTGGCTTCGAGCAACGGCCCCGGACAGGCCATTGCTCGCGCATCCACTACTTTGTCGCCCTTGAGATCTGCTAGGTCGGTCATGCTCGCTCCAGTGGTAGTTCGTCGATTTCGACTAGTTGAGTTTCAGTCCCGAGCAGTAAAGGCCGCGCACGCACCTCAACAACTCTATAATTTTCGGATCCTTGATCGAATAAAAGATGTGGGCGCCTTCTCGGCGCTTGCGAATTAGCCCCTTGTTCTCCAAGAGGCGCAGATGCTGGCTAATATTGCCTTTGGTTGTTCCAAGTGCCTCGAGTATTTCCCCAACGAATCGCTCACGCTCGAGCAGCATACAGATGATTAGAAGTCGTAAAGGGTGGGCGACACTGCTCAGAATTTGCGCGGCCTTTTCCGCGTGCTGCATTTGGCGCTGGTCCACGGATGACCTCAATCAAGCTTTGGGCTGCGTGTTTCGCTGACGTACTTGCGCATCTCGCCGATCTCCTTGAGGAAAGCGGAACGGCAGACGGTGCAAATTGTCGTTAGCTTGAGGCGAGTAGTCGGAATGCCCCGCTCCTTCATCAGTGCATACACGCGATCGATACGTTTCGAGAGCCGTGGGTACGCACCCTCGTAGGGACAGTCTGATCCCGAGCTCATGATGATGATCCCACCGATCCCCTTTTCGAAGGCACGTAGATAGAAAGACTCCGGGAACATCACCGGATCGGGGACGCGTAGGATGTACGTATTCGGATCGTACTGAAGCCTCGCCTGACCGACAGCATTGGCGCCTGGATCGGAGCTATGCAGCGTGGTCAGTATCAAGATCTTCGGAACGCCAGCAGGAATCGCAGCGCGATTCTTGTCGGCCTCTCGAGCTAGCGTCTGTGCGGCTGCAACCATATTGCCTGCTTATAGTTTAGAAGTTTAGACGAAGCTAAACTAAAGTCCACAGCAATCTGCACTGAATTGCGGACGCCGAACTGCGCAAGAACTGCGCAGAGCGACCGCTGGTAGGACAGACCATTCCTGAATTCGCCCGAACTTATTTGGGTTTGAATCGAGCGATTACGGCGCCTTGCGAAGGCGCGAGAGATGTCTCCGGAGGTTCGTGCGTCCAACGGCCATTATTGCGTTCGACTTAGCAATCTCGCCTTTGGTTCGACTTGGTTCGATGGCCTGCCGTCATGTCGGAAGCTGTCAGTGCTTGGGCGTGCACCAACCCTATGGTTCAGCTCTTGAGTTGACCGTCCTCGAGTTCGTACTGCACGTCGAACAAGTCAAGCGTTCGATGATCATGTGTCACGACCAAAACAGCCGACTGTTGCTCGTGCGCGACGCGACGGAACAGCTCCATTACGGCGCGCCCGCGCGTCTTGTCTAGAGCTGCCGTTGGTTCGTCGGCAAGGACAATGGAGGGGCGATTGGCCAATGCACGCGCAATTGCGACGCGTTGTTGCTCACCGCCACTCAACGTGGCTGGCAAGGAGCGCTCCCGGTGAGAGACGTCGAGGTATCGAAGGAGTTCAGACGCTCGATTGGATGGATCGGGCTCGCCGCCGATTTCAGCGGCGATTGCGACGTTCTGGAGCGCAGTCATGAATGGGATGAGGTTGGCTTTCTGGAATACGAACCCAAGATGTCGGCGCCGCAGCTCACGAAGGCTTGTGACGGCACTCCCGTCCTCGACTACCAGTTGACCTTGCATCCAAATTTGACCTGTATCCGGCAGAGTGACGAGACCGAGTGCCTTGACCAGTGTGGACTTTCCAGAGCCACTTGGACCGAGTAGTGCCACGACGCTGCCCGCCTCGAGCCGAAGCGAGACATTGCCGAGCGCGCGAACTAGCGTGTCACCTTCGCCGTAGCTTTTGCTGATGCCTTCTGCCCGAAGCGCTTCCATCAGGCCTCCAATGCTCGACCTGGATCGATTCGCAGGGCATGCACAACCCCAAGGATGCTCGCAAGCGTGCTGACTAGGAATACCAATGTCCCAACGCCACCAATTGCCCAAGGCGTGAGCACCACCCGTCGTGGGAAATGGGGAAACGCCTGGCTGCCGACGGCCAGTGCGATTGCGTACCCCACAGCTCCAATGAGCCAGGATTGCTGCAGCACCATGCCCGCAATGCGCGTGACGGGTGCACCGATGAGCTTGAGCACCGCGATATCGTGACTCTTGCTCAGGGTCATCATGTAGATGAGTGCGGAGATGAGCACCGACGAAGTGACGACGAGAATGATACTGAACAGTGCAAGTTGCTTGCGTGGTTTCTCGACGACTCCGTCGAGGAGGAATCGTTCTTGTTCACCCGACGAATAGACAGCAACGTCGGGCCAGCGTGAAAGCGCAGTTCGGACATCTGACAATTGGCCTGGCTCTGCAACATTGACGAGGATCGCATTAACAGGTGCTGCCGCCAGTGCCGGTGGTTTCCATCGGGGATCCTTCGCCAGGTCTTCGAATGCAGGCTGTGAACGTCCAACGTCCGTCAACAGCACGCGAGCGGCGCGTCGTTCGCGCTCGGTTCTCACAGCGTCGGTCGGAAGGTCATCAGTGATGAGTTGTGCATCCGCCGTGGTTGCGAAGATCACGGGATCTCCGCTTGAAGCAAGGACCTGTCGTGTCAAGCCGACAACCGTGAAGTCCTCGGTTGCCAAGTGTGTAACCGAACCGATCGGCAGCCCGAGAGACACGTCGGCGATGATTTCACCGTGGGACTGACCGAGCGCGCGACCTGCGACGAGCGGCAAGTTGCGTCCGCGATCTTCCGTCCAACTGAGCCCAACGAGCGCGAACCGGAGAGAGCGCCCCGAGTAAGGACGTTCGAGCACTTGGAACGTGAATGCCCGCGCAATACGGACGCCGGCAACGCCCGCCACGCGCTTCTCGAGAGTCGGATCAACGCGTGAGATGTCGGCAAATGGGCCTCTGGTTGACTTCTGGACGACCCAGAGATCCGAGTGTAGGGCCCGAACCAGCACCGTGGCATCATCGACCAGCCCGCCGTAGATACCAGCCATGGCGAGCACCACCGTGAAGAGCAGTGCCACTCCGACGCTGGTTCCAACGAATCTCCCAATGTGCCGGCGCACTTCGAGTAGGGCGAGATTCATGGCTGTGCCTTTCGCCAACGGCGCCCCTCTGGGAGTAGGGCACCACCATCGAGCGCGCCAAGAACGATGTCATTGGGCGGCAGTTGCGTCGTAACTTGGACGTCTTCATTCCCCAGGGCGCCGAGCATGACAGGGAAGCGGCGGATTTTTCCGTCGCGATTGACGAAGAAGAAGGCCTTGTCGCCGTCGCGGTGCAAAAATGACAAAGCGACGCGCTGGACACTCTTGCGTCGATCAACTTCGATCCAGACGTCAGCACGCTGTCCAATGGCGACGCGAGGCGGAACGGTCGCAAGCAATACGTCGACGAGAAGCTCATGCGTCTGCCGATCCACCTCACGCCCGATCCGATCGACTGTACCGAGCAATGACGGTTTGGAGTCGCTGCCCAACCGGACGCGCACCGGCTGACCTTCACGCAATTGAGGAAGAGCCGCCTCATCCACCCAAGCGCGGCTCCAGAGTGCATCAGTGGCTACGACTCGAAGGACCGTCGTCCCAACCGTAACAGTGTCACCGGTATCCCGAAGACGGCGGACCACGATCCCATCGAAGGGCGATACGAGTGCCGCTCGGGCCGCTGTCACGCTGCGCGACTCTGCAGTCTTGCTTGCCACACCAACTTGTCGACTTGCTTCGTCTCTTGAAGCTCGCACTCGCTCGAGTTCAGCCTTTGCCAGCTCGAGTTGCTGAACCGCGAGATCAAGCTCGCGGGCGGACATCGTGCCCGACGCTGCCAGACGTCGGATCCTCGATTCCTCGGAAGTTGCGAAGGCGATTGTCGCGATCGCGCGGTGCTCGTCAGCTTGCAGTCTTGCAATGGCAGCTCGTGCGAGGGTCACTCCGGAGGATGCGGTCCGAACGTCGGCCACGAACTGCTCGGGAGCGAGGTGCCCCAAGACTTGCCCAAGCTTGACCCGATCGCCCTCGTCCACCAGGAGATCGCTGATGCGTCCCACCATATCGAACCCGAGCTGGACTTCTCGTCGGCTCTCGATGGTGCCTCGACCGAAAATCTCGACGACGACATCACCCGTGCTGACTTCTTGTGCTCGAACGGGGATAGCGACGAAGAAGCGTTGACGAACGACTGCTCCAATGACCAAGAACGCGATTGCCCAAGGGACAATGCGAGTCCAACGAACGCCACGCTTGGTTGCCGAGGTGGTGGGAGCGGGAGGGGTTACATTGGAAGGGGCTGCCATGGGACTCGCGCTGCATCGTGGTGCGTCGGCGCATTCATCAGCGCGATCGTACGCTCGATTGCTATCGGTTGTGCTGTGTGAGCCTAGTGAAGCCCATTTGGGTGCTCGGAGCGCCTCACATGGACGCAGGTGGGTTGGCTGGACGGAGGGAACCCCAAAGGACTCGCCTGTCTGCATTCGATGCGGAACACCGCGGGCGGACGAGCTGCTTGAGCAGTCGATGACTTGAGGAAACAAGTTGGTATTTCCACCGCAGCTCATCGAGCGGCTGTCTGCGGCTGCAAGAGCAGCGGCTGTGCTCTACCTATCGACGCGCCCGGTCATCCACAAGGCCCGCCACTTCGTCATCAACGCGCAGGACAACGGAATCAAGCTCCGCGACGCCTCACACTGGCTTCTGCGCGACGCGACTGGTCGCGTCTGCCGGGTGTCTCGTCCTGGCGCCAAAGAAGGGACATTTCACCGGATCTTCGCATTTCCGGCAGAAGAAGGGACTTTGGTTCGGATCTTTGCCCATGCAGCTGGCGACTCCCAAATAGTGAAGGAAGGGTTTCGCCACATCGAGGACGGCGAGGCGGTCGAGATGGACCGGGACGAGTACGAGAACAGGCTGCACGGGCTACTGATCCTGAGGAGGGAGTCTCGGTACTGATCGGTCTGCAGTTACTGGCGTACCTCATGCTGATGTCGCATGTCGAGCCGGACGCACGCGACCGCTTGCTCGGGCACAGACCGAAGGACGTGAAGGCACTGTCTTACGAGGTGAGTCCAGTCGCGTACCTCTTCGACGAGCTGTCGAAGATCCCCGCTCTCATTCCCGATGACCCCAGTGCCGTGCTCGAAGCAACCGCGGAACATGAACGTGGCGCGGAGAAAGCCGTAGTCGAACCGCTATTGCGCAGGGTTCGATGAACCGCTGTTTGGTCCCGGTTTTGGTCTTGGTTTTTGTCGGGACCAAAATCGGAATTCCAAATCATCAATGAATTTGCGGAGAAGAAGGGATTGACTTGCGGCTGCGCCGCATGCCCGCTTCGCGGTCACCGTCGGCCTCGCCGGAATCCTGCACTCCGTGCATGATTCCACCTCGGGTCGAACCTTGGGTGATACCTTCATCTCAGAGAAAGCTTCAACGCTCACTGACGTTCGCGTTGAAGCTTTGCGGAGAAGAAGGGATTCGAACCCCTGGTGGAGTTACCCCCACGGCGGTTTTCAAAACCG
>Ga0302323_100000165_pt1 | contig 49440 bp, 49 predicted proteins | sample Fen_T0_3_FD_201950 | JGI IMG/M metagenome (GOLD analysis project Ga0302323, IMG submission 201950) | Peat permafrost microbial communities from Stordalen Mire near Abisko, Sweden - Fen_T0_3 | ecosystem: Environmental > Terrestrial > Soil > Wetlands > Permafrost | place: Sweden: Abisko...
AATCCCCTTCTCTTTTTGTGCCAAATTTTTGAATCCCTCTTTAATCTCGACAACGCCCAACAATCGCCTCTTCTTAATTTTAAATTCCTCAAACTGAGTTTTTAAGGGACGACTAAATAAGAAATTTATCAGTGGATGTACCGCTAAGTGCTTTAGAAATGGCTCTGGTCATGGCACATCACAAAGCATCCTATCCGAAAGTGGAATAAAAAAACCTCGAAGGCTCAATGCCTCCGAGGTTTAGTTTATTGGCTTTTAAACAAGTAACCTGCCAACTTTTTTCAGGCTAGTCAAAGATTTACTGAAAAATTGCAGTTTTGGTAAATAAGTCAGGTATCGGATTAGGAGTACTCGTGTTTGAGTTTATTTCATTCTGACTGTAGATATACCTCTGCGGCAATTGTGTACCGACATTAATTGGAACCCCAACTGAATTATTCGTTCTTCTGATTTCATTGAAACCTTCAATCTGGCCAATTAAGTCTATCCACTTCTCCTCTTGTACTTCTTTGATAAAGGCATTTACATCGGCAAAATCGGCAGCTACATATGCTAAATATTTACCAGTAGGAAATTGTACCGCCAATGCTGCTCTTACGGCATTTAATGCTGCTAAGCCATTAACTGTAATACCATTATTTAATTTGGCATCAGCCTCCGCTGCTATCAATCTTGTTTCATAATAGGTAACAATTGGGAAACTTGATGCAGATCCAAAAAATCCAGTGGCGCTTACATTAAGATCATACGCACCAACACCACCAGTATAGAAAAATTTGAGCCTAGCTGTTTCATCAGTCTTCGCACTCGCCCTGGCAGTAAGTCTTTGGGGCAAAAAAGCAGACTTTGCAGTCATGTACCCAACTCTTTGGCGTTGAGTGAAATCGTAATAAATGTTGCGATCTTGATCATTGGTCGTGCCGTGTTTACCTGTAATATTATTGGCGTTCGAAGACACACCTAAGTTTGCCTCAGCAAGTGCATTAGCATAATCTTTTTGGTACAAATAATATCTCGCCTTAAGTGAGTGAGCTGCAGCTATATATTGCGTGGTAGTTGCGTTAAGGGGCAGATTCCCACCGGTTGTTCCTACACCGGAATTCAGATTAGCTATTGCTGCATCCAATAAGGGAAGTAAGCTAGCAATAACCTGAGCTTGCGGGTCGTAGGCTGGGTTGGGGAATTGGGTCAGGTTTATTGCCTGGCTATAAGGTATGTCACCCCAAAGGGCCGCTGCAGTTCCTATTATATTTGCCTCAATGATCTGAGCTATTCCTAGCGTAATTCTATCCCCTAATACGTTAGCTTTATCCTGAACTATCCTGGACTGTTTTAAAGTAAAAGAGTATACGTTATTCCATGCTGTTACATAGTCTACAGCGGTTGAGACATAATTATTCAACGGTATATATTGACGATCAACACCCGTGAAATATCCAGACCACATTCCAGCTGTTCTCGCTAAATCCCCCTCCATGGTTCCGATAAATTCAACCTCCATACCCGTTACAACCAACTTCATATCGGCATCAACCGGTCTAGTGGGGTCAAATTCACTTGTATTCTCCACGAAAGCTTGACAACCAGCGAGCAAGAAAGCAAGAATTACAATCGATTTGTATCTAAATTTTTTCATTGCCGTAAGATTTAATAATTAATTTTTATTGTAAATACATAAGACTTGGTTGCCGGATTGTTAAAGTAATCCATGCCTCTTCCATTCGTGGGTCCTGTCAAGTTAGTTTCAGGATCATTCCCTTGAAAGCCAGTCCATACAAACAGGTTTCTACCGGTTACCTGGAAGTCAACAGACGTTAACTTAGTTGCCTTTCTGAATCCATCAGATCTTAGTGAATACGACAACGACACCTCTCTTAATCTGGTCCATGTTGCTTTTTGGATGAAATGAGACGAAACCGGTCCAAAACCTCCTCCTAAACCAGTGTACCAAGACTCGTCTATTACGACCTTACCACCACCAAAGTCTGTAGTGTATCCACGTACGGTATAAGATCCATCAGTATTAGGATGGTATGGAAAACCAAAATTCCCTGTAAGAGTACCGTATTGAGCAATTGTAGCCCCATTGTAGTTCTTGAGAGTAGCAGCTTCGGCAGCAGTGAGTGTAACTTCATGGTCAGTATCCGCGTGCGTTCCAAAATTATACATGATACTCTTGGTTCCGGCCCAAATATCTCCACCTTGTGAATGTTCAAAAAGGATATTCAACGAAAATCCCTTGTAGGAAAATGCACTTCCTAAGCCTGCCCTCCAATCGGGGTTTGGATTGCCAAGTACACTTTCTTGAGAATTGGCCTTAGGAAATCCATTGGCATCCAATACATATTTACCAGCTGCGTCTCTCAAGAAATCAACGCCCCAAAGAACACCGACGGGTTGATTAAGAACTGCTCTTGACGATGTTCCGGTAAATCCAGCAAGGAACAATGAGGAAGTGCCAGCCAGGTCAGTTACTTTATTTCTCAGCCTGGTCCAGTTACCATATAAATTCCAGGTAAATGCGTCTGATCTTACAATATCTCCTCCAATTTCTACCTCTATACCCTCGTTATGAAGAGATGCCGCATTTGCTGTCTTATTTGTAAAGCCTGTTGATCCTGCAAGCGCTACCGGAAGAATCACGCCTTTCACATCATTGGTGAAATAGGTCACACCTAAGTTTAACCGATTATCTAGGAACTTGAAGTCTCCACCAAATTCAATTTCAGTTTTGATTTCAGGTTTCAAGTTTGCGTTTCCTAAGGTTGAACTTTGCTCATATCCACCCCCGTAAGTTGTTGCGGAAGAGTTCAGCACAGATCCCCAGCTTTCCCCATAAGTAGAGGTATTATAGTACGTTGCCGTGTTATAAGGACCTGGCTGAATAGCTACCTGACCGTATGCAACTCTCAGCTTACCAAAACTGAATGTCTTGTTTTCAATCCCCAAAGTCTTAGAAAACTGCCATGCACCATTAGCCGACGGATAGAAGTAATTTGGGCTTGTTGAGCGTCCATAAGTTGAAGCAGCTTCATAGCGACCTGTCAATCCCACAAAAAATTGATTTTTGTATGCAAAATCCGCCGTTAAATAGGAGGCTGCTACTCTTTGTTGGGAATATCTATTAAAAGGCACCCTATTCGTTGCTGTTGAGTTGTTAAGATTGGTGGGTGGATTTGTAGTTACTGTAAATGTTTGCGTAGTGCCCCCAACATTATCAGCTGTCCTTTGATTGAAGTTCATCCCGATTAGGGCATTCATTTTCAAATCAGTGGATAAGTCAAAATTAGCTCTCGCAAAAATATCGGCATTGAATTGCGTTTCGCGTGGTGTTTGTAAAGTTAATTGTCCAGAGTTTACAGCTCCTGCTGAGCCTACGGGGAAAAGAGTCGTCCTTTTATCTGAGAAATGATCTACACCCGCTCTTGCAGTAATCGTCAACCAATCCACCGGGCTAACATCAACTTTGAAGCTTCCTGTAAACCGATCAACCTCTGATCTATCTCTGTTATTATTGTAAATCCACACCGGGTTATCGTATCCCGGGTCAGCAAGTCTACCAATTGGACTACGGTATGACACCTGACGATTTACAGTACCCAGTCCAGCTTTATTATAATAAGTGCCCTGGTATGCTGCTGCATTATTAAAATCAGGAGCTGATCTCATACCACCCAAAAATAACCCGTTGACATTTGAGCCTTGTTGGATACGGTTAGAAGTAATCCTTGAATAATTAAAATTGGTTCCTATTTTGACAACCTTGTTAAACACTTTTTCATTGTTAAATTTTATGGTTGTTCTCTGGTAGTCACTGTTATTCTTGACAATACCTTGCTGAGAAAGATTTCCAATGCCCAGGTAGAAGTTCCCTGTTTTATCACCACCGCTCAGAGACAGGTTATGATCAAAATAATGCCCGGTTTGAAAAATAGCATCATAAGGATCATACGTGGTTTTAGAGTTCTTACCCCCATTAACAGGCTGATTTGGATCTATTTGGCTATCCAAAATAGGATAGATCTTCGTTCCATCAGGAGTTTGAAAATATCCTTGATAATTCGGGTCAAGAGGATCTGAAACAACTTGGTCAGCACCACCAGGGCGATTTGCAATTTTATCACCAAAAGAATAAGGCAAACCTGTAGAACCAAAACGATTAAATCCTGTTGAGTTGGCATAGTAGTAACCTGATATACCCTGCCCGTATGAATTTTGGCGCGGATGTTTAAATAAGATTTGATCCATCGAGTAAGATCCGCTATACGAAATATTAATCTTACCCTTTTCGGAAGAACCTTTCTTGGTGGTTATCATGATCACACCATTGGCGGCACGTGAGCCCCACAAGGCGCTGGCACTGGCACCTTTCAGAATCTCATAAGACTCAATGTCGCTGGCATTTAAATCGTTTAACCTCGACTGCTGAACAACACCAGTGGTTGCGGATGCAGCATTTCCATTAACCATACCAGGGTCGTTGGTATTAGAAATCGGTACGCCATCCAATACAATAAGTGGCTGAAGATTGCCTGTTATTGAACTCTGACCACGAATTTGGATATACGAACCTGCACCCGGATCACCCGAAGTGCGTGTAATCAATACACCAGCAGCTTTACCCGACAAACCGTTAATTAGAGTGGCTTCGCCGGAACTTTTCACGGCATTGCCGCCCACTTTAGATGTAGTATAACCCAATTGGTCTTTGCTTACCTCTAATCCCAAGGCAGTAACAACAACTTCGGATAGTTGCTTAATGTCTGGGTTCATCTGAACGTCAACAACTGTCCTCGCACCAATATCTACTTCCTGAGTTGAAAAACCAATAAAAGAGAAAACCAAAGTACCTCCTTCATCTGGCACCGCTAGTTTAAAATTTCCATCTCCATCAGTTGTTGTTCCATTTGTTGTCCCTTTTAGAACAACATTAACCCCAGGGGTTGCCGAGCCATCATCAACTGCTGTCACTTTTCCTGAGACCGTTCGTGTTTGTGACCATGCTACGCTTGTGAATAGCATCAGCATAACCACAATGTTCAATTGTAGAATTTTTCTCATACTGTTTAGGTTTAGGTTAATTAAATTAAGTTGTTCCCCATTAAGCTAAGGAACGCCCTAAGTTATTACAAAAAGTATTCTGTAGAAAAGAATAGATGAGCTTTTAAATATTAGTTGATTATTTTTTCACCCCATTTGCGTGGTGAGAAGTTAAATTAGGCTAGTTTATTATCCTGAATTCAATCCTTCGATTGATTTGACGATTCCCATCCGAATCATTTGGCCGAATGGGTTTCTTGGATCCGAGTCCAACCTCAGTAAGCCGAGCAACAGCAATCCCTTTCGACGAAAAATAATTGACAACCGATTGCGCACGTCTTAGCGACAACTGTTGGTTATAATTTTCATCCCCAACATTATCGGTGTGGCCGCTTATCTCCACTTTAATGTTCGGATTCTCATTCAAAAATTTAGCTACTTCGTCCAACTCAGAAAAAGACCGGGGTTTGATGTCAGACTCATTGAAATCAAAGAAGATATTATTCAATACGGTCATCGCATTTTTAACAATGGGCTGCAGCGCAATATCAATCGTTAACGGTTGGTCTAGATCTTTTTCTTCATAATTAAAATGCAAACTGTAAAAAAGATAACCCGGTTCAGATACGTGCAAAGCATACTCCGATTGTCCTGGAATCACAATCAGATATTGACCATTAACAGAATCCGAATTAAAAACAGAAATCTTTTGATTTGTCTTTAAATCAAATAACTCGACTTGCGCTTGCATGGTCAATTTTGTTTTGCTGTCCGTTACAATTCCTTTCACCACGTTCCCGCGGCTGTGAACTTGAAACTCTTTTGGGATATTAGTTTGATAAATTTTGCTTTTTGTCCGACCCTCCTCGCGTGAATAATACGCATTCAATCCATCGCTAGTCACCACAAAAGAATACTGATCTTCAAAATCATTGAGTGGAGCGCCCATGTTTTTTGGGGCTTGCCATGCCCCTTCATTTTTTTCAGTAACATAAATATCAGCTCCTCCAAAACCTGGCAAACCATTGGAAGCATAAAATAGGTTCTGATTATTAACATGAATGAAGGGCGCAGTTTCATCAAACCTGGTATTTACGGGCTTACCTAAATTCACCGCTCTCGACCACCTGCCCGTTGAATCTTTTTTCGAATGCCAGATGTCATAGCCACCAACTCCTCCTTTCCGATCGCTTACAAAATAAAGTTCATTTCCATCTGCCGACAAGGAGGGTTGCGCTTCCCATCCAGAACTATTGACTCCTGAGCCAAGGCTTACCGGCTTGCGCCACACGTCACCTTCTTTTTTACTTTCAAATAAATCGCAGCCGCGCGGACCGCAAATAGTAAAAATCAAGTGCCTGCCATCAGCAGAAATGCTGCACGCACCTTCACGATACTCGGATTTTATATTTTCAGAAATGGAAACGGGCTCTTGCCATTTTTCATTCTTTCTTCGAGAAACAAAAATATCTTCATTGTCATTGTGCGCCCTTCCATAACGAACTGTAAAAATCAATTCTTGTTCATCTGCCGTGATCGCTGGGAAATATTGCATCGGGTATTTATTGACCGTATCACTTAACGCTTTGATTTTATAACCCAAATTTTCACCTTGATGTGCCAAGCCGTATTCGGCTTGAGATTTCCAGACCAAGGCCAGATCAATCTTGGTTTTGTCAGTTTTTTCAATCGTTAGGAATTTATCAAGTCTAGCGGTTGACTTTTCATATTGGCCTCTCCTTAAATAAATATCACCCAAAGAATACAAGTACGCCTTCTGTTTTAGTGGATATGGAGTTAGCGCTAATGCTTGTTCAAAACTTTCGCTCGATAAGTTCAAGTCTCCGGCACTCTGATAGGTAATGCCAAGTCGCGCATACGCCTCCTCAAATTTATTGTCTTTTTCAATCGCTTGTTTTAAAAGTCGGATCGCTTGATCATATTGACCACGAACTCTATAGTTATCGGCTTCGACATAAAGATCGATTGCCTTTTTATTCTTCGTACTCAATATTTGAGAAACAACCGGAATTGAGCCGAGTAGACCAAGAACTCCAAAAATGAATTTATACATGACCAAAACTAACCAACAATTTGAGATACATCAATCTCTGGTCCTTCAAATTGCAACATGGCGTTTATCAATTTTACCTTTTCATAACGATGCAAATCATGGATTGTGATCTTCTCCTCAAGAATTATTTTTCTTTCGAGCAGCTGTTTTCGGGTTGTTCCATTTAACAAAAAAGTCCTTGGTGTGAACCATTGGTCGTTTTTTCTAAAAATCAAATTGGCGTAAGACGCATCGGTAACTTGATAATTTTTTATGATAAGGATATCGTCACAGTCATCACGCTGACCAAAAAGATGCTCCAATTCAGTTCTATTCTCAAACTTATAGTCGTACGAAATAGTGTTATCGTAAACAATTTTTAGTTGTCGTATTTCCTTTTTTCTATACGGAGTGATTTCTATTGATCGTATTTCCGTATCATAAACCAATCTAATTTTATGCAACCCCTTTGGAGGTAAGCTAAGAGAAGACAAAATATTTTCAAGATCAAATTTCTGTTGTGCATGAAGAACTTCCTCAACGGATCGATTCATTCGCTCTTCATGGAAACCAAGGCTACTGGTTAAACCATCTTGCAATCGAATTGTCTCAATAAACTGGGACATAGATTTTATCTATTACCTCTTGATATTCCTTTTCAGCTTCGCTTAGCGCGGTAATTCCTCCCCCACTTCGATAATAAAAACACTCGCTCTCTTGTTCTATAAATCGGATCATCACCGCACTGTCCAAATTTATTCCGTCAAAGTAACCAAATACTCCCGTGTAATAGCCACGCATTTCTTTTTCTGCTTCGCAGATAATCTGAATGGTTTTCTTTTTGGGTGCACCGCTGATAGAGCCAGCCGGTAATAAGGAAAGTAGTGTCGAACCGATGTGACTTTTGTAGTCATCAGCTAAATCGCCAGCTATCTCTGAACTTACTTGTAAAAGATCCTTCTGGCTAGTTTTTATTTTTTCCACGTATCGAAAGCGATTCACATTCACATTTTTAGCCACAGCACTCAAGTCGTTGCGGATCAAATCAACAATGGTTACATGTTCTGATAATTCCTTTTCATCGGATAAAATCATTTGCTCTGCGCCAGGCAATGTGGCGCCGATGGTTCCCTTCATCGGAAATGAATAAATTTTATTATTCATGATCTTGATGAATGTTTCTGGAGAGAAAACAAGAAATTTATTTTTCCAACAGAGCTTATACTTGGCAACACTTTCAAAAAATAAATCTTCCAATGGGCGATCGATTTTGATTTTAGTTTTGACGGTAAGATTGGTCAAATAAGAATCGCCAAGGCGAATCCTGTCTTTTACAAAATCAAACTTTGCTTTATACTCAGAGAATGAAATCGGATACTTAATTAATGAAACCGAATCCGCATTTTCTTTTGGTGAAGACGTGTTAGAGACATCGCCTATTGAAAACAAAATGTCATCGGGTACTTCGTTTGTCTTCCATGCCAATAAATTCTCCATTTCAAAATCAACCAAAAATAAAAAGGGGACTTGCTTACGTCCCCATTGGTTTAGTTGTGATTCAAATTCTGGAATAGTCATTTGAAATCTTGACTAAGGAATGTCCATATACTTATGAATCTGCAATGACACTTTCCACTTCGGGTTTGCTTTGACATAGTTGATGATAATCGGAACCATCTCCTTTTCCTTCGACCACTCGGGTTGTAAAAACAATTCAGTGGTGTCTCTGACTTTAGCAGCGTGTTCTTCAGCCCAATCAAAATCACTTTTGTTGTAAACAATGATCTTCAGTTCATTAGCTTTCTCGAAGACTGAGGAGTGAGGTGCTTTAAATTTTTTTGGAGACAAACAAACCCAATCCCAGCTTCCTGTTAATGGATAAGCACCTGAAGTTTCGATGTTGGTTTTCAATCCTGCCTTTTGTAGTTCTTCGGTAAGCAAGTCCAAATTATGCATCGCTGGTTCTCCACCCGTGATCACAACTATTTCGCTCCCTGAGGATTGTGCCTTCTTTACCAAATCATTCACCTTTACTTTCGGATGAGCATCAACATCCCATGATTCTTTCACATCGCACCAAACGCATCCTACATCACATCCTCCGAGTCGAATAAAATAAGCAGCATGGCCCTGATAGAATCCTTCACCTTGAATGGTGTAGAAATCTTCCATCACAGGAAGTTCATTTGTTGATTGAGAGATTTGTTGACCTATTGATTCCGTCATTTCCATTGAATTTGAAAATTCAAGGATTGCGCAACTCGGTAGCACGAAGTGTATTAAGCAAAAGCGAAGCGATGGTCATCGGGCCAACACCTCCAGGAACCGGAGTTATAAAAGATGTCTTGGGGGCAACTTCTTTGAAATCAACATCACCCTTCAATGTATATCCATTTTTATATTGAGGCCCTTCCACCCGTGTGGTGCCTACATCAATCACTACCGCTCCTTCTTTCACCATGTCGGCCGTGATTAAGCCGGGTCTGCCCACCGCAGCCACCAATATATCAGCATAGAGCGTGTACATCTTAATGTCCTTGGTGTGCTTATGACAAATGGTAACGGTAGCCTTCCCTTCTTCTACCAACATCATGCTGAGCGGTGCGCCAACTAATCGGCTGGCACCGACCACCACACAATTTTTTCCTTCTGTTGGAATATTATATCGTTTTAATAATTCCATCACACCAAACGGAGTAGCTGGAAGCAACAATGGATTTTTTGAAACAATACTTCCAAAATTTCGGTTGGTAAAACCATCCACATCTTTATCGGGGCGAATTTTTTCCGTGATCCTTTCGACGCTAATGTTAGCAGGCAATGGCAACTGCACAATAAACCCATCCACATCTTCATCGCGGTTTACCTGATCGATGTGTTTCATCAACTTGTCTTCGCTGATGGTGTCAGCAAAGCGCATCATCGTATAATGAAACCCAACTTCTTTGCATGCCTTTACTTTAAAATCAACATATGTTTGACTGGCTCCATCATCTCCTACTAGAATAATCGCAAGGTGTGGGATTTTTTTTCCTGCTGATTTGCGTTCAATTACTTTTTGGGTGATCTCGGCTTTAATGTCATTGGAGACCTTGCGGCCATCAATCAATGTATATGTTGTTGTATCCGTCATTATTGATTAGTCAATTTTCAAAACTGCCATAAAAGCTTCTTGTGGAATCTCCACACTTCCCACCTGACGCATCCGCTTCTTTCCTTTCTTTTGTTTCTCCAACAATTTGCGCTTTCGCGAAATATCACCACCATAACATTTTGCCAATACGTTTTTGCGAATGGCACTTAACGTTTCGCGCGCAACAATTTTCTGACCGATCGCGGCTTGTATGGCAACTTCAAACATGTGGCGCGGAATCAACTCTTTCAGTTTCTCACACAATTTCCTTCCCCACTCATGTGCTTTGTTTCGGTGAACGATCGCAGACAATGCATCAATCTTTTCTCCATTCAATTGGACGTCCAGTTTTACCATGTCGCTCTCGCGCATATCCATCAAATGATAATCTAATGAAGCGTATCCTTTGGAGATGGTTTTTAACTTATCGAAGAAATCAAACACAATTTCTGCTAAGGGCATTTCAAACGTAAGTTCAACTCTATCCGAGGTGAGATAGTTTTGGTTTTTAATTTGTCCGCGTCTATCTATGCACAACCCGATGATCGGGCCTATGAACTCCGACTTAGTAATAATTTGCGCGCGAATAAATGGCTCCTCAATAAAATTAATAGTTGTAGGATCAGGCATCTCAGAAGGTGCGTTGATGTCCAAAACTTTTCCATTGGTCAATGTTGCCTTAAATTGAACTGACGGCACGGTAGTGATGACCGTCATATTAAACTCGCGCTCCAATCGCTCCTGGATAATTTCCATGTGAAGCATACCGAGGAATCCGCAGCGAAATCCAAAACCCAAAGCGGCTGATGTTTCGGGTTCCCAAACTAATGAGGCGTCATTCAATTGAAGTTTCTCCATAGAAGCACGAAGTTCTTCAAACTCGGAAGTTTCTACTGGATAAATTCCTGCAAACACCATCGGCTTTACATCTTCAAAACCCTTTATGGCTTCGCCCGGATTGCTCACTAAGGTAATTGTGTCACCCACCTTCACTTCCTTCGCCACTTTAATTCCCGAAATCAAGTAACCCACGTTACCGGCACTGATTTCATTCTTCGGGAACTTATCCAATTTCAAAACTCCGATTTCATCGGCACCATATTGCTTATCGGCATTTACAAATTTGATCAAGTCATTTTTGCGCATCGTTCCGTTGAACACACGATAGTAAACTTCAATGCCTCGAAATGAATTAAAAACAGAATCGAAGATCATCGCTTGAAGTGGAGCGTTCGGATCGCCTTTAGGAGAAGGTACGCGGTTAATGACCGCCGCTAAAATTTCTGCAATCCCCTTACCTTCTTTGGCGCTGGCGAGGATCACTGAATCGCGTGAACAACCAATCAATTCGACGATATGATCAGTAACTAATTCAGGTTGGGCAGCTGGCAAATCAATTTTATTTAATACAGGAATAATTTCCAGGTTGTGCTCCAGGGCCAAATACAAATTGGAAATGGTTTGCGCTTGTATTCCCTGCGCTGCATCTACAATCAAAAGCGCTCCCTCGCATGCTGCGATAGAGCGGGAAACTTCATAAGAAAAATCCACATGACCCGGTGTGTCGATCAGGTTCAGGATATATTCTTTGCCCTCGAACTTGTAGTTCATTTGGATGGCGTGCGACTTAATCGTGATCCCTTTTTCACGCTCCAAATCCATATTGTCGAGCACTTGCGCGTGCATCTGGCGGTCGGTAAGGGTGCCAGTAAATTCCAAGAGTCGGTCGGCCAGGGTGCTTTTCCCGTGGTCGATATGCGCGATGATGCAAAAATTGCGGATGTTCTCCATTCCAGCCATTCGGTCCTATTAATTTAAGCCGCAAAGGTAGCCAGAAAGACGGTGTTTAGAAATTAAAAAAATAGCATTTCTAAAGTGAAATAAGGATATTATGAGTTGAAACCTCATTCGACAATCAGATATGAAAATCACTTTTTTCTCTGCCAAGCCATACGACAAGGAATCGTTCAATAAACAAAACGAGCATTTTGGTTTTGATCTGGAGTATTATGAGACTCATCTTGGTCCCCACATTATTAACGCAGTTGAAAAAACTGATGCTGTTTGCGTCTTTGTCAATGACAGAGTGAATACGCAAGTCATTGAGTCCCTTGCAAAAAAAAGTGTTAAGATCATTGCATTACGTTGTGCAGGTTTTAACAATGTCGATTTACAAGCCGCTAAAGCAAATGGAATTAAAGTTTGCAGAGTCCCCGCCTACTCGCCCGAGGCAGTTGCAGAGCATGCGGTGGCAATGCTTCTTACCTTGAATAGGAAAACGCACAAAGCTTACAACCGTGTGCGTGAACAAAATTTTTCATTGAATGGCCTACTGGGCTTTGATGTACATGGAAAAACCGTAGGAGTTGTGGGCACTGGCAATATTGGTAAAGCCTTTTGCAAAATCATGGTGGGGTTTGGCTGTAAAGTGATTGCCCAAGATGTATTTGCCAATAAAGAACTTGAAGCGCTTGGCGTCAAATTCGTTTCCCTTCCTGAAATTCTTAAACGATCGGATATCATTTCTCTGCACTGCCCATTAAACGATCAAACTCAGCATATTATAAACAGTAATAGCATAGCTTGGATGAAAAAAGGAGTGATGTTAATTAACACGAGTCGTGGTGGCTTGATTGATACAAAAGCGGTTATCGATGCATTGAAATCAAAACACATTGGCTATTTGGGAATTGATGTTTACGAGCAGGAAGAAAAGCTTTTCTTTCGCGATTTATCTGCCAACATTATTGAGGACGATACCATTCAGCGACTGATGAGTTTTCCTAATGTTCTTGTGACTGCGCATCAAGCTTTTTTTACAACGGAAGCGCTGCAACAAATTGCCGATGTAACCTTGAATAATATCAAAGACTTAACGGCTGGAAAAAACCTGCCGAATACTGCTGCGCAGTTAGCTTAAAAATTTGTCGCGCCTTACTTCAGCAATTCCTGAATATCTTCATCGGGCTCAAGGTTATTCATTTGAGCGAGAATTTGTGGATACCGTTGGGTTACATAATGCGACGGAGGGTTCACTCTGATTTTTTTTGGATTAGGAAAACAAGCTACGATCATGGCGGCCTCGGTTCGATTGAGTTTTTTAGCCGACTTGTTAAAATAAAAACGCGAAGCTGCCTCAATTCCAAAAACTCCTTTACCCATTTCGCTTACATTCAAATACATTTCTAAAATCCGTTTCTTTCCCCAGGTCAATTCAATCATGAAGGTGGTGTATGCTTCTAATCCTTTGCGAATCCATCCTCCTCCTTGCCAGAGAAAAACATTTTTTGCCACCTGCTGACTGATGGTGGACGCTCCACGTATACGTTTATGTTTTTTACTTCTTTCCATCCACGCCTGTTTGATGCTCGTCATATCAAATCCATTGTGATCCGGGAACAACTGATCCTCCGAAGCCATCACCGCAAGCCTGACGTTGGGCGACATTTCTTTAATGTCAACATAATCGCGTTTCAGTCCGTAACCACCTATCCAGTTGGATAGTTGCGTAATTGTAATGGGTGGATCAACCCATTTTAAGAGAATGATGTAAACAAGTTGAGCAACAAATAGAATTAAGAAAATCTTTCGAATTTTCCTAAACCAGAATGCAAAACCCTTACCATCCATAAAAGTGTTACTTGTTGACTCCAAAGCTATATAGTAATTAAAATCCAATGAGCAATTGCTCTTGGTGTTTTACCACAAATTTTTTAAGTATTTCCAAGCACCAAAATAAGTTTTTAGCCGTTAAGGGTAGTTGTCATTTCAAGTGTTTTATAAACGAAGAGAATTGAACGGGAAAAGAATTTTGTCATCCAATCAATTTGAGAAGCTTTTCAAAGAGAGTTTTGACAAGTTCTTTGACGGCCTGCACCGGTACGCTTTTACTTTATTAAAAGATCCTGACAAAGCAAGTGATGCGGTGCAGTCAATTTTTACTAACTGGTGGGAGATGCATACTCATTTAGAAAATCCGGATGCTGCAAAAGCATATTTGTATACTGCCGTTTACAGGCATTGCCTTAATATTATTCGGCATGAAAAGGTGAAGTTTGTTCATGCGGAAAGTTATGTGCAAGAACTGTCGGCGAGTTCAAATGCCTTTACTCATCACAATTCCTATGAAGAACTGGATCATCAGGTGCAGTCCGCCATTGAAGGCTTGCCTCCACAATGTCAGCTTATCTTTAGAAAAAGTAGGTTGGAAGAAAAACGATATGCAGAAATTGCAGAAGAAATGAATTTGTCAATAAAAACAGTTGAGGCACAAATGGGGAAGGCCCTGAAGATATTGAGAGAAAAACTTAGCGATTACTTATAATAATTGGAGGGAAGTGACAAAGATAAATCTGGTATGAGTAAAGAAAATTTATTAGATGAAGCACTTATAGGCAAATTTATAGCAGGTGAAGCTTCCCCTGAAGAAGCTATGTTAGTCAACGATTGGATTGCGTCCTCAGAAGAAAATAAAAGTTATTTTGTGCGATTAGAGCAAGCTTGGGCTTTAGGGAAAAACCAATTAAACTCAATACCAAAAAAAGAAATTGTTTGGAATGCTTTGGAGCAGACTATTCATAGAACTCAAGGATCAAAAAGAGAATTAAGCATCTCACCCTACCGAATTGCAGCAGCAATTTTATTATTGATTGGTGTTAGTGCTACTCTTTACTTTTTCGATGCTGCAAAACAAAATCCGCCAGAGTTCGTGTGGGAAACCAGGCAAACGTCAAACGAAATTGCAGAACTTAATTTGCCGGATGGATCAGCCGTCAAAGTAAACCGCAATAGTATTATTAAATGGCAAAGAAAGTTTAATGGTGGCAACCGTGAAATTTTACTTGAAGGAGAAGCCTTCTTTGATGTCACCCACGACCCTGATAGGCCATTTATTATAAGTACGGACGAGGTCAAAATAAAAGTACTTGGCACAGCGTTCAATGTGCAGCAAAGCAAAGAAGACAATCAAATTGAAACAGTAGTAACGCGTGGTAAGGTATTGATGTATACCTCACAAAAGCAAATTGTTATTGAAGCTGGCATGAAAGGGATTTATTACAAGCAAACCAAAGAGTTGGTTCTGGTGAAGATAAAAAATGAAAACAGTATTGCTTATGCAACCCATTCGCTTTCTTTCTCTGCCACCACATTGAAAGAAGTCACGGAGCAACTAACTAAGGCCTATGGTGTACAATTTATTTTTGAAAGCAAAAAAATTCAGGAATGCCGGTTGACTACCGAATACCAAAACAAATCGTTGCCCTTCATTATGGATGTTATATCCGAATCGTTGAACCTGACTTACACAATTAAAAACGACACCGTTTACATTTCAGGTGATGGTTGCCTATAAAACTCAACGGGGGATATACCTTTTTATTCTACTAATCAGTGTCACCTTTGGACAAAGTCAAACACTTGATACCAATAAAAATATCAAGCTTAAGCCAGGTTCACATCGCTTGGACTCTCTTCTCCTCTTTGCCTCGCAACAAACCGGTGCTGTTTTTTCCTATAACTCAAAAAAAATAAATACACACCAACATATCCTGTTAAAAGATGGCATAATAAGCATTACCAAAATTTTAGCTCTTTTGAAGGAGGGAAATAATGTTTCTATAAAAATTGTAGAAAACTATATCATTATCACACCAACTGGCATAAAGCACTCAGATAAAAAAATACCCGTAAAACTAGCTGCATCTCCGCGCGTCATTGACCCAAGTCATTTAAAAATAAATCAAATTCAAAATTCAACCGCTGATGCAAAAAATACCGATAAGGTTAAGATAATCCCAAACTACGACTCACTGAAAATTGATTCTATACCAAAAGAAGAATTAAAAAATGAGGATACCACCGCCTTTGCCGATTCAACAAAGGCAAACCATAGCACTATTCAACCACTATTGCCAATTGCAATGCCTCCCTCTATCCCTGTTGATTCAGAAAAAAAATCTGCTACAAAAGCTATCCCTCCAAAGGAAAATAGTACGCGACCAGAAAAAAAATTATCGAAGCCCAAACCACTGACTAACAAAATTTCATTTTTTTTAAAATCTGGTATTGCCGTTGATGAATCTCTTTACACGGGGTTCTTAGCGCAAGTGGGTATGCCTTTGCTTTATGGAACTATCTCGGCCAATACAAATTTTAGCGTTTCGCAGATCCGGTATGGGCTCGGCACTAGTTTCAAAATAAATAATAAGCTCGAACTTCATTTTAATTTCAACCTGGGGGATTTACAAAGGTCAGGGCAGTTTAGCGATTCGTCCAGAACCAAATTTCCGATAGCAGTAAAAAGTCAGCTCACACGGTACATGATTGCCGTGGAGTTTTCACCAAGTAAGAAATTAAAAATTCAAATCGGACCAGTATTCAATCAACTTAAAACGAATTACTTCATCAACTCTGTGCCTAGCGATCTCCATATATTCAAAGAAAATGGAGATCATCTTTTTTACACTATTAACCCACCTTACGTGATTACTAATACCTATTCATCCACCTCCAGCTCAAACATAAAAACGTGGATAGGCCTGCAAGTGAACGTGCTTTATTTTTTAAAATTTTGATTGAAGATAAGGGTGAAGCCTGATTCGCGTGTTTATAGTACTAAGGGCGATAAAATTTTACCCGAAATTAAATTTTCACACAAATTTTTTATCAAATGAAAAATCTATCGATTGTATTTGTAACGATGGTTGTGATTTTATTGGTGTCCTGCTCGGACAACAAACAAAACATTGTACCAACAAGTCAGAACTCGCTGGGGTTAATTGTTCCAAGTGCGGATAACACAGAAACAAAACTGATTTTGTTAAATGACGGACGGACAGCCAATCCGGTTTCTGGCATCCCAAATTTCAGTATGATGCACACAGGAAGCAAACTGGCATTGTCTTTCATTACAGGCTCAACACACAATGGGGTTATCGACATCAATGTAACAAAGTGCACGAATGTACAAGATTCCGTATTTGTTCCGAAAACACCTAGGAGGGATACCAGCTCTCTATCAGGCCTTTTCAAAGGAACTTTCATTAAAAGAGCTGGATCAGACAGCGCATCTTATTTTGCTCAAATTTTATTTGAGGGTACAAATTTTAAAGCAAGATTTACCTATGCAGATGGATCAATCTCGCCATCCGTAGAAGGAAAATTTGTTGTCTCCGATAGCACCATCGATTTCCTAGGCTGGCATTTTTTTGGTGGTGAAAACCATTTATCGCTAAATTATAGTCTTCACCAAAACAGTTTATACTTATGGACGACCAAAAACGGGGAGTTCATTAGTTTTGCACTTACGAAAAATATTCCTGTCACGAATCTTTTCAACGGCTCCTTCTCAGGTACGGTAGGGTATAGAGTTCCTTCAGCAAATCCATCAGACACGGCGACTACTGTATTAATCACTCATCCCATTTCAATTTATTTTGACAGCAACGGTAGATACATCTGTTCCGGAGTGACCAATTCTTATCCAGGTGCTGGTAATGGGAAATTCACAATCAAAAATGATGGTGTTAATACTTGGATCGGAAATATAACGTTCAAGGATAATGTGACGGCAGCAGATTCGGTATTGAATGGATCTTTTCACTATCAGTTCTCGGATTTAGAAAACCACAACTTGGGTCTTTTTGTAACCCGAAGGGGAATTTCATATAGCTTCTATCTGCATAGAAATTAACCACAGCGATGACGCAGATGAAAAATGAAAGGGGCAAAGCTTGTTCAATTATTTTGTTAATAATACTGGCTTTGTCCCTTAGCTGCAGCAAGATTGATTATGTGATGCCCGTTAGTGGGTCAGTTGATATTTACCTGGCCGGATCAAAAATTAGCGGGCCTGATAGCGTACGGTCTGCTACCTATTGGAAAAATGGGATTCCTACTTCACTAACGAACGGTTCAGCAAATAGCAGTCTCTTTGCTATTGTTGTTTCCGGAAAAGATGTCTACACCGCAGGCTATGTGGGCGACACATTAAAATATTGGAAAAATAAGGTTGGAGTGATAGTAGGAAGGGATAGCTTATTCGCTGGAGCGATGGCAATTTTTGGCAGCCATGTTTATTTAGCTGGAGGAATAAAGCATATTATCACTGCAAACAATTTCTCCGTGATAAAAACTGTTGCTACCTATTGGAAAGATGGAGTTGCTTTTTCTTTGCCCATTGAATCTGATGCGCTCCAATCTTATGCCGCTTCTATTACTGTTTCAGGGGAAGATGTCTATGTGGTCGGTAGGGAATTAAGGACAAATGGCCTACATCCAAAATTATGGAAAAATGGTAATTCAATTGATGTTACTGTTGATTCACTTTATACACAGTTTGAGTCAATAACAATTTCTGGAACAGATATTTATCTTGCAGGGACTACAGGTAACTCATTTACTCAACAAGTTGCCACGTATTGGAAAAATGGAGTTGCTTTTTCTCTATCCACTGACCCCGTCGCAACGCTTTCTAAAGCATCCTCAATAGCTGTTTCAGGAGCTGATATTTATGTGGCTGGTTGGGAGAGAAACAACAACGGGGTCATCGTTGCTAAGTACTGGAAAAATGGTGTGCCAACAATTCTGACAGACGGCACCATTTCACAAGAGGCCTATTCGATAGCAGTATCTGGCAATGATGTTTATGTAACAAGCGATGGAACAATCCCAAATTCTTCAACGCTTTGGAAAAATGGAAAGGTAGTGCCACCGTTTGACGGAACCAACAATCAGGCCTATGCTTACGGTTTGTGGATTAATTAGCTGGCGACTCCTTGAATACAATAATTTCCTCACCTACTTCTTCCCTATCACATAGTACAACACTGGCCCTAAAATAGGAAGAAAGATGACCGCAATAATCCAAAGGATTTTCTTTTCCATGTCTTTGTTGCTTCGGAGAATGTCCATCACAACAATAACATCGATGACTAAAACGATTAAATAAATAAGTCTGCTCATAAAAAGGAATTTTAATTAGCGCCTAAAATTTTAAACAGTTCGTCAAGATTGGGAGTGATAATAATTTCCGTTCTGCGATTCTTTTGTTTGTTCTGTGCATTATCGTTGGGAGCGATCGGAGAAAATTCAGCCTTTCCAGCTGATGTAATTTGGTTAGGGGACATGCCAGCTCTAATCAAAATACGAGTGATGGACGTAGCACGTAGCACACTTAAATCCCAATTGTCTTCGAAGTGCTGTGAACCTTTAGAAACAGGTACGTTGTCGGTATGGCCTTCAATCATCACGTGAATATCTTTTTGATCTTTAATGGCTTTGCCAAGTTGCTGAAGTGCGCCCTCTCCTTTTTTATCTACGGTTGTACTTCCCGATCCAAACAACAGTTGCTCGGCCAGTGACACATACACTTTTCCGTTTTTTACTTTCACGGTAAGGTCATTTTCTTTAAAGTTCAAAAGAGCATTGCTGATCTTATTTTTTAAATCATGAACAGCTTTGTCCTTTTTAGCAAGAACCGCTTCAAGCTCCTTTACTTTCTTCTCACGCTCAGTCAGGCTATTACTAAGGGAATCATTCTGCTTTCGGGTTTTCTCCAAATTGTATTGAATGGCAAGTAACTGATCGCGTTGTTGAGTCAAGTCTTGATCAAGCTTGCCACTTTTACTTAATGAAATCCTATAGTTGGCGTTTAATTTTTCATACTCGTTGTTAAGATCAGCTAATTTCTTGTTGCTTGATTGAATACTCTGATTAAGGTCAATGGAGTCTTGTTTTAATTTCTTTAATGATTCATTAACCTTATCAAGTTCTTTTGTTTTATCCGAAAGTTCTCCTTCTGCTTTTACTTTTTGTGCTAGCATGTCATCAAATTTCTTCTTGCTAACGACACAAGAAGTCAATAGACATGACATAAAAATGAGTAGAACGATATTATTCATAATTATAAATTAACTTTCAAGAAATTGATTTCAGGTAATTTGTTAAAAATTACATCAGCTGAAACAAGGGGTAGTTCATTTTGGATTGCGGTTGTAGCAATAAAAGCATCCGACATTTTAAATCAGGCCACGAATACAACTCGATCTCAGTAATAAAACTGACATAGATTTTTCTTTGCTCCAATAATTTATTGACATGCGAAACACCTTGAAGGGAGTAGATAACAATATTGGTGTCCACCAACAAGCTATCGTCATCACGCATTTCTTTTTGTGTTTTCAGTGCATCACCTTTCCATGAAAGCTTACCAGAAAACCTTTTTGTTTCCATAACCTTTCCTGATGCTTTTTTCTTGAGGATCTTTGAAATTTCCTTTGCTGATGTTTTTTTTGTGATAACCGTCATAACGTTGCGATCCACAAATATCTAAAATTAAATATTACTTTACATGACAAATTAAAATACCACATGGAAGGAATGCTTAAACCCGGATCATTCAAAGACAAAACGATCATCATCACTGGCGGAGGAACAGGTTTAGGCCGATCAATGGGAAAATATCTACTTGAACTTGGCGCTAACCTCGTCATCACCAGCCGTAAAAAAGAAGTGCTTGACAAGACAGCTGTAGAAATGGAACAACAAACTGGCGGTAAAGTGCTTGCCGTTGCCTGCGATGTACGCAAGTATGAAGAAATTGAAAATGTAATCAAGGAAACAGAAAATCGTTTTGGTAAAGTGGACGCTGTACTCAACAACGCAGCCGGTAATTTTATCAGCCCAACGGAGAGGCTTTCACACCGTGCTTTTGATATTGTCGTTGATATTGTTTTGAAAGGAACGTACTATACAACCTTGGCTGCTGGTAAAAATTGGATTGCTAAAAAACAGTCAGGGATTTTTCTAAACATTGTTACTACCTATGCATGGACTGGTTCTGGCTATGTGGTACCATCCGCATGTGCGAAGTCAGGGGTGCTTGCACTCACACGCTCGCTCGCGGTAGAGTGGGCGAAGTATAACATCCGCAGCAATGCAATAGCCCCTGGGCCGTTTCCTACCGAGGGCGCCTGGAGCCGGTTGTTACCTGGTGATCTGGTTAAAAAATTTGATCCTGCTCAACGTGTTCCGTTAAAGAGAGTAGGCGAGCATCAAGAGTTGGCAAATTTAGCAGCGTATCTATTGTCGGATTATTCAGCTTATGTAAATGGAGAAGTAATCACCATTGATGGAGGTGAGTGGCTTAGAAACGGTGGCGAATTTAGCCATCTTGAAATGATCCCTAATGAAATGTGGGACGTGCTGGAGAAAACGCGAGGAAAGTAAATGTTCAACTTGAAAAGAAATTGCATTGCAATTACTTTCATTCTCACGGGCATTACCTCGCACGCACAGAAGGATTGCAAGCTGCAAAAAGACCTAGACAGCATCAAAGTATACACTTGCCATACGGACACATCAAGATTTAAGTCCATAGTGGCAGAGTTTACTCTCCGCACAACAATCGAGCAGCTCACTCAACTGATCTTAAATGTGCCAAACTTAACGAAGTGGCAATACAATACAATCGAAGCCCAAACCATAAAAGAAATTTCTTCATCAGAACAAATCTACTACACTGTGATTGAGGCGCCATGGCCAGTGACTGATCGCGATATGGTTGTACGTATTAAAACAAAGCATGACAGGAATAACCGCAGCCTGATCATAACGACTGAAAGTGAAGCCGAGGCACTCCCTAAAAAAGTTGGCTATGTAAGAGTTCCTTCTTCGCACGCAAAATGGATAGTAACACAGAAAAATAAAAATCAACTTCAAATCAAATACACGATGCAAATTGATCCTGGAGGCTCGGTTCCTGCATGGTTGGTGAATTGGGTTTGTGCCGAAGCTCCCTATAGATCGTTCAAAAATTTGAAAGCGATTATTGAAAGGAAAAAATAAGTTTGATTTTTGATTACCCTATCACCTGCTTCTCGATCAGCAGCATGAGGATATGAATGATCTTGATGTGCACTTCCTGAATGCGATCGGCATAGCCGTGGTATGAAACCCGCAATTCCACATCGGCAAACGGAGCAAGCTTGCCTCCATCCTTGCCGGAAAGAATGATCACTTTCATTCCTTTTTCTTTTGCCGCTTCGGCTGCACGAATAATGTTCATCGAGTTGCCACTGGTGCTTAGGCCAAGCAACACATCGCCTTTATTTCCAAGCGCTTCGATATAGCGCGAAAAAATAAATTCGTAACCATAGTCATTGCTCACACAGGAAATATGACTGGGATCGGAAATGCAAAGCGCCGGAATGGCTCTCCGGTTTTCCCGATAGCGTCCGGTCAGTTCTTCAGCGAAATGCATCGCATCGCAATGCGATCCACCATTGCCACAGGAAATAACTTTCCCTCCATTTTTAATTGAGTCCGCAATTACTTTGGATGCCTCCTCAATCAGGAGTAAATTATGGTCATTACCCATAAATTTTTCTAACACTTGAGCAGCTTGCTTAAACTCGGATGCTATAACCTCATGGAAATCCATAATCACTTCGAATTTTTAGCGTCGTTTTTAACAAAGAAGAATTCAATTACAAAAAAAACCAAACCCACAAAGGCACCATACTTAAATAATGAAATCTTATTAAGCAAGGTGTAGATATAACCATCTTTGAACTCAACGAGGAGGGTAAACAAGAATACCAGTAATTGATAAGCTCCGAATATTGATAAAAATACGATCCTACGTGTGTTCATGAGGTTTTATTTAAAGTCGCAAACTTAGTTTTTTTGAAATTATACAAAAATGTAATTGCTGCCAAAACCTTGCACGTAATTCTCTTTCAATCACGCTGTTTTTTGAATATCGACCAGTTTTCTATACAAACCGTTTTTATTGTTGAGATAATCGTGCGTGCCGCGCTCAACAATTTGCCCTTGTTGAATCACCAATATCTCATCGGCATGTTGGATGGTACTGAGTCGATGCGCAATCACCAACGATGTTCTGTTCTTCATCAAATTGAACAAAGCCTCTTGTACGAGTTTCTCTGATTCCGAATCCAAGGCAGATGTTGCTTCATCCAATATTAATATCGGTGGATTCTTTAACACGGCACGGGCAATGCTTAAGCGCTGCCGCTGGCCCCCGGAAAGCTTAGAACCACGTTCACCGATAAAGGTTTGATAGCCATTTTCTGTTTGCATAATAAAATCGTGAGCATTGGCAATTTTAGCTGCCTGTATTACCGCCTCTTCGCTCATCTGGGGGTTTCCAAAAGCAATGTTGTTGAAAATGGTATCGTTGAATAAAATTGACTCCTGGGTAACCACACCCATTTGTTTTCGCAACGATTCAATCTCATAATCTCGAATCGATTTTCCATCAATCAGTACATCACCATCGGTAGGATCATAAAATCGGGGAACCAAATCGGCTAATGTTGATTTGCCACCGCCCGATGGCCCAACCAGTGCAATAGTTTTTCCTTTTTCAACTATTAAATCAACTTTTCGCAAAACCAATTCGGAATCATAAGCAAACGAAACATTTTTAAATTCAATATTATTTTGAAACTGTTTCAACTCAACGGCATCGGGTTTGTTTTGAATTGCCGGTTGACTATCAATCATTTCGAAAATGCGCTTTGCTGAAGCTGTTCCTCTTTGCAAGGAGGTGATGCCATTGGAAAATTCCTTGGCAGGTTGAATGATCATTGCGAAGACCGTAAGAAAAGTAAGAAATAACGCAGGATCCAAAGTCGACTCATCGCTTAAAACTAAATTTCCTCCGAAGAAAATGATCCCTGAAATAATCATAACACCGAGAATTTCAGATACTGGCGATGAGAGTTCATTTTTGTATGCCATCGACTTGGTTACGCTTCTATAAATCGCGCTTTCATTTTCTATTTTGCTAATGACGAAATTTCTCGCATTAAAAGCTTTGATTACTCGCATGCCGCTAAATGTTTCATCTAAAATATTAACGATGCGCCCCAGCGACTCTTGACTCGCCCGCGCTTGTCTTTTTAACCGCTTGATAATTTCGGCCAATATTCCTCCAGTTATAGGCAGCACCAACAGCGTGAATAAAGTTAACTGCGGGGATATTGTGAAAAGGACGAAGAAATAAACTGCGATAGTGATTGGCTCTTTCAATACTGCCTTTAGACTGCTCATCACCGCGTTTTCCACTTCGCTTACGTCATTGGTAAATCGGGAAATCAAATCGCCCTTTCGTTCATTATTGAAATAGCCAATATGAAGAAGAGATACCTTTTTAAAAATATCCATACGAAGATTCCTTACTAAATCGACGCGGATTTTTGTGGCCATAACGCGTTCCAAATAGCGGAATAAGTTTGCCATGACGACACATACTACGATAAGCCCGCAAACAAACAACAAAGCACTGTGTGGACCTTTATCTAAGATTACTCCTAAAAAATAATGATCGAAGGCACCTTTGATATAGTCAGTGGATAAACTGAATTCAGGAAGTGGTGGGGCCACCAATACTTTTTTAGTTCGATCAAAAAGCACTTGCAGCATCGGGCCAACCAGAACAATATTGAACGCTCCAAAAATAATTCCCAGAATTGAATACAGAAAAAAGAACCCAAGCCTACGGCCAATGGTATTGGCATAAGTAAGGATGCGGAGAAAAATTTTCATAGCTAAAAGTCGTACGTACGGGCGGGAATATTCCACCGCAAAGAAACGGAAGTAATGGTAGAGTTATTATCATAGAGTGGCACCGGGCTGCTACTGCGCCTGATGGTTGCCTTTAGATCAATAAAAAAATTATGTTTCAGCATGAATGAAGCCGTTAAATCCACAAAGGCGATTGTATTACTCACACCTTGCCCAGTTTTGTTCCCATAATCCATTTGACGAGTTGAGTTGTTCTTTAAAACATCACTTCCCCAATTTACACCCGTGGTGTCACGACCAATTTTTGTATAGAACGTTTTTACAATCAGGTTTAATTTTGGAAGCGGCTGATACCTCACGATCGCCACACCTTCTAGCAAATTCGCGCCCAATGGATGTGCCAGCGACTGGTTATAATTGCTGTAATTGCTGTACTGTGAGTCATGCGAATACGTATAAGGTTTTATTAAGTTGGCTTCCAACTGAATGTCAAGGTTAGAGACGTTAAAGACATCAATATATTTTAGTCCTCCTTGCAAGGCGAACTTGTTTGCCCACCAACCATTGCCCGCCTTCAATTCTTTTAAAACAAATTCGTCAATCACGATCTGTCCATAAAAAGACAATTGCTTCATCGCATTCCATTTAAAGTCAGTACCTAACAGTACATTGTCAGGGCTGCCGCCCTGCTGCTCCATAGCGCGATAAAAAATTATAGGATTAAGGTAACTCAACTGGAAAGTATTCTTGTTAATTGTGTCTTGCGGAGTGAATACTACTGATTCAAATAACCCCAGGTTGAATTTTTTTCCAATGTTCAGGCTCAAGTGATGAAAGGCCATAAATTTCACAGGATAGTTTTTGTTTGCTGTAGAACCGCCTGCGGTTCCCATGGCATCTGCTGTGAGTCGGTTAAGTTGGAACAGGTAATTCAGTTTCCAAACTTTGACATTGGCCCGCAGAAAAAGATTAGGTGGTGAGTAATCTGAAAAAATCAGTGAGCGAAATCCATTGCCAATGAAAGTACGGTCGTGACCGAATTGCATGTAAATACTTTTGCTGATGTTGAAATCAATATATCCACGGGCTTGAAAGAAATCAAAACCACCATTTTTATAGGTTTTCCAAAAACCTTCATGCGGCACAACATAATTGTTATATAATGAGACCGCATCGTTAACATAGGCAGGGAGAATTGCCTGGTTGTCGGTGAAGAACGTATAGAAGCCAACTTTTTTATCGATCATACCACGGATCTCAACTCCGCGCGTGTTGACATACGTTGATTGACTTAATCGGCTGTCTTTGCCGGCTCCGAAAAACAAAACAGGGCTTACATGCAAATCAAAATCAGGTTGATCAACGTGAGCAAAGTCCGGCTTCTTTCGATATAAGGATTTCAAAAATGGTTTCTTGCTGTTGCTACTTTCGGCACGGCTCCACTCCCAGTTATCATTTTGAAGATATTGGTAATTGAATTGATCAACTCTTGACGTGAACACGTGGTCCTTTTTATCCAAAGAATCAATAAAGGCTACAATTGCTTTTCGCTTAAAGGGTTTTACCGAAGTAAAAAGCTCAGTAGCAATGCGGCCAGCCTTAATTTCGTAACGAGTAATCCAATGATAATAGTCTTGGTTCAGGGTAGCGTTGGTGCTCTGAGCAAAGGCCCCAAAGTATCCGATAAAAAGAAAAACTAGTAATCCCGTCTTTTTCAAATTGTTACCTATTAAAATAAGGTGCCCAAATTTGCCTATTTTATTTGGTTTTTGAGCTAAAACAAAAGGGTTTTCATAGATTCTTAAAAATTGGGATTTGTTGATATTGCAAATCAGGACGATTTCCATATTTTTGCAGTCCTTTTATTGAAAAGATTATGAAAAAGAGCATCCACCCAAACTATCAAGAAGTCGTATTTTGGGATACATCAAGTGATTTTAAGTTTTTGAGCCGTTCTACCAACGTGCCCAAAGAAAAAATTAAGTTTACCGATGGCAAAGAGTACCCTGTGATTAAGGTCGAGGTTAGCTCGGCATCGCACCCTTTCTTCACCGGCAAGAAAATGTTGGTGGATACAGCCGGCCGCGTAGAGAAATTCCAGAAGAAATACGGCAAAAAATAATATTGTTCTTAGCGTTTTTTAGCGAAGAATCCCGCCACGGCGGGATTCTTTTTTTTGCCTTACCTTGTGCTGATTATTTTGTTTTCATTTGCTTATAAATTTTATGTTTAAGGTCACATGGAATCGCCTAAAGGTTTCATGTCTTCTGGCGTATTCTTGTTAATGGCGATTTCATGAATCTGATTCTATTTGATGATCCTGGCGTTCGAAGTAATCTTTTGCCGCTCACTTTTACACGGCCTGTAGCCGATATTCGAGTTGGCATCCTGACTATTGCAGAAAAATGGGAACGATACTTTAATACCAAGCCTTCTTACTCAACGCAAGGTTACCTCTCCAAAAAATTTCAGAAGAAAATAACATCCGATAATCTTTGGATCAACGGTGCTGTTTGTCCAGATGAGAAATTAGCCACTGCGATTAAAAACTTGAAGTCACATGATGCGATTTATAAAAACGCAAGAGTGATCGCTGTACGAACAGATGACGATGAATTGCCGGAAGTAATCTCCGGAAATGTTTCTGAGTACAGGGATGAAATCGTTTTGATTGATCAGCCATGGAAAATTTTTCAAAACAACGGCAACGAGATTCGGGCTGACTACAAACTGATAACTGAAAATCGTAAATCAGCTTCAATCAAAGATATGCACACCCGAACCTACAATGAAGGAAATATTTTCATTGAAGAAGGTGTTGTTTTACATGCTGCAATTTTGAATGCTGAGAGCGGACCGATCTATCTCGGTAAAAATTCGCAGGTACAGGAGGGAGCAATCATTCGTGGACCATTTGCTTTATGCGAAGAATCCATCATCAACATGGGCGGAAAAATGCGAGGCGACACTACCATTGGTCCATTTTGTAAAATTGGTGGTGAAGTGAGTAATGCTGTTGTGTTTGGTTACAGCAATAAGGCACACGATGGTTTTTTAGGAAATTCAGCGATAGGTGAATGGTGCAACTTAGGTGCCGACACGAATACTTCCAACCTTAAAAACAACTATGACAACGTAAAGCTCTGGAGCTACACGAAAAACAATTTTGTAGATATTGGTCAACCCAACTGCGGGCTCATCATGGGTGATCACAGTAAAAGCGGTATCAATACCATGTTTAATACAGGGACAGTTGTGGGTGTGAGCTCCAATATTTTCGGGGGAAGCTATCCACGAAATTTCATTCCTTCCTTTCAGTGGGGCGGAGCCTCCGGCTTTGTCTCTTATCAATTTGATAAAGCGATGGAAACCGCTGCCCGTATGATGGCAAGAAGAAATGCTGTATTGGATGAAATTGAAAAAGAAATTTTTAAAAATATTTTTGAGCAGACGAAATGACCTTCTCCTCCATCCCAGGTCTTGACGAAGTAAAGAAACAACTCACTGGTTCAGTGCAGTCCAACCACATCGCGCATGCTTTGTTGTTTGCAGGCAAACCAGGGGCATTGAGTTTGCCGTTGGCATTGGCCTTCGCCAATTATCTCCATTGTCAAAATAAAAATGGAAACGATGCGTGCGGAACTTGTGCTGCCTGCAGCAAGAGTTTAAAATATATTCACCCGGATACACATTTTATTTTTCCACTCGGCAACATCAAAGGCGACAAAGACGAAGAGCGTTTTCGTTCTGAAATTCTAAAAACATGGCGGAGTTTTTTGATTGAACAACCTTTTGGTGGGCTCGGTAACTGGATCGGCTTTTATGGCGGTGAAGATAAACAAGCACTGATCGCACGCGAAGAAAGCCGTGAGATTGTGAGAGCACTTTCATTAAAGCCTTTTGAAAGTCCCAATAAAGTGATGATCATCTGGCTGCCAGAACTGATGCATCCGTCGGCAGCTAACGGTATTTTAAAAATTTTAGAGGAACCACCAGCTCATACTTTCTTTCTTTTAGTGACGAACAGCGCCGAGCAATTGTTACCTACCATTCTGTCGCGCACACAAGTGGTGCACGTGCCGCTGCTGGCAGATGAAGAGGTTGATCGGTTTTTACAGAAGAATCATTCGCTGGACGAAGTGGAACGCCGGGAAATCGTTCAACTGGCGGAAGGTGATTTAAACTTTGCTATCCAGTTGATCGACACGGAAGAGGATCATCACCAAACTCGTTTTATTGACTGGCTGCGTTCGTGTTTCAAAAAAGATTATCCCAAGCTTCTCAACCTCGCTGATGAATTTCATGAACTTGATAAACTCGCCCAGCGAAATCTCTTGCATTATGGTCTCGGAATGATGCGCGAAACGTTGTTACGAATTTCCGGGGCTAACGAAATCAGTCGTGTAAAAGGTGCAGAAGAAAAATTCATTTCCGATTTCAGTAAGATAATCAACCTACCAAAAATTGAGACCGCCAATCGATTAATGAATGAGGCCATGTTTCACCTTGATCGCAACGGCAGCGCCAAAATGATTTTTATGGATCTCTCCTTGCAACTTTCCAAAACGATCAATCCGTAACCGGGATCAGGCTTCAACATAAATGCAGTGTAATGTTAAAACTTATATATACAATTTATTTTTAAATAATTAACCTGATTACAATGATCTGCACACTCAGTTAAATCGATAATGATTATTAAAATCAGGCCAATTGCTTTTTCGATAGAGTTTAAGAAATAGTTATCCAAATAAAAAAATAATTTTTGATTGAACAATCAGTGGTTATTTTTGCGGCGTTAAAATCCTCTTATGACTAAGTATTCCATTTTATTTATTGTTCTGTTCGGCTTGCTTACCAAATCATATTCTCAAAAGAAAGATTTTGTCATCACGATCAAAACTAGCTCTGGTGAAATGATCGCGATTTTATACGATGAGACTCCCAAACACAAAGCTAATTTTGTCAAGCTTGCTAAAGAGCATTATTTCGATAGCCTGTTGTTTCACCGGGTCATTTCAGGATTCATGATTCAGGGGGGAGACCCCAATTCCAAAAAAGCTAAGCCAGGTGAAAGCTTAGGAAATGGAGGACCTAACTACACTATAGATGCTGAATTCAATCCAAAACTATTTCATAAAAAAGGAGCGCTGGCAGCCGCACGAACTAATAACCCGGAAAAGGCATCTAGCGGAAGTCAATTTTACATTGTGCAAGGAACAGTGCTCACTGGTTCTGCCGCAGATGAATTAAAAGTTGATCAACCAAAATTGAAACAAGCACTTCAGCAGTTTCTTGCCAAGCCAGAAAATACAAGTTTGCGTGATAGTCTCAGCAGGCTTTATTCGACAGCAACGAGAGAGGCATTTAATAAAAAAGTATTCTCCCTTATTCCACAGATAGAAAAGGGTACCGGAATGAAACTCACTAAAGATGTTTCTCCAGAAATGATCAAAGCCTACACTTCTACTGGTGGGGTTCCTTTTCTGGATGGCGACTACACCGTATTTGGAGAGGTGATCAAAGGCATTGACGTGATTGAAAAAATTGCCACCATGAAAAAAGATGGCGCTGACAGACCTTTGGAAGATGTGCGCATGTTTGTTTCAGTTCAAGAGCTCTCGAAGAAAAAGATCACCAAACTTTACGGATATCAATATCCTGTCGTGAAAAAATGAGAATACTTGTAACAGGCTGCAATGGATTGCTCGGCCAAAAGTTGGTTGAGCTAATTTCTTCTAAGCCGGAGCACCATTTGATTGCCACGGCTAAATCGAAACTTATTCCCACTTTATCACGTGGAGAATTTCACTCGCTTGACATAACGAATCGCGAAGAAGTAGATGGAATCATTTTCAAAATAAAACCAGATGTAGTCATCAATACTGCAGCGATGACGCAAGTGGATCAATGCGAAATCGAGCGCGAAAAATGTTGGCAGGCCAATGTTGAAGCCGTGCGCTACTTAGTTGATGCTTGTCAAAAAAATAACGTGTATTTGGTCCATGTCTCCACTGATTTTATTTTTGATGGATCGCACGGTCCGCTCGATGAGAATGAAAAACCAAATCCCATCAGCTATTACGGTGAAAGCAAATTGGCGGGCGAAATGGTTGTTCAGCAAAGTTCTATCCACTGGGCAATTCTAAGAACGGTACTCGTTTATGGCGTTACACAAGACATGAGCCGCAGCAACATTGTGTTGTGGGTAAAGAAAAGTTTGGAAGAAGGAAAAACTATAAACGTAGTGAACGATCAATGGCGCACACCAACATTAGTAGAAGATTTGGCGATGGGATGTTTTCTTGCAGCAACAAAAAAAATAAAAGGGGTATTTAATATTTCGGGTGACCAGATGATGACACCTTATGATATCGCGATTGCTGCCGCTGATTTTTTTAAGTTAGATAAATCTCTCATTCAGCAAACCGATTCAACCAAGTTTACTCAGCCGGCTAAGCGTCCGCCTAAAACGGGATTCATTATTGAGAAAGCTAAAAAGGAATTAGGATACAAACCTCATACTTTCATTGAAGGGCTTGCTATACTTTCAAACCAAATAAAAGTTCACCCCTAAATTCCTAATACAGTTTTTAATTTGGCGTAGCCGGTTTGACTTAAAGGAACGCGAGCTCCGCTCTTCAGCAAAGCAACGTGATTGTCTTTTTCCATCGGTTCAATACGAGTGAGCTCTTGTAGATTCAATAGGTAGGAGCGATGAACTCTGACAAACTGCGAAGCGTCCAATGTTTTTTCAAAATATACCATCGTCTTTTTTTTCAGATAGAATCCTTCGGTCGTATAAATTTTTACGTAATCGTCAAACGCCTCGAAGTAATGAATGCGTTGCACGGGTAACACAAATATATTTTGTCCCTTCTTTACCACTACTCGATTTTGGCTTTCAGGAGAGCCAACTTCTTCATTCAGTGCGGCTGGTAAATTGATATTTTTTTGACCCAGCAGTTTATTCACGGCCTTATCAAAACGTTCTTTACTAAAAGGCTTCAATAAGTAATCGATGGCATTTGCCTCAAAGGCTTTCATTGCATATTCATCAAAAGCTGTTGTAAAAATTACAGCTGGTGGATTGTCGATCAACTCCAGCATTTCAAATCCATTGATCTTTGGCATTTGGATATCCAGAAAAATCAAATCGGGCTGATATTGCGCGATAGCTTTCACTCCTTCAAATCCATCACCACATTCGGCCATAACCTGAACTTGAGCAAAGCTGGATAAATATTCCTTTACAATGCCACGAGCCAGCGGCTCATCATCTATAATTACAATCTTCATCTCTGTGGAATTTTTATCGTTGTTGTAAATGTATTTTCATCCTGTTGCGTTGTTAGCAAATCGTTTCTATAAAACAATAAAGAAAGTCTTCGTTGAATGGAGTTCAGTCCAAAGCCTGTTCCAGGTTTAGGTGAAGCTGAGGATGGGTCAAACGGGTTTTTAATTTCGACGACCAAATAATTTTGTTCAGCTTTCGCGGCTACACTAATCACCACTTCGCCAACGGTATCATACAAACCGAATTTGATGGCATTTTCCAAAATAGGTTGAAGTAATAACGAAGGTAGCTTCATTTCCAGCGCTACATCATCCCCTTTAACCTCTGCCATCAATCGATGACCGAACCGAACTTTCTCAATGTCGAGATAAAGTTGGAGGTGATTGAATTCGTCTTTTAACGGAACTAGCAGATTGCTTTCCTTTTTGACTGTTCCTCGCAAAAAATCGGAAAGTTGTTCGATCATTTTTCGTGCTAAAGAAGGATTCGTGCCGGCTAATGCACTAATCGAATTCAAGCTATTAAATATAAAGTGTGGTTGAAATTGTTGACGAAGACCGGAAAGTTCAGCCTCGCGCATCAATTTTTCATTTTCCTTTTCGCGCAATTCAGTTTGTTGATGTTCTTTGATATAGAAAAATAACCATCCATTAATTGCAGCGATCACGATCATCATCCAAATAAAAATAAATCGAATCAACAGCGTATCGTCGAGCCATGTCAAATATTCGGTACTCGAGGGCAACATTTTCAGGACAGAAAAAAGAACTCCGTCCGTTAAAATGGCAAGGGTGAGTGCAGAAACCAAAACTGCAACTGCGTTTTTTGCAGACGGTTTAAAATATTTTACGATGGTGATCATCACATAACCGGCAAGGACAAGAATTGAACTGGTAACGGACGCATCCATCCAGGATTCGCGGATTGAAATTCCATAGTAAATCATTAAAGAAAACTGGAGTGCTGTCCATAACAACCACCAGCCCACAAAAAAAATTTGTTTTGTTGCACCCACTTTATTCTATTTTGATATTAAACGAATTCAACTCCAATTTCAGAAACTCTAATTGTTAGCATAGTAATCTCCAATTCTTTCAAACGCTAATTTTGGTTCCCATTTATTTTGATTGGTGTGCTTGGTTATGCTGAAACTTGCCATGTCAAAATCCATCTCCGGATTTGAATCATGAAGAAATCCTTCACTATAAAAATCAAACACAAATGTTGATGCTACACCTGCCATCTTGTACTTATTCAATAAATCTAAAATGTATTCGGCTTGAACATTTTCATTTCTTATACATTTCTGACTAAATGACGGAGGTGTTGTGGTATAATCAACAACAAAATATCCGGTAGGGCCCATTTGATCAGCACCTTCAAAAGAGCAGCAACCGAACTCAGTAATAGCCACCGGCTTTCCAGAGGATACTAATTTTCTCAATTTTCTGTCAAAAGAATATTCGTTGAACGAAGCTTTATACAGGTTAATTGATAAAATATCAAAAATCGACCAATCCACATTTTCCCACATAGCGCTTGCATAGGTGACCTTACCAGAAAATTCATTTCTAACAATCGCTACCGACTTTTTTAAAAACTTATTAAATGATTTTTGAAATGCAGGTTTGATTCCCAAAGCATTTTTAATAAAGAAAAGAGGGTTAGCAATCTTTTTAATTCTTTCATAAATAGCACAACCTTTGATAAACCCCTTCGTGTCAATGGTTGCCTCACCCGCAACCACAAAAACCGTTTCTTGATTTGGAAACCTTTCTTTCAATTGTTGAAACCGTTCAGCCACTTCTTTTATATAGGCCAATGTTTCTTCAATTGTACCGTCAATTAATCTAGGCGAAAGCCAGACATTCAATCCGTTTTCAAGTGCTGCGGTGGATGCCAATAATAATCTGTCAACATCTCTCCCATAAATTTTTACCGAATTGCAGTGCAGATCATTCTTGATGGCATTCATGTCTGCATCAACAACTACAGCATCGAAGTTTATCCTTGAAAAATTGTTGGGTGTGTATTCCGTTCCAATATCGTAGGTTATTCCTTTGTCCTTCATAGCAGGTAACTCTGACATCCCACCGATAACTTCATGCGAGCCGCTTGGTTGTGTACGTAGTTGATGTAGTTACTAGCTTCCTCCATCTCCCGCACTTGTGAATGAATTTCAAGTCCATCTTTCAATGCTTCTACTTCTCGCAAGTCGACCACATTCACAAACTCCCACTTCATCAGTCCGTGCCTTTGGTTGATCACAGAATCCTCAGAGTTGATTCCTAGAATCCGCGCCTTCAAAAAAGCTTCTTCAAAATTTTCAGCTTCAATCATCCGGAGGTGCTCATCAAACTGTGGCTTTTGCATCCCACTACCTTTGATCTGAAAAATAATTTTTGCGATGTACCAGCTCATACCTACAAATTTTCAATTTTCAATTCTTCAACTTTCAATTCAGTTAATAACTTTTGATCTCGATCGATCCAAAAACAACAGCGCCTTTCAATACCAATGTTTTATTCTCAGCAGCCACACCAGTGTCGCGCCTTTTGTCTTCTACGGAACCGAACACACAATCCACTTCCGATTTGATTTGCCAGTGAGCCGGCACAATCAGTTTTACACCGCCGAACACAATATTTGCCTCGATGATTGCAACACCATTAATGTCAGCTTGCGAAAGGTCAAGATCATTCCCTCCAAAGACTGTATTGATTTCACCGCCTTTAAAATCCTTTGACAAGATTTTTCTCTTTGTACCACCAAATACCGAGTTTACTTCAACAATGTTGTCGGAAGAGTTGCTTTCTTCTCTCCATCCCTCCCAATCCTTCCATTTATCCCAATTCCGTTTTGTTTTTCGCGGCCGCATGATCATCCACAAACCCATTACGATGATGGCAACTGGCCATATGTACTGCCAAATGAGTATTTCGGGATAAAAATCTTTTAGCAAAAAAGCTGTTCCAACCAAAATAAGAACAATCCATCCGCCAGGTTGAAACGACCGACGCGCTCCGAAATAAACACCCAAAGAGATGAGGAGCATTTGCCACGTGATCGTCCATTCAGGAATATCAAAACCTAATTGACGACTTAATAATACCCCACCAATAAATACGAGAACTAATCCTGCAAATGCACGACCGGAGCGTGGCGATATGAATCTTTCACGACCTGAATTTTTGCTATCTGTTTCCATTTTTTTGAATTTATACCCAAATCAACGTAGGAAGCAGCAGCTGAGCTACGGCAGATAGGTTATCGAAGACGAGAAGTAGGTGAATGCCCGAATGGCGTAGGTGAAATCAGAGCAGAATTCTTTACCTACTCAGCCGAACCACTCCGATCGTGAATCCGGATTTTGGTTAAATCGATATCCACGTCCTCCTGTTCACCATAAAAACCAGGATCGATCTCATCGATGAGCAATTTTTCTTCCTGTAGTTTCTTCGGTTTATCGAAGGTCATAATCAGAGCGGGAAGCAAAATCAAGTTAGTAAACATGGAGATGATCAGTGTAGTTGACGTGAGCACACCCAACGCAATAGTTCCACCAAATGAAGAGAAGGCAAAAATGATGAAACCTGCAAACAATACGATGGAAGTATAGATAATACTTTTTCCCGTTTCCAAAATACTCTCACTTACAGAAAGCGGCACAAAAAATTTATTAACCAACTGCTCCTGCCGGTATTTGGCAAGGAAGCGAATGGAGTTGTCTACCGAAATACCAAACGTAATGCTGAAGATCAAAGCGGTACTGGCTTTCAAATGAATTCCAAAGTAGCCCATCAATCCGGCTGTTACCATTAACGCCAACAAATTTGGGATCAGTGATATGATGATCATGCGTACATTGGCGAACAACATCGCCATGGAAAGTGTAATCAGGATAAAGGCAAGCAACAAGCTATCTTTCAAACTGGCAATCAAGAATCGGTTTCCTTTAATAAAAAGTTTGGTGGTGCCAGTAACGTTGGTGGTAATGTTCGTCCCGGCAAAAATTTTATTCATGCGCGGCTCTATTACTTTGCTTACCAACGAATCCATTCTTGCAGAACCAATATCGGCCATCTGCATGGAGATGCGCATGCGCGTGTAGGTGGAGTCAACGAAAGATTTGAGCAACCCGCTACTTTCGCTCTGGCTTTTCATATAACGCAAAATGTAGCCGGCTTCCAATTTTGAAGAAGGGAGTTCATATCGATTCGGGTCATTTCCATAAAACGCCTGCTTTGCTGCTTTCACAAAACTGATTACCGAAAGAGGTCGTGATACCTCCGGAAGGGAATCGATGAAGGATTCAAACTCGTCAATCTTTTTTAGGTTAGCAATATTCAATACTCCCCTTCTCTTTCCGGTGTTCACTTCCACCTCCAGCGGCATGATACCGCTGAAATTAGACTCAAAAAATTTCAAGTCTTTATGGATATCGGTGTTTTCAGGAACTTCGTCGACCATGTAGGTTACCGATTTCAATTTCAGTACGCCTAACACGGAAAAAAAGGCCAATGCGATCGCCACCAAATAAATTATAGTGCGATGACGATGAACGGTGAGATCAGTAAGTTCTAAAAACTTACCCATGATTTTGAAATCCAGGTGACGCAAGTGTTTCGGTTTGGGCTCAGGCAGCCATGAAAAGATTGCCGGGATCATTACCAAACTCACCACGAACAATGCCATGATGTTAATGCCAGCTACAATTCCAAACTCGCGTAATAACAAAATATCGGTTGAAAGTAAAGTGAGGAATCCGATTGCCACAGTAAGATTGGTAAGAAACATGGCGAGCCCCATTTTTTTCACCACGTTAGCGATGGCTTCGGGCTTATTCTTACGTTTGAAATATTCGAGGTGGTATTTGTTCAGCAGATAAATCGCATTGGTAATTCCAATCGTAACAATCACGGGAGGAATCAAACCGCTCAGCAATGTGATTTTGAATCCAAACAAAGCAAGTGTACCCATCACCCAAACCACCACAATGCCAATGATGATCATGGAAAACAGCACCGCTCTAATGGATCGAAAGAATAAGAACATGATGAATCCCGTAACCAACGCAGAGAGATAAAGAAAGAACTGCATCTCTTGCCGCACTTTAGTGGCCATGATCGTGCGGATGAAAGGGAGCCCGGCATAGTGTAATTTGACGTTAGTAAATTTAGTGAAAGCGTTGCCTGCTTCAATCAACTGTTTCGTGAGCTCTACACGTTTTGCCGAGTTCATAATTTCCTTCTGCACAAAAATCAGCATCACCGTCGCGCCATTTTTTTCATTCACCAATTGGCCAGTATAAAATTTCTGGCCGTGGAAAACATTAAGCAAGCTATCGAGCTGTGATTGACTTTTAATTTCCTTTGGGAAAAGGGGTTCAAGTTTAAATTTTTTATTGACCGTGTCTTTGCGAATGATTTTTGTTTGAGGCAGACTGAATACGTCGTTTATGCCCTTGATATCTTTAATGATTCTGTTCAGCTCGCGAAAATGATTGAAATTCTTTATCAAATAAACCGAGCTATCCTGAAGACCAATTCCAATAACATTAGCATCCTCACCAAATTCTTTTTTAAACTGCTGCAAGAAAATCATCTCGGGGTCATCGGCAGGCACGGTGCGGGCGAGGTCATAACTCATTTCCACCTTCGTGGCATAGTATCCCATCACCACTGTGACAAGACAGATGACGATTATCAACAACAACCGAAAGCGAATGATGAAAGAAGCAATTTTATCCCACATAGCAGATTACCGATTTTATCAAGCGGTAAAGCTAAGGAATTTTGGAAATTGAACGATGCGTTAAGCTCTGGACGGTTTTAACTGACTTTGTTGGTCCTCGGTCACATTTCTATAAACCCACCAGGCACACATGAGGGTTGATATGATAAAGTAAGTGGCCAATAAGTACTGAGTTCCTGGAAACATTGTACTGATGCCAAACCAATCTTTCTGAACATAAATAATCGAGAGCGCAACTGCATTTTTTATGAATTCCCAAACGATCGCATACTTGCTCCGGTCAAGCAATTCGGTGTAGGCATAGATCGAAAGAAAAACAATGGCTCCGTACCAAAACATTCCAGGCGAACCAATCTTTGCAATGTTGCCAAACAAATAGGCCACTAGCAGCAACATCATGATCATTTGCACCCAACTCCACGCCAACAAACCGGATGGAACTTTTGGATCAAATTTTTCAAAATGGTAAACATCTTTGATTTTATAAACAGGAAATCTTTCGACCACATCAGCGGGACGCCAGCCTAAAGGCATAAACCAAATTCGCAATTTGTCCTTCCAGCTTCTTGCATACCATGCATCTTTGATCAATAGCCACAGATGCATGAAATTTATTTTGATAGGATTCCAGGTTTGCACAGGGCGAGTAACGCCATAAACCGGAGGAACATTGGGCAACTCCTCTTGATAGGAACCAAACAACTTATCCCAAAAAATAAAAATCTGCCCGTAATTTCTGTCGAGGTATTCGGGATTGATGGCGTGGTGAACACGATGATGTGAAGGTGTGACAATAATTTTTTCAAGAACACCCATGCGACCGATATGCTGTGTGTGGTACCAGAACTGCGCGAACAAATGCAACGGTGCTACAATAGCGATGACTGAAGAAGGTACACCTAACAAAGCTGCCGGCAAAAGAAAAATAGCAGCGACTTTAACCAGCGTTGAAATACTTTGGCGAAGCGCACATGCTAAATTAAATTCCTCACTACTGTGATGAACGATGTGCGCATTCCAAAAAAGATTATACTCATGCTGTATCCTGTGCACCCAATAACCCGCGAAGTCGAGCGCCATAAAAGCAATAAAATAAACAACCCAATTCGCTTGAATATGAACCAATGCTACTTTGCCCACTAGCCATTGATAAGAAATAACTACAAGGCCAATACCTAAAACATCTTTCGTCACGTTAGTCACGCCCGAACTCATGCTGGAGATCATATCGTTCGTACGAACGGTGTCATTGCCCTTGAACCAACCATACCATTTTTCGAAAAGCACCAGCGCAAAAAAAGCTGGCATAGCGTAGAGTAATATTTTTGCGTAGGCTTCCATTGATAAATTAACCTATAAAATTAACGATTGCGCCAAGCCAAAACAAAGACAAATCACTCAAAAACTTACAACACCTTCAAAGTGCAATTCCTTTGATTTTCCTGAAAAGGCTTAATGCGTGCCTATCGGTGAGTCCTGAAATAAAATCTACAATTAACCGCAACATCGAATAGGTGCTACTTTGTTGCTGCGAAAGTTCCCAGCGGATTTCCTCAGGCAACATCAACTGAAGGTTTTCATATTTACGTGAAGCTTTAATGCCCTGCAACGATTGACCTGTAGTGACAAATTCTTCCAGCAAACCAGGCAGCACCGCATGACCACTTGCCTCAATTTCTACTACTGTGCGAGCACGATAAATTTTTTCTACTGAAATTTTTGAGATCGCTTTCAAAGAATCATTTGAAGGAATGGAATCTGTTAATGCCTGGTCAAATCTTCCTGACAAAATATTTTGTTCTTGATCAAGGAATAAAGCTGCGCATTCCTCTACCAGTTTATTGATCGTCATCGCACGAAGCACTCCTAATTTTTCAGTAATACCAACAATCTTATTTGCTTTCTCCTTGTTGAATTGTTCTTTCAAAATGGCGGCCATCAACTCCACTGCTTCGTCAATGCTCACCAAACCTAAACGACAACCATCTTCTAAATCGATAATGCCATAACAAATATCATCGGCCGCCTCTACTAAAAATGCAAGTGGATGCCTTCTCCATGAATTATTATTAATCCTTGAAAGCCCAAGTTGATTGGCAACACTCTCAAACATTTCTTTCTCCGATTCAAAGTATCCGAATTTCTTCTGGCTCTTTTTTGATTTATCGCGATCGGGAAAAAATGCTGGGCATGGATATTTCGTGAAAGCTCCCAACGTGGCAGCCGTTAACTTCAATCCATATTGTTTTTGATTAAGTAAACGAAACCCTTGCGCGTTGCCCTCAAACTGCGTGAGATCAGCCCACTCACTTTCCGACACAAATGGTTTCAGCGATTGCCCTTTCGGATGTTGAAGAAAAAAATCAGAGATCGCGTCTTCACCCGCATGCCCGAACGGCGGATTACCCAAGTCATGCGCCAGTGAAGCAGCTGCTACAATCGCACCGAAATCAAATAAAGAAAATTTTTCACCCAGATCAGAGTGTCTTTTTAAAATCTGTTCACCAACTTTCTTTCCCAATGAACGGCCAACACTGGAAACTTCAAGGCTATGCGTCAACCGTGTGTGAACAAAATCTTCCACCGGCAGTGGATGAACCTGGGTTTTGTCTTGTAGCCTGCGAAAAGGATGTGAAAAAATAATACGATCGTAGTCCTGCTCGAATGCACTGCGCGATTGATCGTGCGCATCTTGTTTTTGCCCGAGGCGATGAGAAGAAAGAAGTTGTGGCCAATTCACTCTGAAAAAAATTACGAATTTAGAATTACGATTTACGGTTTTCTCTGCGCACCTCCGCGATCTCTGCGGTTAAATGCATTCTAAACCGCAAAGGACGCAAAGAGCCGCAAAGATTAAACTTTCTTCAACAACTCATTGATTGAAACGGCCTCTCTGATTTTTTCACTTAGAGCAGAAACAACAATTCGCTCTTGCTTCATCGAGTCGCGCTCGCGCACAGTCACCGTATTGTCTTGCAGCGTCTGGTGATCAATCGTAATACAATAAGGAGTACCGATCGCATCCATCCTTCTGTATCTGCGGCCGATGGTATCTTTTTCTTCGTAGTAGCAGCGGAAGTTCGATTTCAACTGATCGAAAACAGATTTCGCTTTTTCATCCAGACCGTCCTTCTTCACCAATGGCAACACGGCAATTTTATATGGCGCCAACGGTGCTGGGATGGAAAGCACCACGCGCTCATTGCCTTCCTCACCATCCGCAGAAGCAAGCTTCTCTTCTTTGTACGAGTTCGACAAGATCGAAAGGAACATGCGATCCAATCCCACCGAAGTCTCCACCACATACGGCACATAACTCTGGTTGCTTTCCGTATCAAAATACTGAAGCTTTTTGCCGGAGAATTTCTCGTGACTTGATAAATCATGATTGGTACGACTATGAATTCCTTCCAGCTCTTTAAAGCCCATCGGAAAATTAAATTGAATGTCAGTAGCCGCATTCGCATAAAAAGCCAAGTTCAAATGGTCATGGAACCGATAGTTTTCTTTCCCAAGCCCTAATGCCAAATGCCAATTCATCCTTTTCTCTTTCCATTTCTCGTACCACTCCATCTCCGTGCCCGGCTTCACAAAATATTGCATCTCCATCTGCTCGAACTCGCGCATGCGGAAAATAAATTGCCGCGCCACGATTTCGTTTCTAAATGCTTTACCGATCTGCGCAATCCCGAAAGGAATTTTCATCCGCCCGGTTTTCTGCACATTCAAAAAGTTTACAAAAATTCCCTGCGCTGTCTCCGGACGCAAATAAATTTTGTTGGCGTCTTCAGCAATCGAACCCATCTCGGTGCTGAACATCAGGTTGAACTGCCGCACGTCTGTCCAGTTTTTGGTGCCGCTAATCGGGTCGTTGATTTCCAAATCGATGATCAACTGCTTCATCGCCTCCATGTTGTTGCTGCTCATCGCATTCTTCAACCGGTCGTTGGCTTCGTCAATTTTCTTTTGGTACTCCACCACACGCGGGTTGGTTTGCAAAAACATCTTCTCGTCAAACGACTCACCAAAACGTTTGGCCGCTTTCTCTACTTCTTTGTCAATTTTGTCTTCTATTTTGGCGATGGCATCTTCCACCAGCACATCGGCACGGTAGCGCTTCTTCGAGTCCTTGTTGTCAATCATCGGGTCGTTGAAGGCGTCCACGTGGCCGCTCGCCTTCCACACCGTGGGGTGCATGAAGATGGCCGCATCGATGCCCACAATGTTGTCGTGCAGCTGCGTCATAAACTTCCACCAATATTCCTTGATGTTATTTTTCAGTTCTACGCCATTCTGCCCGTAGTCATATACCGCGCTGAGGCCGTCATAAATTTCACTGGAAGGAAAAACAAACCCATACTCCTTGGCATGGGAAATCACTTTTTTTAACAAATTATCAGAATCGTTCGCCATAGGGGTGCAAAAATAACCTAGAAGTTGGAAGTTGGAAGTTAGAAGTTAGAAGTTTTTTGGCTTGTCCAACGAAGTCACTTACGAAGTTGGGCGGCCTGGCCAAGCGAAACGCAAGGCCATCGGGCTGTCGGCAGTCGCCAGGCTTACGCACATTCCACTTCGGGCTCCAACAAATGCCTCCATCCCTGGCCGATACGTTTCCAACTTTCATTAGACTCGCATTTGTTGAATGCTAATTTAAGGAGGGTAAATAAATTTTGGACGGCTACTCTTCGACCGTTCGTCTTTTCAGAAGAGGACTTGAAATCAATAACGACATAGCAAACCAAACAAAATATTTAATAAAATCAATGAGTATCAGAATTGGTGACATCGCTTGAAGTTGCTCTCGAAAATAGTAACTTAAGAAATGTAAATAACTCCATTTAAGCTCAGACGAATGAATACTTAAATCTGCCAAACTATTAGAAATTGAAGCCATCTTTTTTTCAAGATATTCAATTTGACTCTGAATTACAGAGTCCAGAGTATAATCGCCAATAACAACAAAGTGAGTTTTTAGATTTCTTAAATTTTTCTTAGTATATAATTTCACAAATCTCTGCATGACTCCTTCTCTACCCGGGTATTCAGCAAATAAAACATAAAGGCTATCGTTGACGAATAAATTTCCGTCACTACTTTTAATGAAGGTGTGTTGGTTTTTTTCCAAATACTTGAAAACTTTAAGCTCTTCAGCAACCTCTTTATGGTATTCGTTATAATAGTTAAGTTCATTCACTCTATTGGTCTCGGTAATTTCGACATATCCATTTTTAATCTCATCAGCAATCACGTATAATTTTGGATTATTATAATATGCCCAGTAACATACTGAGGCCAAAAGCACTTGCACTCCTCCAAGTATTATTAGCCAAAAAATTTTCTTTATTCTTGCAATACCAAGTATAAACTGGGCAATTCTTTCAATTGTTTGCCTATACCGAGCAAACAGTACTAATAAAAACGCAATTGATACAATGCCTATGAGTATGTATAGCCTTGAATCAATCTCTGGATGTGATTCATTTCTATAAATAGCAATTACCGGCATACATAGCGCAGCTAGAATAATAAATAGGACTATAATTTCCTCCGGACCTTTCTTCATAATATGATTTCAAGTTAAGAAGTTGGGCGCTCTTTTAAAGAGAACATCACTTGATAAAGATACTTTATTCTAAATAGATCAGCTGCTCGACATTTCTCATCTCCATAAGTTATTGTAGGTCGCCTGACCAACAATCCTGCTTCGCAAAAATTTGAAAACGGAGTCCAGACCTACGCCATACTCGCCAATCAACTATTTTTGGGGTCGCTCTTTTAAAATACCTAATGCTGAGTAATGCACTAAAAAGCGCTGAATTGAAATAAGACTTGGGTGAAGAACATAACTGAATTTTTCTAAATTTATATTCTAAACAATTAACCAATTAAACTTTATCACTATGAAGTATCTATTTACAGTAGCGTTCGTAACGATATGCCTGGCAGGTTTCTGTCAAACAAATCCCATTGATGGCAAGTGGAAAGGAACCAGGGATACACCAAACGGTTCTTTTGAAGTGAATTACACTTTCAAAGTAGAAGGAAGCACGTTGACCGGTACTTGGAAGACTCAGTTTGGAGAGACTACATTGGAAAATGGAAAAGTGGACGGTAAGAAATTCTCCTATAGCATTTCGTTTAATGGTATGACCCTCGCCAGCACAGGAGAGCTTACGGGTGAAAATGAAATTATTGTTAAGAATGAGCGTGGAGAAACTAAACTGACAAGAGTAAAAGAGTAATTGCTATTTTAATAGTGTCTCGTTCTTAAAATAAGTTGTAATAGTTTAGAACCTGGAGTGATCTGGGTTTTTTCATTTAATAGCAAGTCATTTTTTAAAGGATTATAATTTTGGAGTTAATGAAGTAGAGATCACATTTTTTAAAAAACACGATGACCAAAAAAATCTTCAACACTTCCAAGGCACCGCGCATGAGCGATGTATTTCCGCAGGCGGTCATTGCCAACAACCTTATCTTTCTTTCGGGCACACCAGGGTTTGAGTTGTCAACCGGAAAAGTAGTGAGCGATAATTTTGAAGATCAGGCAAGACAAGCTTTCGCTAACATCAAAACCATTTTGGAAGAAGCGGGCTCCGGTATGTCAAAAGTTGTGAAGACCACCGTCTTTATGGTCACCGGAAATGATTTCGCCGTGCTCAACAAAGTGTATGCAGAATTTTTTCCGGAGAATGCGCCAGCGAGAAGTACGCCACAAGTAAATCCTTTCCCGGCAGGCATTCTCATTTCTGTAGAGTGTATCGCAACGGTATGAGTTTTAGCGAAAGTCGAAGTGCCAGTCAGGTCTTTCGACCTGGCTCAATCGAAACTCCCAGTCAGGTTGTAAAACCTGACATACACAATGGTTGTTTTTAACTCCAAAACCTCCTCGACTTGATCCCTGCTTTAAAATGAACCTTACGGAATTTCTTACTTACTTTCATTGACCATTTGGCCGCCAGCCTGTTAATTCTATTCGTGCGTAGAAGTCTTAGGTTTGCGGCCATTTGCCTATCTCTTGCGGCCATCTCCATGAGCTTGTACGTGCGGTGTTTCTCAGAATTGTGGACTATGATATACCCATGATCCGTCTCCACCATTCGAGTAGATGTAGAACTTTTGTCTTGTGCCCAGGCATAGCAAGACAGTAATAATGCAAGCGAGGCAAGGAAAATTTTTTTCATATTTAGTTGATTTCGTTATAAGACAAAAAAGAGTCGTCGATGGTTGCTTGCAGAATAAAAATTTCTACCGACGGCAGATAGGCTGAGTTCCTAATTCTCAGCAGATTCTGCAAGGGGCTCTGCGTTAGTTCACTCAGCGCAGTCCCCTTACGGGAGACACTGCGAAGAATGAAATAGATATTCTTCTACTGGTAATCTTGTACCCAATGCTGGTAATTCCGTGCCCACTAAATGATTCTCACACAAGACGCATGCAACGTAATAGTCACCGCGAGCGTCAGAGATAAAAAACACAATCCTATGTCATTCAAAACAATTCTTGTCATCGCATGTCTTTCTATTAGTTCATTGCATGCACAGCAAAATGCATCACCCAAGTATGGTGACAATCCAAAGGCTGGCAGCTTCTACAACCACGATGGTGTAAAAGTGTATTACGAAATCTATGGTCAGGGTAAGTCGTTGGTAGTGCTGCATGGCAATGGCGGCTCGATTAAGAGTCGCGCCAATTTAATTCCTGATTTTGCTGCTCACTACCAGGTGATCGCTTTCGATAGCCGGTGTCATGGAAAAACGGATTGCCCCAAGGGCTACCTCACCTACGAACAAATGGCCTCGGATGTGAATGCTGTATTAGAACACTTGAAAATTGACTCAGCTTACATTTGGGGTCACAGTGATGGCGGCATCGTCGGTTTGCTCATGGCCATTCACTATCCGAAGAAAGTAAAAAAATTGCTAGCGTCTGGCCCCAACCTACGGCCTGACACCACCGCAGTAGATCCTGCCTTGATGCCTCTCTTAGATAAAATGTGGCCGATGGTGAAGAACGACAGCATTCAAAGCAAGCAATTCAAACTTTTGGTGGAGCAGCCCCATATCAAAACATCCGACCTGAAAAAAATAAAAGCCGATGTCATGATTATGGGTGGCGACCGTGATGCTATTCGCAACGAGCACCTGTTGGAAATGTATAAGAACATTCCCGGTTCGCTACTTTGCATTCTGCCGGGCACAACTCACTTCGTGTATGCCGATCGCCAAAAATGGTTTATGGAAATTCTTTACGATTTTTTTGATACAAACCCACGCAGAGCTACTACCGCTCAATTGATGATGCAACAGTTTAAATAAGTATTGATTAATTTTTGGTCAGACCTTAGAAGCAGTCCATGCACTGCGCAAAAGCTTGAGAAAAAAGATCATTCAAGAATCACGCTTTTGAAACTGGCATTTTCAATTTTAATGCTGTCCAGCCCATTGTTGCTGTAAAGCCAACAATTAAATGATCCTTTAATTGAAACTGCTCTTCTTGTCTTCAGGTCGTTCGCATAAAAACTCGACTTGGTATTTGAATTTAAGATTTGAATTTCATCTATCTTAAAATCAACATTATTGCCTTTCGAACCATATGAATACCAGGTAACACATGGTTTACTTGACTCGCATTCTAACAGAGTCAAATAAACTCCATTGTACTCGCTTGACGATAGGTACTCAGTAGAATGATCAAGGTATTTTTTTTGTCCGGATGAAAAGAGGCTATAAAATGTATCAGCATTTTTGAAGGGTTGACTCACGATAGTGTAATCGGCATTACTTTGATATCCGAAGAATTTATTCTTTAGAAAAGATCCACCAAACAAAACCCTAAGTTGATTGTAACTAGGGGTAATATTAAAATAAAGAGGGCCGAACGATTTAAATGCAATTGCTTTTACATTGTCGCAGAGAGATTCCCCGTTGCTGTTAGTAGCTCCCTTCAAGTCTATCGACGAACCATTAATGCTAGCTTTAAAGAAGAGACTATCTTCTATATTAGCTACAGGTTCATCTTTATGGCAACTGACCAAAGTGAGAAATACTAAAATAATTTTGATAGAGATTTTCATTACCGAACTGTACTTTTAAAATAACAGCTCGCAAAATAATATTATGATTACCCAAAACAAACGACTGATCGGCATTGTATTTTTCATAACGCTTCTGTTGCTCGTGCCGCTGTTAGTAATGCAATTCACCGATCAAGTGAACTGGAGCTTGTCCGATTTTATTGTCGCTGGCTTCCTGTTACTCACCACAGGCCTCGCGTGTGAATTTGTTCTGAGAAAAGTGAAAAAGATGAACTACCAAATCGCAATCTGTTTGGTTATTCTGACCCTATTTATTCTTGTGTGGATAGAACTTGCGGTAGGCATCTTCGGCACACCCATCAGCGGAAACTAAACAGTAGGTTAACCTGACTACTGAAATGATTCTGACAATTTTTCATAAACTTGGGAAGGTTTGCAGTTTTATTTACCGTATACTTTCATGATATCCGGAAGTTCATCTTTCGTGATGATCAGTTCATGATGGTATACGCGGATTAGATAATCGACATTCAGTTTCTCGAGGTGTTCGGTATGCCATTCCATCCACCACGACCACATCGCCCCTTGATCGAGACAAGCATTCGGATCAGGGAGAACACCACACTCATGGTAAGCGATGGGCATAGGGTTGCTCTTTATAATTTCTTTCACTTGGTCGTACATGGTGCGGTGCGGATCATCACCACCATCGTAGGTATCTGCTCCGGTAATGTCTACATAAGCATCTCCCGGAAACCAGTTGGCATCCGGACTGCCTGTATAGCAGAGTACCCAGATGAGATTGTTGAGTCCGCGCTCATGGACAAAATAATTGTACATCGTGATCCATAATTTTTTAAATCTCTCAGGCCCTTGCTTGCCATACCAAAACCAATGACCGTTTAGTTCATGATAAGGCCGCCACAGTACAGGCACATTCGCATCTCGGATTTTCTCCAGCAGGTCTGCTTTCGCTTTAAGCTCAGCCCAAAATGCGGTATACTCTTTTGTGCCTTCGATAAAACATTGATCAATCTCAACATCTTTTTTACTGTTTTCATAACCTTCTCCGATGCCGGGCCCGCCCCAATGCCACATGATCGTAGGAATGCCGCCAGACCTCCACCAGTCGATCGCCTGTTTTACTTCATCTTCATTGTCGCGCTGATGGATAAAATCAATACCGCGTATGGCGGGTTGCTTACCCGTCTTTTCCTGAAGGTATTTTAATTCGCCAACGCCCCAGGGCACGCACATCTGTCCGGACAGTATTTTCTTTCCAAAGGTGTCGAGCAAATAACGATAAAGTGCTTCGGCCTCTTTGGAAGGATTAGGGGCGCTTAATTTTCGTTCGAAGAGAGTGATGTTGAGTAAGACTGCAATGGAATCATAATTTATGCCCACCAGTGGGGTGGAGTGGTTCTTCTCCCTGGTTTCAAAACCGCTGGCCGAGATACAAATCAATAATAGTGCGTATAGAAATCCTTTCATCGTGTTTTTCATTGAACCAAACTACAAATTAAAAATGCGCTTCGCCAATGATGCATCGTTAGTAGATGTCACTCTGTTTTTCATTTGTTAACTTGTCTCAAGAATTCCGACATGAATAACCCAATAAAAACAAAATTTGGTCCACCCGTTCCCGAGCTACCCGTTCTTGATGTAGAAAAAGCACAAGCTTACTATCGCGATGTGCTTGGATTTGAAATTGCCTGGACCCTTGAGGATAAGACTATGGGAGCTGTTGGGCGAGAGGGCATCGCGATTTTCTTTGCACAGCATCCTCATCCTGCACCAACTCAACATTGGATATTTGCTGAAGACATTGACGCGACCTATCATGAAATGAAAACAAGAAACGCCAACATTGTGGACAATATTGAAAACAAACCCTGGAATCTACGCCAGTTTACTATTGAAGATCTGGATGGCCATCGTTTTACGTTTCATTGTGATGTCTAACCATCATTATTATTACTGTTAATCCACAATCTTAAAACTCGTCTGAGAATTATTTGTAATTGGTTAAATTCGTCATTGAATTCTCATTTATGACTACAGAAGAAATCAAATCTGAAATACAAAAATCGCTGGACAAAGTACCTGAAAGTGTGCTCCAGGATATTTTGAGTTTTCTAAAACAGGCCGAGAACCAATCTAAAGACAAACTTACCTTGGCAAAAAACCTTAGGGAAATACTATCGCAAGACAGAGAACTTCTTGAGCGCCTTGCCAAATGATTGACATCACCGATGTCGGGAGAATCCATGACCTACTCATCGAAGAGTTTGGCGGCTCAAAAGGAATTAGAGACGTGGCAATTCTTGAGTCGGCCCTAAATCGCCCTTATCAAACTTTTGATAGCAATGACCTTTATCCTAGCCCACTAGATAAGGCAGCAGTGATTTTTGAAAGTATTATTTCAAACCATCCATTCATAGATGGGAATAAAAGAACGGCATACGTAATAATGATGCTTATGCTCAAGGAGCATAACTTAGATATTCAAACGGATCAAAACGTTAAGTATGATTTCGTGATAAGGGAAGCCAAAGGAGAAATTAAATTCAATG
>Ga0302323_100000166_pt1 | contig 49386 bp, 39 predicted proteins | sample Fen_T0_3_FD_201950 | JGI IMG/M metagenome (GOLD analysis project Ga0302323, IMG submission 201950) | Peat permafrost microbial communities from Stordalen Mire near Abisko, Sweden - Fen_T0_3 | ecosystem: Environmental > Terrestrial > Soil > Wetlands > Permafrost | place: Sweden: Abisko...
TGAAAGCGCTCACGCCCGATCAGGTATACTTCAACCGCCTGCCAGAATCCATGGCAGCCTAAAAACAAAAGCAAGAACTTCCACTAAGGAAAAAGCAAAAACTGTCCGAAAGACCGGGACCACCTCATATGACGCTGCGTTGTGGAACATGGCTCTTATTGCATCCCGGTTACATTTGGTATGGGTAGCCACAGTATGCGGCAAGATAAAGACTGACTATCGCTACTCAAATACGCTTGGCTGGAACACCTTTCCAGTTCCGATGCTAACGGAGCAGAACAAAGCTGACCTCACCCGTTGCGCGGAGAATATTTTACTGGCACGGGAAGTTCATTTTCCCGCGACCATCGCAGACCTCTACGACCCGGACAATATGCCGGAGAATCTGCGTCATGCGCATGAGCAGAACGACGAGGTGCTGGAGCGCATCTACATTGGACGGCGTTTTCGCAATGACACCGAGCGGCTGGAAAAGTTGTTTGAGCTTTATACCAAGATGATTGCGGAGCAGCCAACGACCAGGAAGAAAAGGAAGACAGTGGCATGACGATGGCGGACAACCCGACAAACAAAAGGACCATTCCTTCGGTCTCGATCACTACCGCCCGCACAGGCGTGTCGAGCAAGGCTGATTCACTAGGTATGCGGCCGATGCAGCAGCGCGCCTACACGCGGCGCGGTGAGCAGTATCTGCTGATCAAATCGCCGCCAGCCTCGGGAAAGTCGCGCGCACTGATGTTCATTGCGTTGGACAAGTTGCACAACCAGGGGCTGAAGCAGGCTATCATAGCCGTGCCTGAGCGCTCAATCGGCAGCAGCTTTGCCGATGAGAGCCTGAGCGCGTACGGCTTTTGGGCAGATTGGACTGTCAAGCCGCAATGGAACCTGTGCAATGCCCCCGGTGCGGATGAGCCTCGCGTGGCCCAATCCAAGGTCAAAGCAATGAGCGAGTTCCTCGCCAGCGATGACCGGGTGTTGGTGTGTACCCATGCGACCTTTCGCTTTGCTGTAGACGAGCTGGGCGTGGGGGCCTTCGACGGACGCCTGATCGTGGTTGATGAGTTCCATCATGTGAGCAGCAATCCAGATAACCGCCTGGGCAGCCAATTGGGACAGTTCATCACCCGCGATAAGGCGCATATCGTCGCGATGACGGGCTCGTACTTCCGTGGCGATGCTGCGGCTGTGTTGGCGCCCCAGGATGAAGTTCGCTTCGAGACCGTCACCTACACATATTACGAGCAGCTCAACGGCTATGAATACCTGAAGTCGCTGGACATCGGCTATTTTTTCTACACAGGCGAATATGTGAATGCTGTAGAGAAAGTTCTAGACCCCACACTGAAGACGATTGTGCATATTCCCAATGTGAATTCGCGGGAGAGTCTGCAAGACAAGATCCGGGAAGTCAACGAGATCATGGATTCTCTCGGCAGTTGGAAGGGGGTCGATCCGGCCACGGGGTTTCACTTGATTGAGACGCGAGGCGAGAAGCCGCGCATCATCAAAGTAGCTGACCTAGTGGATGATAGCGACCCAACAAAGCGGACCAAGGTTCTTGCAGCACTGAAAGACTCGTCGCAACGAAACAACCGCGATCATGTGGACATCATCATCGCACTGGGCATGGCCAAGGAAGGGTTCGACTGGATTTGGTGCGAACACGCACTAACAATTGGATACCGCAGCAGCCTAACTGAAATCGTTCAGATTATTGGCCGTTCTACCCGCGACGCGCCCGGCAAAGAAAGGGCCAGGTTTACCAACCTGATTGCCGAGCCAGATGCCGCCGAGGCTGCGGTAGTCGATGCCGTCAACGATACACTGAAGGCAATAGCTGCCAGCCTGCTGATGGAGCAAGTTTTAGCACCTCGCTTTGAATTTACCCCGAAGAATGCAGGACCTAAAGATGGGTTTGACTATGGGCCGAACGGATACGTAGAGGGCGGACGGAATGTAGGTGTAAATGAAGAAACCGGCCAACTCCACCTTGAGATCAATGGCCTGACGGAGCCAACAAGCCCCGAGGCCAGCCGTGTCTGCCGCGAGGATTTGAATGAAGTCATCACGGCTTTTGTGCAGGACAAAACCGCTCTTGAGCGGGGATTGTTTGACCGCGAGAATACGCTGCCCGAGGAACTGACACAGGTGCGCATGAGCGAGATCGTGCGTGAACGCTACCCGGAACTGAGCGAGGACGACCAGGAAGCTATACGCCAGCATGCAATCGCTGCCTTGAACGTCACACAACGTGCCAAAGAGCTTGCCAGCAGTGGCGCCGACGAACCGGAGGCAGAAGCTAAGGCCAATATGTCCTTGATTCAAGGCGTGCGCAGATTTGCGATAAATGTGCGCGATCTCGACATCGACCTGATCGACCGCATCAATCCTTTCGATGCGGCCTATGCTGTGCTGGCCAAGGCGATGGATGAAAAGACTCTTCGGCAAGTGCAAGCCAGCATTGCAGCCAAGAAGATCAGCATAACCTATGAGGACGCGCGCGATTTGGCAGTACGGGCATTGCAGTTCAAGCGAGAACGTGGCCGGCTGCCCGACATCAATTCCCAAGATGCCTGGGAAAAGCGCATGGCGGAGGGCGTAGCTGCATTCGCCCGTCACAACGCCCAACAGAAGGCCGCAAGTGAACTTTGATTGGCTTGCTTGTTGATCGGTACTAATGAGGATGTGGCAGACATGACAGATCTTTCCGATGACGAATTGCTTGCTGAGCTTGGCGTGAGTGTGGAACCGCCAAAGATTGGCGGACACACGCCTCGCGAGGAACGGATCATTGCAGGCTTCGAGGACATTCAGAAGTTCTACGAGGCTAATGGCCACTTGCCACGCCATGGCGAGTCGCTCGATATTTTCGAGCGACTGTATGCCGTGAGGCTCGATCAGTTGCGCACAATCCCAGACGCACGCAAACTTCTTGCGAAGTTGGACATACATGGCCTGCTGGCCGAGCTAACCGGACATGAGCATCCAAAAGTCGCGACACTCGATGACGAGGCGCTGCTGGCCGAGTTGGAAGTGGGTGAGCCGGACGAAGACGATATCAGCGTGCTTAAGCATGTCAGTTCGCGCGATGAACGGCGGGCAGCGGAGGAGGTTGCAAACCGTACGATTTGCGGGGACTTTGAGCGTTTCAAGTTGCTATTCCAGCAGGCAGAAAGCGATCTTCATGCCGGGCTTCGCCAGACCCGGCCATTTGGCAAGGATGCAAGCATCACAGCCGGAAGCTTTTTCATTCTTGGTGGACAGCATGTCTATGTGGCTGAAATCGGCGACACCATCAAGGCGCCAAATGGAGAAAGCGATGCGCGGCTGAGAGTGATCTACTCCAATGGCACTGAAAGCAATCTGCTGCGCAGGTCGCTCCAGCGTGCGCTGTACAAGGATGAGGCCGGTCGCAGACTGACTGAACCGAATGCCGGTCCACTGTTTAGTGAGAGCTGGGAAGAGGATGACATCGAAAGCGGCACCATTTATGTGCTGCGCAGTATGTCGAATCATCCCTTCGTTTCAGAACATCGCGACCTGATTCACAAGATCGGCGTCACTGGTGGAAAGGTGGAAACCCGTATTGCCGATGCGGTGCATGACGCCACCTATCTATTAGCAGAGGTTGAAGTTGTTGCGAGCTACAAATTGGCTGAAATCAATCGCACAAAGCTGGAAAACATTTTTCACCGCATCTTCGCAGATGCACAGCTCGATCTCACCATTGAGGATCGTTTCGGTCAGCCAGTGCGTCCACGGGAGTGGTTCCTCGTACCGCTTCATGTGATTGACGAAGCGGTTCAGCGCATCCGGGATGGCTCCATCACGGATGTAATCTACGATCCGAAGAGTGCTCGGTTGGTCGGAAAGTAAACCATAAGTACTTGCATCGCACGCCTCCTCCGTGCTACATGAGCGCGACGATTGCAGTTCCTTGTATTTGGCAATGCCTGCTGTGTTCAAACTGTCCTCTTTTCCGTGACCCAATGAACGGCGGGCGGATGGCACTTTAGCCGCCGCCGCTTGCCGTCAATGACGCTGTTTTGGCTCCCCCATGCCCTGCGGTCACGGTCCCCCCAAAAAGCTATGACTGCTGCGCTTTCCCGGCAGCATATTTGTGCCTCTCTTGCCCCCGCCGATGGGGTCACTTCAACGAAAAGAGGCATAACATGACGGACACAGCAACACTCTCCGAATCGCAACTCCGCCAGTTCACCGGCTCCGAGAACTGGTATCGCCACGGCATCAATCGCGCAGTTTTTTTCACTGACGGCGCAAAGTTTCTTGCCGACCAGGGCGGCGCTTACTGGCTGCTCGACATCATCGCAATCGCCCAGCAACATGATGCCCGCGTTTCCGGCGAAGAGTTCCAGGTCTGGAATGTGAAAGTTCACTCCGACCGTAGCGCGACCGTCTTCTGCGACGACGGCAATGGGAATCCCGTCTACACGCAGGAGATCCCATTCACGGACTTCCCGCTTGACGAAGTGAAGCTCTACTTCGCCAACAATGTCATCCACCTGCCCAGCGAGTATTAGCTGGGCCGCCCGCGTCGGCGTTACCGGCGCGGGCATTTTACTCTCATTATTGACGCCCTCGAAACTGCGCTCCCAGACACTATCGCGCAGAATTGGTGCATCATATTGCGGGCGCTGTTGAAATCAGATGGTCGGATACTACTTCCCTAGCTCAGTTCGATCCTCTATCTAATTCCGTAGATCTTGGCACGCGTATTGAAGGCTTCTTTGGAACCTTCAAGAATACTGCAAGCAGAGTCCCGCGTTACCGGATCGTCAATCGACCCCCTCGCCGAAATCTGCGCGCGCTCGCTGTTGCTCTTGAGAACGACGATCTGTTCCGCATCGGACAGAATGGCGATGTTGGCGTTATGCGTGACGATAATGATTTGCCGCCGCTCCTTGGCCCGGCGCAATACGGGAACAAGGGTTGAGGATATAAATTCGCTGTCAAGGTTGTCTTCCGGCTGGTCGATGATGAGCGGCTGATTGCTCTTGGACGACAGGACAAGCGCCAGAAGGACCGACTGCTGCTGTCCCAAGGACAGGCGGGAGAAATCACGGCTGACTGGCTTCGGCGGCTGTCCCACCATTTTGGTCACGGTGAGCTTCGGGAGATCGTCTATCGCTACGCGCTCCAGAGCGAAGCGTACCGGGGCTTCGCGGAGTCTTTCGATAATCTGTTGCGCATCCTGCTTATCAAAGACCGTCGCGCCCCCGGTATCCTTCAGCGCGGTAATGGCAGCCGTGTTGTTCATTTCGATGGCTTCCAGCAGCTTCGGAACAGTCAGTTGCTGGACAAGGACACTAGCTCGCGGCACCTGCACCGTCCGCCATCCCATCGCCTGGATGATCTGTGCCTCTGCATCCGGCGAATACGCATCGGATGAAAACTTCAGGCTCACTTGCAGGTCGGAAAGCGCGCTTTTCAACGTGGCGCTCGCCGCTGCCGCATAGCACGTGCGTAGCGTGGCGATCTTCTGGCGCGCAGACCAACGGGCTTTCAGCAGCACGATCCGCCCCTTTTGCAACTCCTTGAGCCTTGTTCCCCATGCCTCGTAGGTTGCGATGTTTTGCCTCGCCTGCGCCTCATCTCTCGCCAATTTTTGAATGTAGGCCATGTCGAGCTTAATACCTTGCGCTTCGAGTGCCTTCCTCTTATCCTCAATCTCCGCGAGCGCGGCGGTATCCCGGCTTCTCCAGACGGTAAGGTTATCGTTCGCGGTCTTCTCCAGCACCGCAAACTTCTTTTCGAGTGCGTCCTGCGATTGTTCGACATCGGACGAGAACACCACCGCTGCGCTATGAATGGCTTTCAATTCCTCCGTTGCCTTGTCCGATGTCACGTCCCCAATTTCGCATAGCTCGGTGATGTCATCCGGCAGACCCGTCCCGGTCAGGTTTTGCTTGATGCTTTTGACTTTATTCTGGAGCGAAACTCGTGTCTGTCTTTCCGCTGCAAGATGACGCTGGAGGCCGAGCACTTCCTTTGCGTTTGCCTTTTCCAATGTGGCGATTTGCGCTTGTGTGGATGTTAAACTTTGCTTCCAGCCCGGCAATAGATCCGCCTGCTGGGTCGCCTTTTCGATCTCATTCTGAGAATTCAGCAGAGCGTCGCGCGCCTCGTTTTCTTCGCGCACGGCTTCCCCAAGGTCAATGAAGGTATCGAGGTACTTCAAAAGCGCAAGTGGACTCTCCTTGGCGCTCTCGCTGATCTTCGTTGCTTCTCCCTGCCCGAAACACTCCACATCGAAACTCGTAGGCCCGACCAGCGGGTCATCTACGTTCTCGACTTCTCCTCCGATGGGACGGGTCAGCGTAGTGACATGCCCCGCTTGGTCCCGCCAGAAGAGATCAATGCGCGCGGGCCATACTTCGGAATCGACCATGTATGCGCTGGTGCCGTCTCGTGAGAGGCATCGAATGGCTTCGAGCGAAGTTGATTTACCAGTCCCGCGTCCGCCGATAATGCAGTTCAGGTTGGGACTCAAATGGATGGTTTGGTCGGCAACGAATCCTGCTTCCATGTGAACGCCGACCACATGCGGAACGCTGAACGGTATTTGCGCCTCAATCCGAACGCGGGCCTCGGCATCTTCCAATCCGACCCGTAGCGCACTGAATGATGGAGCATTCATCTTAATGCGCGTGACACGCCGGTCCCCTTGTGCGTTTTTTCCCAGTGTGTCCAGGCTGTGCGCGTCCGAGTTCATCACTCGGGCGAGAAACTGGCGCAGCCCAAGATTCAGTCGAACGATGCGCTGCCCTCCCATATTCTTACGTCCTGTGTCGGGATCGTCTTCGCTGTAACTGACATTGGAGGTTGCCTGCTTCAGCTCAATCCCCAGGAGAGTCGGATGCGCAATTATGTCCGACTTGTGCGGGCTGGCACCGGGAACTTCCTTCTCAAACCCCTTATCACTGTCCACATGCGCGAGAATGCAGAACCCTTTCAGCTTCAGGCACTCTTCCAGACACTCGAACATGGACTGGTTGCAGCGCGAGTTCGCGGTTTGGCGATCAGCGAACTGGAGCCTTCCGTGGAACTGCTGCAATGCCTGAACGTCGGGTAAAAAGCAGAGCAGATGACCCTGCGGCGTGGAGAGCTCAACCCCCGGCACCACCGTCACGGATGTATTCTTGCTGGCGTCGATGGCTCGCTGGACGTTGCTGATTTCGTTGTGGTCGGTGATGGCGATCATCGCGAGGTTTTCCTGCGCCGCTGTCTGCACAATGGCTTCTGGCGTCATGGTCGTGTCGTACACGTCGTGCGATCCACCATAGGAATGGACGTGCAGGTCACACCGGTAGAATCGTGCACCATTTGGCAGCTTTTCGATCTCATGCAAATCCAAGGCTCTTTCCCTCGCTTCATATCCAATTCATTTCAAATGAAAGGGATGATAGCCATAATACTCGGTCTAGAACCCGTAGGAATATCGATGAGAATTGAAATCCTGACAGGATTTATTCACGCCGACCGTCGTTCTGGAGGCCTGCGCCGCACTTTAATGAGCCAGGTATCCAGCAAGTCATAAACGGCACCATCACCTATCGCGCTGATCCACAGGCCACTGTGCAGCCAGGCAGTTTTCCACGCATAAACGGTGTACCTGTTTACGCATTAACGGTGTATCCAGGGCGGTTTTCCACGCATAAACGGTGTACATTTACGCATTAACGGTGTACGAAGTGTCCACACCGCATTGATTACAAAAGGCTTCCAGAATGCCCTGTAGCACCTTTATGTATTCCTATATGGATAGCCTGTAGTAGCGCCCTGCTCTGTGGAAATGTGTCGGCGCGCGTCGAGGCAATGCGAGAACCTCCGCCCCCCTCAGCGGGGAAAGGGCGCTCTGCGCCACGAATGACTAGCGCCGAGTGGTAAGGGCTGTTCTAACCAGTCGAGATTTTGGAGGACTGGCGATCAGTAACCAGCAGCGATTCCCGCGGATCGCTCTTACTTTGCACGTCTTCGTTGTACGTATGGCTTAACGCGAACGGAAACCTAGCCGTGGCGACATCTCTCACCCCGGCGATCTTCCGTCCACAGTTCCGCTAACGCAAACCAGCCGAAGCAGCATTGCGGCGACTACAAGAATGCTGGTTCAACAACTGCTGGTGGCGGAGTGACTCGGGTTGGAACGATTGTGAGCACTTGCATCCTGTTCAGCTTCCTGCTCGGCATTGGCACCTGTTCGGATCGGCCCTGTCCAGCCGCGTGATCCATGAGAGTCGTGCGCACAAATAGCGAAACATGAATTTTCCTTGACGTCTGACATTTCGACTCCTGAGAATGAAGCATTTGCATGACGCCGTCAGTATATATATGATTAGGTGCCTATCGTGGATGCGAAATGAGAATATCTATGAGATTGTCTCGGCTTTCTGTGCTGTCCATCGTTCTTTTTTCGTCTCTGAGTCATGGCCAAGAGATCGATCTGTCGCGAGTCATATCTGCCGCAATATTCGCCAGCGCCCCAGCCGGCATTGCAATCCCCGGAACTAATGGTGCGCTATGTCACCAAGACGGTTCAATAACGGGGCTTTATTCCATCTTTCGCACAGTTCGGACAGATATTTCGCCTTCATACCGATGTTCAATGTCATTCGCGAATATCCGGGCAATACCGGGAAATGTAACGTATTCCGAAGTGATGCTATCGCCGCTCCCGGACTCTGTGAGTAGCCAGCCTTTTCAATATGCAAATTGCGGTCCCACCCCTATCACAATCACCGACGAAGTCTCACTGACAACGACGGAAGGTCTCTCGTTTACCGCTTCCACGACGGTAACGGAGGGAGGGACTACCACCCTTGGGGGCAGTCTTGAGCTGCCACTTAAATCGCTGAAGTTAGGGATGTCAGCGTCACAGGTTGTGACATTCAGTCGCACCCAGAACACCAGTCAGGCTAATAACCTCCAGACAACATCGACAATCAACCGAAAGATCTCCATTACCGTTCCCGCGAGTACGGTCCACGAGACAAAACTTCTCAAGAAAATGTCCTCAGGATACGTTGATTTTGATGGAACCGTAGAACTGAACGGGGAGGTCAAAATGGCAATAATCCTTCGGGCAAATCCGCAGGGGGCTCCGCCCCCCACTCAAATCGGACAGCTTTCGGACTACATTCCCGAGGCCGCAAGAGTCGTTCACTTGAAGGGTCAGATTTGGAATGTTCGTGGCGAAACCGTCACTCGAGTCGATAAGGAGACTCGAATCCCGGTTGGATCTCCGGTATGCAGCCAGAGCAAGGCGGTTCCCGCGAATCACCTGGTGATTCGACCAAACAGTCCTCTAATTTCATCCTTCAGCACTTCGTGGGGTGTAACTCGAAGAACTCGTCCTTTTTCAGATGGGGCGTCGATCGAACTGCCTGATACTGCCGGTTATGTCGAAGTCAGAGTGAAATCGACAGGACCAACGGACTGTCGTGTGGTATTCAAAGGCGGCGACGATGTGGAGTTCGTCTTGTCAAAGCCCGGCCAATGGTCTGATTGGATTCCAGTTAAGACTCATGTCGGACCGTCTACTATCATCCTGCACCGAGAAGACGACTGTGGTGGTGCACTCTCAAGCCAGCTATCACTCAACTAAAAGTGTCTGGGAAATTGATATCACGAATGATTTAGTGGGACACGTTTCTCGTCAGATGAAGCGGTTCTGTATGTCGATTGGCGCATCATCGCCGTACCACTCGTCGAACATTTCTACCGAATTACTTGACACCTATCCGAACGATTTTGGGGATGTGCGGACTGGAAGGCCGAACCAGCAGGCCATTCTCCTGGCTTTCTATTTTCAATTCCGAGTAGACCATGACAATCCTGCGGAACGCTTCAATGGCTTTCACTCGAAAGCAGGAGCGGCCTTGCGGCGTATCGGCGTACCCGGCCCCGAAGCTCCAGCGCAATGACTCCCAGGTAATCAGCGTTGGCCGCGACAAGTAGCTGACCCGGCGCGTCGCCCAGGCGTAGAGATCGAGCGCCAGAGGCGACTTTTTGAGAGCCCTGATCGCTCTCAGGTCGAGTGGCACCGGGGCGGCCACGAGCTGATCGAAGAAGTTCACCGAGAGGGTCACCGCGGACTTTGCCCGTGTCTCATTCGGCAGTTTTTGCGGAGTCCACCAAAGATGGAAGCGGTCCGCCACCAGCAGGTTCTCTCCCCCTAAATGACTTTGGCCATCGGCTTCATGCGACCATCGCGTTGAGATGGCGGCGCCGACCAGGCGTTGCATCTGGTCCCGGAAGCGCGGGATGGTTCCCCAGTGGCCGCCCGTCGCTTGGAGTCCAAGTTGCGCCATGAATCTCGAAAGCGAGGAGCCAAGCTCCAACTCTCGATTCCCGGTTCGCACGGCCTCGGTCGTCATCCAGATGAGTATCAGCCGCGGATAGCTGCCGTATGGCAGGCCGGTCCCGCCGAGATCCGTGATGCTGAGTGTGAGATTGCCGTCAGTGCGGACATATTGAGTACCGGTTTGCTCGCTGTGCGGCAGAGTCGTTTGGACAAGGAACTTTGCCATGAAGCCGAGCGCGCCGGCATCGACGGCGCTCTCGGTGGGAATGGCTTGCACGATGGATAGCAAGGGATGTGGTTGCCGGGGGACAATGGAATCTTTTCGCGGGTGCGCTGACGAGCCAGCCGCGTTGAACCGCGAGGCTGACGCCCGCTTATCGGCAGCCGAAATGGAATTCAGGCCGAGTATCGCGCTAACGGACGTGAGTTCGGAACTCAATCGTCTGTCTACCGGATTTCAAGAACATCGGCAACTTCGACCGCGCGGAAATACAAACGACGGCCGAGTCTCAAGAGGGTTGCGTTGATCTTGTTGACCCACTCGCCGGAGGATTTCAATGTAATGCGCAAACCGTCTGGAGAGCGATCAAGGATGGCTGCTAATTGGCTGATACTGAGCAGCGGTCCATACTGCTTAATCAGAGTCTCCTCTGCCGTCATTCTCATCGGTTCTTAGATCCTCTCTGTGCTGTTCCTGTCGCCTTTAAAATGCTCTCGCAATTCCACGAGCAATTCCGTGTTTCCATCATACAGCAGTGTACATTCCAATAGACGCACCATTATTTCTTTTAGCTTTTCCAGATAACCGTAATTTCGCTTTCCTCCCAGTTTTCTCTTCACTGTTCGGTTCTGTCCAACTGCCCGCATACGATACTTACGGTTTACGAAATGTCGTCTTTGGCGGGAGGAGGTTTCCTCCCTGTCTGCGGCCTGCTTTGCCGTCCTCCGCCACCCACCTCAGCGGGGCCGTTCCTTCCCCGCAACGCCCCTCCCTGATTAGCTGAAAAGCAACAGCAACAACAAAGGCAAAAGCAGCTAAGGGGTGTTTCCCCCTCGCGCCCGCAAGGGGTTTCCCCAGGCTTCCGCGCTCCGCTTGTGCAGCCCTCGCGCCCTTTCCGCTGCGCTTCAAGGGTGGGAGATACCCCTCCCCTTGCAGTTGCTACCCCCCACCTTCGCCAGGAGGCGTTCGGCATGTATGTCACATGCCACTGCCAATCCAACGGCAAGAGCAAAAACCCAAAGGAGGAAACACCCATGAGCAGCGCAGTCGCCACCGTCAACAACCCCGTTCAGTCGTCCACCTATCAACCCAAACAGCAGCAACGCAAGACGGCAAAAGACGTGATTGCCGAGAATGTAAAAGCCCTCATTGCCCAGCTTGAGGCGGGCAAGAGCGATGCACTGACCGCGTACCTCGACGCAATGGCCCGGTTCCACAACTACAGCTTTGGAAACATTCTGGCCATTGCGCGGCAGAAGCCAATCGCAACCAACGTAGCCGGAATGTACACATGGAACCAGCTTGGACGCCGCGTGAAGAAGGGCGAGAAGGGCATCCAGATTCTTGCGCCCATGATCGGCGTTCGACGCAGGAAGCAGGAGGAAGCCGAGGCCGAGCAGGATGGAACCGGAAAGAGCGCCCCCGTTCTGGTTGGCTTTCGCGCCGTCTACGTCTTCGATGTTTCGCAGACCGAAGGAGCCGAGCTTCCCGCACCCGCCACAGTCACCGGCGAAGCCGGAGCGCATCTTGACCGGCTCATCGACTTCGTACAGCAGCAGGGCATCGAGCTTGAGTACAACGAGCGCATTGCGCCAGCGCAAGGTGCAAGCTACGGCGGCAAGATCGTACTTTTGCCGGGGCAGTCGAAGGCGGAAACTTTCGCAACTTTAGTCCATGAGTTAGGCCACGAGATGTTGCATCGGGCCGACCGGCGCACAGCCACAACCAAAGTTGTACGCGAGACCGAGGCCGAGGCCATCGCATTCATTGTGGGCAAAGCCATTGGACTCCAGACCAGCACCGCTTCCGCCGACTACATCCAGCTTTACCACGGCAACGCGGCATTGCTGGCGGAAAGCCTTGAAGTCATCCAGCGCACATCTGCCGTGATTCTCGGAGCGTTAGAAGAGCCTTCCCCGGAAGAGTATCAGGGCCAGTCCGACGACACGACGGCGCAGACCGCAGCCACCCAAACCGTAGCCGAAGACCCGGCCCCGGAACCCCGGCGCAGCCGCCGCGCCCGGAGCGAAACAGCAACAACGGAGGCAGCGGCATAGGCCGCTTGCGTCCCTTCGCCACACTTGCGGACAGGGTGAACAGCCCTGTCCGCCGCCCCTCACCGTTTGACTAACTGAGACCCGCTCACAAGGAGAGAGCATTCTATGACCATTGCAAACACCGCGACCACAACCGAATACCGCGACCTTCCACTGTCCATCCTCACCGAGTCAAAGACCAACCCGCGCCGATTCTTCGAGGATTCAGCCCTCAAAGAATTGGCCGCAAGCATTCGCAGCCAAGGCGTTCTCTCGCCTTTGCTTGTGCGGCCTTTGACAGAGCGCAGCTTTGAGATTGTCGCCGGAGCCAGACGCTACCGCGCCGCCCAGCTTGCCGAGGCGGAAACCGTCCCCGTCCGTATTGTCAACCTCACCGATGCAGAGGCATTGGAGGCGCAGCTTATCGAAAACTTGCAGCGCCGCGACGTTCACCCGTTGGAGGAAGCGCAGGGATTCCGCGCCCTGCTCAATCTTGACGAGCCGAAATACTCCATTGAACAGATAAGCGCCAAGACTGGAAAGTCTGCCGCCTATTGCGCCCAGCGCGTCAAGTTGACCGAGCTTGCCGCCGCCGTCACCGAAGCATTCGTCAAAGATGAAATCGGCGTAGGCCACGCCCTGCTACTGGCCAAGTTGCAGCCAGCCGAGCAGGAACAGGCGCTCTCCGCTTGCTTCCGCGAGGATTGGAACGGCGGCCAGGGCAAGGCCAAGCGCATCTTGCTCCCTGTCCGGCATCTTCACCAATGGATTGAGCAGAACATCTTGCTCATTCTGAAAGATGCACCGTTCTCAAAGACTGACCCCAACGTCAACCCCGCCGCCGGAGCCTGTGTCGATTGCCCTAAGCGCACCGGAGGCAACGCGCTTCTCTTCGCCGACATCGCAGAAGATGCTTGCACCGATCCGGCTTGCTACCAGTCCAAGCTGGACGGGTTTGTCGCACAAACTATTGCGGCCAAGCCCAAGCTGGTACAGATTTCATCGGCCTATGGACCGGCACCTGCCACCAATAGCGGCAGCGCGGCCCTGCCTCGTAACAAGTACATCGAGATCAAGCCGCAAGACCCGAACGCAAAGAAGCACAGGGATTGGCCGGAGTACCAGACCTGCAAATCCATGACCGAGGCCATTGTCACCGAGGGTACAGAGAAGGGCGAGGTTAGGAAAATCTGCGCTGACCCCGAATGCCCTGTCCACCACCCAAAAAAGCAGAGGCCAGCCGGAGATGAGCGCATCAAGGCCGAGCAGGAGAAGCAGCGCCGCGAAGAGGCGATTGCCAACGCAGTAGGCTTGCGCGTCCTTTCCGCCATCGTTGATGCTGTACCGGTGCGCCTCACGAAGCGCGACCTGGTTTTCATTGTCGAGCGTTTGCTTCCCCAGTTGGAGGAGCGACGCATCGAGGTTCTCGCCCGGAATCGCGGCATTAAGAAGGCCCAGGCATCCGATTCCATCGGGAAGCTGATGAACGCCTATGTCCGCAAGGCTGAGGAAGGCGAGCTTGGACAGCTTTTGGTTGAGACAGTCATTCTCCACGCAGCCCGGACGCAAACGGAGATCGGCAAGGCGCTCAAAGACGCGGCCCAGCACTACAAGGTGGACACTGAAGCTATCGCCCAGAAAGTCAAAGCGGAGTTCGCCGCGAAAGAGAAGGCGCAAGCCGTCAAGAAGACGGCCGCGAAGGCGCAGCCGAAGCCAGCAAAACCCACAGCAGTCAAAAAGGCCAAAGCCGCTTAGCTCTCAATTTCCAAGCCATCCAAACGGGGTCTGCCGACGCAGGCCCCGTTCTTTTTCGCCCGTCTTCCCGCCCTGTGATGTGCTGCCGCTTCGCGTCAGATTTGGTTTGGCCCACCCGACGGGCTTGAACGCTGTGCGCGCAGAGAAGTAGCAGTTTAGTTTCAGGCTTGTGCAGGGTTTAGATGAGGGAACCGCCTAACCGAAAGACTCACAAGCCTGGAATCAGGGGTTTCTCGATTGCCTTTATCCAGTTATCAAAGCAGCTTTCGAACTGCGACTGCCCCACTGAGTTGAGGCCAAAAAGGCGCGGGCTATTCGCACGAAAACTCAGGATGCTATTTCGCGAGGTCGGATTCTTCCAAAGAACGTCCAGGAATGCAGTCACTACGCGACAGCGGCTCTCGGGAAGAAAGGACTCGCGGTAGAGTTTTATGATCAGTTCCCAAAGAATCGGAAACAGGCTCCTCAGATCGGCGTTGGGAGCACCGAATTCTCGGACGAAGTCCTTGAGTGGTGACCGCCAGGGTTTGGCGTCACATAGGTGCACTGCTTCGATAATGGAGGCGCAGTCAAACATTGTGACGTTGTATCCCATTGAGATCAGGTTAGCCGTTGCAGCATCGCGCTCTTTCGCCTCAAGAAGTCCGAGGCTCGCCAGGAATCCGAGCACGGCTTGAGTCCAAACCCGCTTGGAGCCAAATTCACGAGCTGCCATCTCCGCCTGCACCAGGTCGTCAGTCCAAAGAGCCATACCCGGCTTCGATGCGAGCAATATTGCCTCGGCTCCATACTGGCCGACAATTTTCTCGAAGCCATCTCGCTTATCTGGTTCCACGAAAGCCAGCTCGATCACAGGGATGACCTGAGAATGTCTCTGCACGAGATCGAGAAACGCTTTATTTTGCTGAAGGGCTCTTTGTTTCTCCTCGACGGTCACTTCACGAGGCACTCGTTGGCCATCCCGGAATTCAACAGAAATACTCGGAGAAGTGGAGGCCATCTTATCGCCGAGGGTATGGCGCAGCTCTTTCCAAGTGTCTTCTGTGATGAGAAACGTGAATCGATTGGTCGTCAGAACGCTCCCAAGACCAAGCATTTGCAGAGTTGCAAGAGTGCTTAGATCGAGCACTAAGCTGGAAGCAGACTGGAGTGTACTAAATGCCCTTGTCTGTTCATCCTGTGTGCCAAAAGAGACTCTGACAAATTGCTCCTCGGTCTGCGCGAGACGGACGATAGCGAAGTATGCGTTTTTGCGGTTCCAGGCCCCGAATATGTGCAGTGGTGTGGCGATTGAACTGTACTGCTGACGCATTTGGGTTTCGGCCTGCGCGGCCTCCGCCCAGGCCTTCAGCATTACCTCGATACTCGCTTGCGCCTCCTCCGCTGTAGATCCTAAATGCACCGACTCAATCATCGGTTCCCCTGGAAAGCGAATCTGCCACTGGTCTCCTGTGTCACCATATCGCCTGACGTACTTGGGGACGATCTGAAGAATCTCGGCATGACGGGGGACCATGCCTGGCGCAAGAAGAAACTTCTCCCCAACTTGCTTTCCACGAAGCTCGACCGCAAGAATGCTGTCAGCGGAGATCTCCTCGAATTCTGCGGACGGGTGTGCCGTCGTCTCGATTACACGCCACTGCGGATTTCCTGAAGGGAGCTCTCGAAACGACACCGCCGCTCCAACCTCGACGCGATCAAGCTTCGGCTCGATCGTCGGCACCGGCTCAAAGGGAGTCATTGATATCAACAGTGCCCGGTGAGCGTTGGGTTCGTTGAAATGTAGCCGGAGAAAGCTGTATGCATAATCTACGGCTTCGTTGGGATGGTTTGCGTATCGCATAGCGTGAATGACTTGGAGAATGTGGTCAACCGGGAGTTCCTCAACGCTTGGCATATCAGCCAACGATCCGTTAACGAGCTCAGCGCGATCACTCATCACCCCGATCACGGACCGATAGAGCTTCGCCAGTTTGTGGTCAGGATTGTCTTTCAGAAAGGCATCTAGGACATCGACGGCCTCCTGGGGCACATACTTCTGCAAATACTGTACTCCGAAACTCACTGTCCCCCAGTCATTAACACCTCGCGCGCGCAATGTCCTGAAAGTGTTGATCACGACACCATCTCTGCGCATGCGCGCCGCACAGTCTAGAAGATTTCCAGCGTCGAACGACGGGACATTTGCGTCAAATGCCTCTTGAAACAGAGGCAGAGCATCCGGAAGACGACCAATCATGACGAACAGGCGGCCGAGGAAAATCTTCACCTCAAATCCGCTCGTGCTGGATAGTGCCTTCTGCGCCTCCAAAGCGAAAGTCTCCGCCCTTTTGGGCTCGCCGCGGCTATGCGCAAGAAACCCTCGAAAGGAGAGTATCGATTCTGGAGTGAGGCGCTTTTCTATTTCATTTAGGTATTGATCGGCAGGATCCCAGTCACTGGTCTTGATGAAGGTCCGTACCGTTAGGAGGGCGATGCCGTGGCGCATCTGCGGAACGATGCTTGTCAGGTCAATGCTTTTTAGAACTTGTATCGCAATCTCGTGGTCTTTGCCCTTTGCGCGGTTGAAGAGGGCGTTTCCGTAGTTGAAGGCAACATCGGCGCGCGGCTCAACCGCATACGCCCGCTCCATGGTGACAATTCCGTCATCGATCTGGTCGTTTGCGAACTGGATCTGCGATCTGGCGAGCAGCGCACTAAGATTGTCAGGAGCCAATCGATATGCGAGATCCGCTTCGTCCGCCGCCTCCTGCTTGCGGTTTTCGAGGAGCAACAGATCAACCAGCAGCACCTGGGCTTCAACCTGAGTCTGGATGTCTTTCTCGGTTTCGGCATAGTGAGCGGCTGCGCGCGCGTTCTGCTGGCCACGCTCAATCAACTTTGTGAGTGGATCGGATGCTACCCGACGACCAAGGTTCGACTCCATGATCCATGCCGTGATGACTTGTGCAAGAACAAGGTAGGGATTGCCGTGGTTTGTGTTCAGCTTGACAGCGGCAATCGCATGAATCTCTGCCAATTCCAATTCCTGGCGGCCCAGAGCCTTACTTGCCAACGCTGCTCGGAGCTGAACATCCATGAGCAGGATTGGTCCGAGCTCGTTCTCCAAGTCTAAGGTCGCTTTCTCAGGCGGCGCTGTCAGTACCCAATAGGAAGCAAGCTTCGCCGACGTTGGGTACAAAGGGCGTATCAACTCCGCTTTGCGAAACGCTTGGGAATACTCGCCGAGGATGTAGTATGCTGCGACTTCGTTGATTCTGGCATTTTCGTCTTCTGGCTGCTGTGAGAGGGCATCGAGAAAATGTTTCGCCCCCTTGCTTATCTCTCCTTGCCCGAGCGCAGCGATGGCGTGGTTCGTGAAAACCCGAAACTTCTGTCTCGGCTGGAGAAGGTGACCGTGCTTCTGTTCAATGCGATTCAAGAGAATCGTGGCGATCTGGTAGTCATGACGGTTTACCGCGTCACGCGCTTCATCAATCAGCGCGTCAAGACTGTTCTCACCAGTTTGAGCGTAGGCCTGGACCTCGTCGCGGATTTCGAAAAGGGTCTTTTCGATCCTCGCTCCGCGAGTCGAACCGAATTCCTCAAAAGTACGCTCATAAACTTCCGGGTATTGCTGGAGGAGATCGCAGATGTCACCCCAGTGATAAATCTCAATTTCAAAGAGTCCCGTTGACCGGTGCGCCCGATTGAGTTCTCGAACTTTTCGCTGCGCTTGCGTCGATACCTTGCCGGTGGTCAAGATGGCGTACTTGTCCAGAGGAGGCCGGAATGTCTTAGCTTTGTTGACTTCAGCTTCAATTTCGGCCGGCGGCAGGTTCTTGGATACTTCCTTCAGTTTGCACTGCGCACCGTAGAGCTTTTCCTCACCACCCACATCGATGATGTCAACTCCGGTCTGCTCCTCACCGCGCTTTCCATAAAGCTGCAGTTGCGGCCGTTTCCAATGATGACGGAGCAGACTCAGGCAGAGCTTCTCAAAGTCTGCTTCGTTGCACGGAATCCCAAATCGCTGCGGTATCGGGGACAAAATCACTCCTTGGCGTCGTCAAGCGGCTCTCACTAGCCGAATTCTGACGGCTTCAGCCCAAAGTGCGTTTCCACGCCCAACTCCGCTCGAATTGTACGTGGCATTTGATGCCGGACAAAATAGAGTTCATTGTTGGGCGAGCAGGCCCGGCGAAAAGATGGCGCTTTTCAGTTCGGCATAAACCCGCGGTGGGCGCGAATCTCCAACCGCAGCTCTTCGCGCAGAGCTTTGCTCTTCTTCAGGCGCTTGAAGAATTCATCGAGAACGCTGACAACGATGGCGTTGACGCTAACGCCTTCCGCTTCAGCCCATTCCCTAAGTTTGTTGCGTGCTTCTGCGCCGACATGGAGGAGCTGGGGGTTGGTGAGTTCCATGCCAGCCTTGCGGGTCTGCATGATGTCTACCTTTTCCCGTTCAACGTGGCTCAAAGCAAAAAGGACGATCCTGGCCAGATCGCCCTTTACGCGAGACTCTTCGGTGACTGCTTCGCGCAGATCAATGGGGAGGCGCAGCGTCATTCCCGGACGGTCGTCCGTCCACCGCTGCCCCTCGCGGTTCACTTTCCGCGCTGCCTTCTTTGCTGCCTTCTTCACTGCCACTGGATGACCTTCCAAAGTTGTTTCCGAGTCTCTGTTGAGACTCACTCTCTGCTCTCATCGGTGAGTAAGGACCGTTGAACGGAATATCCTTCTCAACCCTTACAAAGAACCTGTAACCCGGCCTGACGACAATCGTTGGCTGGATATTCAGGTTCCGGCGCGTTACTTCGACTCCCAGTTGGCCGACCTGCTGACCGACCGCTTGCCCCACCGTCTGGCCGACGCTGGGCGATTGCAGGACCGAGGAGTTTGTTCCCTGGCTGACCTCGATGCCGGCAGCAAAGAGCGAAGTAAGCAACGCCCCGGAGAGAATCCGTCCCCAGTGATTGTTCACCTGGTCCCGAAATCCCGCCGCGCCGGCACTGTCATCGCCTTCAAAACCACCGAGAGCAAGGCTGCTGCCATCTGGGAATACAACCCGTCTCCAGACAGCCTGCAACGCATTCTGCCCGTAACCTATGTGGGAGTTGTAAACCCCTATCAGTGTACTCCCGGACGGTATTAAAATGTACCTCCCAGTAGCCGAATCATATACATTTTCCCGAACAAGCGCGCGGATCAAGCCGGGAAGATCGGAATTAAGTTGCTGCTCCAGCACCGCCGGAATCAGCCAGCCAGCCTTGATTTCAAAACGGCTTTGAGCGGCTTTCCGGGTGCTGGCCAGGTATTCAGATTCCTGCTTACCGTGCTGCTGTCCGAAGCTGGCTTTTTGCTCCTGATCGTTTTGTCGCTCATAGTCCGTGCGTTGCTCCGGCTGCCCCGCTGCGGTGTACTGTGAACTGGCGGATTGAGAAACGCCGCTTTGCGTTGGATTGACTCCCAGCGCCGAGCGGGCATTGATGAGAGCGGTTTGAATTGCCTGCAATGGATTGCTCTCTGCCGTTTGCTTTTCCTTGTCTTCGCTGGGCAGATTGCCCTTGACGGAGGTTGCCGCCTCCATCGCCTCGCGTTCCCGGTTGTATTCATCCAGCCGCCGTTGCTCGGCAAACGACAACGAGCCGTTGACTGCGGTCGAGGCCGGGGTCTGCCGGTATTCAAGGGGAGGGATGGAACTGGTTTGGCTTCCGGCCCCCGTCCCGGTCATCAAAGTTGACCGGCCTGCCGGGGACTCCCCAGTTGCGATGGAAGAACGCTGGGCGGCAGACGCCGGGACGTGGGACTGGCCGATGTCCAGGCCATTGCGCGCCTGATCCGACAGCATCCCTTTTTCAACGGTAGTGGCTGGACCAGAGCCGACCTGCGCTGTCTCAGTCTGCTTTTTGGCCTTATTGTTGCGGCTTGCGAGGCCATGCCGCATATAAGCCGCGGCCAGAACGACCAGGGCAATAAGGATGATCCCGGCCAGCGGACGGAGTTTGCGCGCCTTTGGGGTGAGACTGCCATTGACGCCGCGCACGACCTTATCTGTCTGTGCGGCGCTTCGGATCTCGTCTTGACTTTGCTCTGCGCTTTGCTCGACTCCCGCGCTCTCAAGATTGAGCGGTTTGGAATTCTCGCCTGTGATCGCCATACTCAGCTCCTTTTGCCGGTGCTACCGGAGTAGGGTGTCGCCCGCGTGATGGTCACGCGGGTCTGCTTTTTGCCGACGCCAACGACCAGGACTGCTTTGTCGAAGAGCCGATCCACAATGTAGCGCGCCCCATCGACACGGAAGTTGACCAACTCTGACTTGCCGTTCACCTGAATCAGGAGCGTTGGCAGCTCGCGGAACCGACCATCGTTCGGGTAAATCAGATAGGTGTGCTGGCCATCGTCAAAAACTTGCTGGGGACGATAGGCCGCGTCTCCGTTGAGCTTGTAGTCGAAATAGAGGTTGTCGAGGGCGTTCTCCGCCATCGGCACCACGCCGGCCCGCTTGTCTTTCTCGCGCGCCTGCTCCGCCACTGCCTCGGCATCTCGCTTTGCCGCGGCTTGACGAATTTCAAACGCCGCCCACTTTGCGGCATCTTCGCCGGGATACTGAAAGGCCAGCCGCGAGACAAAGCGCGTGGGATCGGAGATGAGTCGGAAGACGTAGGTTCGGCGGTCCGTGGAAACGATCAAGTTGGTTTCAAGACCCGCCTCAATCGGCTTCACGATCAGCAGCGGCGTTTCATTCAGGCCGGAGCCCGAGAGGACAGGGGTAATCTCCCAGCGGCGGGAATCGCCGATCTGGGGTTGGCTTTCGAGATGCTCGCCAGCCTGCAATTCGATGGCGCAGACTCGCAATGGAGCGCAGACCATGACGGGCATTCCCTGGCCGAAGATGTAGACCACCCGACCGTCGGCTCCGGGTGTAGGCGTGGCGACTCCGGTTTCCCATTGACGGGAAACCTCCGCCGCGCTAACCGCCGTGGAGTTCAACTCCGCGTGAGGAGGCCTCCAGTTCAGCGGAAGCTCGGAGCCTTTGTCCGCCGAAGCGCCAGCGGGGGAAGACCGAGCGGATGGGTTTTGAGCAGGGACAGTTCGGCTCACAATCGGCGGAACTTTCAACGGAGGAATCGGAGTCAGCGGGCTTGGCTTCAACGCTGGCTGATTATTCTGTGCCTCCAGAGCCGCCGCCGCGCCTTTGAAGTCGTAGGTTGACAGCTCTTGCTTTTGCTGTGGCGTGAGCGCCGGAGTGGTTTGGGCGCTGGCCGTCACGCCCACCGCCGCAATCGCTATTTGGGTTGCCATTGTCATTGCCGCGAACCACTTCATCTGTTGTTACCTCCATTCACTGTTTGGGCATTTCCGGTTTGAGCGTCGCCGCCCGTCGTGACTACTTCGCCCCAGGTCAGGTTTGTAACGTAGAGGCCGAGTGGGTTGACCAATGCCTGTCTTGCGTCCGTGACCTCTTGCGTCACCACCGAGACAAAGGCCCGATAGCGATGTGTGGCGACAAGACTGCCGCTCAGGTCGCGGGTCACTTCCGTCCAGGCCACTTCGTAGGTTTTGGAAGATTGCTGGACGATGGATTCGACCGAGGCGTCAACCGTCTGCTTTGTCAGCAGATCGAAGGGCGAGCTTTTCGAGTAGAACTCAGTGATAGTGGCCGACGCCGGTGAGTTTTTCCCGGTCTGCGCATAGACCTCATCCACCAGGCGCCGTTGAGCGACCGCATCCGTGACGACCGTCCGCAGGTCTGTGATCCACCGAGCAACCACAGCTTCCTGCAAACGCACATCTTTGACCGCAACCTGTTTGGCCGGGATGACTGGAACCGCCCGCCCCACATCGTCAAGCGCAACGACATAGGGCACTGTATTCGAGCGATAGCCGATGGCGACCATGCCGGCCACGCAAAAGAACGTCGTTCCCATCGCGATGAACGCCACGAGACGCCAGTTGTTCTTGCTCTTGATCTGGTCGCCAAACCGTTCGTCCCACTCCTGACGGGCGCGAACATAAGGTGTTTGGGGTATAGCTGTTTCTGGCACTGGTTATTCCTCCCTCTCGATTCGCAGTTGTGCCGATGGCGCGTGACCGCTGCCATCGTGCGGGACGTTGATGTTGGTTGTGTGCCGCGCCAAGGACTGAAAGCTGTTGGCCGACGGCGGCGGCGCTGGCGGCGCGGCAGTTTCGGACGGCCCGTTCGCTGGAGACGGCAGAGGCGGAGCAGGAGGCGAACTGGGAGAGCCAGCCGCTTCCGCGGCAGGAACCGGCGGCGCTGGCGCGCTTGCCGTCTCCGCTGCCGCTTCACCCACTCCACTGGCGACAGAGGCAGCGCCCGAGGCGGCCTCCGCTCCTCCCATCGCGCCTGCTGTCTCCGTTGCCGCCAACGCGCCGCCGGCAACAGCCCCGGCTCCTCCGGTGGCCGCGACCACGGCAACCGTGGCCGCGCCGAGCGCAGCCGCTTTGCCAATCTCCGCGCCCATGCCAACCAGGTCCGCCGCGCCCGATCCAAGAGTTCCCGAAGCAATTGATGCCGCCATCTTCGGGATCATCCAGGACGCGAATGCAAACAGCAGCATCGACATCAAGGTTGGGAAGATTTGAGTGATGGGCTGATCGGCTGTATAGCCGTTCATCGTCGCGATCCAGTTGTTCGAGATCGTCTTGAATACGCCCAGCATTAGATAAATCAGCATCAGGCGGACGCCGGTACTGACCGCAAGAGAAATGTACCTTTCAAAGTAAGGCGAAGTCCACCGGCTTCCACCGAAGCCAAGGAAGATGTAGCCCGCCGACATCACGATAATCGCTTCCAGTTTCGTGACCACGTAGTGAAGCGTGATGATGATGTAGGAGGCAAGCACAATACAGGCCGCCAGAATCGTCGTGATGGCCCCGCCAGGCTCCGTCAAGAGGTTTGTAGATGAGACCTTGGTGAAGAGATCCGAGACAATCTGAAGCCCCTGGGTCATGATGTCCGATGGATTCTGCGCCACGGAAACGCCCGCCGCATTTGCGCCGAGTTGGGCGAAGCTGTTGACGATGGCCGGTATCCAGGTCTGGCCATTGATGAGGACGGCGTAGAAGAAGGAAACGACCAGCAGCTTCTTAATCAGGCTGAGGAACAAGCCGTTGAAGTCGTGTTCCCGGAGCAGTTGCGGCGCTCCCCAGGCGAAGTCAATTGTGGCCAGAACGTAGAACAGGAAGGATGCTTCCTGCATGATCGCGGGAATCCATGCGTTCGCTGCCTGCTCGATCTGTTGAAATGTTCCACCCACATCGACGGGTTGCTGGGCATGGACTGTGGCGGCCGAGGCAAACGCCACGGCCACCACACAGATGAGTTTTCGTCTTTGAGCCATTGTTACCTCAAAACGCCACACCATCGGATTTCAGTGTGGGCTTTCCAAAGAAATTGGCGCTTGTATTGCCCGCGCACACCTTGCCCTCGTCTGTGGTTGCCCAGTCTGCTGGGGCACTTGCCTGTCTTTGTTTGCAGAGTGGAGTGAGTTGCTTGCGGAGATCATCGTGTTTGGCAAGAAATGCCGAAATGCTGCTGGGAGTGGCATGGTCGAGATCACCACCCCCGGCATTCTGAAAAGCCGTGACAATCGGACTCGGCTCAACGTGCTTGCAACCGGCCATGATCAACAGGCCGGCACCGATCGCAAAAGCGCAAAACGTCTTCATCGCATTCTCCTAGAATGAAACGCCGTCGCTCGTCACCTGAGTTTGGCCGAAGAACAAATCGGAGTTAGCCTGCTTTGTTGCCTCCGCCTGAACGAGCGCTCCTTGATAAGACGCTTTGCTCTGCATATCCGCCATCATCAGTTGCCGTAATTTCATCAATTGTTCGGCCTGATTTTCTGCAATCTGGTTTCCTACTTCGATAGCCTGCATTCTGCCCACCGCTGACTGGCTCTGGCCTTGCAAGGTTTGCAGCAATGCTTGCTCGCTATTGAATTGCGAATTTTGTAGCCCGGCAGCGTTCAAGGCACCACGGATGCTATCGAGACTTGTCTGACTCCAGGTCTGATAGGACTGCCCGTAATTGGTGGACGATGAGTAGCCGGGGAAGCGGAGGCGGAAATTTCCGTCCAGATTGCTCATCGTGTAGGAGAGTGATTGGCCCGTCCTCACTATCTGATTGAGATTGGCAATATCCGATGCCACAGTTCCGAAGAGCTGGTTGGGGATCGTGAGACCATGCTTCACCTCGTTCGCGATCTGGGTAAGCTGGTTTTCAACCATCAACACCTGCTTTTCGAGCGAGCCGATCAATTGCAGGTAGTTGAGAATCTGCGTGTATTCGGTTGCAAAGACACCCGGCACTCCTGCGTAAGCCGGGACTGGGTTGACGGTTTCAGCCGCCATCAAGGTGACCAGGACGATTGCGGTTGCGCTCTTAGCGAGCCATTTGCACTGCATGGTTCATTCCTCCTTCGTAGTAGTCGATCCATCCTCGTTCAACTTTCCTTTCCTGCATCCACTCGGAAATCCATCCATCGCCAAACTCAGCGGCCAGGGCATCGATTCGCGCCCGGTCTTGTTGGCCGGAGACGCCAAGAAAAGCGAGCGCCACCGGCCCCAGACGGAAGGAGATCATGCGCCGTCCAAGCCGCTGCACGATGTAGTAATCGCGCTTTGGTGTCGCGGTCTGAAGCAGCTCAATCTCCCGGCTGTTGAGTCCGGCGTACTCGTAAAACTGGCGCATCCCTTCGTTGCCGGCCTCGGAGTTCGGCAGGTAAATCTTTGTCGCAGTGCTTTGCAGAATCGCCGACGCAATCGGCGACTCCTTCACGTCCGCCATGCTCTGAGTCGCAAGCAGAACCACGGCGTTCTTTTTGCGCAGCGTCTTGAGCCAGTCCTGAATTTTGTCGCGCCAAGCCGGATGCTTCAGGAAGAGCCAGGCTTCGTCGATGGGAACCAGAGTCGGGCTGCCATCAAGCGCCCGCTCCATGCGCCGGAAAAGATACAGCAGCACCGCCATGACCGTCGCTTCACCATAGGAACCACTCAACAGCGTCTCCATCTCGCAGACGACAAATCGCGCCGTCGTCAAGCCGTCGTTGCGCGAGTCGAGTAGTCCGCCCAATGCGCCATCAATGACGTAAGGTTGCAATCCAGCCTTGAGCTTTTCGTCCTGAAGGTTGGCCTCAAGTTCAGTAAGTGTCCGCCGTTCGCGCGGGGCACTGGCGAGTTGTTGCAAGGCGCGATGGATGGTGTTCCGTTCGCCCGGCCCGATCTCCACTTTCTGCATCCGCAGAACGGTTTCCACCCATTCCTGTCCCCAGCCGAACTCCGCTTCGTCGTCAATGTCCCGAAGCGGCTGAAAGGACAGCCCACCTTCGCCAATGTCGTAGAATCGCCCGCCAGCGGCCTTGCACAAACCGTACAGGGAGTGCCCCTTGTCGAAGGCGAAGACCTGTGCGTTGGGATAACGGAACCATTGCGCCACAAACAGAGCCAGGCTTACGGACTTGCCCGCGCCTGTTGGACCAATCAGGAGTGTGTGACCAACATCATAGTCGTGCAGGTTCAGTCGATACGGCACGCCGCCCTGTGCTGCCGCGTAAAGCAGCGGAGGCGAATTTCGCGGCATTAGTGACGAGGGATTCTTCTTCTCGCCCGCCCACACCGCCGAGATCGGCATCAGGTCAACATAGTTGCGCGTGTGCGCGATGACGCGGCGCACTTGCGCCACGCCATTCCCCGGCAGAGTGCCGAAGAACGCATCGACAGCATTGATGTCTTCGACCCGCACTCCGAATCCACGATTGATGAGTACCTTGCGGAATTCGCCGATGATGTTTTCCAGGAACCTCCGGTCCTTGTGTTGCAGGACGATAGAAGAGGACAGGTAGCAGAAATGCACGTCGCCCGAAGTTGCTTCCGCCAGTGCGCCGTCCGAGTCCGATACCATCGTCATGGCGAATTGGTTGAGTTGACCGCCGCCGCTTGACTTGAAGACCTGATCCTTCAAGCCACGCTGCTGAAACTTCCACTTTTTCCCGATCTTCGCGATGATGCCCTGTGCCTCAGAGGGGTCCATCAGAATTGCGCGCGTGTTCCAGCGATACTCGCAAGGCACTGTATCCAACACCGAAAGCGCGCCGGGATAGGTAGAGCGCGGGAAGGCATCGACCGACAGGGTGCGAACGTGGCGGTCTCCCATCATGGTTTCGGTTCCGCCGCGGAGATCCTCCATAGCCAGAAGATCGTTGAGAAAGACCGGAATCTCCGGCTGCATCACCGGGCCTTTCACGCCCGTCAGGCAGCGGCGCAGATAAGTGAGCAACTCATCGTCCACGCGCTCATACCCATCTCCGAGGTTCGTAACGCCAGCCTTCAGTCGCGACACAGGAAATTGCGCCGCGAAGACATCCTCGAATTGGCGAACCTTCGTTTTGAAGAATCGGAGCGCCTCGGCACCCGCGTTGGCTCCTTCGCTGTGGTCAGAGTCCGATCCCGACATCATGAAGCCTGTGAGCTTCTCGGATGCGACCATCGGCGGCATATACGTCAGAGCCAGAAAGTATTCGTTCTCAAAATGGCTGCCCTCAAGAGCGAATTGCTCCCGCCGCTCCCGGTCGATCAGAGCGGTGACAGCATCAGGGAAAGCGCCTTCCGGAGAATAACCGCTTGAAAACGACCGGAAGCAATCAACCTGAATCATCCATCCGCTTCCAAGCCGCAAAATTCGATTCAGTCTCCGCGCTATTGCCGCCATCTCAGCATGAGTGGCGGATTGAAGATCAGGCCCCCGGTACTGCCACGCCGCAAGCAGCGACCCATCCCGTTGCAACACAATTCCGTCATCGACCAGCCCAAACCACAGGAGCAGGTCCGCCAATCCTGTCGGCTGTTTCCGCGTCTCTCCAAACACTCCCTACCTCCAGCCCCGCTTCGGCGTCTTGCCAAAGCCGGTGACCCCGCTCTTCGCGGGGTAGAAATCTTTGTATTGCAGGTGACGGCTGTATACCTTCCGCATCATCGGATCGGCCTTGCCGATCCTCGCCAGGACAATGACAATCGTCCAGAAACCGGCAATCGCCAGCAGAAATGAGATTAGTGTCATGACACTCACAGCCATCATGGCCGCACCCAAGCCGGCCATGATGACCATCTCCCGGTCGCCGCCCAGGAGTTGCTGCGGTCTGCTCAACGAAGTCCGCATGATGGTTTGCTCTGGTTCGTTCATCGCTGTCTCCAAGAACAGGGGGATGGATGAGTTTGCTCCCATCCCCGCTCCAGTGATTCCAGTTGTTACCCTCTCGCAACGAGCGCGAAAACTGGCTGGGCAATTGCATGAATTGGCTGCGACAGCGAAATCTCCGCAGCCTGCCCGATGAACGAGGACATTACCTGCGCGGCGAAGACGATGCAGCAGACGGCAATGCCGACATGCAGCAGCCGCTTCATCGTCTCGCCCATCTCGCCGCCGGCAAAGGCCAGCGTCGCCCCAAGCGCCACGATTGCGACAACGGAAATTGCATAGGCGACCGGCCCGGTCAACGATGTGACCAGCGTCGTCAGCGGGCCTTCCCAGGGCAGGTTTGTTCCGGTCTCAGCCGCGAATGCGCCACCCGAGCCCGCCGCCAGCGCGAAGCCGAGCATGAGGGCCATCTGGGCCATTCGCTGCCGTCTTGCAAGAAAACTACGCATCTGATTCATGGAGTTCCTCCGAGTGCCCTCCGGCACGGTTAAGCGAAAGGCAACTTGTTCTTGCGCCTTCCACGGTTGGACTTCAGCTCTGCCGATGCCGCTCAGAGCCACGACAATCAAACCTGCGTCATGAGGTAGCGCCCACCCTCATACCCGGTGACAACAGCCACCTCTTGAACCTTCCGGCCCGCAACCGGATCGTTGACTACCGAAATGACAAGATCAACGGCGCTGCCGATCATGCGCTGCTGCGGGGCATCCGTTGCTTCCCGGACCAAAGCCTCCAGCCGGTCGAGCGCCTCCGTCGCGCTATTCGCGTGGAGTGTCGAAACCCCGCCCGGATGTCCCGTGTTCCAGCTCTTGAGCAGTGGCAGAGCGGCTGCGCCGTCTCTGACTTCTCCTACTACGATCCGGTCCGGCTTCAATCGCAGCGCCACCTTCAGGCACTTCAACTGGTCGAACTCCGTTGTCGCCAACATACTCAAGCTGTTTGCCGAGTCGAGTAGAAGTTCCTGCGTGTCTTCAATCACCAGCACGCGATCGCCGGGAGTCAGCGCGCCAATCTCTTCGAGAATGGCATTGGCAATCGTCGTCTTGCCCGCGCCCGTGCCGCCGACGATCAGGATGTTCTTGTGGGCAACTATTGCCTGTTGAATGACCTCAAGGTGATCGAGATTCATTACCGAGTCAATGAAGTCTTCTTGCTGAGAGCGCCGATTGCGGGGATCATCCTTCGTCGTCAGGATGCCTTGCCGCTGGAGGTCTTTGAGACTCCGCTTCTTGTCCGACTTCACACGGATGGCAAACGACGGCGACGGCACCACCGGCTCGATCAACCCGGCAAAGCGGTACTTCCAGATGGGAAGCTGCGTCTCCAGAACTGGCCGCATCTCCGTCACCGTCGTCTTTTGCATCGAGGCAATCGTCATCATTGCCCCGCGCGCCTGGCGGCTGGACAGCTCGCCAACCTGCTCAAACGGCGATCCGGTCCTCTTTACCCAGATGCGGGAATCCTCGTTGACGAGAATGTCCTCAAGGCCGCTTGACCTGTCGAGCAGGCCGACAATCACCGGCCCCAGCTCATCGCGCAGCTTCTCTTTGAGCCGTTCCTGTTTTTCGTCCGAGTGCGAATCCTGGTTCATCGACTCCTCAAATCCAACCTCAATCCAACCTTGCCATCGCTCCGTAAAGCGATGTACATTTCAGTAGACGTATCGTAACACCATTCCGAGGGAGTTTGGCAAATCAAATGTTTGGTTGGGGGAATTGAGGCATGGACAGAACCCTGGTTGCGGTCCAAAAGATGCTTTGCGCGCTGGACGCGCCGGCCTACGACATCGGCATCTTGAGCGACCGGGGAATGCTCCCCGGTTTATCCAATCTGCCCGCGGAGAGCGTCCTCTCCCGGCTCTCGCTCCTCAAGGCCCACAATGCGCGCGGGGCGCACATCTACATGCGGCCAGCGGGGGAACACCGCTTCACCGTCCTCGACGACCTGAATTCGGATTCTGTTGCCCGGCTCGCCGACGACGGCCTTGAGCCGTGCGCAGTGGCTGAAACCAGCCTCGGCAACTTCCAGGCATGGCTCAAGCACGACGGCGTGTACCCGGCGCCTCTGTCCACCTTCATTGCCCAGGCCCTCGCAAAACGGTACAGTGCGGACCCCAGCGCGGCGGACTGGCGGCGCTTTGGCCGTCTCCCCGGCTTCACCAATTGCAAGCCAAAGTACCGCAAGAGCAACGGCCTCTACCCCTACATCCTGCTGCGAAGCGCGACGGGAGTGCAGTACCGGCAGGCTGCCTATCTGCGCCTCGAAATGACGAAACTCTATCAACTCCAAGAGCAGGAGTGGGAAGCGCGCGCCGCGCAACACAACCCCGGCACATTTCCCGGCTCAGGAAGGCCGTCGCACTCATGGCTCTCCTTGGAGCGATTCCGCAACGCTTCCAAGTTCCACGACCGTCCCGCCGCTGCCGACCTCGCCTTTTGCGTCGCCGCATTGTCGCTGCGGATGCCGGAGGATGCGATTGCCACAACCCTCGACAGCCTCTACCTCTCCCGCGACCCGAACCCCTCCCGGAAAGCTGCCTACATCAAGCGCACGATGGCGAAGGCGAGATCATGGGCACAACGCTAGGCATATTTCAGTTGCCGACCCCCGCCCTTTTCATCCAGCTCAACTCGCCGACCGCCCGAGCTCGAGACCGGGCCCATGGTAAGCGCACCGACTGGGTTGTCGCAGACGCTGGACTATACTAGGGCCTGTTCACACTTTGGGTAGGGATGGGCAGTCCGTTCCCGGCGGATGGAGCAGTCTTTAGACCCCTGCTCCCTCCGGAAGAGCCCTCCGTATAGGAAGTCTAGTTGGCGTTGGGGTAATTGCGCACAATAAAGAACTTGGTCTTATTGGGGGATGCAAGAATACCGAAGGGGGATGTCGGTAATGATGCCACGAACTATGCATGTGATTGGCGGCGAAGCTGGAATAGGAAAATGGGTTATCGAGCACATGCTCGATACTTATTCAGGGGCAATCTACTCTTACGACACAAATCCTCGAACTCTTCTCCCTTCAACATCGAGAATAACTGTTTGTAGGCCATCTGTAAGCGACGGTTACTTCTCATTCCGTGAGCAATTCAAATCGAATGATTGGATATTAATTGCAGTCCCTGTTGCGTCGTTCAAGCAAACTGTCAAAGATATAGTTCCCTGCCTTCAGGAAGGAACATTGGTCGTATCCTTGTCATCTATTCAAAAGGATCAACTTGAATTGTTAGAATTGGAGGTTCCGAGCCATTCCACATGCATTGGATTCCATCCTTTGTTTGGTGCTACTGTTGGCTCACCAGTGGGGCAATTAGCAGCGATTACAGCATTTGACAAGAAAAAAGACCAGCATCGCGAGTTCTGCAATTTTCTAAAAGGAAAGGGAATACTCACTTCGTTTCTCGATGCAGGCGACCACGACAAGTACATGGCGTATGTCCAAGCCCTTACTCACTTTTGCTTGCTTGGGTTTGCTGCTGCGTTAGGCAATGATGATGCACATCCAAGGGACTTATTGAAACTTGGAACGCCTAACTTTCATTTCCTATTTGCCTTCGCCAGCAGGGTGATTAAATTGTCTCCGACAACGACGGGCGCGATACAGTCCACGACAGACGCATCTATGGTCCGCAAGGCATTGCTCAAGACTATGACATCTCTGCACGAAAGCTTTGAATCGGCTCGCAATCCTGAATCCTATGCGAATGTTGTTAGAACGCTGTGCAATCCACTGACGGGAGCAGAAGTGGATGAGGGAGCAGAAGTCGCAGCGATCGCTGTTAGCAGTTTACAAGAATTCGAAGAGCTATTGCACCACTACAAGGAGTCCGAAATGGCCTTCATATTCCGCCATCGAGTCACAAATAAAATCAAGATTGGCAAGATAATCGACATTACACATGACGAGGTGATATTCGAGGAGTCTACCAGAACGATCACAGATAATGGAGTGACGCGATTCGCCATAGGACTTGATCCAATTGCGAAGGAGAATTACCGCGCCAAAGGCTTGATTTTTCCAACACCCTTAAAAGATCGAATTAAGAAACGTAATATCAAGCTTTTGAAAGAAGAAGAGCTTAAAAGATTCCGTCATGAAAACATCGTACCTATCGTAATTGACCTAAATCTGGAGAACCCGTTTCAGCTTGATGAATACGATTTTGAAGAATGGCTTCCTCGGGTTGTCGACGGATTATGGAAGTGCGACTTCATCAATACGTTTCGGAAGAGAGGCCAAGTTGAGAAAGTTACCGTCAGATTGGCATTTAATCCTCAAAAGAGAAGACAGGAAATAGTCGAAAGCATCCGTCGAGCGGGGGAGCAGCGCCAATTATTGAAGAAGACACCAGACACTTTCTAATACTCGATGGGCGGGCAGAATCCTCTGGTCTTGCCAACACCTACCAGATATGCATCTACAAATGACTTCCACTTTTGTCATCGACAAGGTTTGTTATGACTACCTGGAGGTCAGTAACAGCTAGCGACCATCGATTCTCGCGTTCGCTTACCAGCTCTGCCCGCCGCCCGTGTCTCTACAGGTCTTGCTCCTTCCCGCCGCAGCGAGACCTCTGCAATCCCGACGGCTGAGTGTGAGGAGTTTGAACACTCCGCTCCAAATTCAGTTTGCCTTTCTGTTTGCGTTCAGCGTGCCGCGCTCAAAGCACCCACGCCCTTCGGACGCACGCTCTCCCTCCAGAGATTCGGGCCTTTCAGGTGTGGACTCCTTCCCCGATGCAAGCTCTGGTCCCCTTCCACAAATCTCTTCCACTCGCCTTGGGAGTGGGCCGCGACGGCACACCCTCCGGGCAAGCATGTACCGCATCCAGCGGACAAACTTCAAAAAAGGAGCTTCAAACCATGTTCAACAAAGTCATCCTCATCGGCCGTCTCGGAAAGAATGCAGAAGTCAAAACCGCGCAGAACAAGAAGGACTACGCCGTCCTCAGCATCGCCACCAGCGAGAGCTGGAAAAGCGACAAGGGCGAGTACGAAACCCGCACGGAATGGCACCGCGTCTACGCCTGGGGCAATCTCTCCAACTTCGCCAAGACGCTCCTGAAGGGGCAGCTTGTCAGCCTGGAAGGGAAAATCAAGTACCGGACGATCGAGGAAGATGTCGAGGGCAAGCCGTTCAAGCACACCATCGCCGAGATCCACGCTTCCAGCATGAGGCGCCTCTCGAAGGTCGAAGCCGCTGACGATCCCAGCGACGGGGCAGACGAGGCGTAAGCCTCGTCCGCAAAGCCCAGGGGCGATTCGCTCGCCCCTACGCGTATCGAAGTCGCCAATTTAGCGAAGCCGGAACATGCGACGCAAAGCAAGTAGTAGTCTCGAGTTTAGAAGTCCTATTTTGAATTTAGTCGTGTCAGGTCGTGCGGATGAGCCAACCGAGCCAAATAGGCCGCGTACTCAATCAGCAATGCCGTTGAATGGAGTTCGGTCACTCGGCTCTTGCGAGTTAAGCCAACGGTAAGTGTCCAATTCGGGTCGACTCCATTTGTCTCCCCGACTAGCTGAGCTTCGAAGGGAGAACCCAACGGAATTCGGCAATAGCTCTGAAGAAGTTCGGCCTTGTCGATGGATTCGTCGGTGATCTTACTAACTGTTGCGGTGATTGAAGAGCCACGCTCCACAAGCATCGGCAGCCGCTTGCGCCACGGATCGACCAAGAGGGGTGATGGCTCTTGTCCGGCAGTCAGGGAGCATCGGCCATCGGCGTTCAATACCGCAAGATCAAGCAGCCAGATGGGCAAATAAAAGGCTTCGCTCAATCGCACCGACCAGCGCCCCTTGTCTTCAAAATGCGGAAGCTCGTAATGCTCCACTGGCAGGCTTCCGTCACCGTATTTCGATTCGACCTTCCTCACGGGCGCAAGCGGCACCATCTGCCTGCTATCACGGTCTTTCGCTCGTCGTAGCCCCGTGCTCCGCACCACAAGGTCACATGGCTGTGCAAGGATAATGAACCGCTGACCTCTTCCATCCTCGAAAATATCGCCCGAGGCGATAGGAAGGTGAACCATGTTAATCGCCTCCCCCGACTCGTAGATCTCATCGTGTTGCAAACGTCGCGCATCGGTTGTGACTCCTTCACTCATCACCGAAGTGCCGACATCGCAAATCGGGTTGATGTCCCGAACGCGCTGATGCAGCTCCGCATCTTTGCGGATATTCTGATTGATCTGCTGCTGCTGGTAAACGCTTATGACGCGTACCAGCGTGTCCGGCGACCATGCGCCTTCGACGTTCGATGTCCCAAGAATGATGCGTTCGAAGGACTGCACCCCAAGCCCCTTTATCTTATCAATGGCCAGAGTGCTGGCCTTCTCCGTCTCTTCCCGCAGGCGCTGCGTCAACATTCGGAATAGCCGATATAGAAGCAAGTGCTTTATTCGCTCTGCGAAGCGGTCACTGTTATCCGTTAATCGGCTCTTGGCGACTACTAATAGATATTCTTCTAAGTCCGGCGTTTCCTTCGCAATTTCTTCTTGCAAACCAATTTCGGCCTCGTTACTTGGCGCATTGTGCGTTAGCAAGGCGTAGACGTACTTGTAGTTCGGATTTTCATTATGAGTTTGGCCAATAAGTTGCCTCCCGTAAGTCGCACTCTTTCCCTCTAAGCTGAAGTCGTCGTCAAATATGAAAAGTGTGGGGGAGGTAGTTGCCTGCTCCAACAACTCGGCCTTTTGCTGTTCCCATTGTTTCAGGCTCAACGGCTTTACTTCTGCTGTTGAGCCTATGATGTCGTGAAAGTATTTCGCGGCCTTCTGGTCTCTTTCCGCCTCGGTGTAGTCATACTGAACCGCAGCCAACTTATCGAACATCGATTGAAGGTCTGCGCCTGCAGCATTGATAAGCTTTACAACTTTCGCCCTGACGACCGCTTCATCATCTGCCTCAAAAGTGTCGGCCGGAAATGCCCCGCAGTCGGCCAAAGATTTTCGTGCAAGATCATTCGCCAGAGATTCGATCCTCTCTGTCGTCACGCCAAAACGATCATCGACAAAGACAACGCGACGGATACCGGCTGCGTTGAACAACTGCGCGACTATTGAAGGATTACTTTCTGTCGGTCCCATCGATCATCCCTGAGAGATCCAGATCAAACTCGTACTGACGTCCTACGCTGTTCCGGGAGCGGGAAAGCTTAATGGTGCTACCCTCTGAGTCCAGAAGCTCCCGAACAATGAAAAGCCCAAGTCCCCGACCTCCATCTCGCGTTGTTACGAAAGGCTCAAACAAAGTGCCAGCAACAGCCGGATCGATACCTCGACCGTTGTCGGTAAGCAAAACACGAGGAGAGTTAAGTTCGACTGTAATTTTGCCGGGCGGCTGTTTTCCACGTCTAATGCTTTCTCGCAACCAATACTGGCTATTCAGGATCAGGTTATCGAAGATCTGAGTCAGTTTCCCCCGGCTGACGAAAACCACAAAGTCCTTGGCCGAAGGGGCGACGATTTCAATTTGCAAATCGCCATCCCGCCATCGGGACTCGTGATACGATTTCAGAGCCTCACAAAATTCCAGCATTTCAATAGGCTCGCGCTTCTCACGCGCGTATTTGAGGGATGGATCGAGATGTCCTAATTGCTTTCGCAGCGCCGCTATAGAAGTATCCACATGCCGGAGAAAGGCGCTGGTTTTCGCCTCGAGCCGCGCCGGATTATCAAGGAACTTTTTAAGGTCGGCTGCACGTTCGGCGAGGCCATCGGCGATCACACTGATTTCATGGACCAGTGCTTCCGCCGTTAGGCCCAAGCTCATGGTTTCATAGGCCTCGGTCAACCGTTCGCGGAATCGCTGCATCTGCGATGACAGAAGCTCATACGCAGCGCGAATCTCCGGAATTTGACTCAAGAGATCAGAGAGATCCTGGAGTGCGGCCTCCGAACCTGCGAGAGCATCACTTATGCTTCGCATGACGCCCTCTGCCTCAGATCGTTGCTCTGGCGTCAATCTTGAGGACTTGCGCGCGGTTTGAACAGCTTCATTTGCCTGACGCGATACCAATGCGACCGATCCTCGCAGAGCCGTCACCTTCGCTTCTAACTGAGAAGTGGATTCAAAGTACCGCGAGACCTTGGCAGCTAGTTCTTCAGTGGTAATGGTCGGTCCAACATTTGCGGCATGTTGTACAAATTGATCGCAGTATGTGATCGTTTGCCGCCGGGCAAATTCCAGGGTATCGTGGGTAAACTCCACAAAGCGCTGGAGCAAGGCTTCGAAATTCAAGAAATGTGGAGTCTTCTTGAAGCCTTCTCGGTCCGTCGTTTCGACAAGGTCGCCATTGTCACGCGCTGAAATCGCTATATACCCTATAGTGTTGGCCGGCTTGAGACCATACCACGAGCTACCAGCTGTCCAGGCTTTACCGAGCTTCAGAAAATCGCGGTCCACCCTAACGCCAAAGCCGTCCCGATACACTCGAACACCGGCAAGGGTTTTCACTACTCCGCGAAATTCCTTCAGGTTGGAAAACGCTGCCACATCTGGCGTCCTACTGAGGTCAAAAGAATCAAGCTCCGCGCGGAACGGACCAGGATTCATGGGCTTGAATTCGGCATCGACCGCAACCTTATCCAAATCCTCCAGCGCAACGCCCTGACGAAACATCGCAAACCAAGCAGCCGAAGTTGTTGGAGCAACTGAGAATGGATAATCCTCCGAATCTTTCTGGAGCTTTACAAGAAGCTGTGAGCCATTGTTCCGGCTAACTTCTTCCTCAAAAATCGCCTTCCGAGCCTTATCCGAGGGTTCCAATAGTCGGAGTTTTGTCTGTCCTTGCATTGTCATCTTCTCGCCATCGAAAGTCAGCGAAAAAGTCATGTCAGCTTGTTGCCTCAAGCGCCTGGCGACGGTTGCCAAATCGAGTTTTACACCGTCAATCGAAATTACCAACTCAAACGCGTTGATACCTTCAAACGGCGATACCAGCTCTGTAAGCTGCTCTTCGAGCAACTTCTTTGCGTCAGGCCCGCGCCAACGTTCCGCGTCAACCAGTTCCGAAAGAACGAGGGTTGTCCCCGAACGCCGACTTGATGGACGCTCGATCGGGCCTTTGATAGGAACGTCGGTGAGCCGGGCTGTGTTGTTGAAGTCGCTCCACGAGAACCCCACATGCCGTTCAAAGCTCTCGCCGGACGACACCGCGGTCAATTCCACATTCCTGGCTAAGCGTTGCGATCCAAGTCGTCCCAGGCCCTTGTCACCGAGCGGTGTTCTCTTACCATTCGAAGCCTTTCCCGACTGCTTCAGTTGACGCTTGGCTGAATTTGATACGACAAACCATCCATTCCGAATGGAGTCGAGAGTCATCCCCTCGCCGTCATCGGTGATTTTGATGAAGCCGATGGCGTTTGGATACAAAGTCTCGGGAAACTGCACTTTCGGCGAGTCCTTGGTGTCGATCTGGACGTGTGCGTACGTAGCATTCGCATCATAGGAGTTCTTGATGAGCTCGATTAGCGCCTGAACATCATCACTAATAAGATCGGCACCGAGCTGGAAGATTACCGAAGGATGGACATCAAAGAATATTTTCGTTTCGCTCATGAAGTCCTTCCTATGGCCACCTATGATCGAACTCTCGAACGAGAATGGCAGGCAGACTTTCTAGTCACTGTTCTTGCGGAAGACCAGAATCGACTCCGCGTCCATCGTGGCTGTGATGCTGTTCTTCACCGCCATTCGCTTAGTGGGAATGTCGCGACTGATCGCGGTAATCGGAACGATTCTTTTGGAATCTAGAAGCTCAGACAGAATCGCGTCGAGCGGGACGGGCATTTTTGCAACCCGTCGATTACCGACAGTCCAAATCAGGTACGCATCACGTCGCAGCATGCCTACAATTGGATCCAATGTTGCGCTCAAGTCTCTTACAAAAGCCGCAACCCGGTTTGCTCGGTCTGGAGGTTCTTTCGCGAGCGCTTTTAACGTTCCGGCAAAGGATGGCGAAATCTCTTTCAATTCCGCGGTTTTCTTTGCAGCATCCCGTATGCCGGCACCGAGGCTCCGGCTATCGATCTCATGCGTAGTTTTCAAGCAATCAGAAGTGACCAAAGGGTCGATATCGGAAAGCTCAATCCATTGGAGGGGCAGATAGGAATGCTGACCGTATGGCACCGTCGTGACATTATCGCCATAAGGCGGCGACGTAACGAGAAGATCATAAAGAACCTTGCCCTTCAATTTGTTTACGCGAGCGTCGTGATGTTGTACCACCACCTCACCATCGTAATGTCCTCGGTTCAGATGCTTATGCTGCAGAAGCTCCGCAGTCAGAGCCTCAAGGCTTTCGATATTATCATTTAGAACAGATGTGAATGTCTCGACTGGTTTGACCACTCTCGATTCACGTTCGGCTTCTGGCCGAATATGAAGTTTAAATGTCGAAGTGCGTGAATTACTGTTGGTACGGACTGTTTCGGCCAGCGCGATCCAGAAAAATCGGCGCGCCCATATTGTCGGTTCGGACTCGATGCCGCGGCGAATTCTGCTCAGCTCGATAGCGGCATCGTGCATAAACCATTTCGCCCTGCCCGGGAAAGAGACTTCAATCCGCGTTTTTTTGTCATGTTTGATTCGTCCGAAGAGATCATTCGCTTTCTCTCGCATGGCATCGGGGAAGAATGGCCCGCGTTTGACCTTGCAGAGTAGAACGGCGAGCGGATTGATATCGCGCGCTAAAAAATCCCTCCCCTGTAGCATGGCTTCGATCATTACCGTACCTGAGCCTGCGAATGGATCGAAGATAGCCTTGGTGGATGGTTTCGCCTCGACAATCGTGCGAATGAGGTCCGAGATCATCTCAGGAACCATCATCGCGGGATACTGGAAGTAGCCATGCGAATGTTCCCGAACCGCGTTCCCACGAAACGACCAATAATCAGCGTCCGCTTGTGTAAACGCGCTCACCCGTCGGCAAAGGTCCGCGTCACGCGTTTCGGCCATGCTGTTTGATTGGGCTGACGACAATTGCATCCTAGACACACTTCCTTGCAAAGTTTATCGTATCGTTGCGATGTCGTGCAATTTGTTCCCTTTTCGCCGGTAAACCTGCCTCGCGGCTCTCTGAAGAACAAAGGGACTGAGGTGCTACCAATTCCGGCCCAGCCAGAATCCACCGGCGAGGAGGAGCCCTCCTGCAACCAGCCCGCCGCCGAAGCAGGCCCAGAGCAACCAGCCCCAGACACCGCCGAGCTTTACCCGGAAGCCCTCCGTCGCCGACGCGAGTGCATTTTGTGCGTCGCGGATTGACTGCTCCAATGTCTTTTTCACCCAATCGTTCATGCGTTCCTGGGAAAGAGTGAGCGCCCGCGTCAGGGTGCTTTCAATGATCGATTTGATGACGGCGGCGAACTGCTGCCGCGTCTCCTCCGTATAGCACTTGAGGATGGCCTCTCCAGCGATGGAGTCATGGAGGCTGGCCTGGACATCCTCCAGAAGTTGCCGCGTCGTCACCCCGGCCTCTTCGATAGTCCCCTTCATTCGAGTGGCGGCGAAGTCGGCGATCTCGCGCGTCACGCCTCGGAGTCTGGCCTGCTCCGCCGCCGCGTCGTTCAGTCCCCGCGCCACATTTTCGAGGGCGCGGCACTCCACCACACTCAGCTTGTAGCGGAGCCATTCGGGATCTTCCGGGTCCATCTTCGAGAACTGCTGGATAAGATCGAAGAGAACCCGTTCTCTCGCCTCCCCCTCCGGGAAGGCGAGATTCACGAGGTCACGAATCCAGGAGGATTTGTCATCTGCAACCACTGGCACAGTGTTCATGGCAGGAGTACCTTTCTCGCTTCCGTGAACTGACTGAAAGCGCGGAAGCGATACGTTCTTGCCCGGAGGGTCATGTCCGGCGCGCGCAACTCTGCCACCATCGTTCGCCTTTCACCCACATCGCCGAGCGTTACATTCATCGTCCGCATCATGCGCTGGAGATCAGGCCGCCGCGCATCCATCCGTATTTCGACGGGCGAGAATGCCTCCCGAAAGGCCGCTACATCCGCAGCCAGCTTTGGATTCTCCCAGGACGACGCGACACCGTCCTGAAAATGGTTGTGGACAATGAGGTAATCCACGCTGTTCTGCAACTCAGCGCCCCACTCGATCACCGACCGGGCGGAGGCAATGTCGGCATCGACGACGCCGACAGCCGTCCACCTGAGATTGAGACCAGACTCCTGCATCACCTTATAGAAGTCCCGAAACCAGGGAATCATCCGATGGCCCTGTGCCGCGCCCAGGTCAGCCAGAATCACATCGGCGCTCGACTCCAGCGAGATTCCCAAAAGCCGGTCATAGGTCCAGCTCTCCAGCGCCGGCAGCTTGTGGGCCTTGGGAAAAAGCGCCTTGAAGCTCCCCTCCGCCTTATTGTCCGGGTCCATATCGAACAGGTCAGCGGTGTAGATCGTGCTCGCGTACCACTCCGCCAGCGTAGCGATCACGGTCGTTTTTCCCACGCCGCCCTTTCCGGCGATGGGAAAGACCACCCGCTTCGGTTTCATTTCAAGGGCTGCGCTCAATCCTCGCTCCGACCCACAAAGGCGCTCGGTTTGAATATCTTCACAGGTTGCAATCGCGCTTCTCTCTGTCGATTCTGCTCCGCTTCGCGATCCAATCTCGCCATTTCCTGCTCTCTCTGGATTTGCCATTCAGGTTTCTCCTTTGTCTCTGTGTTCCCGCTGTTCAGGCCGCTCTCGCGGACCATTGGTTGATGAACCTCTTTCCCCACTTCAGGGGGCGGGAGGTTCTTGGGTTTTCTTGCGATGTGCGGCTGAATCCCTTCAATGACCCGATTTGCTGCTTTGCAGAATTGCTGGTATCCGCCGGGATACCCCTCTTCCCGTAGCGTTCCCCAGATGATGCGCCAAGTCAGACCGCTGTTCTTAGCGGCTTGCAGCTCGGAGCGCACCGCCTTGAGAAGTCTTCCCTTGAGTTGAAAGACGCCCCTGCGAAGCGTCAGCGCTTCAACCAGCGCAACCAGTTCAGGTGGGCGATATGATGAAATGCACATTTCAGTAGAAGAATGCCAGAGGCGCTGATAGATTGCAAGCGAACAAAGCCGATTCCGCAAGAATAATGGCGAACCATCACGACAAAAGACGAATAACCACGAATAAAGACGATTCGCGTCCTGGGTATGCGTCAGTCGTGGAAAGTCGTGTTTGTTCGTCTTTAATCGTGCTTTTGTTGCAGCCGCAGGCTGCGCTTTCCGAAGGTCGAAGACCGGCGGGAGGTGGGCTGTTCGGTAGCCGTCTTCAGTGGGTAATGCAGTAGTGGAACATAAAGCGCAGACGCACTTTGAAGGTTTTCTCCATACATCTCGTTTTCTATCAACGGAAATGTGGGACGCACCGATGTACTTTAGAGAGGGCCGTGTGCGTCCCCTTGCTACCGCAATGTACAGTGCTGTATAGTGCTCCCATGTCGAGACCGAAACCGCCCCATATCGTCCGCTATACGATTCGCCTCAATCGCGCCCAGGGGGAGCGCGTTGCTGCCTTGAAGGCGCAACTCCATGCCAAAAGCAACAACGAGGTTTTCGACTACCTCGTCACTGTCGGCACCAACCAGCGCGACGATCTGGAGCTGCTCGTCTACTCGCTGTTTGGAAATCTGTCAGACACTCTGGCCCGGAGGTTCCAAAGCTTGGAGACTGTCAGCCAGCTTCACCTTGCCCTGACCGACACATTCATCAAGTACGCGCTCACGGCTCTCCCCGAAGTGCCGCCGTCTCTCGTGACTGGAGTCAGGGCGCGAGCAACCAAGATTTATGAACAGGTGAACCTCACCGCAGCCCGCGAGTTCCAGCGCCGGCGGGAATCGGATGCCTACTCCGCCGCGGAACTTGGACTGGGGGAAGAGCCACCGACTCTGTCCTAATCCAGAACGGAGATGAGCGTTTATGCCCCGTGCATCAATACCGCAACGCGAGGTCAAGGAAAAGAGCGAGCGTTCGAGTCGGCTTCGGCCCGGCAGAGTTCGCCAGACCAAGACTCCGCCGCCGCGTATCACCGGCACGGCAAAGAACCTGCTTCGGCTCGTCCGGCTTGTCAGCCGGTCGTCTCCCGGCGGCGCTAAAGCCACGTCTGCATTCAGCCGGTTGCCCGTCTCTCAAAAATCGTCGGCTTTCCAGCGCCGCTGCATTGTGAACGTCCGCTATGCCTCCGCCCGGACGCCAGGGGGATGGAAGGCGCATGGAACGTACATCGAGCGGGAGAGTGCCAAGGGCGACCACCTGCCGTTTGAGAGGGAAGCAATCACCGAAATCGACAGTCAGGTTCCCGACCCCGACCGCCTTGCATTGGCGCAGGAGCACCCGCTTGGGCGGTTGGCTGAAAGCTGGCAGCAGGCCGGGGATAAGCGCATCTTCAAGATAATTCTCTCTCCCGAAGATGCAAACGTAGACTTTCAGAGAACCGCAGCCGACATGGTTGCCCGGATCGAGCAGCACACCGGAACAGCGGTCGAATGGGGCGGCGTGGTCCACCGCAACACCGACCATCCCCACGCCCACATTATCGTGCGGGGCCGGCTGGCATCCGGCGAGCCGTTAAAACTTCCACCTGACCTAATTCGGCGGGGGCTGCGCGAGGCAGTCCAAAGCTCGCTGACACGGCAGTTCGGTCCGCGAACTATCGGGGACATCGAGCATCAGAAACAAGTCGAGCTAACCGTAAACCGTGTCACGCCCTTAGACCGTAGACTGGCCGGTCGAGCGATTCCATACGACGCCGACCCCGCATACAAAGACTCCGGAGCCGCAGCAAGCGCGGCGGAGGTGGCTCGGCTCCGCCATCTCAAAGAGCTTGGCCTCTCGAAACCATACGCCGGAGACCGTTGGCTTGTCCGTCCCGATTTCGTCCCGCAGCTCCAACAGATGAAGGATATTCAGGACCGCGCACGGACGCTCTTTCGCAGCGGCGTCGCGATCAGCGATCCCCACGCGCCAATGGAATATTCCACTTTCTCAAAGAAGCTGATTGGGCGCGTCCTTCTCAACAGCGAAGACGAGCGCACCGGCGCGCTGCAAACCATCTTCGAGACCACCGAAGGCAAGATCGAGATTATCCGCCACGATGCCACGCTTCGGGCGGCATGGGCGCGGGGCGACCTTGAACCCGGAAACGTGGTAACAATCGACAGTCTGAGAAGCGATCCAGAAAAGCTCTACGCCTCCACGGCAGGCAAGGACACGGACATTCTTCGCGATGGAAAGGCACTGGATTCGATTGTGCGCCGGATGCGCGCCATGAATCTCGTAGTCGGCGAGTCCGACAAGGGATGGATGGGGGAGTTCAACAAAACGCTCCGTTCGAGGATGATGGACCGGACACGAGACCGCGGATTCTAATCAGGTAATTGTTGCTCTCACGGACCTGACTGCTGTATTCTCACTGCCAGATTGGCCAATTCAATATGCCCTTATACGAACTCACCCACGACTCTCTGTGCCCTGTTTCAAGGACCACTATGCAGGAGCAATCTTTCCGAGAACGAGAAGACCTGCAACGCATATTGAAGGGTTCAATATCGGTTATTGAGCAGAACTTACTGATATTGGCAGAGGAGTTTTCCCAATGGGAGGATAGTCGGCGCCGTGTCGATTTTCTTGCTTTAGACCGCGAAGGTTCATTGGTTGTCATCGAATTGAAGCGAACTGAAGATGGCGGCCACATGGAATTGCAAGCAGTACGCTACGCCGCTATGGTCTCCACACTCAGTTTTCAGCAGGCTGTCAATGCCCATGCCGAATTTCTTAAAACAGAAAATGCAGAGGCAGAAGCTGCAATATTGGAGTTCCTTGGCGAATCAGAGCCGCCAGAAGCTTTTGGACAGACAGTTCGCATTGTATTGGTGTCTCCAGGCTTTTCACCTGAACTCACCACCGCAGTTCTCTGGCTAAATAGCAATGGTTTGGATATTCGCTGTGTTCGGATACGTCCGTACCAGCTTGATGGACGAACACTACTAGAAATCGACCAGATTATTCCACTTCGAGAAGCGCAGGACTACACAGTCCGCTTGAAAGAAAAACAAGAAGAAGCCCGTCACACAGCGGAATCGAAAAACGACTATTCACGATACGACCTCACTGTAAACGGACAAAGATTCGAAAAACTGAATAAGCGTCGCCTCATATGGCAGGTTATCGCATCTGCTGTGCAATCTGGATTAAACCTCGATGTACTATCGTCAATTATCCCAGCTAGAAAGATGGCTATTGTGGACGGCCACCCACGCGGAGATGCCTTTCTGGAAGCCGCACAATTGGCTCATAATTCGGCTGGATTCGTCTTTGAGCCCAAGCGATTCTTTATAGATGATGACCATCTGATTGATTTCGATGAAAAGACGATGGCTCTTAGCAAGATGTGGGGATTGCCGAGTCTACCATTGCTAGATGAAATCATTCGCGCCGTTCCTTCGGCCAATATTTCGTACAAAAGGGCAGACTGTTTAGATCAAGCAACAAGACCATGAAATCTTCCCGGCAGTAAAGGCTGAATACAGGGAACAAAGACGCAACGGAGTTGACGTAATGCGACAAGTGGAATGTACACTCCATTATAGGAGGCATTTCATGAAGAACGGCAAAATTGCTCCTCCAGGTTACGTGCTCCCCAACCGCCCGCATTGGCAAGGCGGCTGGAATATCCGATCAGTCGTCGGGGCGGCAGTTGCATTCACGATGGCCGCCAGCGCCGCAACCGAATGGCTTGCGATTCAACTCAACAATCCCGTCGAAATGGGCGATCCAATTCTGTGGGTACACGGCACGGCTGTCTTCCAGCCCTTTGCGGCCCTCGTTCTTTGGAAACACTTCGCTGGCAGCCGCCTCATCAGCGCAGGCGTCCGCAAAGACCTTTGGATTGCCCTTGCAGCGACTATTGTTGGCGGTCTCTTTCTGGCGTATTTTACCTACTGGTTTCTCTCCCTCATTCGCGACCGTAAGAGCACAGACAGCCTGATGAACCTGCATGGCTCCGCGACCTGGGCAACGCGCGAAGACATCGAGAAAATCGGCTTGCTAGACGCGACGGACGGAGTGTATGTCGGCGGATGGCGCGACCCCGACACGCAGGAGATTCACTACCTTTTGCATTCGGGCGCGGAGCCCGTGCTCTTGTTTGCTCCCAGCCGGAGTGGAAAAGGCGTCTCTGCGATCATCCCAACGCTCTGCCAGTGGCGACAGAGCGTTTTTGTTTATGACCTGAAAGGGGAGAACTGGGACCACTCCGCCGGCTTTCGCCATGCCATCGGGCAGCGTGTCTTGAAGTTCGCCCCAACACTGCCGCATGAGAGTTGCTGCTACAACCCCTTGTCCGAGATTCGCTGGGAGACAGATTACGAGATTGCCGACGCTCAGACGATTGCCAACGCCGTCATTCGCCACGGTGACGACGACAACCTCTACAAACATTTCGAGGACGCGGCCGTGGACCTGGTTTCGGCGGGCATCATCCATCTTGGCTACGTCTTTCGTAATCTCGATATACCACGGGAGCCGACGCTCCCCGACGTGCTTGCTCACTACTCCCAGCCGGGCATGGACTTCACCGATGTGCTGACCGAAATGCAGAAGACCGTCCACATGCCCGGAGGGAAATCCGCGCCCCGCCTGCAATGGTTCGATGTGAACGGCAAGCCGACATTCACTCACCCTTATGTGAGCAAGGCTGTCCAGCGCCAGCTCAACCGCGCGGACCGCGAGGCATCGAGCATCCAGTCAAGCATCGTCACCCCGATGACGCTGTACGACGATCCGATCGTGCAAAAGACCGTCTCGCGTTCCGACTTCCGCGTTCGCGATCTCGTTTACGGCGAAGTTCCAATGAGCCTCTACTTCAAAGTCCCGCAGCCGGACCGCGACCGGCTACGGCCGCTCGTCCGGCTCATGCTTCAGCTCATCTTCAATCGCCTGATGGAACAGCTCGATCCAGACCGCCATCATCTCCTGCTGATGCTTGACGAATTTCCCGAGTTGAGGAAGATTCCCAACCTCTCCGCCGCAATGAGCCTCATGGCTGGATACAAGATCAAGCCCTACCTCATCGCGCAGACCCTCACGCAGATCATCGACGAGTACGGGCCGAATGAGTCCATCACCGACAACTGCTACATCAAAGCCGCCTTCCAGACCGACAACCTCCAGACCTGCAAAAACCTCTCCGAGCTGAGCGGCAACATGACCGTCGAGAAGGAGACCGTGAACTACAGCGGTCAGCGCACTGACTTCTACCTCAAACACATCTTTCGCAGTGTGGAGCAAGTGCAGCGGCCACTCATCACGGTCGATGAAATACGCCGCATCAAGCCGCCGACCAAGGCCGCGAACGATCCGAACAGCAAGATCACCGCACCGGGCGACATGCTCATCTTCATCAACGGTGTCGCCCCGATATATGGAGTTCAGAGTCTCTACTTTTTGAACGACACCTTGCTCGCCCGCACAAAGCTGAAGCCACCCGACTTCCCAACCGCGGCCAAGGCGAGCCCCATGAAGCCCGCCGCGGCTTCGCCGCCCACTCTCGACATCGCAGCCGTTGCCCACGCCGCAGTCGCAGACCATGCAATTGAGGAGCAAATCCGTGGAAATACTTAACCAGATCATTCTTGCCGGGAACCTCACCGACCAGCCTTCGGTCTCCGACGCCGGAGGCCGTCAGTTTGTGCGCGCACGACTGGCGCAGAGCTGGTTCTACGACACCCAGGGAAGAACCGTCGAGCACCGGCAATTCCTTCCCCTCACGTTCTTTGGCGAGAGCGCCATTGTCGCCAAGACCTTCCAGAAGGGCGACAACATCCACGTGACCGGCCAGCTCATACGGCGAGAGCCGCGACCGCGCACCGACGGCCAGGGCACTGCCCGCGAAGCCAGCACTGTCTTTGAGATTCACGTCATTCGCGCATTCCGCATCGCCGCCAGCTCGAAATCGGAAACGGCGGCTATCCATCAGAACGAGATTCGCCGCACCAACGACGCGAAACAGATTCCGGCTTTTCTTCAGGAGAGCGTCAATGACTGGCCCATTTAAGACTGGCCTGGCTGGTCAGTATCTCCGCTCATTCGTTCGCACCTTCTCTTACCTGAGTTGTGTCCTTGTGCCCGCAGCCATTGCCGCCGTTGCCACGATGTTTGCGTGGGTTGGTTTCGGCCTCATCTTCAATTGCACGCATTCCGCGCCGTTCGGGATCTACCGGGAAATTTCCGATCCAGCGGGCACCCCACGCAACCCCGCTCCATATGTGTTTTTCTGCCCCGATGTTCGTTGGCCGTCGATGAAGGGCCAGCCGAACTATCGAGATCCCATGCGTACCTGTCCTGACGGGTTCTCACCGCTCATCAAGCCTGTAGTTGCATGGCCCGGCGACATCGTAGAGACCTCCGCCGCCGGCATCGTCGTCAACGGTCAACTGCTGCCAAACACCGCAACCATAAGCCGCGATTCGACAGGGCGGCAGCTTCATCCGTTCCCGGCAGGAACGTACCGCGTCCAGAAAGATGAACTATGGGTCGTCAGCTCCTTCAGTCCCCGGAGCTTCGATTCCCGGTACTTTGGCCCGATCCCGTTGCGATCCGTTCACAGTTGGATTCGCCCCTTTCTCGTAGAGCGTTCGTACCACCCAACCAGCAATCCGAATTAACCGGGCAATGCACGTCACCGCGCATGTCCAGAAGGCAGAAAGCGATGAACATTTCAGAAACAACAACCGCCGAACCAAGCAGAGCGAGATGGAGAATTCCGAGCATCCATCTTCCAACTCAGGCCAGAACCGCGATCCTCTTTGCCACCTCCGCCGCAATCGGCGGCGCAGGCTGGAGCGGCGACCCCGCTCTGAATTATCTCGCCTTGCTCTTTCCCTTCGTATACCTTCACTCACGGCGGCGCCTGGACACGCTTTGTGCCGTCTTCTACTACGCAGCCGCCACTTGGAGTGTCATTCCCGGCGTTCAGGGTTTCTTTCGGACGGGCCACAACTTCGTTTTGCCCCTCGCCATCTGGGCTGCTTTAATCGCGCTCGGCTCGGCCCCTTGGGTCGGCTTCTACAGCCGCCGTTACCTGCCTGTCTCCGCAGTCGCCGCTCTCGCGGCGTTGGCGCTGCCTCCGCTGAGCCCTGTAACCGTCGCCCATCCGCTCATCGCGGCGGGCCACTGGTTTCCCGGAACCCGCTGGTTCGGTCTGTGTCTGGGCATCATATTGATAGCGGCGTACAGGCGATTCGGCGCGACTATGACGCTTGCAGTTCTCATTGCGGCATCCATCGCAACCCACGTTCGATTCCATCATCCAGTTCACGATCCACATATTCTTGCCGTCAACACCAACTTCGGTGGAGCGCGGACTCACGACGACGTTGATTCCCGGTTGGAGACGCAAGAGCGGACGATCCAGCAAATTGCGCTGTCGCATCCCAACATGTTGCTCGTATTCCCAGAGTCCATCATTCCAAGCTGGAATAGGATGCACGAGGCGCGCTGGGCATCCACCTTCGCGCAACTCAAGCAGCAGCGCACCGGCCTGCTGATCGGCACCACGATTCCGATTCCGAACACGGAAGCCAATCGCAATGTTCTCCTCTCCCGAGGCCATACCGAACAGCTCTCCTATGTCCAGCGTGTGCCCGTTCCGCTTGGAATGTGGCACTTCGGAGACAAGCGCCGCGGCTTTCCGTTGATGCTTCGCTTCCCGCCAACCATCCGGATTTGGAATCGCCGCGCCGGGATACTGGTCTGCTACGAGCAGCTCGCATTCTGGCCGGCCATCGAAACTCTCGCGCACAACCCCGAGATGCTACTTGCGCCCTCCAACCTCTACTGGGCGGCCGATACGCCGATTCCAGCGATTCAGCACGTGGCAGCGCAAGACTGGGCCGACCTCTGGGCCATCCCACTCTACGAGGCAAGTAACCGATGAGAATTCTGACCGCAATTTGCCTGCTCTGCTTTGCAGCGAATCTCCCCGCTCAACATCTTGATATTGCCACTCTCCAGTCGCGCTGCATTCCGGCAGTGCCGCTCACCACGCTCAGCGCCATTATCCGCGTCGAATCCGGCGGTAACCCGAATGCCATGCAGATCGACTTCCCAAGGGCGCTCCTCAAGCAATGGCATCTACCGGAGGGTACATTGCGGCTTAAGCGCCAGCCAGCTACCCAACGCGAGGCGTTGCAGTGGCTCGACTACTTCGAGCGCCACGGCATCTTTGTTGACTTGGGCCTCATGCAGGTCAGCTCAGCGGAGGCGCAGCGCCGCGGGCTCCCTGTCGAGTTGCTATTGGACCCATGCTTCAATCTCCGCGCCGGCTGGCAGATTCTCGACAGCGCCTACCAGCTTGAGATCAAAACCTACGGACCCGGCCAGGAGGCTCTCCAGCACGCTATCTCTCGGTACAACACCGGCGACACACGGCGCGGCATTGATAACGGCTATCTGGCGCGGGTCATTGCGGCGCTCCGGCAATCGCCCGCAACAGCTTCACCCGTGAGAGGAGAGAACCGAAGATGATTGACGCAACCGACTTCACAATCCCCGGCACCGGCGTACTCAGAAACAAGCTCGGCATCACGGAGTCAGCCGCTCTTACCAGAGCGGCGACGGACTCAACTGCTCTTCGCCTTGCAGAGCTTCAGGCAACGCCTGTTCGCGGCGGCTTTGACTCCACACACCTTCAAGCGATTCACCACCATATTTTTCAAGACATCTACGATTGGGCCGGAGAGTTGCGCTCGATCGACGCCGGCAATGTGCCCACGTCTCAAGTGGAGAAATCCCTCGACAGTGTGCTTGATCGATTGAGCCGAGAGAACCACCTGAAGGGCTTGAGCGCAGAAGAGTGGGCACACAGCGCCTCATC
>Ga0302323_100000167_pt1 | contig 49231 bp, 44 predicted proteins | sample Fen_T0_3_FD_201950 | JGI IMG/M metagenome (GOLD analysis project Ga0302323, IMG submission 201950) | Peat permafrost microbial communities from Stordalen Mire near Abisko, Sweden - Fen_T0_3 | ecosystem: Environmental > Terrestrial > Soil > Wetlands > Permafrost | place: Sweden: Abisko...
CGCAACCCCGACGAGCGGTTCCAGAACGCCGAAGAGATGCACGTGGCGCTGGACAAATGGAATTTCGCGGCCGGCGGAACCAGCACCCACGATCTTTCGCGGCTCATGAAGTCGTGGTTCCCGAACGACCACCTGCAGTGGCAGCGCGCCGCACGCCTGGCGCTGGACATGCAAGAATCGGATCCGCCGATCGATGTGGAGTTCCCCGACCTGGCCAGCCGCTCCGCCCACTCCCGAACCGGAACCAGCCGTCCAGGAACTGCGGGCTCGGGGCCGAAATCCCGCCCCGGACCGCTGCTGGGTGGCGACCTATCCCTGCCTCTGGTCCAGCCGCCCCCTTCGCGACCCAAGACCCTTCGCAATCTGGCGATCGCCACGGCGTTGGCGACTGCCGCAGGCGGCGCCGTGTACGGATACCGCTACTATCAGGCCCAGGAGCAGGCGGCACGGGCTTCGCAGCAGCCGACGGCGTCCGGGAGGGCCGACGGCAAGGTGGGAGGCGCTTTGCGCCCGACCGTCGAAGTCTTGCCCGCGGCCGCCGGCACGCAACAGGTCACGACGCCCGCCAGTGGCAAGTCGGGCGCTGCCCGGGTGGGCGAACCGTCGCAGGCACGTGAGGCGACAAGCGTCTCCGACGATGCCGCCGCAAAGAAAAAACACACGTCCTCCTTGGAAAAACGCGCGATAATGCGAGAACGCGAGCAGGGCGATGCCATTTCAGACAAGCAGCCCCACCCATACGACGACAAATCGAGTGCTAAGAAACCCAGGGAATTTCGCCCGAACCCGTTCTAAACCAACAAGCGATGCCATGAAGCACACATCGACTGCCCAGCGACTTCGCCCCCTGAGTGCGTTCCTCTTTGCGGCGCTGCTGCTCGGCCCAAGCGTGGCGCGCGCCGCCGAATGTCCGGCTTCCTCGCCCGAGGATCCCCAAGAGCGCAGGAAACTCGCCAAGGAATGGTTCGGCATAGCCGAGGCAGCGGAGGGCGCCAACAACGACTCCGAGGCGACCCGCGCGTACGCCTGCTCGTACAAGATGGTGGCCCATCCCTTCACCGCCTTCAACCTTGGGCGCGTGGCGGAGCGGAGTGGCGACAACGAGCTGGCCCTGAAGATGTTCAAAGCGTATCTGACGCTCAAGCCCGACGCCCCCGACCGGGAAGACGTCAAGACACGCGTCAAGAACATCGAGGACAAGATTGCTGCTGCGGCGGCTGGTGGCGAAAACGCCGAACCGACCGAAGAGAAGCCGGCCCAGCCGCCCGCCGAGGAATTGAGCCCTCCACCTGCACCGCCACCGCCGGCGGTGAGCAAGCGTCCCGCGACCGAGCCCGAAGGCCCGACTTCGCGTACGCTGGAATGGGTCGTGGGCGGGGTGGCCGGGGCAACCCTGGTGACCGGCATGGTCCTGAACCTTTTAGCACGAAGCAAGATGAGCACCTGCGAGGCGGACGCGAGCAAGACGCCCGCGATGCTCAAGTCGGCCAACCGGGAGTGCGACGCCGCCAGGCCGCTTGCCTACACTTCGTACGCCATGTTTGGCGTGGCTGCTGCGGGCGCGGTAACCGATGCACTGCTGCTGCTGCTGCGCAACAACGGAGGCTCGTCGGCCTCCTCGTCCGGCGATGAAGCGATGCTCGGACTCGTGCCGCTGCCGGGTGGAGCGGCCTTGTCGGCCCACGGACGCTTCTAGGCGGACGGCCCCTATTCCCGACCTCGAAGGCCTGATTCGGCACGCGCGCTCGCTGTTGGGAGCGACCTTGGCCGACCTGGCTGAGGGTCTCGGTCTTCCAGTTCCCGCCGGGCGCGTGCGCACCAAGGGATGGTCGGGCCAGGTCATCGAACGCGAGCTCGGGGCAGGCGATGGCGGGGTTTGCGGACCCGACTTCGCAGCTCTCGGCGTCGAATTGAAGACCGTGCCGGTCGACCACCAGTTACTTCCAGCCGAGTCGACCGCGGTCTGCCACATCGATCCGGTGGCCATCGCAGGCGAATCCTGGGCTACGAGCTACGCGCGACGCAAGCTCGCCAAGGTGCTGTTCATGGCGCTCGAGGTGCCCGAGCACGATGGCAAGCACGAACCGTCGGTCGGTGATCGACGGGTGGTCGCGGTCAGACTTTGGTCCCCATCGCCAGACGAAGAAAAACTTCTGCGCGGTGACTTCGAACTCTTCGTCCGGGACTTCTTCCGCTGCGGACGGGCATCCGAGATCACAGGGCATCTGGGGCGGGTCCTGCAAGTTCGGCCCAAAGCCCGACGGGCGAGCGATCTGCGCACGGCGTTCGGTTCGGATGGCCAGCCCACCCGGATCGGCCGATGTGGGTTCTACCTACGACCGGCATTCATATGCGGCATACTGCGCAGCGGGGAAACGATTCGATGAAGCGCCTGGAGGTTCGCGGACTCATCGTTCTTCTGTTTGTTCTACTCGCGGGGCTCGGCGCGGGCACGACGCACGCCGAGGAAAACCGACCCCTTTCCCTCATACAGGCCATCGAGCGGGCGCTGGCCGGTAATCCCGACCTGCGGCGCGAGAACGTGGCTGTGGCCAAGGCCGCGGCCAAGCAGATCGCGGTGGCCGGTCAGTTCGACGTTCGCCTGGACGCCCGGCTGGCAGCCGAACGGCAGGTGGTCCCGGCCGTGAACTGCGCGGGCTGCATCGACCTCTCCGCCGGAAAGGACACCACGACCAGCGTCGGGCTCGGCATCACCCGCGCTCTCGAGACCGGCGGGCGACTATCGCTTACCGGGCTCGCACAGCGGATCTCGATCTCCGATCTGACCACCACGTCCTACTTCAGCGGCACGCTCTACCAAAACAACGTGGCGCTGGTATTCACGCACCCACTATTGCGCGGATTCGGCGCGGAAATCGCCCTGGCCAACGTGCGAACGGCGCGCATCGAGCAGGACATCGCCGAGCTCAACCGACGGATGCGTGCGTGCAACGTCGTACGCGACGTGGCCATCGCCTACTGGGAGCTGGCCTATGCGACCCAAGACCTGGCGATCCGGCGCACGGCGGTCGAGCTGGCGCAGGAACAACTGCGCGTGACCCAAGCCATGATCGGGGTCGGGCGATTGGCAGATGCCGACGCGGCATCCGTCGAGCGAGCCATCGCGCAACGCTTGGAGGAGCTGGCTGTGGGCGAGCAGAACCTATACTTCCGCAGCTTGGACCTGGAAGTCCTCTTCGGGGCTCCGGCCGATGCCAACCGTCCCTGGCTGGCCGCCAGCGATGCGCCGGTGGCCGGTACGGTCACCCTCGACGACGGCGCGGAGCTGGCGCGCGCGCTGACCGCCAACCCTCAGCTACGGGCTTTGCGGCGGGGCATCGACCTTTCCCAGGCCGACCTGACCGTCGCCAAGAACACCCTCCAACCTCGCCTGGACCTCGGGACTCGGGTGGGGCCCGTCGGGCGCAGTGAACGACTCTCCGATTCGCTTCCGCACACCAGCGGGCTGTCGGATCTGGCGTGGATGGCCGAGCTAACCTTTGAGCTGCCAGTGCAAAACCGAACCGCCCGGGGGCAGATGCAGGTCGCCGAGGAAAACCTGAACCTGGCCCGCATCAACGAAGGCGACCTGGCCGCCAGACTTCGCGACCTGGTCCTGCGCACGACCCGAAGCATCCGCACGGCAGGCAAGCGGGTCGAGCTTGGCCAGCGAGAGGTCGAGTTCGCCCAGAAGAACCTGGAGTCCGAGCGGGCGCGTTTCCAAGCGGGACGAGCGACCAACAACGACGTGCTCTTGCGACAGCAAGAGCTGAAGGACGCAGAGACACGGCTCTTGCGTGCGACCGTGGACCAGAGCGAATCGGAGGTGGCACTCGCGGCGGCGACCGCGGAAGTCCTGGACCGGTATGGCATCGTGTTGCGGTAGTGGGAAGCGCGCGCGAGCCATTTTTTTCACCCCAGAGAGCACAGAGGCCCGGAGCAGGAAGGGTTTCCGGAGCTCGATCCAAACCTTTCCCTTCTCCTCCGTCTCCGTACCTCTGCGTCTCTGTGGTTAGAATCTGGACTTGCTCAGGCGCGGCCCCGGGCCCGGACGCGCCCTCATCGATTGTAGTAGAATGGCGCCATGAACAGGCAGTTTAGGCTGATTCATGTTGCCGCAGCCGTCAGCGTCCTGCTCTACGGCTCGGCCTCCTACGCGCAAGAGGCCGAGCAACCAGGGGGCACAAATCCGAGCGCTGCACCAGCAACTCCGCCGCCCGCGGAACCCGCACCGGCAGCGGCCCAGCCAGTGGCGCCAGCGCCGGGCTACTATTCGCCCCCTGCCTACGCCTATCCGCCGCCTGCTGCTTACGCGCCGCCACCGGGTTACTACTATCCGCCCCAGCAACCCGGCTACTATCCGCCGCCAGCACCTGCTTACTACCCGCCGCAGCCCATCGGCCCGCCGCCGGGCTACCACACCCACGATGGGTTCTTCCTGCGCCTCAATTCGGGCATCGGCATCATGCATGCGAAATACAGCTACGCCGGCTACGACACGACGATTTCCGGCGGGGGCATGGCCCTGTCGTTCGCAATGGGCGGTGCCATCACGCCAAACCTCGTCATCTATGGCGAGTTCATGGCCACCGGGGCATTCGATCCCACCATCAAGACTGGTTCCAGCTCGAGCGGGATGAGTGGTGACGTCACCTTGACCGGCTTCGGACCAGGCGTCGCCTACTACCTCGAACCCGCGAACCTCTATTTCTCAGGGACGATGGCGTTCTCGCAAGTCACGGTCAACTATGACGACGGCACGAGCGACTCGAACAGCAGAGATCTGACCGACAGGGGGTTCGGTATGGCAGTCACGGTGGGTAAGGAATGGTGGGTTTCGCAGAATTGGGGGCTCGGCGTAGCCGCGCTTCTTCACGTGGCTTCCATGAAGGTCAAGTCGGTCGACACGCGCATGACCGCCGAAGGCATTTCGATTCTGTTCTCCGCGACCTACAACTGACAAACCTGGTAGCGGCTGTCGCAACCGCCGTTCGGAGCAAGAAGCAAAGCAGCCGAATGGTCGTCGGGATCCGCCTCGACGAAGTAACCGTCGCCATCGTCGTCGATGCGGGGTGGGTCGCTCGCCGTGAAGGCGTCGCCAGCGACCGTGTACGCCACGCCGTCCAGGCTTCGAACCACCACGTCGCCCACCACCTTACCGGTTCGCAGGTCGGTGTCCACGTCGCCGTGCTCGGTGAAATACAGGGCTCCTGTGGCCACCAGTCGATCGACCGTGCTCTGCGCGGGGTGACCGTTGCTGTTGCTGTCACCAACCTGCACGATGGTGACCTCGGGAGCCAGCTCCGCCAGCAAGGTATCGTTCGACGAAAGGCTGCTGCCGTGGTGACTTGCACGGTACACATCCACGTCCTTCACCCGCGGCGCGACCGCAGTCTCGACGTCGTGATACGAGTAACTGCCAAAGACCTTGGTACGTCCGGACAGATCGCCCGCCGTGAAGTAGTCGAAGCGGCCGAAGCGCAAGAGCGCCGCGATGGAATAGTCGTTCTCGTCGGGCGGGGCTGGATCCGACGAGAAGTCCCCAGCAGCCAATGAACCATTTCCATCGACCGCCACGAAGGCGAAATCGACGCCACCACCAAGCTCGACCTGCGACCGTCCAAGCACGGCGATCTGCGAAGACAGTGCGGCCGCTTCGGGACTTTGCAGAAAGCCGCCCCACGCAGACACGGTGGCGGCGCTTGTGCCACGGTAACGATACAGATCACGGTGCAGGAATTTTCCCACGGAGAGGCCTTGTTTTCGGGCCAAGTGCCACAGACCGCCGTGGCCGGGGAAACCCAGATGGTCGACGTGGAAGTGCGTAGCGACGACGTAGTCGACCTGGTTGCAGCCGAGCACCCGCCGAAGGTAGTCGCCAACGAGATGGGCGCCGTCGTCGCGATCCCAGTCGGCCTCTCCGACGTCGACAAGCATGCTGCGACCGAGCGGACTGACGATCAGCGTGGAGACGCCTTCGCCAGCATCGATGTGGTGAATCTCCAGCGAACCCGGCAGCCACGTCCCGCTACCGCAGGGGCCGTTCGGCCGTGCAGCGCCCATCTGGCCGTCCGCACGATCTCCCGGAATGTCCGGCAAACAACCAGCCAAGAGCACAAGCACGCCGAGACACCGTTTGCACATGTCGGAGTATCGGCAAGCGGCTTGCCGAAGTTGCTTGCGGCATCGTGGCAGCGAAAGAGCGGCGGTGATTCGTAAGCACGCGGTCGACAATTGGACACGGAGGCCTGCGCTCTTTGGCCTCCGTGCGTGTGCTGCTTTCGGTTGTGCTGTCGTGGGTTTGACGAGCTACTTCTTCGCGGGTGTGGGTGCAGGCGCCGGGGCGATTTCGGCCGGCTTGACTTCCTTCTTCTCGACCTTCTTCTCGACCTTCACCTTGTCCTTCTTGTCCATCTTGTCGGCCTTCGTGGTCTTCTTGGCTTCGGCAGGCTTTGCCTCCCCAGCCTGCGCGACCTTGTGGGTGATGGGCGTCTTGGCCTTCGGGGCCTTCGTCGCGGCAAAGGCCGAGGTGCTGGCGAGGGCTGCGATTCCGAGGGTGGCGATGAGGTTCTTCAACATGATGGCTTCTCCTTTTTCGTGTGTCTTGCAGGTCTCGTATTCGGCAATGTGCAGCGACCATGCCAAGGGTCTCGCCGTCCGGAAACCACGCAACCAAGCCATCTTCGCGCGGCATTGACGCTGCCCGGGCGCCATTCCGCCCCTCGCGTGCATGCAAAAGCGCTCACGCGAAAATTGGCGCCTCGGGCGTGAACAGAGGAAGGTAAGTGCATGGGCGCTTTCTTTGGCGCGTTTCGCAGCAAACGCGTGGGCATGCTTCTTGGCCTCGGCTTCGCGTCCGGCTTGCCACTGGCAATGTCGGGCTCGACGCTCGGGACCTGGATGACCAAGGTGGGCGTGAACCTCAAGACGATCGGACTCTTCGCGCTGGTCAGCTTGCCCTATTCCTTCAAATTCCTTTGGGCCCCTCTGCTCGACCGCTTCAGCTTGCCTTTTCTAGGGCGACGTCGCGGCTGGGTGGCGCTGACCCAGCTTGGGCTGGCAGCTGGAATCTGGGGCATGAGCACCCTCGACCCGCAATCGATGCCCGCTGCCATGGCAGCCGCCGCGCTGCTGGTCGCCTTCCTCTCCGCAAGCCAGGACATCGTCAGCGACGCGTATCGAACCGACGTGTTGCCTGCCGAGGAGCGTGCCTCAGGGACCTCGACCTTCGTCCTCGGCTATCGCATCGCCATGCTGGTGTCCGGCGCGGGGGCGCTTGCGCTGTCGGACCACATGGCGTGGCCGGCGGTCTTCAAGATCATGGCCCTCCTGATGCTGCCGATGATCCTCATCACGTGGCGTGCGCCCGAGCCCGAAGCGGTCCGCGCTCCGCGCACCGTGGCCGACGCCTTCACCAAGCCTTTCCTCGATTTCTTCGCGCGCCCAGGCGCCCTGCGAGGCATCGCGTTCGTCATGATGTACAAGCTCGGCGACTACGTGGCGTCGGGCATGATTCAGCCGTTCCTGATCAAGACTGGATTCTCGGGCACCGAGATCGCGGCCTGGTTCAAGATGGTGGGCTTTGCGGCCATGACCGTCGGCGTTCTCCTCGGCGGCGGCATGGTGGCCAAGATCGGCGTGCGCAAGTCGCTTTTGCTTTTCGGCGTGCTGGCCTCCGCAACCAACAGTGGCTACCTGGCCCTTTCCATCGTCGGGAAGAACCATTTCCTGCTCGCCGCCGCCATCGGCATCCACAATCTGTGCAGCGGCATGGCCGAGGCCGCGTTCATGGCCTTTCTGATGTCTCTGTGTAACAAGTCGTTCTCAGCCACCCAGTTCGCGCTTCTATCGAGCGCCTCCACGATCGTGGGCCGAACCCTCGGGGGCGCTTCCGGATACCTCATCGAAGCCGCCGGCTGGACAGTCTTCTTCGCCACAACCATGGCGATGGCCGCACCAGGGCTCGTCCTGCTCGCCTTCGTGCCGAAGGAAAAAGAAGCCGTCACGCAACCTGGGTGACGTCAGGTCGCCAGCGTGCGCTGACCACGGCGCACGAGCAAGCCGACGATGCCCGCTAGCCCGAGCAGCGACAATGCCACGCCCTCGGCCAGATACGTCGAGCGGAAACCAAACACCACCTGGCTCTTCCCCGCGGGCACGGAAACCGCACGCATCCACGCATTGGCCGGCATGCACGGTGCGACCGTACCGTTGACCGTGGCCGACCATCCTGGAAACCACGGCTCGGCCAGCACGAGCAACGCCGGCGCACCGCTCTCCACCTCCACAACGATCCGCTCAGGCTCGAAGTGCGTGATGGTTGCTCGAGCTTCCGGCCCGAACGCGGTTTCCGGCAACGCCAGGGGCTGCTCCACCAGCCCAGTGACGTGAAAGTCGTGCCCCTGCCGAATAAGCGCGGTCGCTTCGATGTCGTCGCGAACTTGCCGCACACTGCCAACGAGGTACGCCCGCGGATCAGGGTTCCGGTTGTAGACGACCTGCTGGCTGCGCGGATCGATGCCGATGACGAGGCCCATCGACCGATAGGGAAATGGGCCGAACGCTGCCAGCTCCGCGGAGAGAAGCGCGCGTTCCGCGAAGGGCGGCGAGATGCCCAGCACTTCGTGCAAGTGTCGCCAGACCCGCCCGGGCCCAAGCGCCGAGTAACCCTGGACGGCGCTCCACCCGTGGTCCATCCCAGCGTTCTCGCACGGTCCGGGCAGGAAGACGCGCGGGGGTGGCTTGCCGGGCACCAGGAGCCGCTGTTCCGCAAGGGTCGCGTGCAGCTTGCGCGTGAAGTCCGAGAGGTCTTGCTCGCGGTTGTCCTGCTTGAGGTCGCGCGCTGCCAGCCCGAGGTCGATGCTGGTCAGCAATACGATCGCGCCGGCCACTACCCACCGAGCACGCCCGCAATTGCGGTCCACCGTCGTCCACTGGACCAGAACGAGGCCGGTCATCCCCGCCAGCAAGGCCCGCAAGGCGGCCGTCATGCCAGCCATCCGGCCGTAGCCAGGCCAAAGCAAACAGAACACCGCCCCGACGGTCCCCACGACCATTGCCGTCGCTGCCACCTGAGCCGTGCCCCGGCGCGAATGGGCGCGTGAAAAGAAAAGGCCCGCACCCAGCACGACAGGCAGGGTGACAAACACCGTGGCCCGAGCGTGAATGCGCAGCCACCCCATGCCGGGCAGGACGTGAAATAGGATGCGAAAGAATGGCGTCGCTTCGCCCCCGGCCAGCAACGCCGAGAACGCAGCGACGAGGCAGAGTGCCCGGATGTTGCGGTCACGAACGAACGAGAGTCCGCACACCCCAGCCACGAGTGGCAGCAAGCCGGCGTAAAGCTGCGAGGTCGCCATGAAGGAAAACATAGGCCGCTGCGTGGGGACCAGCAGCGTGGCCCAGCCGAAGTGGGGCTCGGAAAAGACGGCGGCGTAAGCCACCGATGCTGCGGGACGATTGCCCTGCGTGACAAGCTCGGCCATGGGCAACAGCGCAACCCCGGCGAGAGCCAGGCCGAGCCCAATCGCTGCCCCTACGAAGGCAAGATCGACAGCCAAAGCCACCGCCGAGGGGCGCCATGGCCCTTCAAGGCGACGTCCCAGCAAGAACACGCACAGTCCGACCTGGGTCAGCCATGCGGCGTGCGGATTTCCACCCAAGACCTGCAAGCCAAGGGTCAGAGCAAGCAGCGCCACGTCCCGCCGGTGAGGCCCGGCCTGCAGGCGCACGCCCAAGTAGAACACCAGCGGAGCCCAACACAGCGCTTGCGCGTAGTGAATGAGTCCGCTCGTGAAGGCTCCGACGATGGGCGCGCTCGCCGCGAAGACGAACGCAGAAAAGAAACTCGGCAGCGCTTCCACGGCAAGCGATCGCGCCAGCTTGACCATGCCGTACAGAAGCAGCACGTAGTGAATCGCGCAGGTCAGCAGGCAAGCGAGGTGGACGTCGAGTACAAGGTAGAGCCACTCGGAGGGATAGAAAAACGCCGATTCGATATCGGCGAGAAAGGGCCGGCCCAGCCAGTGGTAAGGGTTCCACAGCGGCAGGCGCCCCTTTGCCACCGACGACTGGCAGTAGGCCTTGTACGAGCCGTGCATGCGCACCCAGTCGGTGGAGCCGAAGATGCTCGGTTCGACCAAGACCACAAGCACGGTCAGCGCGACCGCGCCGAGCAGCAAGGCCAGCCACTCGCGCCCCGTCAGCCTGCCATCTGTCGTCGGTAGCCGCAGCGGTCGCGATGGCAAGCGCATGATCGGCTCGATGTTACTCCGGCCGGCAAGGCGCGACGAGGGCGCAAGCCGAAGCTAGGTAACCGAGGAGCAACGCAACCGGGCGGGATGCATCGACAGCCCAAACATGGCCGCTCTTCTGACCGGCGGCACTAGCCCTTGTCCGAGCAGGCCAACACGCCCGAGTCAGGCATGTAGTCGACGCATGTTGCAGTGGAGCCGCAAAGAGCCGCTGCGCAACCGCAATTCGGAGGGAACGAACTGCACGAATTCGTCATGCACGCGCATCCCCGGATGCCACCGGTTGGGCTTTGCGAACGCACGACCACCTCGCCGGCGGCGCACCTGGGGGCGGGAGAGCAACTGGACCACTTGGAGCCGTCGACCGGACCGTTGCTCGCCAATGCATCGCCAAGAGGCGCTGCGTCGTACGGTGCGGTACCGAAGCCACCGCCACCGCCGTAGGATCGGGCATCGGCGCCAACCGACCCACCACGCCCGCCCATGAAATTGCCGCCACCGCCGGTGGAAAACGACGCTCCCCCCGTGGCGGAACCTCCCGTGGCCCCCGTGCTTCCGAAGCCACTGCTGGTACCGGCGCTGCCACCCCAGCCGGCGTCGAACTTGAAGGCGGCACCTCCGCTACCGTTCCAACCGCCGTCGAACCTCGAGGCGCTGCCCCCGCCACCAAAGCCGGCGTCGAACTTGAACATGTCACCGCTGCCCATGCCACCCACGCCGGCGCCACCGCTGTTGCCACCCTCCGCACCACCTGATCCCGCGCCACCACTGCCCTCCGGCCCGAGGTGAATCGTCGACTTCTGACAAGATGAGGCCAGGCAGGCCAGGCCGAGAAGAACGCTACTCGGTAGGAAGATGCGCGTGCTCATGCTCGATCCTCGTCGCTTCATACTGCGGCCGCAGTTCAAGCGAAGCAACATCTACCACCTGCCCGGCCAATCAGGCGCGGCCCCTCCGCACAGGAGCGTCACATCCGCTGCGCCTGAATCAGCGCGCAACCCGTCACAAGGTCGCTGTCTGGCAATCCGCGAAAACGCCGCGCCAGCTGGTCCCGTCTAACCTCGGACGGCATCTCGAACTTGCGGGTCTGGGGCGAAACGAAGCCAACCTGCGCCATGAACTGCAAGTGCTCGGAGAACGGATGACGATTGATGAGGTACGGACGCTTTCCCCGCATCAGCTTCCAGACCAGGTCACCATAGGCGAGATGCCCGTTCCAGGTTCTAGCGGTGTTGTGGCAGCGAAAGTCGACCTGGTGGGAAATGTACCCTCCCGGTCGCAGCCAGGCGTGCATGGTGCGGTAGGCATCGGGCAGATCGTCGATGTGCTCGAGCACGGCTTGCGACAAGATCAAATCTACGGATTCACGTTCGAGCACCGTGGCACTGGACCAAGGTGCACGGTATTGAACCATCGAGTCCGCGGCGGACGGGTCGCGCAGCGAGGCCCGAATGTGCTCGATACGTTCCGGCGCCAAGGCGACCACCAGGCGGGCGTCGGGCAAAATCGAGTGAGGGAAGGCGTAGTCATCGAGCCGCGGAAGGATCTCGGGCAACTCTTGCGCGTCGGGAATGGGCGCGCGGCGAACGAACAGGTCGACCAACTCTTCGAAGACTGCAAGGTTCTGCTCGGTCTTGGCATGGGCCACCACATCGAATGCCAGGTAGCGGTTAGCGCCGGAAAGCAGGGCAGCCAAGCCGATACCCAAAGAGCTGCCGGGCCCCAGTTCCGCCACCGTGCCGGGCGAAGTGCTGTAACCGTTGTGGGCCGCGATGACGAGGTGACGCAACCACACCGAATAGCAATAGCGGGCAAGGGCGGTGCTACCGGCGCCCCGACCGGCCAGCTTGGTGACGCCGGCAACCAACTTACCTAACCCTTAGACGCCCTCAAAAAAACTATTGGTCCAACACACCTCCGCTGTGGGGGTGGGGGGCGCGCGCGCAACACCCGCGCCCACCACAGTAGACGAAAATCGGACCCGGTCGCCACGCATTCGTTAGGCCCACGTTGGGCGTCGTGCCATCAAACGAGATGCTCCTCGACGTTCGGACGGCTTGGACCCGGGAACGACAGCGAGGCGGGAGAGCGGACCTCGTGCGATGATACCCCGCATGACATTCACGGATGTCGCGGTGATGCTCTCGTTTCTGGCGATTGTCGGGGTGGTCGCCAAGATGTTGCGGGCTTTCCGCTTGCTGGAGGCGCGTGTGACCCTGCTGCAGGAACAGGTCGAGCGCAACCGCGGCGCCGTGCAAAGAGTCGCAGCCAAGACCGCACCAGCATCGCGCCCGCCAACCCGCACACCGGTTCTCGGTGTCCCCGTGACCAGGATGGCGACACGCTCGCCGAGTCCCGACGCGCGCGCGCCCGACGAGCCCAAGCCCCATGTCGATGCCGCCGATCCGACCGACGACGAAGTCGCGTGGGCCTGGCTCGAACAAGAACAAGCACGCCTGAAGAAAGCCATGGGTCGCGACTTCCAAGCCCGCAAGGAGCAGCGTTCGGCTGCAGAAATCCGCGGCAATCCGGTCCCGCGCGTGCTGTCGACTCGCGAACTGGCGGCGAAGCTCGAACGCAAGTAGCTGAAACAAGACAGCTGAGCGTCAAAGCAGTGACGTTTACAGGAAAAAGCTCGGATCCCTATCAACCGGTGCTATACGAGCCCGGTTCATGTCGTCTTTTTCTTCCTTGCCCATTCCAAGTCCGTTGGCCGATGCAATAGCCCTGCGCGGCTACGAGAACGCGACGCCGGTCCAGGTCGCGGTGCTCGAAGAACGGTGTCAGGGCCATGACCTGCTGGTCTCGTCGCAGACCGGTTCGGGCAAGACGCTCGCCTTCGGCGTGCTGCTCGCGCAGACCTTGCTGGATGCGCACACCACGGCGGGAACGGCCGACAAGCGCGGCCGAAAGCCGACCGGTCTGGTGATCGCACCGACGCGCGAGCTGGCCAACCAGGTCCGTTCCGAGCTGGCGTGGCTGTTCGCCAAGACCCGCATGCAAGTGGCAGCCTTCACCGGAGGCAGCGACATCCACCGCGACATCAAACTGCTCTCCCGCGGCGCCGATCTGGTTGTCGGGACGCCCGGCCGACTGGTCGATCTGCTCAAGCGTGAGGCGTTGGCCCTGGATGCGATCCAGGTCGCCGTGCTCGACGAAGCCGACGAGATGCTCGACATGGGCTTCCGCGAGGATCTCGAAACCCTGCTGGGTGCAGCGGCCGGGCGCAAGCGCACGCACATGTTCTCCGCGACCCTGCCGCGGCCGATTCTTCAGATGGCAAGCCGCTACCAGGGAGAGGCAGTCCGCGTAGACGCACACGTGGAAGGGGACGGCGGCGCGCACACGGACATCGAGTATGCCGCGCACGTGGTGAACTTCGACGACCGGCTGGCCGCGGTGGTGAACGTCCTGCGCATGCACGCCGGTCAGAAGGCCATCGTGTTCGGAACCACCCGCGAGGGAGTGGCCAATCTTCACCAGGCCCTCGCGCGGCACGGCTTTCGGGCGGTGGTGCTGTCGGGCGACCGAGCGCAGGGCGAACGCAACCGGGCCATCGAGGCCCTCAAGAGCAACGAGGCGCAGGTGCTGGTGGCGACCAACGTGGCGGCCCGAGGTCTGGATTTGCCCGAGGTCGATCTCGTCCTGCACGCGGATCTGCCGCTCAACGCGGAATCGCTGACCCACCGAAGTGGCCGCACCGGCCGCGCCGGACGCAAGGGCCGCAGCGTGATCATCGCCGACCCGGCCGAGCGCCGCAAAGCCGAGCGGTTGCTTTCGATTGCGAAGGCCAAGTTCGTCTGGACGCCCGCGCCCACCGCCGAGGCCATCGCCGAAGCTGGACGGCGGCGACTGGAAGAAGAGTTGCTGGCTGCCAAGCTGCCCGACGACGCCGAGGAAGCGCGCGGACTCGCGAATCGCCTGCTCAAGGATCACAAGAAGGAAGAGCTTCTCGAAGTTCTGCTCGGGCGCGAGATGGCCCGCTGTCCGCGAGGAGAGCCACTTAGGCCGGTCGACCCAAAGTACTTGGTGCGGGCGCCGCGCGCGATGCCGGACCTTCCCCCTCGCCGCACGCACTCGGATTTCGAGCAGGACGCCGTGGCCTTTCGCGTGAACCTGGGCACGGCGGACAAGGCCGAGCCGGGTTGGATCTTGCCGCTGGTATGCCGTCGCGGTGGCATCACCCGAAACGAGGTCGGCGCCATTCGCGTCGGACAAAACTTCACCGAATTCCAGATCGCCGGCGATGCCGCGCAGGACTTCGCCCTCGCGGCTGCGCGCCCAGATCCGCGCGCGCCTCACGTGGTGATCGAATCGAGCAACTCAGGCGGTGCTGCCCGCACGGATCCGCCGCGCGAACGTGACACGCGCCCGACTCGACCGGCGCGTCCGCCCCAGCAGGATCGCGGGTTCCAGGCGCCCCGACGCCGCGAGGGCGGCAGCGACCATCCTCGCAAACCCCGTTGGGATAATAACGGTGGTGCTGCTCCAAGGCCGCGGGCGCCCGACGATCGCGCCCCGCAGTCGTCTCGACCCGCCGGTCGCGACGAGGGTCCACGCCCCGAGCGCAAGCACTTCCAAAATGACTTCGCCCGCAAACCTCGCCCTTCCTTCGACAAGCCCAAAGGCGAGTGGAAGAAGCGACGCTAATTCTAACCACAAGGGCACGGAGGGCTAGCGCACGCCTGGGCAGTCTTTCCTGAGCATCGCGGTGGTGGCCCACAAGAGGGGCCCTTGGCCGTGGCGGTCCCCGGCGGGAGCCGGGCGGTCGAAGTAGAACTGCTGCTGTCCTGCCAGATCCGTGGCCGTGGGCTCGCCCGTTCCCGTGCACACCTTGGTAAGCAAGCCCGTGCTATCGGTCTTATCCGAGATGCACTTCCAGCCATTGAGCGCGGCGGTGACGTACTTGTCGCCACTCAACCAACCGTTCTTGAGGCCGGTGACCAGCGCGAAGGTAAACATGGCCGACGACGAGCTTTCCGCGTACGAGGCAGTATTGGTTGTCACGTCGAGCACCTGGTGCCAGCAGCCCTGGTCGGTGCCGCTCGGAAACTGAAGGGTGATGAGAGCGTCCATCTGCTTCTTGTAGGCCGCCATGATTGCGTCGCGGTTGGGGTGGCCGGCGGGCAGCTCCAGCAACAACTCGGTTGAGCCGGAGGCGAACCAACCGTTGGCGCGGCTCCAGTAAGCGTGCGACTTCTTGGTGTGCCAGAAGAGGCCGGTGGTCTTGGTGTCGTTGTCTTTCTGTAGCGCGGCGATGTAGGCGACCATGGTCTTCGCCGCACGGTCGAGGTACTTCTGGTCCTGGGTTGCCCGGTAGGCCCAGACCTGAAGGCTCGTGATCATGTACATGTCGTCGACCCAATAGCGAGCGTCGCTGGTGATGCCGTCGGAGGTGGTGCTCTTCCACTGGGCGTCGGCGCGAAGCAAGCCCAGCGCCTTGCAGGCATCTTTCTTGGTCTCGAGGTAAAGCTCGAGCGGCAGGTCACCGAACGCTCGGTAGTCGACCGAGGCTGAGGTGCCATTGTCCGGGCCGGCCATACTGCAGTCGAACTTCGCGACCATGGCGTCGTTGTTCGCGGTATCTTCGATCAACTTGGTGAACTCCAAGGATCCGACGTACCCAAACGTCCACGCGTAGCCGTCGCCACTGTAGTTGTCCAAGCCGCTTTGAAGCTGGTTCTTCATGAAGTAGCTGGCGCCCAGCTTGCCAATTTCTTTCGGGCTTTTGCCGGAATCGAACGTGGCGCCGTCGAGGCCTGTGACGACGGGGCAACTGCCAGTGGCGCCGCCGGCACCACCGCTTCCCGTCGCGCCACCGCCAGCGCTGCCACCGCTGGGCGTGGTGTTGGGCGTGGAGCCAGAGGTACTGCCACCCGTGGCGTTGCCCGTCGCTCCGCCACCGGCGCCCCCAGTCTTCGCCCCGCCAGCCCCTGAGCCGCCCGCAGGAACCGTCGAGCCTCCTGCCAGCGCACCACCTGAGCCCACGGAGCCATCCGCCTTGGTGTTTCCCTCCGCAGCGCCGCCCGACCCAGAGCTGCCGCCGTTGGTGGTAGTGCCGCCCGAATTGGCACCGCCGGAGCCGACACTGCCCCCTGAGCTCACGGCGCCACCGGAACCCACGATGCCGCCACCTCCGGTCGTGCCACCCGAGCTGCTCGCCCCACCCGTCGCCGAACCACCGTTGCTCGACTGTGCAGACCCATCGCTGGACTTGCAACCCGCGGCCACGGCGACCATCAAGGCCAAACAGGGCAAAAGACTGAGAACTCTCTTGGTACTCATAGGGCCTCCGAAGCAGCGGAAGTTTCGCGGCCGCCGAATCTGGCGATCGCTGGAGCTTACCCGGTTTGGTCGCAACTAACGAAACGCAGAAGGTGCGAATTTCGTGCTGCCCGCGCCGCGCGAGTCATTGCGCTATTGGTCGATGCGCAGGCTGATCTTCACGGGCGCGGCCAACCGACTGGCCAGGGACTGAACCTCCGCAGCCCAGTCCGCAGCATCGCGAATCCTGCCGGCGCGATCCCATGCGGAGCCGGCGTAGTACACCAGCCGCCCGCTCGCAGGGACGTTCGTGACGACCAGGTAATCGAGTTCGTTGTGGTGCTCGTCCAGGTGCGAACCAGAGGGCAGCACGACGGCCGTTCCGAGGTTGCCCGCCTTACCGCCGTCGAGGGGTTCCCATGCCCACATGGCGCCGTTGCGCGCATCGGTCTTCACCGTGCTGCCCGGATGCTTGGCGAGACCGATGCCAGCCACGAGCTTGCCCTTGTGTCCGGTGAAGGTGCTCTCGAGACAATTGAATTGAGAGCCGGCGTCGATGATCACGCGCTTGGTTTCGGCAACCTGCGTACCGCCCGCGTCCCAGGGCGCGTACGTCAGCTCGAATACCAGGCGAATGGGGCCGCTCGCCAGCACGCGCGACTGTGTGAAGTTCTTCGACACATGCAATTTGCTACCCGCCCAAACACCGATGCCGCCCAAACCGCGCGACTTGCCCACCCCATAGAGGTCGGCGCCTTCACCCACGTCCTGGTGGTAGTTGTCGGTCATGTACCAGTCGTTCACGACCAGCTTAGGCACACGCTTGACCCAAGTATCGATGCCGCTCGATATGAGCGATTCCTTGGCAAAGGTCTCCAGCTCCGGTCCATACATGCGGTGGGCGACCCGATCGTTTTCCCAAGCAAAGTCGTCGTGCCGTTCGCGCACGAAACGGCCATACACCCTGTAGTCGTCGCGCGCGAACGGGTGGCGCTGTCCCACCTTCAACTGAAAGGTCTTGCTTTCCTTCGGGCCGAAGTCGGTTTGGAAAACGATCTCGTCGGCGGTTTCGTCACCGTCCATATCCACGAGTTGCGAAAGAACCTCGGCGCCGCTGGCGTCCATGACCTCAACCTTCTTCACATCGAAGCCTGGCGCTTTCCTCAGAACCTCGGAGATAGCCACGGCCACCGTTTCGTGGGCGCGGGCCGAGACGGTGGGATTCGACACGATGAGCGCGATAGCCGGTGCCGGAGCGGCCGTGCTTGCTGGCCGCGCTGCCACGGATTCCGAGCTGTGTGCATGGGCAGGCGCCACTGCGCCAGCAGAACCGGCAGCCCCCGACGCTGCTGCCGACAACCAGAAGGCAACAAGCTTCAGAAACTGGATGCTCGTCATGCGCGCGATTATCACCACGGTCTGGACGCACACAAGATGAAACGTGTGCGCAGATCGGCATGCCTGCCGTCGCCGGGCAAGTTCGTAACTGTTGCCAAGCACCCCAGCCGGTGGTAGCCCAAGCATCGCCATGACTCAGCCGATTCTCGATCCCAAGAAATTGCTCTTCACCGACACGGCTTCGAAGCGCGGACGTGTCATCACGGCGACGCCGAAGAACAGCGTGCTTGCGCACCTGTGCTACGGGCGCGTCCGTCTTGACGCCCAGCTGGCCAAGGTCTCGTTCGATACCGAAAACCGCGAGACCGGCCTCATGTGCATGAAGGGCGACTGTCGGGTGACCGTCAACGGTGCCGCCCACGATATCGGCACCTACGACGGCATCTACGTTCCGCGCGACTCGACGGTCGAGGTATCGACCCAAAGCGAGGTCGACCTGGTCGAGTGCGCTTCCGACGTCGAGGGCCGTTATCCCTTGCAGGTCATTCGCTATGCCGACGTCGAGAAGGATCCCACCCTGAAGTTCAGCGCTGGCGGCCCCGCGACCTCGCGCAACCTCAACATCGTCTTCGGCAAGAACGTGAAGGCCGGACGCATCGTCATGGGCTTCACCCGATCCGAACCGGGTCACTGGACAAGCTGGCCGCCCCACGAGCACACCAAGCTCCTCGAAGAGGCGTACGTGTACTTCGACATGCCGGCGCCTGCGTTCGGTATCCAGATGGTCTACGACGACGCCCTTCGCCCCGAGTTCGTCCGGGTGGTTCGAGATGGCGACCTCGTGCTCATGCCGTCCGGGTATCACCCCAACGTGTCCGTGCCCGGTCACCGGATCAACTTCATCTGGATGATGGCTGCCCACCGCGAGGTCGAAGACCGCGTATTCGGCGTCGTCAATGTTCAACCCGGTTTCGATCAAGCTGGCTCGGGACTCGAAGCCAGCCGCAAGTAGGAGGCAAGGATCATGGGTCTCGATTGGTTCAATCTCGATGAAAAGATCGCACTGGTCACCGGCACCGGCACCGGTATCGGCGCCGGCATCGCCAAGGCGCTGGCCCATGCAGGCGCGCACGTGGCCTGTCACGACTTGGGCGAGGCCGCCAACCCGACGAGCGAAGAGATCAAGGGCTTCGGCCGTCGCTCTATCGCGCTTTCCGCCGATCTGTCGAAACGCGCCGGCCAGGATGGTTTGCTCACCGACACGCTGAAGGAGTTTGGTCGCATCGACATCCTGGTGAACAACGCCGGAATGATCCGCCGCGCGCCCGCGACCGACTACAGCGACGAGGATTGGGATCTTTTGCTCGAGGTCAATCTGACCGCCCCATTCCGGCTGTCTCGTCGGGTGGGCAAGCTGATGATCGAGCAGGGCGGTGGCCGCATCGTGAACATCGCCTCGCTGCTCGCGTTCCAGGGCGGCATCCTGGTGCCGGCCTACGCGGCATCGAAGGGTGGCGTCGCGCAGTTCACCAAGGCGCTGGCCAACGAGTGGGCAGCGAAGAACGTCAACGTGAACGCCATCGCCCCCGGCTACATCGCCACCAACAACACCGCAGCTCTGCGTGCCGACGAGGCTCGCAGCAAGCAGATCCTCGATCGCATCCCGGCCGGCCGATGGGGCGTCCCTGAAGACATCGCCGGCGCGGCGGTCTTCCTCTGCTCGGAAGCCGCGAAGTACGTCACTGGCCACGTACTGGCCGTCGACGGTGGCTGGCTGGCGAGGTAGGTGCGCGCGAAGGCCATTTTTTTCACCCCCAAACGAGTCTCGGAAACCTACTTCAGCGCAGCCCGCGCGGCCTTCACGACCTCGACGAGCTGCTTACACTTTTCGGTCACCGCGGCCGGACCTTTCTCCACCATCAACTTCAGATCCACCACGGCGGCACCCACGCCCAGCGCCACGGCGCCGGCCTTGATGAACTCGGCGGCGGTGGTCACGTCCACACCGCCCGTCGGCAACATCTTCACCTGGGGCAATGGCGCCTTGAGCGCCTTCAGGTAGGACGCCCCACCCAAGGCCGAGCACGGGAAGATCTTCACCATATCGGCGCCGGCCTTCCACGCTGTGATCACTTCCGTCGGCGTAAGAGCCCCGGGCATGCAGGGCTTGTCCAGGGCGTGCGCGGCCCGAATCGTCTCGATGTCGGTGCCGGGCGCGACGATGAATTCGGCCCCGGCTTCGATGCAGTCTCTCGCTGCCTGCGCGTCGAGCACGGTGCCCGCGCCCAGTACGACGGCGTCGCCAATCTCCTTGCGCAACTGGCGCAAGACCCCGGTGGCGTTCGGCACCGTCATGGTGATTTCCAGGACGTCAATGCCAGCTGCTAGGATGGCACGGGCCGCAATGACCGCCAGCTCTGCCGACGGTGCACGGACGATAGGAACGATGCCAGTGGTCTCGATACGTTTTGCGATCTCTGTACGGTTCATCGTGAAATCCTCGCGTTCTTTCCTTTCATCAATCGTTCGACCTCGGATCGCGTCGCCATGGACGTGTCGCCGGGCGTGGACATGGCAAGCGCCCCGTGGGCGACGCCGCAGCGGACCGCCCATTCGAGGCCCCGCCCCTCGAGCAAGCCGCAGATGAATCCCGACGCGAACGAGTCGCCGCCGCCCACGCGGTCGAGAATCTCGGTCTCCTGCTGGGCCAGCTCGAAGAATTCGCCCTCGTGGTAGCCGATGGCGCCCCAGCCGTTGAAGGTGGCCGTCTTCGCCGTACGAAGCGTGGTCGCCACCGTCCGGATGTTCGGAAAAGCTTCCACCACACGCTTGATCATGCGTCGGAAGCCCTCGGTGGAAAGCTCGGAGAAGCTCTCGTCGGTGCCCTCGACCTCGAAGCCGAGCGCGGCCGAGAAATCTTCTTCGTTGCCGAACAAGACGTCCACGTACGGCATGAGACCGCGGTTCACTTCCCGGGCCTTGGCCTGCCCGCCCACCGACTTCCATAGTGAATCGCGGTAATTGAGGTCGTACGAAATCACGGTGCCGTGGCGCTTGGCACACTCGAAGCCGGCCCTGGCCACCGCGGGCGTGGTCTCGCTGAGCGCGCAGAAGATGCCGCCCGAGTGCAGCCAACGCGTGCCCAGTCGACCGAAGATATTCTCCCAGTCGAAGTCGCCGGCGGTGAGTTGAGCAACTGCGGTGTGCCCGCGGTCTGAGCAGCCGACCGCTGCCCGCGGGCCGAAGCCGCGCTCGGTGAAGTTGAGGCCGTTGCGCGCCTTGCGTCCCACGCCGTCGTAGGGCACCCAGCGCAGAAGCGAAAGGTCGACCCCTCCCTGCAACATCAGTTCTTCGATCAGCCGACCCACGGGATTGTCGGCGAGCGCGGTGATGACGGCGGTGCGCAGACCAAAGCAGCGCCGCAGGCCGCGGGCGACGTTGTATTCACCGCCGCCTTCCCACGCCTCGAACGTTCGCGCGGTGTGAATGCGCCCGACACCCGGGTCCAGGCGCAACATCACCTCGCCGAGCGACACCAAGTCCCATCGACAATCGGATGCCTGTTTGATCTGTACCATGTGTGGCTGTGGCTCCTCGGAAGAACGAAGGCTCAGGGTTGGCCGAGCCAAACCGCGCGCAGCGTACAACAAAGCCCAGGTTCTGACGAGACGAGCGCATGCTATTACCCGCGCATGAACACGTGCGGCGGCACGGGCTCGCGGGAGGCGTCGCGCAGCTTGAACCTGCGCTCGAGATCGCTGATGGCAGCGTCGGAGAGATCCACGTTGTAAAGCTCGTGCATGTTGTGCAGGCCACCTGGAGAAAAGACGTTGATCTCCAGGATCTTGTCGCCCGCGATGTCCACGCCGACCAGGTAAAGACCGTCGGCCACCAGACGAGGACGGATGGTCTCGCAGAGCTTCCGTTCGGCCTTGGTAAGTCGGCAGCGCAGTCGGGAGGCACCCATGTGCATGTTGTTCCGCATGTCGTCGCTGGCGTGCAGGCGACGATAGACCGCCACCTGTCCGTCAGCCTCCAGGGGAACACCGGCCAGTGCCAGGACGCGCTTGTCGCCACGAGCAGCGGCCGCCACATATTCCTGCGCGATGAGATAGCCGCTGCTGCGAACCGTGGAAATGATCTGCGCCAGGTTGGCATTTTCGCCTCGCCCGACGAAGAACACGTTTCGGCCGCCGTAGCCGAACAGCGGCTTGATGACCGCCGCGCCGTCGAGCTCTCGCAAGAACGCGCGGACGCGATCGGCCGAGCACGTGATCAGGGTTTTGGGGCGAATCTCCGCCGGGAAGCCGGCCAAGTACATCTTCGATCCGGCTCGCCGCAGCCCGTCGGGATCGTTCAGCACCATGACACCGGCTTGCTTCAGGCGGCGCCCGAGCTCGATGGCAGGATTGACACGAATCGATGCTCCATCGCCCAAGTGTGGGTTGTTGCGCAAAAGCGCAACCTCGAACTTCGCCAGCGAGGTGTCTTCGCTCTTCGCCGACGAGGCCTGCAGCGCGGATGCGAGCGACGCCGGATCGCGGCTCGACGCTGCAGCCGCTCTGACCACGCGCCCCGTGACCTGGCGCTCGTGGGACAGCTCGTCCACTGACACGAATGCCACATCATGGCCCCGTCGGGATGCCGCGGCGGCCAGATAGGTGGTGGTGTAGCTCGGGCGAAGCTTCCGCGGGTTGTTGACGACGAAGAGAACGCGCATGGGCTGGGATCTTTCCCTGGTTCCACTATCCCATAAGACCGGACGCCACACACCGGGCGCGAGCGACCGCTGCAGGGCCGCATGGCCGCCCCCGGTCGGGTTTGGTAATCTGGGGCAGATGTCCGGCACAAAGACCCGATTCGGCTTCGCAGGGGATGGCTCCGAGCCGCCTGACTCGGACGAGGCCCGAGGCGCGCGGACCATCATTGGGCGCGACCTTCATCTCCAGATCCCAACGGGTTTGGCGAGCAAAAATCCACCGTCCGAACCCGCGCCCTCGCCATCCGCGAGGGTCGCGCCGATGCCCATGCCGGGCGCGGGGATTCCGATCCACCTGACCCGGGAGACCACGGCCGAATTGCCGTCGCGCCGACCCCAGTCTCAGGGTCAGAGCCGGCTTGCTCGATTCATCGGACGTTGGACCAAGAGCGGACGATTCGTGTCGGAAGGACGGCCGCCGGCTCGCAGTGGCGACGATGATCTGAAGATCCCCCATGATCCCGTGGCACGCAACGTGGTGCTGGTTCTGGTCGTCGCGCTGGCGACATTCCTGCTCACGCTCTTCGCGGTCAAGGCACGACAGCATTTCGCTGCCAAGCCCAACCCCGTCACGGTCCCCGCAGCCAAGCCATCCAACGTACCTGGGCAGAACCCTCCCGCGCTGGGCCATTAGCCCGCTTTCCCTCGGACTGGAATTCGACCTCGGGCGTCCGGATTGCTTGCTCGGGAACGCCCAACATGCTACGGCATGTGATCCAAATGGAAATTCGGTTGGATCAAATCGATCCGGATGCGCTGCGCGTGGTGCAGCGTCTGCGGCGTTATCAGCATAAGGCTTATCTGGTCGGAGGCTGCGTGCGCGACCTTTTGCTCGGCCGCAAGCCCAAGGATTTCGACGTCGCCACGTCCGCCACGCCCAACGAGATTCGCCGCTGTTTTCGCAACTGCCGCATCATCGGACGACGGTTCCGCCTGGCGCACGTGTTCTTCGGTCGCAAGATCATCGAGACAGCGACCTTTCGCGCAAATCCTCGTCCGAATGAAGAAGAGGCGGTCGACGGAAACGGTGGAAACGGAAATGGCAACGGAGAGGCGCAGCAGCCTTCGCCGCCGACCGATCTTCTGATCCGTCACGACAACGTCTTCGGAACGGCCGAAGAGGACGCCCGACGTCGCGACTTCACCATCAACGGACTATTTTTCGACGTAGATACTGCGCAGGTCATTGATCACGTGGTCGGGCTGCCCGATCTGGAAGCGCGCCTGGTGCGCACCATCGGAGATCCCGACATCCGCTTCCGCGAAGACCCGGTCCGCATCCTGCGCGCCGTAAAATTCGCCGCACGCTGCAACCTGACCATCGAGGGTGAAACCTACCGACGCATGATGGAGCACAAGGCCGAGCTGGCCAAGTGCGCGCAGGCGCGTGTGACCGAGGAATTCTACCGTTTGTTGCGCGCAGGCGCGGCGAGACGCTCGTTCGAGCTGCTGGTCGAAACCGGCTTGCTCGAATTCTTGGTGCCCGAGTTGGCACAGGCGTGGAGCAAAGAGAATGACGATCCCGAGGTCAAGCAGCGCATCCAGCGCTTCTGGGCCTACCTGACCGCGCTCGACGAATCCATCACCTCCCGCGAGCAGACCCCGTCGGATGCAATGATCCTGGCGACCTTCCTTCTGCCGCCGCTTCGCGACGTGCTGTCGCCCGACGGACAGCCCACGCAAAATATCGCCCAGATCGTCGGGCAGTCTGTCGAGCCAATCCTTGCGCGCCTCAAGGCTTCGCGGCGCGATTCAGAGCTGTGTCGCCAGATCCTTCTGACCCTTCGCTATCTCCTCCCGTCTAATCCGCCGAAGCGGCGGCCCTCGCGGCTTTCCGGCCGACCTTTCTTCCAAGATGCCGTCTGGCTTGCCGCCATCGTGGCGCGCGCCGAGGGCTGGACCCTGCCAGAGGATCTCGCGGCCACGGCGAGTCCCGTGGCGGACGTCGCCAGCGACGAGGAATTGCCCCCGGAACTGCTGGTCGACGTGGACGGAGGCTCGGGTCGCGACCGCCGCGATCGGCACGGTCGCGGTGCCGACCGACAGGACGAACGAAACAGCGGCCGTCAGGACAGGCCGGACCGAAGCGAGCGCAACGACGGCAAGGCCGCGGCTGGCGCCCCGCCCGACCGACCCTTGCGAGAAGCTCGAACGTCCGCATGGTCGGCAGCAGCGATCCGCACGCCCATTCCCGATCTGGCTGACCTCGGCCCGTTGCCCGTAGCAAGGCCTGCATTCCTCGGAAACGGCACCTTCGGCAGCCGCTGGTCAGTCCGCGCCGACTGACGTGGGCCCGGACTCGCCTTCCTTGGAGTGAAGACGCTTACCGCCTATAGGAAGTTGGATCCGGCACACCCGCCCGCTCGAAGCCGCGACGCCTCAGCACGCACGAGTCACACGCGCCACATGCCGCGCCGTCGAACGCAGGGTCGTAGCACGATACCGTCATGCCGTAGTCCACACCCAACTCGGTGCCTTTGTGCACGATATCGGCCTTGCTCATTTGGACGAGGGGCGCGATGAAGCGGATGGGCTTTCCGTTAACCCCGACCTTGGTGCCGAGGCGGGCGAGTTCTTGCATGGCCGCCAACCATTCCGGCCGGCAGTCGGGATAGCCCGAATAGTCGAGGGCGTTGATACCAAGCGCGATCTCGTCGGCGCCGATGGATTCCGCCAAAGCAAGCGCATGCGCCGCGAACAGGGTGTTTCGGGCGGGAACGTAGGTCGACGGGATGCCGTGGCCAATGTCTTGCTCGCTGCGGCCCTTGGGCACGTCACCTTGTCCCGTCAGTGCAGAGCCGGACAGGCACTGCACGTCGATGGCGCAAATCCTGTGTGTCGCAGCCCCCAGGACAGCTGCGATCCGCTTTGCTGATTCGATCTCCACGCCATGCCGCTGGCCGTAGCGGAAGCTGAGCGCGTGGCATTCCTTGCCCTCGGACCGGCAGAGGGCCAGCACCGTGGCGGAATCGAGACCGCCGGAGAGCAACACGATGGTTGACATGACAGGGTTATTGCATACTCGCGCCCATGACGAAGGGTCATCATCGTCGGCCGACTCGACTGTCGCGCAAGGACGCCGAAGCTGGTTGCCGCGAACCATTCGTCGACGCCGAGCTGTATGACTACGAGTATCGCCACCGTCGAGCGGACATCCATTTCTACCGGCGATTGGCCAAGAATCGCATGGAGTTTACCAAGGGACCCATCCTAGACCTTGCCTGTGGGACCGGCCGCCTGCTCATACCGCTGCTCCGCGACGGCCACGAGGTCGTCGGCATCGACTGCGCGCCCGAGATGCTGGCGGCGGCAGCTCGACGGGTGGCGCGATTGTCTTCAAGCCGGAAGCCACAATGCCTACTCGCGCAAGCCGACATGCGGGCCTTCGCATTCAGTCAGAAAGCAAGCTTGGCCATCGCCGCCTTTCACAGTGTTCAGCATCTGCTCTCCGACGAAGACTTCCTGCGTTTCCTGCGCGCAACCCGGGCAAACCTGTGCAAGGGCGGATGGTTGGCATTCGATGTCTTGCCGCCCGATCCCAGCTGGCTGACGCGCGACCCGACGAAGCGCTGGGGGCGTACCACGTTCCGTCACCCGGTTACGCGGCAACGATTCGTATACACCAACAACCACGTTTTCGATCCCGACAGACGCCTGCTTCACATGCGACTGTACTACCAGCCCGTCGACGGAGAAGGCCAGCCCGCGGGCGAGGAGCGGGTCATTCGATTGTGCCACCGGCAATTCTGGCCAAAGGACGTCGAGCACATGCTCCGTGTGGGTGGCTTCCGCCTGACCGAGACCTTCGCCGACTTTGACGGACGGCTCCTATCGAGCCATTTCAAAGGCGCGGACGAGCACATCTACCTGGCGGTCGCCAAGTAGGGGCTTGGCACTCTCCGACGGAAAGCGCTTGACAGCCCTCCGCCCCCAGCTACGATGCGATAGAATTCCTTTTCGCCACAAAACCCAGACGGAGGGCGGAGTAATGGCCGAGAAAGTCAAGAAGCTAGGCATCGCTCGCAACAAGGACTTCATGCTCTACGTGAAAGACGGAGATGTATGGCAGGTCCGTCGCAAGCAGCCGGGAGTCCCGAAAGGCAAGCCCGAGAAGTTGGCTGAAGGCGGCTTCGAGATGGACTACAACTACATCTACTTCGTCGACAAGGACGGCGACGTTTCGCGTGCTAAGCGAGCCGTCGGTGGGCAGAAGCGGAAGAAGTCCGCCGCCAAGGCTGCGAAGAAGCCAGCCAAGAAGAAGTCTGCTGCCAAGAAGCCGGCCAAGAAGAAGGCCGCTGCCAAGAAGCCGGCCAAGAAGAAGAAGCGCTAGTTTTCGGCCGATGGGCCGTGCGCGCAAGATGGGACCGGTCTTGGGCTGGACCTTTTGACGAGATTGTTGCTTCGCCGGGCGAAAACAAGCAAAACACCAGAGCGGCGGAAGAGCGGGTCGATCGATCCGCTCTTCTGCTTTTGGCTTTTCGGCTACCGCCGCTTCTTGCGTTTGCCGCCGCCCACTCGACGATCGAGGCGCTCGCGCCAGACGGGCTGTTCTGCCTTGGCAGTCTTGGGGTCCTTCTCTTCTTCTTCTTTGGCATCCGCTGATGCCAAAGCCTCGGCCGCAGGTTGGATGTCCGGCTGAGGTTTGGCAGGCGCCAACTCGGCTTGTTTGGCGACCATCATCTCCCAAGCGATCATGACGAAGCAAAAGAGGGTCGCCAGCGACATCCAAGTGTATTGCTCGTCGAGCCCCGTGGGCATTCCGAAGTTTTTCAGAGCGGCGGCATTGCGTATCGACGACGGCAAGATCTTGGCAAGCCAATCGGGTACGCCCTGAATCGGCGCCCACCCGATGAATTGAGTGAACGCGGTTGCGGCCAACAGCCACCGTCCGGCGAGCTCGTTCTTCGCGTACAGGACGGCAGTGACAATGACGAAGGCGTAGTAATAACAAGTCAGCTCGACCCCGAAGGCTATGAAGGTGCTCGATAGGGCGATGGCCTCCCACGGAGCCGACTTACGCACGGCGAGCCCCATAAGCACGAGGTAGCAAGCCAGGATGCCGAAATAGAGAGGCTTGGCTTCACGGAAGCTCTTGAGGCGCGCATCCTTCCATCGGATCCACGGATCGACGAGTGAGTCGTTACGCATGAGCCGGCCGACCTCTGAAGGCCGGTAGTTCACGACGGTCCGCAGGCCCATATAGTTGGTCAGCGGGGTGCCTTGGTGCTTGATGGTGTTCCGGATGAACGCCGGGTATGCGCCGACGCCACCCGCAGTGATTACGCTGACCGGTAACAGGATGGCAACGGCGACCGCGGCCCCGAGGAAGAAGCGCAAGAATCGGCGTTCGAGCTGTCGGGTCTTCCAGAAGTGATAGCCGAAAGCGAACACCGGCGCGATGAACAAGAAGCCCGGAAAAATGCGCAACAAAGTCGAATAGGCCAGGCACATGCCGGCGTAGAAGTAGCGCTCCTTCTTGGCGAGACACACCGCCCCGCCCATCCAGAACAGCCAGTCCCAACGCAAAAGTGAGCCCCCCGTCCAATACCAACGCGACGGGAAATTCGTCGAGAAAGCAATCAGAGCAACCGTCAACACGCGCCAGCCGAACGCCCACCAGATCATGAGCGAAAGCAGGACCACCAAGCTGCAGTCGATACTGTCCAGAATCAAAACCTGCGTGCGACTCGCGGGACCAAGGTTGCTGAGGATGGTCCCCATGATGTTCCAGACGGGGGTTCCGTTGTAACCGTGATCGGTCTGGGCGTCATCCCAGCGCCGGGCATTTTCGAGGGTGCGAAAGTATCGCAGATCGTGCCTAAGCGACTCCCACCGCTCGGCTGTGAAGTGGGACTTGCAGCGCTCGGGGTGGGACAGGATGTCGGCGGTGGTCTCCACCAGGTTCGTGCGCAGGTTGGTCATCTTGCGCAGTTCGACCCGGCGGCGCAGGCCCGGCTCTTCGCTGTCCGCGATAGCAACACAATCGTACAGGCGTTCGTAGCTCAACTCTTTGAAGTACTTCGACCCGATGTAGTAGTGGAAGGTGTCCCAGCCGTGGATGAAGTTCGGGAAGTGGAAGGACCCGAAGTTGAAGTAGGTCAGGAACGCCAACACGCCCATCACCCCGACGATCACATTGCGAACTTTCGAACGCGCAAGGTACTGGCGCATGCGGAACTGCATCCGACGGGGTAGGCCCGCGTCGGCATTGATGGCCGCCTTGAACCCCGCCTTGCGCTGGTCGGCGAGTCGGCGTTCCCACCACAAGAACAGAATCCCGAGAAGAGCGAGCGACAATTCCCAGTGGGCACTGGCGTCGTTATCCCAGTAATCGAGCAACTTCTTGGGCGGCACCGCCGCCACAGGGGCGTCGACCACCTTCATCGCGGGCGGAAACGGCGAGGGGACCTGGCAATAGGCTGCCACCTCGGATACCGAGAAGTAGCTGTCGCCCACGCCTTCACCGAACTTCACGTAGCGGGCCACCATGCTGCCCACGTTCAGGACGCGCATGCGCAGGCCGTGGTTCGGGACCGGATCGATTTGGCCGAAGACCTTGTAGTCCTTTCCGTCCACCGATCCCCAGATGGTGTAGGTATCGTTCGCGTCGGCCTGGATGGCAAAGGAGCGAATCGTGGTGAGGGTGCCGAGGTCCCAGGTCACGGTCGACGCGGCGGTATCGAAGATGACGGCGGGGGCAGCATCCCACATCGCGCCTTCAGGCGTGATCGACTCGTCGGTCAGCAGGGCGAGGTCGCGACGTGTTTCTTGCCAGACTATCGGCTTCTTGTTGGCAAGCAGGTTGCCCGCGGGGCAGGCAGGAGCCGATGAAGAATCTTGTGCACGCGCCGACGAAGAGGCCGACACGGCTAGGAACAGGGGCAAAAGGCCCAGGGCAAAACGTCGCATGGTTGGTCACTCTATCTTGGTCGCGGCCTGGGCGTAACCCACCGAGAACGCCTTCGTGTAACCCAACGCACTAACGTAGCCCATCAACAAACCCGCCGCGACGCTGAGCCGGCCGAGGTAACCCAGATAGGGTTCCAGCGACGGAATCAGATTACTGACCGACAGATAGGTCGGAAAGAACCCCCACATGATGAGGTTGGTCTTGAGCTTCCCGGCCAGGCTGCTGGGAATGTTGATTCGAGCCTCGGCCATGAATCTACGGATGCAGGTCACCCAGAACTCGCGGAACAGGTACAGGAAGATGAAGTAGGGTGCGAAAAGCCCCTGCAACGTGGCAATGATGATGATGAAGGACTCGAAGCAGAGATCGCAGAACTGGTCGAGGATCTCGCCCAGCCGAGTCACCTGCCTCATGCGCCGGGCCAGGTAGCCATCAAGATAGTCGGTGACCCCGGCAAGGATGGCCAACGCGATGCCCACGCCATTCGAAACGTAAAAATACACCGTCACGCCACAGCAAAGAAGCACGATCCGCAGCAGGGTAATCACGTTGGGCACCGTGCGGAGGTCCCTTCGTATCGACGCGTCCATGGCCCTTTGATACCACGAAAGGCCAGCAGATTGGCCGAAGCCGGGTGGGTACCTGTACTCTTAGGGTATGTGGAGCCCCAGCATGGCTTTGTTCCTGGCCACCTTGATGGTGGTGGCCAACGCGTTCTTCGTAGCGTCCGAGTTCGCCATCGTGAAGATCCGTCCGACCCGGGTCAAGGAGCTAGCTTCCAGCGGCGGTCGGCGGGCACGTATCTTGGCAGGTATCACGCTGCACCTCGATAGATTCCTCTCCGCCAACCAGCTGGGCATAACCCTCGCATCCCTGGCCCTGGGTTGGGTTGGCGAACCGGCCTTCGCGTACCTGATCGGCCCGTATATGGAAGGACTTGGCAGGTTCTCGGGGATCGCGACGCATTCGTTGGGCCTTGGCTTCAGCTTCGTGGTCATCACCTTTCTGCATGCGGTCTTGGGCGAACTCGTGCCCAAAGCCATCGCCCTGCAGAAAGCGGAACTGGTCGCGCTGTGGGCCGCCGTCCCGCTGCGCATCTTTGCCATCGTGACGTTTCCGTTCATCTGGGCGCTGACCGTTGCTGCAAACCTGTTCTTGCGCATGTTGGGGTTACACCCAGCTTCCGGCGCGGAAATGCTGCATTCGTCGGACGAGCTGCGCCTGGTGCTCCAGCACGTCGAGCTGGATCCGGGTGCGCGTCGGCTGATTGATCGCGTTTTCGACTACACCCACCGGGTCGCTCGCCACGTGATGACCTTGCGGCGGGACGTCGTGGTGTTGGAGGAAGGGCGCCCCTGGCGAGAGAACATCGAAATCGCGCTGGCCAACCAATACACCCGCTATCCCCTGGTCGAGCCTGGCTCGGACAAGGTGCTGGGCTACATCCACATGAAGGACATGATGGCGACGCTGGCGTCAGGGCGCGAGCCCACGCGCATGCGCGAGCTGGCGCGCGAGCCAATCTACTGCTCGGAAGAGACGCCCAGTGAATGGCTGCGCCGCGAATTCCAGCGTCGGCGGGTGCACATGTCCATCGTGCTCGGGACCGGAAACAGCTTCGTCGGCGTCGTGACCCTCGAGGACCTCTTGGAGGAATTCGTCGGCGAAATTCAAGACGAGCAGGACGTGGGCGAGCTTCAGCCGATCGTGCGGGGCACCGAGGGTCGCTTCGAAGTGGATGGGCGGCTGACCCTCGACGTCGCCGAACGAGAACTATCGGTCGAGCTTCCGCCCATGCCGCCGGAGATCGACACCATCGGTGCCTATGTGCAATCGCACCTGGCGCCTCCGCTGCGTCCGGGCCGCTCGGTGGAAATCGGTGGATTCCTCTTCACCGCCATCGAAATCCGCGATGGGCGCATCCGCCGCCTCCGCGGGGACCCTCTACCCCAGTCCACGGGCGACGAATCGGGCGAGGGTTAAGGGGGCCCCTCAGTCTCTGCGAATGGGGCCCAGGTTGTAGCCGCGGTCGCCGAACGGCTGCAGTCTATCAAGCCAGATCTGCTCGAGCAGGGTCAGCTCGTCCTCGATGGAAAAGCCGGGATCGTCGCTGGGCTTGAAGGCGTCCAGGATCTCGAACACGAATGCCTCGGAGCCGAACTGGTTCCAATCGTTCTGCAAAGCCTGGTTGTCGTGGCGGCCGATGGACAACATGAAACGATGCTTGTTGAGCGGACCGTGCAGGTTGGTGCTGCTGCCAAGCAGGACCTTGTCGTTCCTCAGGTTCTTCACCTGAAAGACACCAGCCTGGCGAGGTGTCTCTTTGTAAGCGCGCCGGATCTCGGCTCGGGACTTTTCTTCGCTGCTCATCGTGGTTTCCTTGCCGCTTGACTAGTCATCGAACTATTTCTATAGTTATCGAAATGAACTCAGAAGTCAAGACGAGCGACGACAAGCCCACCGACGAGCTGGTGGAGTTCTTCAAGGCGTTGGGCGATGGTAGCCGGCTGCGCATCGTGGGTCTTCTGGCCGTGCGTCCATACACCGTCGAGCAACTGGGCGAGGCTCTCGGCATCGGCGTTTCCACGGTATCGCACCACCTGGGGCGCCTCTCCCGTATCGGCCTGGTCGACACCCGCACGGAGAGCTACTACACCTTGTACGCGCTCCGTCCCGAAGTGCTTGCGGGCCTTGCCAAGAAGCTGCTGGCGCACGCCGAGCCTGCGCGCCCCCCGGCGGAACGAGAGCTGGCTGCCTTCGACCGCAAGGTACTCGCCACGTTTACCTCAGCCGAGGGACGCATCCTCGCGTTTCCAACCCAGGAAAAGAAGGTGCACGTCTTGCTCCGCCACGTTTTGCCAGCTTTCAGCCACGGGGTTCGCTATCCCGAGAAGAGGATCAACGAGATTCTCTCTCGCTACAACGACGACGTTGCCCGGTTGCGCCGGTGGCTGGTGGAATACGGCTACATGAAACGCGAAGGTGGCGGCGGCAAGTACTGGCGCTCCGAAATGCCGTAGCTTAGTGAGTTGCTGTCGGTGGATGCGGCTGTTCTCGCTGCTCGGTCTGGGCGCAGCGGACTACGGCGTATTCAGCTTGAGCACGCGCTTGCCCTGGATGCTGCAGGTGTTTTCCGCCTCGATGGTCACCTGCTTGCTCTTCATCAGGACCTCGTCCTTGCCCATCTTCATCTGACTTGGTCCGGCCCCGGCGCTGACCTCTGCGGCGGTGACGACGATTCCTGCGGCCGTGATGACGATTCCACTGCCGGCACACGTCAGCTTGATCCCGATGGGGGAATCCAGCGAGATAGTCCCATCCTTTGCGACCTTCACCGTCGCCTTGCCCGCGGTCAGAGTGATCATGCCCGCACAATCCAAGGTCACATTCGTGTCTTCAAAGGTTAGACTCGTCGCCGACTGGTGCAGCTCGAACTTCTGGTCGGTGGTGAGCGTGTAGGCCTGCACGACGTGCTCAGTCTTGTTCTTGAGCGCCTCGAAGGTCTGGTCCCCGTGGACCTCACGCACGTGCGTAGGACTTCCCTTGTCACCGTTGCAGTAGATCTGCGTGACCGCGCCCTTCACTTCCTTGTGGTGAGAGCCCTCCACCAGCACTTGGTCGTCCGCGCCGACCTTGGTAGTTCGGTTGTGCTTGATGTGGGTGTCTTCGTCGTGGCCCACGTCGAGGCTGCGATCGACCGCGACTTCCAGCGTCTGGTTGTTCTTCACCAGCGTCGACATGTCCTTTTCGGCCTGGATGTGCAGCTCTTCCTCACCCCGCTTGTCTTCAAAGCGAATCTCGTTGAAGTTGGCCGCAGTGCCGCCCTTGCTGCTGCGGCTCTTGATTCCGCTTTGGGTCTTGTTGGCGGGCAAATCGTAGGGCGGCATATTGTCCGCGTTGTAGAGCCGACCGGTGACCAGCGGCCGGTCCGGGTCGCCGTCGAAGAACTCGACAATCACCTCTTGCCCGATGCGCGGGATGTGAATCGATCCCCACTTGGCGCCCGCCCAGGTCTGCGCAACCCGCACCCAGCAGGACGAATCTCGATTCTTCTCGCCCAGGCGATCCCAATCGAATTGCACCTTCACGCGGCCAAGTTCGTCCGTGTCGATCTCTTCCCCGGGCGAGCCGACGACCAGGGCAGTCTGCGGGCCTGGCATAACGGGTTTGCGCGTCGTGCGCCGAGTGCGAACCGGACGCTGGCTATCAAGCAGTTGGTAGCGGGCGTGGAAGGGCTCGTCGCCCAGGGTGTGCTCGCCGCTTTCGTGCTGGTCGATCACGAGGCTGTAGGTCGCGCCGACGACCAGGTACTCCGCCGAAAACTGATCCTCGCGCCAGAAGGGGAAGTAATTTCCTTCGGTCTCAAGGCTCTTGCGCAGCGAGACCAGATGCCCCACCCCGAGCCCCATCGTATTGCCCTCCACCTCGATGACCGTGTTTTCCGCGCACGCCGTCTGCATGCGCACGGTGGCTTCCTCCTGCGCCGTCTCCAAGTCCGAAAGTCCGCTCGGGTAGTCGTACGCCTCGTGGATGGGCTCTGCCCAGGCTTCCCCCGAGGGTTGCTCGCCAAGCTGAAGCTGTGACGGTCGGAGGTTCGTCGGATCGTAGTCGGCCAGGACGGTCACGCGACCTGGATACACGGCATTGCGAACCCTCATGCCCCAGAGGTGTTCCTCGGCATCATGCACCGTTCGCTCTTTCGGAAAACAGAGCACCGCCTCATAGCCGGGTGCCTTGTCGTGTCCGCCGCTCGCGTCTGCTACGACCATGGTGTGCTTGCCGCTGTCGTGCCGGAAGAAATAGTGAAGGCCTTCTTCCTCCAGCAAACGCTGAACGAAGTGCATGTCGCTTTCACGGTATTGCACGCAGTACTCGCGATCGCGATACACGTGCCCCAAGATGGCGTCCCAGTTAGGCTTTGCGCCGGCTTTCTCGAGGACCTTGTCGATGATGCTCTGGGCACTCTGCCCCTGCTCGTTGAAGACCCGGCAATCGCACGTGTCCCCGAGGCGACCGAACAAGGGCCGAAGCGTGGCATGGTAGCGTGTGTGGCGCTGCGAATGTCCGATCTTCGCGAAAGACACCACGAGCCCGTGGAAGAACCGCTTCCCGTTGTTGTTGAGCGTGATCGTCACGGTCAGCGGCTGCCCGAGGATCGCGTCCGGATCCAAGTCGGGGCTATGGGATAGAAGCCCTATCTCGAAGCGATAGGGCTTCCCCAGGGCCTCCTCTCCCCGCAGGCTTTCAAGCAACAGAACGCCTGCCGGGAAAGGTCCTTCAACCGAAGTGTCGCGTCCTAGAAGTGCCATGGCTAGGCGCCAACTCTAGCTCCTGGCCAAACCGCGTCAAGCGTCTTGTCTCGCTGGGGTACGCACGCGCCTACGCGTCTTTTTCCACAGCCCACGCCAGGGTCACCGTCGCAGGCCCCTTCTTGATGCTGGTGATCGACGTCTTTCCCGACCTGCCCAAATCGCCGTCGTAGCTTTCGCTGTCCGGCGCTGCGATGGAAAAGGCGACGCCATCGAGCGGTTCGTCGTCGAGCCCCTGCACCACGACCTCGAGGTTCACGCTTTGTTCCGCCTGGATCATCGCCCGCATCTGCGACGGGGTCACCGCCGCTTCGGGCATGCGACTGGCAACGGCGCGAGGCAGGTCGAGCAGCAGGACCAGCCCCTGCGGGGTCTTCGGCAAACGCCAATCGGGCGCGAGCAGCGTGGCCGCCTTCTCGAAAGCCGCGCGAGCTGCGCCGTCGGCTCTGGACGCAGCATCGACGAGCAACCGATCGGCTTCCGCGCGACCCAACACCCTGTAACCGTCGCGATTGGCCAAGGCGCCGTAGTCGGCCCCACTCACCAGCAGCGAGCGTCGACCGGGTACAATCGCAAAGGTTCGCTGAATGGATGCGACCTCCCGAGCAACCTCGCGCTCCTCGCGAACCTTCTTGCGGTCCTGATCCTGACCACGCAGAGCCGACTCGCGCACGGCGATCACATCACCTGTGTCAACCAACTGTGCGAGCCGCACCCGGGGGCTCAAGAGCCCGTCGCCGCATTCGAACAGGCAATCGCGGTCAGAAACCTGCAACAGGAAATCTTCGATCGACGGGTCATCCAACCGTGCGGCGAACAGCGCACGGAGCACGTCATGCGCGGCTAGGCGCTCGTAGGCGCCGTCGCCCTCAACCGCGAAGGCATCCGGCCTGTGCACCAGCCAGAAGTCGTTCTTGGCCTCGTCGAAGCTGACCGGGAGGTTCGGGTAATAGAAGGAAAGCCTCACGAGGGAAAGCTAACCAGAGCAATCCTTGCCACGCAAGGTCAAACTGATTCACCTCCCACACCTGGCAGCGACAGCACGAACTTTGCGCCCTGCCCCCCCGGCGACAGTTCCAGAGTGCCGCCGAAGCTTTCCACGATGCTGCGGCTGACCGACAGCCCAAGGCCCGTCCCTTGCCCGACGGGCTTGGTGGTGAAGAACGGATCGAAGATCTTTCTGCGCAGAGACTTGTCGATGCCGGGGCCCTCGTCGGCGAGGCCGAGCAGCACACGCTGATTCGCCTCCTCGCAGGAGACCACGATGGTGCCTTTGCCCGCCATCGCGTCGGCGGCGTTCAGCATCAGGTTGACCAGCACTTGCACAAGCCGGCTCGGTACCACCATCACTTGTGGCCACGCCTCGCACAGCGGCATGGTGACCACCTGCACGTCGTGAAAGCGACTCTGGGGCGCCAGCAGCGCCTGCGCGGATTGCACGAGGCGCAGAAGGTCGGTGGCTACAGGATCCTCGCGGGTCGGCCGCGAGTATTCGAGGAGCTCGCGAATGATGCGGTTAATCCGCTGGGTTTCCGCCTTCACGCGATCCAGGGCATCCTGTCGGTCCGCTACCGGCAGATCGCCCTTGCCCGAGGCATCCGCACGCAAGATGTCCACATACCCCAGAATCGCCGCCAGCGGATTGCCGATCTCGTGGGCCACCCCGGCGGCAAGCTGCCCAACCGAGGCCAGCTTTTCGGAACGAATGATCTGCTCGCGCTGCTGAGCCAGAGACACCGTCATCTGATTGAAGGCCGAGGCCAGGGCCGCAAATTCCTTCGAGCCTTCCTCCGGAATCCGCGGCTCCCAGTCGCCCGCAGTCATCAAGGCCGTCGCACGCCGCAGCTGCGCCAGCGGCCTCACCACCAATTGCGTGAGGACGAAAAGGCCCAGACCAAGCACCAGCAGCGCATCGCAAACCGTCAGGAACAAGAGCAACCGCCACGATCGCTTTAGGACCAGGTGGGTCGGCTCCGCAATGGACAAGGTCACGCGGGCCGCCGCGACCACCTTCCCATCGAGATCGATCGGCGCGTAAGCCAATAGCTCGCCCTCGCCGCCTCCTGTCTCTCGATAGTTGATCACGGGCGGCCCACCCGCCAGCGACGTGCTCAATACCGGTGCCTCGGCCTCGGCAGCGGATCGCGCCGGCCACGATGCAATCGGCCTCCGGTCGGGCCCGATGACCGCCATTCCCACCGCACCCGTGTTCTCGCAAAGAGAGCGCAGAAGTCCCCGCAGCAGGGTCTGCCGGTCCGGCTCTGTCCCCGTGCCGTGCAGCGTCCACTCGGCCGTCACCGACCGCGCCACGGATGCCGCCAGCGTCGCCGCCATTCCCTCCCGCTGCACCCGCAAGCTGTCCCCGGCCGCCCACAACGCGATGTAGCCGGTGGTCAAGATCGCCACCAGCGTGACCGCCGTCATGCCCAGCATGATCTGCACCCGCAAGCCGGGCCCGGTCCTGGTCTGAGAAACCGCCATGGGCACCGATTGGCTAGCCACCGCGCCATAACCTTATCACGCATCACAACCCTTCACGCTCGGGGACAAGGCTTGGTACAATCAGAACATGGCAGGCAGCCCCCCACCGGACCCCAACGAGCCGCGCTTCGACGAAATCCTGTCGCGGCTGCGTGCGTTGGTCGAACGCCTCGAAAGCGGTAACCTTCCGCTGGAAGACAGCCTGCGCTTTTTCGAAGAAGGCATGGTGCTGTGCCGACAGGGCGCTGGGGTGCTCGACAAGGCAGAAAAGCGGGTCGAGGTTCTGCTGGCCAATGCCGATGGAAGCACCACCACTGCTCCGCTTGACCAGCCAGAGAGTGAAGAGGGCACGAAGTGAGCGATTTCAATCTCGAGTCCTGGCTCTTGCAGAAGCGCGCGGAGGTGGACGCCCTTCTCGATGCCGAGCTTCCCCAGTCGAGCGACGACCCAGGACGGCTGGTCGAGGCCATGCGATATTCGCTGCTGGCACCTGGCAAGCGGCTGCGCCCGATTCTCGCGCTGGCAGCGGCCGAAGCGGTGGGGGCGCGACTGGACGCGGCGGTGCGGCTGGCCGCCGGGGCCGTCGAGTTGGTCCACTGCTATTCCCTCATCCATGATGACCTGCCGGCCATGGACGACGACGACCTGCGCCGCGGACGGCCAACCAGCCACAAGGCCTTCGGAGAAGCCACCGCGATTTTGGCGGGCGACGCGCTCTTGACCCTCGCTTTCGAGTGGCTGGCTCGGGCAGCCGCCCGAGCGGAACATCCACAGCGATACGTGACCGCGGTCGCAGCACTGGCACGTGGGGCGGGGGCTTCGGGCATGGTTCGAGGTCAAGCGCGGGATATGTTGCCCATGCCACCCTCGACCTTGGAGGCCATCGAACGGCTGCACGTGGAAAAGACCGGGTGCCTGTTCCGCGCCGCCCTCGAGGTGGGGGCCGTCGCCGGTGGCGCCAGCCCCGGCCAGACCGAAGCGTTGGCCGAGTTCGGCATCGCCTACGGCATCGCCTTTCAACACAAGGACGACGCCGACGACGCCGAGCACGCGAAATTTGCCGTGGTGGCAGCCAGGCGCGTGCAGGAACTGGTCGAGAAAGCCGTTTCCGCGGTCTCCGCCTTCGGAGATACTGCTGCACCGCTGCGCGCACTCGCCAAGCGACTCGAGGGTAGCGCGAACGCACACCGATGATACGATCGAGACAATTGTGGCCATAGACTGGGACGACATCACAAGAGTACAGGACGGTCCGCCCGGCTCGACCAAGGCCAAGGTAGACCGGGAGCACGCCTATCTGATCGTGCTCGCTGGAAGCGCGATGGGCGAGATGTTCAAGCTATCACGCAAGCAGACCATCATCGGGCGGGGGCAGACGGCGCACATTCGGATGATGGACGAAGGCGTCTCCCGCGAGCACTGCGAGATCCAAGCCGACGGGAATCACATGATTCTTCATGACCTCGGCTCGACCAACGGAACCTTCTGTCGAGGCACGCGCGTCGACCGCCATACCCTCGAAGACGGCGACAAGATCCTGGTCGGTTCGAGCACGGTGCTGAAGTTCACCTACCACGACAGCCTGGACGAACTCTTCCAGCGCCAGATGTACGAGTCCGCGCTGCGCGACGATCTGACCAAGACCTTCAACAAGAAGTACTTCACGGATCGGCTCGAAAGCGAGTTCGCGTTTGCCCTCCGGACCAAAGCCGACCTGTCCCTGGTGACGTTCGACCTCGACCATTTCAAAGAGGTCAACGACACCCATGGCCACCCCACCGGTGACCAGGTCCTATCGGAGGTCGCGCAGACAGTCGCAGTTCTGATTCGCGTCGAGGACGTGTTCGCCAGGATCGGCGGCGAGGAATTCGCCGTGATCTGCCGTGGCGCCGACCGCGTGCAGGGGCAGACTGTGGCCGAGCGAATTCGCCAGGCGGTGGAGGGCCATCGCTTCCTCATCGACGGTCAGGCCATCCCGGTCGCCATCAGCGCAGGCGTGGCATCCGTTCCAAACCCACGCATAACCGACGCACAGGCGCTGGTCGCCGCCGCCGATCAGGCCCTCTACGATGCCAAGCGCGGCGGACGCAATCGGGTCTGTTTCTGGCAACCCAAGTAGTGGCTCACAAGACCGAGTCGCAGCACGAGGTCATGAAAGGAAACGCCAAGTGGGATTTTTGAAAGCCGCACTGGGGCTCATCGACGGCCAGGTGGTCGTCTACACGGTGCTCGCGTTGATACCCAACTTGTTTCTGATCTTGTGGGCCATGGCGCGCCTTTCGCGGGAAGTGAGTCTCCTCAAAGCCAAAGCGGCCATGATCGAGAACGACATCAACCTCCTCGACCAGAGCATCAGCAGCTTGAGCAACGAGTTCCAAGCCCTTCGCAAGGCGGACAGCGCCGCCCGACAGCCCGGCCGGCAAGGCTGATCTTATCGCTGTTTCTTGCACGGGACGGTCGAGGTTCGTAGTCTCGACCCCCACATGCGCTGGCTTCTCTGCAGTTCCCTGGTGGTTCTTCTGACTGCGCCGCTCGGCGCACGCGCGAGCGAATCCGAAGGTGCCGACGACGAAGACGAACGCGCCTCCGCACCCGAAGAGAGCCGCACGGCCAAGACTCCGGTAGCCTTCGACAAGAAGTGGCTCGAGCCGTTCTTCATGTCGGGTGCCGAAAGCAGGGCTGCCACGCATTTCCGCGCCGGCGACTTCATCACGGCCAGCAAGGAGCTGGAGCAAATTCTGGACCATCTCCCCAAGCAAGCGCCCGAGAGGAACCAACTGCGATTCCTCCAGGCGCTGGCGCTGATGAACCAATCGCTCTGGCAGGCCGCCGAGGTAATTTTCGAAGAGCTGTGGTCCGGGTATTCCCTGCTGGCGCCTTATCACGCGTACAACGCCGCCCGCTGCCACCTGCGCCGAGGCGACAGCGACGGGGCCTTTACCTGGCTGTCACGGGTTCCGTCGGGCAGTGTGCCCGAGCCCGATGCCATCATGGTCAAGGTCGACGCCTTCGTCGCGGCCAAACGCTGGGGCGACGTGGAGACGGAGGTCACCACGTACCTTTCGCGCTTCCCTAAGGGACCACGCCGGCTGGAGGCTCTGTTCAATCGTGCCGAAGCACTGCAGGCACTCGGACGGTCAGCGGCGGAGGTCGCGGCGGCGTACCGCAAGGTCTGGTCCGAGACCGCGGCAGAAAGCTGGGCCACGCGGGCCAACGACCGCCTGGAAGAGCTGGCGAAAAGCGCCGAGCCCGGCCAGGTCACCGGCATAACGGGCCGAAGCACCGACGAGCTTATCTCGCGCGGCATGCTGCTGTTCGAGGCCAACCAAAACGTGCAAGCCGAGGCGGTGTTCAGCACCGCGCTGGGACAGCCCGGGCTCGACAAGGCGACCTCGTGCAAGCTTCGCTTCCACTTGGCCCAGTCGGTGTGGAAGCAACGGCAAAGGCCGCGCGCGGCGCCGCTGTTCGATTTGGCCATCGCAGACTGTCAGGCCGCAGGCGACCGCGATCTGCTGGTGCGGTCGCTGTACCAGGGCGCCCGCTCGTACGCTTCCACGGGCAACAAAGACAAGGCGATTTCCCTGTACGCGCAGATCGAAAGGGATCACCCCGACCACCGACTGACCGACGATGCGCGGTTGCGAGCTGCCGAGGTGCTGACCGATGCGGGCAAGGACGACGAGGCCGAGAAGCTGCTCGGCGATCTCGCGGATCGCTACCCCAAGGGCGACATGGCGCCCGAGGCGCTGTGGCGTCTGGCCCTGGCGAAGTGGCGCACGCACGAAAACGACAAGGCGCTACACTGGCTCGATCAGATTCTCAGGCGCTATCCGCACGAAGACATCTGGTATGCAGACGGCCGGGCGCTGTATTGGAAGGCGCGCGTCCTCGAAAAAAAGGGCGATACCAAGCGTACGCTGGAGAGCTACGAGCGAGCCGTGCGCGAGTACCCGCTGTCGGTGTACACCTTGTTTTCGCTGGAGAGAATGCGGCGCAATTTTCCGCAGGCGCGAACCGCCCTGCTGCGCGAGCTGCGCGAGCACATGCACGAAAGCGAAAAGAGCATGCCGTGGGCCTTTGGCAAGCAGGCGATCTTTGGCGAGCCAGGATTTCTGCGTGCGGTCGACTTTGCGAGAATGGGGCTCGGCAGCGAGGCACGCCGAGAGCTCTCCCGCCTTGGACTCGGCAGCGGGACCAAGGGCGACAGTGCGCCCACGGGGGCCCGTGAAGACGTGTACTGGATTACCGCCATCCTGCTCGACCGCGGACGGCAGTGGTCGGCGTCCCACTCCATTCCCCGCTACAAGTTGACCGGGTTCCGACACACTTACCCCGACGGGGGGCGCCATGAAGCTGAATGGCGCATCGGCTATCCCAAGGCCTTCCCGGAAATCGTGGACAAGCACTGCCACACCAACAAGGTTCCTGAGGCATTGCAATGGGCCATCATGCGCGAAGAAAGCTCGTTCTATCCGCGCGCAGAATCCTTTGCCAATGCCCTCGGACTGACGCAAATGATGACCCGCACCGCCCAGCGCTTTGCCAAGTGGCCCGTCACGCGGGAAGCCTTGTTCGATCCGGACAAGAACCTGGAAGTGGGCTCGCGTTTCCTGGCCTTTCTGCTCGAGCACTACGACGGCGCGGTTCCGCTGGTGATCAGCGGCTACAACGCGGGCGAAGGCGGCGTCGATCGCTGGCTGCGCGAGCGTGGCGATGTGGAGCTCGACGAATTCATCGAAACCATTCCCTTCGACGAGACCCGCGGTTACACCAAACGCGTTCTGTCGAGCTACCTCACCTACGCCTGGCTTTACGAGCCCAAGACGCCCGTGCCGGCCATCGACTTCAAGCTGCACAAGCCCGATGCGAAGAAGACGATCGCGAAGACGGTGGAGAAGGCGCCCGGCAAGAAGAACGGGACGAAGGGCGACAAGAAGCCGGTTGCCGTGAAGGGCAAGGCCGGCAAGTAAGGGTTTACTTCTTCTTCTTACGCCAAAATCCGCTGCGTTCGCTGGGCGGTTCGACTTGGTCTCCACCTGCGGCGGCATAGGCCCGCAGCGACTGCTCCTGCTCGGGCGAGAGCGTCTTCGGCACGACCAAACGGAAGTGCACGACCAGATCGCCGACGCCACGGCTTTGCAGCCTTGGCAGCCCCTTGCCTCGAAGGCTCAGCGTGTCGCCGGGCTGGGTACCGATAGGAACCGCGATGTCGAGTTCACCGTCGAGCGAATGAGCCCTCACCGTCGCGCCCAAGGCGGCTTGGGGGAACGACAGCACGACCAGCGTGTGAAGGTCCGCGCCGTCGCGCTCGAAGCTTGGATCATTCGCCACGTGGACGGCCACGTAAAGGTTGCCGGGCTGGCCGCCACCCGGTGCCACTTCGCCACGGCCAGTGAGCCGCAAGGTCGAGCCATCCTCGACGCCGGCGGGTATGGTGACTTGCAGGCTCTCTTCTGCGACCGTGAGACCGCTACCCTTGCAGGTCAGGCACGGCTTGCGCACCATCGTGCCTTCGCCCCGGCACACCGGGCAGGTGGTCTGAATCATCAGGAAGCCCTGCTGGTGCATGACCTGCCCGCGACCACCACACTGCTGGCAGCGCTCGCGGCTGCTGCCGGGTGCCGCGCCCGATCCATCGCAGTCTTTGCAGGCCACGCGGCGTCGGAGCTTCAGCTCCTTGGATGCACCCTTGGCAACCTCGGCCAAGGTCATCTCGACGTGCGTTTCGAGGTCGGCGCCCCGCGATGCCCGTCCGCCACCGCCGCTGAAACCGCCGAAGCCTCCGAACATGTCGCCGAAGATGTCGCCGAATGCAGAGAAGATGTCCCCGACGTTCGAAAAGCCGCCGCCGAAGCCGCCACCGCGCGGACCGTCGTGTCCGAATCGGTCGTACATGGCGCGCTTCTCGGGATCAGAGAGCACTTGATAGGCCTCGGACGCCTCTTTGAATCGCGATTCGGCTTGGTTGTCGCCGGGGTTGCGATCGGGGTGTAGCTCCAGCGCCAACTTGCGGTAGGCGCGCTTCAGCTCTGAACCGTCGGCTTCACGGCCGACACCAAGAATTTCGTAGTAGTCTCGTTTTTCACTCACGACAGCAGCCCCGTAGGGTACTCCAAATTGTGCCAGCTTCCAGCAACCTTGCAGCGCTTGGGGCTACGAACCTTGCAGGCGCTTTCGCGATCCTGAATACTGCCCCATGTGCCACTAAAGCTGCGCGACGACCCGTTGCCCTGGCAGGCCCACGGTGAAAACTACACCTTCCGCCGACCGCCTTGGATGGTCATCCGCCACCAAAGCTTCCGGCTGCCGAGCGGCCGCGAAATCACCGACTACTGGATTTTGGAATACCCGCCGTGGGTTAACGTTGTCGCAGTCACCGCCGACGATCGGCTGGTGCTTGTGCGGCAATACCGGCCAGGCCTGGGCGCGGTTCACTACGAGATCCCGGCCGGTGTCGCCGAGGCCGAGGAGGAAGCCGAGCAGGCCGCGAGGCGAGAGTTGCTCGAAGAGACCGGTTTCGGAGGCGGCCAATGGTCCCTGCTTTGTCGACTGTCGGCCAATCCCGCGCTGCAGAACAACATCACGACGACGTTTCTCGCCGAAGGGGTCGAAGCACTCGCCCTTCCCACCCCGGAGACGACGGAGGATCTGCGCGTGCACCTCGTGAAGGTCGACGACGCCCTCGCGCTGTTCGACCAGGGTGACATGGTGCAGGCCCTGCACGCAGCGCCGCTGTTCCGCTATTTGCTGAGTCGAGTGGGGCGGTAGGCAACCAGAACCGAATAGGGTGACCAGCCCCGTCGTCCGCCTACACCACCGGGGGCGCAAAGCGAACCAGCTCAGCGAAGGCCCCGATGCGCGCTCGCACGGACGCGCCATCGAGGGTGCGGAAGCGATCGAGGCTGAAGTCCTCGACGCAAAACGACGCCAGCACGGTGCCCGCCACCAGCGCCGAGCGCACGCCTGCCGGAGAGGTATCGCCCGTGGATGCCAGGTAGCCCATGAAACCGCCCGCGAAGGAATCACCCGCGCCGGTGGGGTCCACCACGTTGTCGAGCGGAAAGGCCGGTGCCGCGAAGACATCGTGACCCTGAAACAAGAGCGCGCCCGCATCGCCGCGCTTGATGACCACCGCTTTGGGGCCCATGCCGGAAATTACCTTGGCGGCGGCAGGCAGGCTCGACTGGCCAGAGAGCTGGCGGGCTTCCTCGTCGTTGAGCAAGACCATGTCCACCCGCTCGAGCACACGTAGAAGCTCGGCGCGCTTCCCGCCAATCCAGAAATTCATGGTATCGCAGGCAGAGAAGCGCGGCTTCTTCACCTGCATCAACACTTCCAGCTGCAACACCGGATCGATGTTGGCCAAAAACACGAACGGCGATTCACCCCACCCGGCCGGGAGCTTGGGCTTGAAGGACTCGAAGACGTTGAGCTGGGTGTCGAGCGTCGTGCGCGTGTTGAAATCGGCAGCGTAGCGGCCGGCCCAACGAAAGGTTCGGCCGGGGACACGTTCGAGGCCCGCCAAGTCGATGCCGTGGCTACGCAGCAACTCCTCGTGCGCCGTCGGGAAATCGTGGCCGACCACACCGACCAGGCGCGTGGGCGCGAAGAAAGAGGCCGCGTAACACGAGTAACAGGCCGCGCCGCCCAGGATTTCGTCCTGACGACCACGGCTGGTTTCGACGGTATCGAGCGCGACCGAACCGACGACGAGGAGCGGAGAACCTTTGCTGTTCATGGTGCTCCTCTGCTACCACGAATCGCCGAGCGAGAGCTACAGGCCCCAGCCTGCAAAGACCTGGGTGACGAAGATGGGAATGGCGTTGCCCTCGCGCTTTCCCAGCGCAACGCCCACGCCAACGTGGGTTACCGCGCGACTCAAAATATTGTCCCTATGTCCGGGGCTCGCCATCAAGGCACGTTCGATGGCTTCGGCCGAGTAGTCGCGTCCGACGTTTTCGGCCACCGTCGTGGGCATGGGCGAAATCTGGGCGGCGCGAATGCGATCCACGGCATTGCCGGTCCTTGGCGACAGATGTGCGATCTCGCCGCCTTCAGCCATCTCGCGGCTGTACGCCTCGGCGACCTTGGCCAGCCGAGAGTCACGCTGAAGCGGAGGCAATCCGTTGCTGGCGCGGTCGCGGTCCATCAAGTCGAGAATCTGCGTCTCGACGGAGCGCGGGTCGGTGACGTTGGCTGCGCCAGCCGCAGCGACTTGGACGCTGAGCGGTAAAGCGACGCCGCAATAAACGGGAAAGTTTGCGAGCACCGTCGGGCCGCGCCGGTCTTCGGCGGTCACCTCGACCTGGTAGACGCCGTCACCCAGGTTACATTCCAGGCGTGCCGTGAAAGCAGGGCCGTAAAGCTGCAGGGGCAATCGGGCGACCGCACCCGTGGGCGGCGTGACCAAAACCTCGGGCGAACGATACGCGCTGTCCACTCGACCTGAAATGACAGCATGGCCTCCCGAGGGCAGTGCGCGGGGCAAGGGGGCGACGACCAACGAGTCTTCCTGCAAGGCGATGGTTGCGCTCCATGCGTCGCCGAGGCGCCAGATGCCAATTCCGACCTGCCGCCAAGTGGACGCCGTGGACATCGCCCCGACCTGCCGGCCGAGATCTTCGATGGCAGAAGGCTCTGCCCCCCGCTCGCCCCGTATCTCGATCAGGTTGGGCTCGGGCTCGACCACGCCATAGTAGCGAAGCAAGAATGTGAGCACACTCGACGTAGGGACGCTCTTTTCGGCTGTCATGCGCGAGAGGTCGCTCGCGACCTGATCAAGCCGCCCATCCTCCACCAAGGCGGCATGCCCGAGCCGCTTCATCTGGCGGTCCAGCTCGCCTTTCAGATTCCTCGCGAAGGGATCTGTCGGCGGCGGCGCGGGTGTTCTGCTGCGGTAGAGTTCGGCCGGCTTCCCCGACGGAGAAAGCATCGCCGCTGGTTGCGCGCTAGGCCGGCCAACGCCGACGGACGGCGTGCCTACCCTGGATGCGGTGCATGCCGCCGTCGAACAAAGCAGCAGCAAGCCAGGCAGCCAGCCCTGCCACTTGGCACCACCGAACCGCTGCCAATCTCCAAGCTCGTGGACCTTCTTGGTTCTCACTCCCTCGCTCCGTCTTGACGAACTTACCGCATCGGCCGCACGAAAAAAGGCCGCCAGGCTTGCGCCGGACGGCCCTCTTCAAGCACAGCCGCGATTACTTCGCGGCCGGCTCCTTCTTGGCCTTTTCGGCACCCTTGGAGGGCTTCTCGTCCTTGGCAGGAGCAGCCTTCTCAGCGCCCTTGGCCGCGGCCTTGTCGTCCTTCACCACGACCTTCGGCCCGGGCACTTCGCCCTTCTCGTCGCCGAACACCAGCTCGCCAAAGCGGTCGAGCTTGTGGAAATCACCTACCATCGGCGCGCTCCACGCCACGGCGATCTGGCCCTTATCCTTGGGCGCGTCGAGGCGGAACATGTTGATCTTCCACTTGTCGCCCACGGCGGGCGGGGTCTTCACGCCGGGCTTGTCCATGCCATTTGCATCGGCGAGCGGTAGGGCGATCTCGACGGCCCAGCCCTTGTCCTGGTCTTCGCGCTTGTTGAGGGTGCCGTCGACCTTCACCGAGGCCTTCATCTTCGAATTCCAGCTATAGAGCTTGGCCTTCGGATCGATGCTATCTTCGTACTTGCGATAGGTGGGCAGGTAGGTGTCGAAGATGGTGCCGTTCGGGGCGACCTGCAGCTCGATGTAGCTCTTGCCGTTGCCGTCGGCATCGATCATCACCTCGACCGCTTCCTGGGTCCACAGCTTGGCATCGCGCTCGGTAAGCAGCGACCACACGTCGCTGTCGGCGTTCTCGAAGCCGATGTAGAGGTTCTGGTTGTCCCACAGAAGCTTGGCTTCGGTGACGACGCCACCCGGATTGCCGCTCATGGTGTCGACGAAGACACCCGTGGAGGGCGCGGCCTTCCAGGCCGGCTCGTCGAGCTTGCCGTCAAGCTTGATGGGTTTGGCGATCTTCGTGGCCACGTAGCGCTTGACCGGAATCACCTTCACATTCATGGGCACGCTGCCGGCCAGCACGCGGTTTTCGTCCTTGGGGCCGGACTTGACTGCCATGCGCTCCTGGCCCTTGTAAAGGCCGGTATAGATCTCGAGGTGATCGTAATTCCATCCGGCCGGCGGACGGAAGGTATGCTGGTCGCGAATGATCTCGCCAGCCTTCCACTTGGCCGCGGGATATTTTCCACCAACGGGCGTGTGGTCGACGTTCGCGTAGCCCTGCTTGTTGGCTCCGCTGATATGGGTGAACATCTTCCAGCCTTCGCCCGGTGCGACGTTGACCTTCCAGTAGTGGGTGACGCGCACATCTTTGCCCGCCTCGACCGGGTTGGGACTCACGTCCATACCCAGGTAGACCAACTTCCCGTCCAAGTCCGCGTTCGCCACGAATTGGGGTGTTGGCGGCGTCGTCAGGATGTTCTTCTTGATAAACTCCTCGTCCTCTTTGGTGGGCTTGTCCTCGGACTGCTCGACGCAGCCAACGGCAAGACCAGTAAGCGCGACCAGGTACAGCCACCCGAACGGACGCTTGCTCGAAACCTTAGCTAAGACTCGTGACATCGGTGATTTTCCCTTTCCCGGCCAGCCTGCAGACTCTGGCGGCAGCCAGCGCCGCCGTTTCTACTTAAGACGGCGCGGATTTGCAAACCCAAGCCGCAGGCGACGTGAAGCCTTTCCGCCTTCGGACTGTGCGCCGAGGCACAACGGAAAGCGCCGGGTGAGCGCCTTGAACGACTCAGGGCGCCGGGCGGCGGGACTGAGCCACGACGCGCACACGAGGCGCCTCGCCAATCTCGTTGATGAGAACCGGAGCGCCGTCGCACAGCTCGCCGTCGCCAAATGCATCGGCAGCAGCCTTCAGTGCCAGGTCGAGCGAAGTATGCACGCCGACCAGACGCCTACCACACACCACGGCAAACTTGCCGCTGTGCTCATCGAGAAGCTCTTGCTTGCAGCTATCGAAAAACGCGGTCTCTTCGGTTACGGGCAGCATGCCTCAAGTTCGGGCATGCCGGCCCGTTCGTCAAAAAATCACAGTTTGCCGAGACCGGCGAGCGGGTCGTTGTCGACCTTCTTCTTCTTCGCGATGGTGGGAACGTCGCCCTTTTCTTTGGGCTCTTTGGGCTCCCGGGCTGCCGGCGCAGCAGCCTGCCGCGCGGGACGAGCTGCAGCATGACGGCTGGCTTTGCTGGCCTTGGCAGCAGCCACCTTTTCAGCTTTCTTTTCCACCGCGGGCGCGACGGCTGCCGCGGCCGGTGCAGCGGGCGATGGCGCGGGCGCGACGGCTGCCATGCTCGCCTTGAGCTTATCCTCGCACTGGCGCAGGTTGGTCTTCGAAACCTGCTCGGCCTTGGCGGCTGCCTCGACCGATCGCATACGAGCATCATCCGCGCCCTTGACGGCCGCTTCCTTCGCCGCGAGCAACGACTGGGTATCCTGTTGCAGCTTCATGTAGCCAGCAGCGCCAGCGCCACCTAGCAGCAGCGTCATGATGACAGCCGCCTTGTACGAAGTCTTGGTCACGACCACGGGTGGCGACTGGACAGCGGGCGCGTGATCGAACGCATGGCCAGACGCAAAACGATTCGCCGGGGCGAAGGCCCCATTCTGCTCGAAGGCCGAAGGCGCGTGGGCTGCGACCACGGCGGCGATGCCTTGTACCGGGGGCGGCGTCAATTGGTCGGCCAGCGGGTCTTCTGCCAAAGCCACGGCGCGGTTGCCGGAGCTGACGGATCGCGACTGTGACTGACGACTGATTCGCTCGTTCTTGAGCTTCCGCAGTTCGTTCAGCGAAGTGACTACGGAATCTTCGTTCTCGATCATGCGACTTCCTCCTTCGCGCGAGGGACCAGGGTCAAGGATGGTGACAGTTT
>Ga0302323_100000169_pt1 | contig 48920 bp, 38 predicted proteins | sample Fen_T0_3_FD_201950 | JGI IMG/M metagenome (GOLD analysis project Ga0302323, IMG submission 201950) | Peat permafrost microbial communities from Stordalen Mire near Abisko, Sweden - Fen_T0_3 | ecosystem: Environmental > Terrestrial > Soil > Wetlands > Permafrost | place: Sweden: Abisko...
TGTTTAGCTCGGCGCAGCGACGCCACGCAACGATCGCGCGTCAGGGGAAGGAGGGCGGCACGTCGGTCGACGCGCTGCCCCAGCTCTGGTTCGCGGCGGTTCCCATCGAGAACTGCAGCGTCGCGCCGCCGGAGATCTCGCTGAACCGCAGCCAGCTGCGCGTGGTCGCGGTGTGGTTGACGTTCATGCCCTGGATGAAGTGCGCCCCGGAGACATCGGTGCCATCGCCGCGCAGGTTCACCGTGTGGCCATTGGCGAGGTGCATGGTGACCGTCGGGAACTGGGTGCCGTGGACGACCAGGACGTCGGTGCCCGGGATCATCGGATACATCCCGAGGTACGCCCACACCAGCCACGCCGAGGTCGCGCCGAGATCGTCATTGCCGGGCAGGCCGCCGGCGCTGGTCAGGAAGCCTTCATCGACGATCCGGCGCACGGTTTCCTGGGTCTTCCAGGGCGCCTGGGCGAAGTTGTAGGTCCACGGCGTGCCGTGCTCCGGCTCGTTGCCGATGTAGAAGTACGGCCGGCTCGTGCCTGCGTTGAGCTCTCTGAACAGCGTGTCGAGCCGCTCGATCGCGTTGGCGTGACCGCCCATCCTGGTGAACAGCCCCTCGAGGTTGTGCGGCACCATCCAGACGTACTGCGCGGCGTTGCCCTCGACGAAGCCGCACTCGCTGGCCGGGTCGAACGGCTGGCAGGCGAAGTCGCCGATGCCGTGGATCTGGATCGCCTTGATGATGTCGAGCCGCAGGTACCGTGCGTTGGTCGCCGCGAAGTCGTGGGTCGTCATGCCGGCCGTGTTGTTGGTCGGGTGATCGACGACCGTCCAGTTGGTGCCGTCCGCGCTGACGCTGACCGAGAAGTCCTGGGTATTCCATTCCGGGGTCTCGCCGCCGTCGCTCGAGTGATGGATCACGACATGGCTGATGCTCTGGACCGAGCCGAGGTCGACCTGCCACCACTTGTTCGCGCTGGTGTTGTCGCACCACTTGTCGCTGGTGCCGCCAGTCCACGTGCCATTGACGGCCTTGCTCGAGTTCTCCACGCTGCTGCACTGGGCGCTCGCCGTGGTGGCGTGGCCGAGCGCGAGGTTGGTGGTCGAGCTCGGCGTGGCGTAGATCTGGACCTCGTAGATCCGCGCGGCGTCGGCGCCACCGGTCGGCGCGGCGAATTGTGATTCGACGTAGCCATCGGTCGCGTTCCAGGACGACTGCCAGTAGCCCGAGCGGGTCATGAACGTGTCGTGCGTCGCGGTATTGCCCAGCGCGCCGGCGAACTGCGCGATCGAGAAGTCGGCCATCGCGTACTCGAGGTCGACCGCGCCGTTGTCGGTGAAGTGCAGCGACATCCAGTTGTCCAGGCCCGATCGCTGGGTCATGTTGGGATCGGTGGCCGATTGCAGCATGAGGCGCAGCGCCTCGGAGGTATCGAAGCCGCGCACGCCCATGGCGTAGGCGTTGGCGACGTTCACCGTGCCCGGATCGCCGACCATGACGTGGGTCTCGACGTTCTGCTGGGTCCAGAACGGCAGCAGGCCGCTCTCGATGCCGTCCTCGACGATCGAGCGGATGATGTCGGGCGCCTCGGGCGCGATCGCAGAGACCAGATGGGTCCAGGACCGGATGATGTCCCAGCCCGAGTAGTTCTGGTAGACCGTCCAGTCCGGCGCGTTGCGCTGCTTGTCGAAGCCCATGTAGTCGCCGTTGACGTCGCTCGCGACGTTGGGGCTCTGGAACACGTGGTAGAGTGCGGTGTAGAACTTCTTCAGATCGTCGTTGCTGCCGCCGCCCACTTCGATCCGCTTGAGCACGGTGTTCCAGCGATCCGTGGCCGCGGTGCGGACCGCGTCGAAGTCCCAGCCCGGGTTCTCCGCCGCGAGGTTGGCCGCGGCGTTGTCGAGGCTCACGAACGACAGGCCGATCTTCATCTGCACGGTCGGGTTGATCGAGGTATCGAACGTGACGACCGCGCCGGTCTGGTTGCCGGACGACGTCAGTGCGGTCGACAGCGCGGCGCCGAGCCACGTGCGGCGCGCCGTGAACGGAGCGTCGAACTCGGCCGCGAAGTAGATCGCGTAGGTCTGGTCAGAGCCGCAGAACCCGCCCGCGGTGGCCATGCCACGGATCCGATGATCGTCGAGGATCTCGACCGATCCGGCACGGTCGCCGGTGGCGCTGCGGCCGGTGTGCAGGATCAGCTGCGCCGGCTGCGAGGTGGGGTAGGTGATCCGCGCCAGGCCGGTGCGCGTGGTCGTGGTGAGCTCGACGTTGATGTTGGTGTTGAGCTTGACGCGGTAGTAGCCCGGCGACGCCTGCTCGTTCGCCTTGTTGTAGGTGACCCGATACTTGTTCCACGCCGTCGAGCCCGCCGGCGATGTGGTCACGGTCCCCGAGAACGGCAGGAACGGCAGATCTTCGTTGTTGGGGCACCCGGCCCCATCGAAGTGGGTCAAGCTGAACTGCTCGATCTGCGTGTCGCTGTAGCGATAGCCCGAAGGCGACGCCGTGGGCGTGTCCGGGCTGAGCTGCACCATGCCGAACGGGACGACGGGGCCAGGGTAGGTGCTGCCGCCGGCGCCACCGCCCACGGGGTTGGGCGACGAGCTGTCGTCCGTGCCCACGAAGGGATCGACGTGGTCAACCGGGTTCGCAAGAGGCGGGGCCGCGGCGTCGGTGCCACCATCGGGGCCGCCGCCCGGGGTGCCACCATCGACGATGCCACCATCGGTGCCGCCGCCCGGGGTGCCACCATCGACGATGCCACCATCGGCGCCGCCTGGGCTGCCAGCATCGGGGCCGCCGCTGTCTGGGCTGGCGGCATCCAGCGGGCCTCCCGAGCCCTGGCCGCCGGCCGCGTCGCTGGTCGCGACGCCCGCATCGGGAGAGCCTCCCGAGGTCCCATCCCCGCCACACCCGACCTGGCCAACCGTAGAGAGAAATACCAATCCAGACGCCAGTATGACAGGCAACTGTACAGCTTTGAACATGACGCTCCGTCGAAAGAATTCGCGCGCCGGCTCGGCGGTAGGACTCCGCCGAGGCCGATCAAGGGTCGCCCCGCGATCAATCCCTGGTGCCGGGAGGGCTGTCAAGAATCGCTCGCCATCGCGAACCAACCGCGGCCCACGCCATCGAGGCGTCGACGTCGCGCTGAGCGCTCACGCTCCCCAGCGAGCGCGCACGCTGCGTCAAGCTGTCACGGTATCGTCCACGCGCGCTATCCTACATGAATCCCATACGGCCCGGTCACGGGGTGAACGGCGAGCGCTTGCGGAGCGCCATGGCCATCGCCTGCAGCGCGACCAGATAGCCGTCCACGCCGAGGCCGCAGATCACGGCGGTGGCGGCGCGCGAGATCAGCGAGTGGCGATACGGCTCCTCGCGCTTGTGGAGATTGGTGATGTGGAGTTCGATCACCGGGCGCTGCACGATCTTGACCGCGTCGAGCACGGGCACGGAGCTGAACGAGAACCCGGCGGGATTGAGGATGACCCCGGCCTCGCGCTCGAACGCCTCGTGCAGCCAGTCGACCAGGGTCGCCTCGCTGTTGGTCTGGCGAAACTCGCAGACGAGCTCGAGCTGGCTGGCCAGCAGCTCCATCTCGTGCTGGACGCGCGCGAGCGTGACCGTGCCGTACAGGTGCGGCTCGCGCTTGCCCAGCATGTTGAGGTTCGAGCCGTTCAGCACATAGACGAGGTCGGTCATGCGGATGCTCGGGTTCGGGAGGAGGTTTCGACGCGCGTCATGTCGATGCCGCGGGTCTCGGTCGCGGTCAAGATCGCGACGAGGGAGATCAGGTTGAAGCCGGCGCACACCGCCACGATGCCCCACGGCGAGCCGTTGCAGATCGAGAACAGCCAGACGGCGAGCACCGGCATCGGGCCGCCCGCGACGAGGTTGGCGCCGGTATAGGCGAGCGCCGATCCGGAATAGCGGACCTGGGTCGGAAACGCCTCGGCGAACGCGACCGGCTGGATGCCGCTCTGGAACTGCGTGAAGCCGAGCAGCACGCCCATCGCCACCAGCATGGGCGCGAACTGCCGGGTATCGAGCAGCGGGAAGTACGCGAACAGCATCCCCAGCGTCGCGATCGAGCCGATCGCGAGCGCGGGCTTGCGGCCGAGCTTGTCGCTCAGCAGGCCGCCGGCGAGCGCGCCCACGATCGCGCAGACGTTGGCGCCCATCAGGAGGAGGAAGCCGGTCTGCTTCGGTAGCGCCAGCGTCTTGGTGACGTAGCTGAGCGAGAACACGACGATCAGATAGAACAGCGCGGCCGGCCCGCAGAAGAACACCATCCAGCGCACCACGGTGCGGCCGTGGATCCGGAGCACGTCGCCGAGCGGGCTGGGCGCCGAGGCGCCGCGGGTCTGGCGCAGCGCGACGAAGGCGGGGGTCTCGCTGACCTTGCGCCGGATGTACACGCCGACCAGGATCAGGACGAAGCTGCCGAGGAACGGGATCCGCCAGCCGTACGCTTCGAACGCCTGGGGAGGCAGCGCCGAGGCCAGGCCGAGCAGCACGCCGTTGGCGAGCAGCTGGCTGAGCGGCGAGCACAGCCCGAGCACCCCGGCGTAGGCGCCTCGGCGATCGGCGCTGGCGTGCTCGATCGCCATCAGCTGCGCGCCGGTGGACTCGCCGCCCAGCGCGAAGCCTTGCAGGATGCGCAGCGCGACCAGGAGCGCGGGCGCCGCCACGCCGATCGTCGCGTAGGTCGGCAACACGCCGATCAGCATCGAGGCCAGGCCCATCGCCGACACGGTGGCGAGCATGAGATTGCGCCGCCCGAGCTTGTCGCCGAGGTGGCCGCAGACGATCGCCCCGAGCGGCCGCGCCGCGAGCCCGACGCCGAACGTGGCGAGTGACGCCAGCAGCGCGGAGGTCGGATCCATCGCGGGAAAGAACAGCCTGGGCAGGATCGTGGCCGACAGCGCGCCATAGAGCGTGAAGTCGAACCACTCCAGGGCCGTGCCGATCGCCGCGGCGGTCACGGCGCGGGTGCGCATCGCCGCCGGTGTGCGTGGTCGCGCGTCTTGGGGCATGGGGCTCCTGTTCGATCGCATGGCAAGGGGGGGGCCGAACCCGTGACTGACCCTAGCGGAGAACGGACTAGTTCGTACATAGCAAAAACCAATGGCGCGCTGCGCTGTGCGCCGGGGCGCCGGGAGTCGTGCGGACCCGCGAGCGCTGCGCGGCACATCGATCGTGCGATGGTCAATCGCCAGAACGACAGTGCTGCTCGACGGAGCGAGCGCGGAGCCTCGGATTTCTGAGCTGCGCTGTCGGGGCGCGTTGGAGCAACGATGCTTGACTGTACGAACTAGTTGGTACAAGACTGCATCTACTCGAAGCGAGGTGACGGCATGTCCCCCATGGACCGAAGATCACTGCTCAAGGGAGCTGCGGCCGCGGCCGCCGGCGCCGCGCTCGTCCCCGAGATCGCCAGCGCAGCGCGCGCGGACGCGGGCCCCGGCTCCGCGGCGTTCCACGCCGGCTGCACCACCCCGGTCGGCCGCGACTTCCCCAAGGTCGGCGGCAACTACGGCAATCAGAACTACTCGTCGCTCGCCCAGATCGACCACGCCAACATCCACCGGCTCGGCGGCGCCTGGCTCAATCGCATCGAGGGCGGCATCACGACGGGCACGAACCAGAGCAGCGCCGTGGTCGTCGATGGCGTGCTCTACATCGAGTCTGCGTTTGGCAACGTCGTCGCGGTCGATGGCAAGACCGGCGCCACGAAGTGGAAGTACGTCCAGACCCGCGGCACCGTGACTCGCCGCGGCGTGGCGGTCGGCGACGGCCGGGTGTTCACCCACGGCAAGGGCAACTGGATCATCGCGCTCGATCAGGCGACGGGCGCGGTGGTCTGGGAGCGCCAGATCAATGGCTTTGGCAACATGGAGAAGGTCGCCGTCACGCATCACGACGGCCTGCTCTACGTCGGCACGCACGATAGCAGTCGCTGCGCCGCGCTGGCGCTCGACGCGTCCCAGGGCGAGGTCGTCTGGTCGTTCTGGGGCGCGCCCGGCGCCGGCGAGCTCGGCAATGACACGTGGGAGGGCGACTCGTGGATGACCGGCGGCGCCACGCCCTGGATGCACCCGGCGATCGATCCGGAGCTCGGGCTCGTGTACTGGACGTTCGGCAACGCGCGCGGCAACCGGTCGTCGCAGGATGGCTCGCAGCGCGGCGGCCAGAATCTATTCTCCAGCTCGCTCGTCGCGATGGATCTGAAGACCGGCGAGTACCGCTGGCACTTCCAGTCGATCCACCACGGGATCTGGGACATGGACAACGTGATGGCGCCGGTCCTGGCCGACGTCGAGATCCACGGGCGGCGCCGCAAGATCGTGATCTACGGCAGCAAGTCCGGGATGTACTTCATCCTCGATCGCCGCGATGGCTCGGCGCCGCTGGGCATCGACGAGCGCCCGGTGCCGCAGGACGTCCGCCAGAAGACCTGGCCGACCCAGCCGTTCCCTCGCCAGGGCGGATGGACCGAGCAGACCCTCGTCGATCAGCCGCTCGGCACCGCGGTTCCCGGCCACCCCAGCCGCGCGGTCCCCAACTATGTCCAGGGCGGGCTGTACGCCCCGCACTGGGACATCCCGGTGCTCACGATCCCGGGCCACGGCGGTGGCGCCGACTGGAATCATCAGTCGTACAGCCATCGAACGGGCCTGGTCTACACCGGCTTTGGCTACGTGGCCGCGGCGCACTCGCTGACCGAGGCGAGCAATGGCCTGCGCCCGCCCGGCGAATACCAGACCGGCGGCATCGTCGCCGTCGATCCGTCGACCAACCGGGTGCGCTGGAAGAAGCCGATGCCGTACTCGCTCGCCCACGGCAACGGCGTGCTCACCACGGCCAGCGACCTGTTGTTCATCGGCCAGCCCGATGGCAACCTGCTCGCGCTCGACGCGCGCACCGGGCACGAGCTCTGGCGGTTTCAGACCGGCGCGGCGATCAGCAGCAGCCCGATCAGCTACGAGATCGACGGCGAGCAGTACATCGCGGTCTACGCCGGCGGGACCGACATCCCGTACGGCAATTCGGCGCCGCGCGGCGACTTCTTGTGGGCGTTCAAGATCCACGGCACGGTCGCGCCGGCAGCGGCCCCGACCCCGCCGGTGGTCCGCCGTCCGGTCTCGGGCGAGCCGGTCGAGGGCGCCGTCGTCCGTAACACGGTGGTGCTGGCGCGGACCTACAATGCCACCACCAATACCGTCGGATCGGTCGAATCGACCGCGGTCAACGCCATGGCGCCGACCCACCTGCGCGTCCCGGTCGGCACGACGGTGACCTTCGTCAACCCGGCCGACAACGTCAACGTCCACGGCGCGACCCAGTTCTTCGAGGGCTTGTTCGACATCCGGCTGCAGCCCGGCGAGTCGTTCTCGTACACGTTCACCGAGATCGGCGAGTACTTCTACAACGACAGCTTCAGTCCGCGCCCGACCGGCAAGGTCGTCGTGTACTGAGCGCGAAAGGCTTGCACGTGCGCATTTCGGCCAAGGCCATCGCCACCACCGCACTCGTCCTGATGGGCTCGCCCGCCGGGGCGCATCCCACCGGCGCGCAGAACCTCGGCGATCCGGACTACGGCGTCTGCCGGGGCACCGACCCGGCCTGTTACCACGACTGGGGCAACTTCGATCCCGCGGTCGATGGCTTCAAGGTCTTGCTCTATACCCGCACGGCCGGGCCGCGCCACGCATCGCTTGGGCCCGCGCTCGGTCCCGGGCTCGATCCGCCGCTCACCGCGGCCAACGTGGTGCAGAACGCGATGATCGCGCTCGGCGTGGCGAACGGCTTTGCCGTGCACTACACCGAGGATGTCACCCAGCTGGCGACGCCGGGCCCGCTGTTCAAGTACAACGCGGTGATCTTCTTCAGCACGTCGCGCGACACCCTCGATGACGCGGCGCAGACCTCGCTGCGGCAGTACCTGCGGGGCGGCGGCGGCTTCGTCGGCATCCACAACGCGTTTGGCACCGAGTACAACTGGCCGTGGTACGAGGGCCTGCTGGGCGGCGCGAACTTCTACGATCACGGCCCCGAGCAGCCCGCCAGCGTCGTCGTCATCCATCCGCGCGACGCCTCGACCCGGAGCCTGCCGGCGACGTGGGCGTTCCAGGACGAGTGGTACAACCTCGTGCCGTTTCCGTCGAAGGTCCGGTTCCTGGCGACGGTCGACGAGCGAACGATGCTGCGCGGCACGACCGGCTCGATGGGGCACCCTGGCCACGGTGCCTTCCACCCCGTCGCGTGGTGCCAGTACTACGACGGTGGCCGCGCGTTCCTGACCACGCTCGGTCACGATGCTCGCGACTTCGCGAGCGACGGCGCGTTCCCCGGCGCGCGGGAGTTTCAGGCGCTGATCCTCGGCGGCATCGAATCCGCCATGGGCATGAAGCCATTCTGTACCTAGCAGCGGTGCACGTTGTTCTCACCAGAGGCGTACATGAAGTACATCACTCGACTCGCGGTCGCGGTGTTCGCCGGCCTGGCGGCTCCGGCGGTCGCGGCGGCACAACCAGCGACCGCGCCGCCCGCAGATCGCGCCGGTCCGGCGCACCCCGAGCCGCCGAGCGCGTCGCCGGAGCCGGCCGTGTTGCCACCGGCGTCACCGCCACCCCGCGCGCCGCCGTCGGTCGCTGGGCCCGCCGTGCCGACGGGACCGGAGTGGGCGTCGCTGCGGCTGCTTCGCGACAAGGGGCTGATCTCCGACGCGGAGCTCGGCTCGGCGCTCGCGGACATCGGCGTCGTCGGCGCGGGCGAGGCCACCACCCTGGTGGTCGCCAAGCTCAAGGCGACGATCTACGGCTACGTCGAGGGCAACTTCAAGTACGACTCGACCCAGACCTGCGTCGAGTTCTGCGGCAGCTCGCAGGTCCCGCGGCCCGGCACGTACAAGGGCAACCACGGGCGCACGATCTTCAGCGCCCGCGACTCGCGGTTCGGCCTCCGCCTCGCCGCGCCCGAGGACCACGGCGTGCGCGTGAGCGGTGGGATCGAGACCGACTTCTTCGGCCCGTCGGCCACGACCGAGCAGTCGACCTACGTGAACCCGGTCCTGCGCATCCGCACGGCCTACGTGAAGCTGGAGACGCCGGTGCTCGACATCCTCGTCGGGCAGAGCTGGAGCCTGTTCGGCTGGCAGCCCCTGTTCATCAGCGCGTCGGTGCAGTACCCCGGCCTACCGGGCGAGACCTTCGAGCGCACGCCGCAGCTCCGGCTGTCCAGGACGTTCAAGGGCGAAGCGGTCACCGCCGAGCTCGCGATCGCCGCCAACCGCCCGCCGCAGCAGGACTCGTCGACGCCCGAAGGCGTGGCAGGCATCCGCTTGCAATTCACCCGATGGACCGGTCAGCACACGACGTACATGGCGAACACGGCGATCCAGGCGGCGTCGCTTGGCGTCTCGGCCGATCTTCGCCGGTTCCGGATCCCCGAGCTGTCGGCGACCCCGCGCAGCGGGATCGGCCGGACCGGTGGTGGGGTCGCGTTCAGCGGCTATCTCCCGATCATCCCGGCGACCCGGACCGCGAAGGACAACGCGCTGTCGCTCAACGGCGAGGTGTCGATCACCCGCGGCATGTCCGACGACTACACCACGCTCGGCGCGGCGGGCACGGCCAACGCGGCGATCCCCGCGGCGACCCCCGACGGCGCGGCGACGCCCTATGTCGCCAACTTCGATCCGGGGCTCGCCGCGATCGACGCCGCCGGCCACGTGGAGCTGATCAAGTGGCTCGCCTGCTTCGCGTCGCTCGAGTTCTATCCCGCCGGCACCGGCGGCCGGCTCGGGCTGTTCGCCAACTATGGACATATGGAGTCGTCGAATGCCCGATCGGTGGGCACCGCGGCTGCCACCAAGATCCGCGACCACGAGGACCTGTTCGAGGTCGGGGTGCTCGTCGATCCGACCAGGGCGACCCGCGTCGCGGCCAGCGGATCGCTGTACGACGACGTCTACGCCGATCACGTGGCGGCCAAGAACTACTCGGTGCTGGTGAGCGGCTGGCTGTTCTTTTGACGAACCAGATGGTACAAGCACTGCGGTACTGCCGTGGATGCCGCGCCAGCGCTCCTGGAATCCGGATCACCGCCGCGCGATGGCCGCTGCCAGCCGGACGCCGCGACCACGGGGGGCGCCTGGTGATCCGCGGCACCACCCAGGTGATCGCGCTGTTCGGCGACCCGATCGCGCCGGTCCAGGCGCCGATGATCTACAATCCGTACTTCGACGCCCATGCGATCGATGCGGTCGTCGTTCCGATGGGCGTGACCGCCGAAGAGTATCCCGTGGCGCTGCGCACGGTATTGCGGATGACCAATGCGCTGGGCGCGATCGTCACGATGCCGCACAAGCAGCGCACCGTGGCACTCCTCGACGAGCTCGGTCCGCGGGTCGCCGCCGCCGGCTCGTGCAACGCGATCGTGCGCCGGCCGGATGGCACGCTGCGCGGCGATCTGTTCGATGGACTGGGCTTCGTCCATGGCCTGGCGCGCAATGGCTTCGCGGTGGCCGGCGCGGTCTGCCTCGTGGTCGGCGCCGGCGGCGTCGGCTCGGCGATCGCGATGGCGCTCGCGGCGGCCGGTGCACACGCACTCACGATCTGCGACATCGCGGCGAGCCACGCCGAGGCGGTGGTGGCACGGCTCCGCCAGCACCATCCCCACGTCGCATCCAGCGCCGGGACGAGCGACCCCGCGGGCTTCGACCTGGTGGTCAATGCCAGTCCGCTCGGGATGCGCGCGACCGACCCGCTCCCGATCGAGCTGGCCCGGCTCGAACCCGCGACCTTCGTCGCCGAGGTCGTGATGAAACCAGGCGTGACGCCGCTGCTCGCCGCGGCGCGGCAACGCGGTTGTCGCACCCAACCAGGCGTGGATATGCTATTCGAACAAATTCCCCTGTATCTGGAGTTTTTCGGCCTGGGCCCGGCGAGCGCGGACGAGCTGCGCGCGGTCGCCCGGCTCGTCTGAGCTTCGACGAACCCGACGTTGCCTGGACCGGAGGAACCGATGAGATCCCATCTACCGATCGCGACCGTGCTGTGCGGTGTTCTGGCCGGGTCGGCCGCCCGTGCGGAGATCAAGGTCGCCGTGATCCAGGAGCTGTCGGGCGCCGGCGCCACGGCGGGCACCAACTTCAAGAATGGTGTCCAGCTCGCGATCCGCGAGATCAACGCGGCGGGCGGCATTCTCGGCCAGCAGCTCGAGGCCGCCGTCGAGGATACGCAGTCCAATCCGGGCATCGCCAAGGGCCTGGCGCTGAAGGCGGTCGATGATGGCGCGTTCGCGGTGTTCGGCCCGACGTTCTCGGGCTCGATGATCGTCAGCATGGCGCAGACCCGGCGCGCCGAGGTGCCCAACTTCACGGGCGCCGATGCCGCCGCGATCACCCAGCAGGGCAACCCCTACGTGTTCCGGACCAGCTTCACGCAGACCACGTCGATGCCCAGGCTGGCGCGCTACATCGCGACCGGCCTCCACGCCAGGACCGTGGCGATCATCTTCGTCAATAATGACTTCGGCAAGGGCGGGCGCGATGCCTTCGTCCAGGCGGCGGCCCGGGCGGGCCTCACGGTGGCGGCCGATATCTCCACCGAATCGGGCCTGGTCGACTTCTCGGCGCCGGTGCTCAAGGCCAAGCGGAGCAACGCCGACGTGGTGTTCGTCTATACCAACGAGGAGGAGTCGGCGCGCTGCCTGCGCGAGCTGCGCAAGCAGGAGTTCACCCGGCCGATCGTCGGCGAGACCACCTTGACCGGCCAGCGCGTCATCGATCTCGCCGGCGCGGCGGTCGATGGCGTGCTCGCCCACGTCGGGCTCACCGCGGACGCGCCGATCCCCGCGGTGCAGGCGTTCCGCGCCAGGTTCGAGAAGGCGTACAAGTACACGCCCGATCACAATGGCCTCAAGGGCTACACCAGCGTGTACTTCCTCAAGGCCGGGATCGCCGCGGCCGGCAAGCTCGATCGCGTTGCAGTCGCAAAGGCGTTGCACGGCCTGAAGATCCGCGCGGCGAACGAGCCGGGGGTGCTGATGGACGTCGCGATCGACGACCACGGCGACCTCGATCGCGCGAGCTTCCTCGTCGAGGTGAAGCACGGCAGGCAAGAGGTCAAAGAGGTGCTGCCGCCGCTGACCCGGTTCTGACCGCGGCGATGGTGGATCTCCTGCAGCTGCTGGTCTCGGGCCTGGCCACGGGCAGCATCTACGCGCTGGCCGCGCTCGGCTTCACGCTGCTGTGGCAGGCGTCGGGGACGATCAACTTCGCGCAGGGCGAGTTCGTGATGCTGCCGGCGTTCGCGATGCTGGCGCTGGCGACCACCGGCGTGCCGCTCGTGGTCGCGTTCGCGATCACCTGCGCGCTCGCCGTGGTCGTGCTGGGCTGGGGGTTCAAGCGCGGCATCGCCGATCCGCTGCTCGAGCACGGCGTCATGCCGGTGGTCGTCGCGACGATCGGCCTCTCGATCGCGCTGCGCAACGCGGTGCGCGCCGGCTACTCCGCCGAGGCGCAGCCGTTCCCGGGCTTGTTCGGCGATGCGATCTTCCACCTCGGCGCGGTGGCGATCACGGCGATCGACATCGGCACGCTGATCGCCGCGCTCGCGCTCGTGCTCGGCACCCACGCGTTGCTCACCCGCACGGTGACCGGCCGCGCGATGCAGGCGGTCGCCCAGAACCCCGAGACCGCGGCGGTGCTCGGCATCGACGTGCCGCGCATGATCTTCTACACCTTCGCGATCAACGCGATCCTCGCGTGCGCGGCGGCGCTGCTGATCGCGCCGACGTACCTGGCGAAGTTCGACATGGGGGAGTCGCTGGGCACCAAGGCGTTCTTCGCCGCGGTGATCGGCGGGTTCCAGCAGTCGCGCGGCGCGCTGCTCGGCGGCGCGATTGTCGGCGTGTGCGAGAACCTCGCCGCGGCCTATGTCTCGGCGGCGTACAAGGATGCCGTCGCGCTGGCGGTGTTCATGGTCGTGATCCTCGTCAAACCCCAGGGCCTGCTCGGCGGGCCGGTCGCACGGAAGGTGTGAGCCGATGTCCGGGAAACCGCCGTGGCTGCACTGCCTCCTGGGGATCGCCGTGCTCGTGATGCTGCCGCCGGTGCTCAGGAGCTACGGCCTCTACCTGATCAGCTACTGGCTCGTGTTCGTGATCGCGACGATGGGGCTGAACCTCACGGTCGGCTACGCCGGGCAGGCCTCGCTCGGCCACGCCGCGTTCTTCGGGATCGGCGCGTACGGCGGCGCGATCCTCCTCAAGGCGGGGTGCAGCTTCTGGCTGGGCCTGCCGCTGGCGGCGGTCGGGTGCTTCGGCCTCGGCCTGGGGCTGGGCTTCCCGGCGCTGCGCGTCCAGACGATCTACCTCGCGTTCGCCACGCTGGGCTTCAATCTCGCGGTGTGGCTGGTGATGCGCAATGAAGAGTGGTTGACCGGCGGGACGTTCGGGATCAACGACATCGGCCGGCCGCGCCTGCTCGGCATCAGCCTCGAGGGCAATCTGGCGTACTACTACGTCATCCTGGCCGCGGCGCTGGCGCTCGCGGCGATCCAGTGGCGGCTGCTGCGCTCGCCGTGGGGCAAGGCGTTCACCGCGCTGCGCGACAACCCGATCCGCGCCGAGAGCGTGGGCATCGCGGTGCGGGCCTACACGCTGCTGGCGTTCGCGATCGGCGCCGCCTACGCCGGCGTCGCCGGCGCGCTGTTCGCGAGCCTGGTGCAGTTCATCGAGCCCACGCCCTTTGGCCTCGGCGCCTCGTTCATGATGTACCTGATGGTCGTGGTCGGGGGGCCGGGCTACTTCTTCGGCCCGGTCCTCGGCGCGCTGGTCGGCGTGCTGCTTCCCGAGTGGCTGCGGTTCGCGCAGGGTTGGTACCTGGTGGCGTTCGGGACCGCGGTCGCGCTGCTGATGCTGTGGCTGCCCGGCGGTCTGCTCAGCCTGCCGGACCGCCTGCGGGCACGCCGCCATGCACGCGCGGCGGCGGCGCGCGCACGGGCGCAGGCGGACGTCCCGCGATGACCGGGGCGATGCCCCCGCGCGCGCCTGATCCCGCGCCGCTGCTCCGGGTCCGCGGCCTGTGCAAATCCTACGGCGCGATCCGCGCGGTCGACGACGTCTCGTTCGACGTCATGCGGGGCGAGATCTTCGGCGTCATCGGCCCCAACGGCTCGGGCAAGACCACCCTGTTCAACAGCGTGCTGGGCCAGATCCCGCCGGACGCGGGGTCGATCGATCTCGACGGCCGGGACATCACGCGGCTGTCGCCGCTGCAGCTGTGCCGGCGCGGCGTCGGTCGCACGTTCCAGTCGCTGCAGGTGTTCGGCACGATGACGGTACGCGACAACCTGATCGTCGCCTCGCAGGAGCATCGCGGCTCGATGGTCCGCCGCATGTTCGCGTCCGGCGACCACGGCCTGGGCGCGCGGGCCGACGCGCTGCTCGCGCAGTTCGGGCTCGGCCCCACCGCCGACCAGCGCGCGGGCGAGCTGAGCTACGGCCAGCAGAAGCTCGTCGACATCGCGATGGCGTTCATGAGCGATCCGGACCTGGTGCTGCTCGACGAGCCGTGCGCCGGCGTGAACCCTCGCCTGATCGGCACGATCCGCCGCTTGCTCGCGGAGCTGAACCAGGCGCGCCGCAAGAGCTTCATCGTCATCGAGCACAACATGGACTTCGTCCAGAAGACCTGCCAGCGCGTCCTGGTGATGGCCGAGGGCCGCGTGATGGCGATCGGCACGCCGGCCGAGATCCACGCCGACAAGCGCGTGCTCGACGCCTACCTCGGCACCTGATGGACGACGCGGTGTGCATCGAGCTCGAGGACGTGGTCGCCGGCTACGGCGAGCTCGTGGTCTTGAACCAGCTGAGCCTGCGGGCGCGCCGGGGCAAGGTCACGTTGTTGATCGGCCCCAACGGCGCGGGCAAGTCGACCGCGCTGAAGGCGGTGTTCGGCCTGCTCCGGGTGCGCCGTGGCAGGATCCGGCTCGATGGCCAGGACATCACGGGCACCTCGCCCCGGGAGCTCCTCACCCGCCACGGCGTCGTGTTCGTACCGCAGGGCCGCAACCTGTTCGGCCAGCTCACGGTGTACGAGAACCTCGAGCTGGGCGGCGTCACGCTCGGCGCCAAGCGCACGCGCGAGCGGATTGCCGAGGTGCTGGCGCAGTTTCCGCGGGTCGCCGATCGGCTGCACAGCGCCGCCGCGTCGCTGTCGGGCGGCGAGCAGAAGCAGCTCGAGGTGGCGCGCGCGCTGCTGCTCCGGCCCCGGGTCATCCTGGTCGACGAGCCCTCGATCGGCCTGTCGCCGCGGGTCGCGCAGGACGTGTTCCTGCGGCTTCGCGGCCTCGCCAGCGCCGGCGCCACCGTGCTGATCGTCGAGCAGAACGTGAGGCGGGCGCTCGAGATCGCCGACGAGGCGATCGCGCTGGAGGCCGGCCGCCAGGTGCTGCACCGCCGGGCCGACGAGCTGCTGAGCGATCCGGACCTCGAGCGGCTGTTCCTGGGCTGAGGCCGCGCTGTCCGGCCAACCGATGATATCATCGCCGCCCGCCGCAACGATCATGGGAGCCAAGGTGCAGAAGGCCGCCAGGCCGCAGCGCGTGAAGGCCTCGCCGGGCCCCGTCGAGCCGGTTGCCACGGTGCAGACCGTGGCCGAGCGAACGATGGCCGACATCCTGGAAGTCGCGACCGAGGAGTTCGCCCGCGACGGGCTGAGCGGCGCGCGGATCGACGAGATCGCGGCCCGCACGCGGACTAGCAAGCGCATGATCTACTACCACTTCGGTAGCAAGGAGGCGCTCTACCTCGCGGTGCTCGAGGCCGCCTACCGGCGGCTGCGCAGCGTGGAGCTCGGGTTCGACCTCGAGGCGCGGGCGCCGGACGAGGCGCTGCGCCAGCTCGTGCGGGCGACCTTTGACCACCATCACGCCAATCCCGACACCGTGCGGATCATCATGAATGAGAACCTGCACTACGGGACCTATCTCAAGAAATCCCAGGTGATCCGCAAGCTCAATATCCCGGCGATCGCCGCGACCAAGCGGATCCTCGAGCGCGGCGAGCGTGCGGGAGTGTTTCGCCGCGCCATCGATCCGATCGAGCTCCACATGACGATCAGCGCGCTGAGCTTCCATCACGTGGCGAATCGTTACTCGTTCGCGAGCGTGTTCAACGTCGACATGACCTCGAAGCCGGCGATCCAGCGGCGCGGCGAGACCATCGCGGACCTCGTGCTCGCCTGGGTCGGACGGCCGGGGAGGGGCGGCTGACGCGGCAGGCGCGGGCGCGGCCGCCCGGGCGTTGCGAGACAGTGGTAGTGTGGCGTCCGATGAGCCAGCGCGATCCGTGGGTACCGCGGCCCGAGAGCGGGTCCGAGTTCGAGCTCAAGCTGGAGGACGCGACCTGCAGCGGATGCGGCACGTCGAGGGAGCGATCGGAGCTGCGGCGCGTGCACGGCCAGCTGCGCTGCGCGGCGTGCGCGCTCAAGGCGCCGGGAGCCGCCAAGCCCCCGCAGGCGCTGCCGATCGGGTCGCGGCCGCTGGGGCCGCCGATCCAGAGCCACGATCTGCCGGCGTGCCGCGCGCTGGTCGACGACGAGACCACGGCGGCCGCGTTCCTCACCGCCGCCGTGGGCGGGGCGATCGGCGCGCTGCTCGGCGCGGCGGTGTGGGCCGCGATCGCGATCGCCGCCAGGATGCAGCTCGGCTGGATCGCGATCCTGGTCGGGCTGCTCGCCGGCGTGGGCGTCAACGCGGGCGCCGGGATGCAGCGGTCGACGATCCTGCAGCTGCTCGCCGCGGCGCTGGCGCTCGCCGGCCTGGTCGCCGCGAAGTACATGGCACTCGCCTACATCGTGGTCGGGATGGCCCACCGCAAGGGCATCGTCATGAGCTACTTCAGCAGCACCCTGGTGTCGCGGTTTCCCAAGGTGTGGCTCGACGGGCTCGCGCCGGTCGATGCGCTGTGGGCGTTCCTCGCGATCGCCGCGGCCTATCGAGTGACCCGGCGCGCGAGCTGACAGGGCAAGACTCTCGTCGACCGAGGGATCTCGCGTTCGGTTGAGCGCGGAGCGCCTCCGCAAAGTGCTTGAATTCGGTAGCCGCAAGGTCAGTGCGCGTTGCCATCGCCGAGAGCTCTGCGTCCAGCAAAGCCCGCGCGTGCTCAACATCCTCCGCTACCAGCGCCGCGACCGGTCGTCGGTAGGCGAGCACATGAACGCGATCCCATGCGTCGCGATCGCGTTCGTCATGTCGTTCGCCACGTCCTCATCGACACGCTCGCGGCTGAATAGCCACATCGTGTACCTCGGCTCAGGCATCACATATCCGATCGGGGTGCTGACCGTTGGTGGCGCATAGGCATGGAACTTCTCTCCGCGGAGTTCAGCGACCAGGCGTTCCACCTCCTGGAACCTCACACCGATAACCGGGTTGATCTCGATTTCGCCCGGCGCGCGGTGCCGCGTGGCGCGATTGAGACCGAGCCAGCCAAGCACATGAGGAGCCAGATCGATCGTGAACACCACTCCTGCGCGGCGCGTCGGCTCGCCTGCGTCTGGGCACGATTGGATGCGCCGGCGCCGATCGGCTTCGACACGCCTGCGCGTTGCGTGGGCTCTCGTGCGAGCTCTTGACCTTGACGTTGTCGTACGTTGTCGTTGTCGCGAAACGTTGACCCTTGACGGCAGCGAAGCGGTACGTAGTCGTCGACTCCATCCTCGACGTTGAACGTAGACCTCTCCGCAAGCCGCCTTATTGGCGACAGTGACGCGGGTCGAGGTCGACGGTGGGGTCAGACGTCCACGTACCGCTTCGCTGCCGTCAACCTCAACGCTTGGGGTCGACGTCGAGGTCGAGGTCGACGGGCGTCTCCGCGTTGCCGTCATGCACAACGTCGTCGGCAAAGCGTCGAGATCCTCCGGGTCGGGGTGACCGTCGCTGCCCGGCCTACCCGAACGTATTCTGGTCGACCCTCTCAGCTGCGGGCGAGCTTGGCCCAGACGTCCTGCAGGCGCTGCGGCGAGACCGGCACCGCGGTCTTGAGCTCGGGCGCGAAGGTCTGGACGCGAAACTCTTCGATCAGCCAGCCGAAATCGTCGAGCTCGGCGAGCTGGCGGGCCTGGGCCCGCAGCTGGTCGCGCTTGGTCAGGTAGGGCTGCCAGAACGGGGTGACCTGGGCGGCCTTCTGCTGGTCCTTGGCCGGGTCGTGGGCCTGGCGCTGGAGCCGGATCTGGATCGCCTTGAGGTAGCGGATGATGTGGCCGAGCCGGGCGGCGGGGACGCCGCGCATCAGGTCGGGCGGCACGAGGTGGGTCAGCTGGCTCTGGATATCTTCGAACGCGGCGCGCGCGATGCCCGGCTTGCCGGCCAGCGGCTTGACCTGGGCGCGCGCCTTGTCGAGCTCGGCGGTGAGCTCGACGGCGATCCGCGCCAGCTGGCCCAGCGCCTCCGGCAGCGCGCCGCGGCCCTCGGCGAGGCGCTCGGTGAACGCGGCCTTGCTGCGCGGGACCGCCTCCGGATCGGCCAGCCGGAACGCCTCGTCGAGCGCGCGCAGCACGATCTGCCGGCGGGGTGTGACCGGCGTGACCGGCGAGCTAGGCTGGGCGAGCGGCCCGTGCGCGAGCGAGGCCGGCAGCTGCGCCTCGAGCTTGGCGAGCGTGGTGCCGAGCTGGAGCAGGAACAGCCGGCGCAGGCCGTCGCGGGTCGCGGCGGCGGCGGCGGCGGGCGATTCGAGCAGCCGCAGGTCGACGCAGGTCTCGGTCTCGACGAGCGCCGGGTAGGCGAGCACGCGGCGGCCGCCGACGTCGAGCGTGACCTGGGCGGGCAGCGCGTCGAGCTCCCACGACCTGAGGCCGGTGCGCTCGTGGCGCTCGCGCGGCGCGGTCGCCCATAGCTCCTTGGCGCGGTGGCCGAGCGCGCGCTGCAGCTCGGCGAGATCGCGGCCGTGGCCGAGCACCTTGTCGCGCTCGTCGACGACCCGGAAGCCGATCGTCAGGTACGCGGGCAGGGCGCGCAGGTCCCACGCGACCGGCGCGATCCGCTCGCCGGTTCGCTCGAGGATCGCGCGCTCGAGCGCGGGCAGCATCGCGCCGTCGAACGGCCGCAGCCGTTCGGCGAGATCCTTGGCGAGCTCGCCCAGCGGGCCGAGCACCTTGCGCAGCGGCTTGGGCAGCGCGTCGAGCAGCGCGGCGATCTTGGCCTCGTGCCAGCCGGGGATGGTCCAGGCCAGGACCTCCGGGTCGAGCTGCGGCAGCAGCGCGAGCGGCACCGTCGCGGTGATGCCGTCGTCGTCCTCGCCGGGCTCGAACTTGTAGGTCAGCGGCAGCGCGGCGCCGCGCACGACCAGCTGATCGGGGTAGCGCTCGGGCGACAGCTCGTGGCTCTCGTCGAGCAGGATGTCGGCGAGCGACAGCTCGAGGACGTGCGGGTCGGTGGCCTCGGCCACGGCGCGAAAGTCCTCGAACGTCTTGGCGCTGACCACGCTGTCCGGCAGCCGCTTGTCGAAGAACGCGGCCACCTCGTACTCGTCGGCCAGCATGTCGCTGCGCCGCGCCTTGTCGCGCAGCCGGTGGACCTCGTCCAGCATGCGCCGGTTGTGCTCCATGAACGCGGCCTTGGTCTCGTACTCGTGGCGGACCAGCGCGTGGGTGATGAACATCTCGCGGCACAGCGCCGGATCGAACCGCGCGTAGGCGACCTTGCGATCCTTGACGATCGGCAGGCCGTACAGCGTGACCTGCTCCTTGGCCATGACCTGGCCCTGCTTCTGCTCCCAGTGCGGGTCGCCGTGGCTCCGCCGGCACAGCGCCCCGGCGGCCTTCTCGAGCCACACCGGATCGATCTTGGCGACCGAGCGGGCGAACAGCTGCGAGGTCTCGACCAGCTCGGCGGCCATCACCCAGGCCGGCGGCTTCCTGGCCAGGCCCGACGACGGATGGATCATGAACCGGGTCTGGCGCGCGCCGAGATAGACCCGCGCCTCCTGGCTCCACATGCCGATCTTGCTGAGCAGCCCGGGCAGCAGCGCGCGGTGGATCTGCTCGCCCGAGGCCGGCGTCTCGTTGGGCCGAAACTCGAGCTCGCGCATCACGCGGACCAGCTGCTCGTGGATATCCTCCCACTCGCGCATCCGGTTGTACGACAGGAAGTTGTCGCGGCAGAGCTTGTGCATCTGGCTGCGCGTGCTGCGCGCGCGGGCGTCGTGCCAGAAGCTCCACATCTTGAGGTAGCCGGCGAAGTCGCTGCCCTCGTCCTTGAACTTGCGGTGCGCCTCGTCGGCGCGCTGCTGCGCCGCCTGCGGCCGGTCGCGCGGATCCTGGAGGCCGAGCGCGGACGCGATGACGAGCACCTCGCGCAGCGCGCCCTCGTCGCGGCCGCCGAGGATCATCCGGCCCAGCCGCGGATCGACCGGCAGCCGGCCGAGCTGCTCGCCGCGCTCGGTCAGCCGGCCGTCGTCGCCCAGCGCGCCGAGCTCCTCGAGCACGCGGTAGCCCTCGGTGATCGCGCGGCCCTGCGGCGGATCGAGGAACGGGAACTTCTCGATGTCGCCGAGCCGGAGCGCCTTCATGCGCAGGATCACGCCGGCGAGGCTGACCCGCTTGATCTCGGGATCGGTGTGGGCCGGCCGCGACGCGTAGTCCTGCTCCTCGTAGAGCCGGAAGCACACGCCGCTCTCGGTGCGGCCGCACCGGCCCTTGCGCTGGTCGGCGCTGGCCCGCGAGATCGGCTCGACCAGCAGCTGCGAGACCCCGGTGCGGACGCTGTAGCGGTTGACGCGCGCGACCCCGGCGTCGACGACGTACACGATCCCGGGGATCGTCAGCGAGGTCTCGGCGACGTTGGTCGCCAGCACGACCCGGCGCTGCGGCAGGCGCTGGAACACGCGCTGCTGATCGGCCGCCGACAGCCGCGCGTACAGCGGCAGGATCACGGTGTGGGGCAGCGCGCGCTTCTCGAGCTCGCCCAGCGCCTCGCGGATCTCGCGCTCGCCGGGCAGGAACACCAGGATGTCGTTGCGCGGGTCCATCTCGGCGATCTCGTTGACCGTGTTGGCGACCGCGTCGGCGAGATCGGCCTCGTCGTCGCGCGGCGGCCGGTACAGCACGTCGACCGGGTAGGTCCGGCCCGAGACCTCGATCACCGGCGCGCCGCCGAAGAACGCGGCGAACCGCTCGGTCTCGAGCGTGGCCGAGCTGACGATGACGCGCAGATCGGGCCGGCGCGGCAGCAGCCGCTGGAGGAAGCCGAGCAGGAAGTCGATGTTGAGGCTGCGCTCGTGGGCCTCGTCGATGATGATCGTGTCGTAGCCGCGCAGCAGCGCATCGCCCTGGATCTCGGCGAGCAGGATGCCGTCGGTCATGAACTTCACGTACGAGGTCGGCTTGACCTTGTCGTTGAACCGCACCTTGTACCCGACGACGTCGCCGAGCTCGGTCTGGAGCTCCTGCGCGACGCGCGCCGCGACGCTGGTGGCCGCGATCCGGCGCGGCTGGGTGCAGCCGATCTGGCCGTGCACGCCGCGGCCCATCGCCAGGCAGATCTTCGGCAGCTGGGTCGTCTTGCCCGAGCCGGTCTCGCCGGCGACGATCACGACCTGGTGGGCGTCGATCGCGTTGGCGATGTCGATGACCCGCGCCGAGATCGGCAGCTCGGCCGGGAACCCGACCCGCGCGCTCAGCGTCAGGCCGGGCCGCAGCGTGGGCCCGGCGGGCGCGGCCCCCGGGGCGGGCGCGGGTGGCAGGGGCGGCGGAGGCTGGGCGGGGCGGTTCATGACGAGCAGCGCGGCGAACGCGAGCGCTGCTTCTTAGCGCGGACGCGACCGGCTGTCTGCCGCGGCGACCACGCGTGTTCGTGCGGCCGGGCCGGCTAGTAATCGATACGAGCCCCGTCGCGGAACACGCCGCCGGTCTGGGTCGCGGTGACGCCGAACCGCACGCTGGCCGCGCCCTGCTCGATCGACCGCGGCGCCCCGCGTCCCCCCATGTCGCTGCGGACCCAGCCGGGGTCGGTCGCGTTGACCCGGATGTGCCGCGCCGCCAGCTCGCCGGCGAGCACCCGGGTCAGCGCGTTGAGCGCGGCCTTGGACACCCCGTAGGCGTCGGTGCCCCAGCCTTGGCCGCCGGACCGCACGAAGTCCTGGACGTGCGCGACGAGATCCTCGCGCACGAGCCCGGGGTCCGCGAGCCGCCGCCGATGCGCCGGGTCGAGGCTGCCGAGCGATCCGAGCCCGCTCGTCACGTTCGTGATGGTCGCGCCATCGCGCAGCAGCGACAAGAGCCCCAGGGTCACGCGCAGCGGGCCGAAAAAGTTGGTCTCGATCGTGCGCGCGACCCCGCCGTCGCCGCGCGCCGCGCCGTAGATCCCGGCGTTGTTGACGAGCGCGTCGATGCGGATCGCCCCGTCGCGCAGCTTCTGGGCGGCGGTCGCCACCGACGCGTCGCTCGTGACGTCGAGCTCGACCGCCTTGAGCCGCCCGCCGGTGGCCTTGCGGAGCCGCGCTGCCGCCGCGTCGCCCTTCTGCCGATCGCGCGCGCCGAGGAGCACATCCCAGCCATCGCGGGCCAGCTCGGCCGCGAGCTGCTGTCCGATTCCGCGGTTCGCGCCGCTGATGAGCACCGTGCGGGCCATGTGCGATCTACCATCCCGTCATCGGCCGTCGGCCTGGACACATCCACCGTGCCGATGACTGATCTGCTATCACGGCGTGGTCGCTGCAGCCACTCTCCGGGGTTGCGGATCTCGGCGCCCCTTACCGCGGCGGCCGGATCCGGATCCGGCGCCGAGCGTTGACGGAGGTATCAACGGACGGACACAGATCGCTCGGGTGCCGCGCGCGTCACGCCTCGATACGCAGGGATGGACAGCGTGTTGATCGGGCACGCCTGCTGCACGGTCGCGCCGCATGAAGCTCCTGGTCGTCAGCGTCGCCACCCTGGTCCTGGGCTCGTGTGCCGGGCCCGGAGTCGGCGGGGGAAGCGGAGAGCGCGGTGACGGCGGGGTGATCGAAGAGGTGGTGAGCATCACCGTGAGCCCTCCGGACCCATCCAGCGACGCAACCGCCACGTTCGCGTTCACGGCGACGACGCAGAGCGCCGTCGCGTTCACCTGCGCGCTGGATAACGGCCCGCCCGTCCCCTGTACGTCCCCGATGACGTACGTCGACCTGCCAGACTACGAGCACACGTTCACCGTGCGCGCGGTGTCGCCGCGGGGATCGGGGATGGCGAGCGCCAGCTGGCGGAACGACCTCGAGCCGCCCGAGCGCCAACTCGTGACCATCCACGCAAGGCCGTACGTCGCGTACCAGGCGCCGGGGAGCACGTTCCGCATCGTCTGCGCGCAGCCCTGCCCGATCGACGAGCGGTACCTGCGGGCTCGCTACCAGGGGTTCCGGCGGGTTCATGCACGCCTCGTCGCCGCGATGGGGATCGACGTCCTGCCCGAGCTCCAGCCGGTCGATCTCCACCTCAGCGCCGACGCCGAGTGCCCCGTCTCAACCACGTTCACGGGCTATTCGTACTGGGACCCGAGCGACCCCGCCAAGCCGTTCGTCTGCCTGTTCGAGCTCGAGCGCGTCGACCCGTCGCCTCCCCTCGCCCCTCGCCCCCTGACCGAGGCCAACGCGCTGGCGGTGACGGAACAGGTGCTGGCGGCGCACGAGTATGGCCACACGATCTTGTTCAAGCGCCACATGGTGTCCCACGAGTGGCTGGTGGAGAGCCTGTCGTTCTTCGTCACCGGGCTCTACGCATCGCCATGCGATCCGGTGTTCTCGCACTTCACCGGAGCGCTGACCGCCTACCAGCTGTGCCAGCGCAATGGCCTGCGCTTCGAGGATCTGGCGCCCAGCCTCCAGGAGCTCGAAGGGCTCTACCAGAGCGGCCAGGGATACGCCGGGTGGTACGGAGCGACGACCATCTCGCAGCTGCGTCAGATCCTGGATCGCCGCCTCGGCAGCTCGACCGTCCAGGCGTTCCTGGACGGTGGCTACCCCGCGCCCCAGATCGGGCAAGACCCGATCACCCTCACACCTGCAGGTGGACAGCTCTCGCTGTACGGCGGCTGGCTGACGCTCGACGCAGCGCCGGGCGCGGTGACGGCGCCGATCGTCATCGACGATTACCCGCTGTTCACCGGAATGACGTTCTCACAAGAGGAATGGTATCCGCTGCACTTTGCCACCAACTATCCGCTCGCTGCGCAAGGTGCGCAGATCCCGCTGGCCCAGCCGATCACGATCACCATTCGCTACGATCCGGCGCTCGTCCCGCCCGGCGGTGATCCGGCGCAGCTCGGGATCTACGGCTCCACGGTGTTACCTGCGTACAGCCTCGCCGCGACCAACGTCGTCGTCGACACGGTCAACCATACCGTCACCGGCCAGATCGACTCGCTCGCGACCTATGCCCTGGCGCCTGCGCCGTTGTAGCGGGCAGCGGGATCGGCCGACGCTGGGCGCCAGCGCTGCGGGGGCGTCAGGCCGCGCGCAGCAGGGTCTCGATCTCGCGCAGGGTCTCGAGATCGTCGCCGATCATCTCCTTCATCGCGTGGATCCGGCCGGCGACGACGCGGGCGATCTTGTCCTCGATCGTGGCGTCGGCGTAGGTCCAGTAGACCTGGGCGAACCGACCGTCGCGGTGGCAGCGGCCCTCGATCTGCGCCATCTGGATCGCCGACCACCGCAGGTCGTGGATGATCTGGGAGCGCCTGGCGTCGTTGTGCTCGCCCTGGTGGAGCGAGATGCCTTCCTCGACGGTGAACAGCACGACCCGCGCGTCGCCGCGCTGGAACCGGAGGCGCTCGTCCTCGCGCTGGGCCGCCGGGAGGCCGCCGTGGATCGCCGCGCACGCGATGGCGCCGACGCCGCGCTCGAACGCGTCGCGCAGGGTGGTCAGGGTCTCGAGGAACGCGACCGAGATCGCGACCTGGTGGCCGTTGTCGAGCAGCTCGCGCGCCAGGAGCGCCGTGCCGGCGGCGCGGATCAGCGAGCTCTTCTGGCGCAGCCGCAGGGTCGCGGCGAGCGCGGACGTGGGATCCTTGCCGCGCGGCGCGAGCTCGAGCTCGCGGCGGAACGCGGTCCACACCTCGTCGTAGAGCGCGCGCTCGTCGGCGGCGAGCGCGAGCGGCGTCAGGATGCGGTTGATCGCGGGCCAGCCGGCGATCTGTTCGGGGCGGCGGCGGATCCCGGCGGGCGCCCTGCGCGCGGGGCCCGGGTCGAACAGCATGGCTCGCACCTTCTCGCAGTCGGCGGGGTCGCCGCGCCACTCCCACTTGCCGTACGTGCCGCGGGTGACGCCGAGGTCGAGGTCGATGCACCACTGCTCGAAGTCCTTGAGGTCCTTGGCGTGCGCGCCGGTCGCGTGCGCGAGCAGCGGCGCGAGGTAGGACAGCTCCAGCGGGTTCTGGCCGGCGGTCGCCGACAGCCACAGCGTGAAGCCGGCCTTGGCGACCAGCTTGGCGGCGAGCCTGGAGCGCGCCGCGGTCGGGTTCTTGCACCGGTGGCTCTCGTCGAACACGATCGCGTCGAACGCGGGCGCGGTGCCGGCGCGCGCCAGGCCCTTCTTGGTCTTGATCCGCTTGCGCGCGGCGGCGCTGACCTCGAACAGCTTGCCGAGCCGATCGTAGTTGAGCAGGATGATGTCGAGGCCGGCGTCACCCAGCGCCTCGATCGTGCGGCGCCAGTGCGCGACCACGGCGAGCGGGCACACGATCAGCACGGTCTCGACGTCCGGCATCTGGCGGATCGCCGACCACGCGGTGATGGTCTTGCCGAGGCCGACGTCATCGGCGAGCAGGAACCCCGGCAGGCCGGCGGTGCGGGCGGAGGCGATCGCGGCGACGGCCGCGCGCTGGTGCGGCCGCAGCTCGATCGCGGCCGCCGGCGGCGACGGGCGGCGGGCGGCCTCCCCGGTGAGCTCGCGCTGGACGTGCATCTCCCACGAGTAGGGCAGGGCGCCGAACGGCGCGAGCTGCGCCGGCAGCGCCGCGCCCTCGTAGACAAACACGCCCAGCGCGGCGTCCCAGCGGGCGGCGCTGGCGGTCGCGACCGCGCGCATGGCGAACGGAACATCGAGCACGTACGGCGAGGTCACGGACGCCCAGATACCACGACTCGCGGCGGACTCGGGATCGCGGTCCGCCGGTCGATCCCGCAGCGGCGAATCTCGCTTCGCGGCTTCTTGCGCGGGCGGGGAACCGATATCGTCGGGCGATGAAGCGATCCGTGTTCCTCGCCCTGCTCGCGGTCGGCGCAGCCTGCGCGACCGGGCCGCGCGCCGGGGTGGCGCGCCAGCCGCCGCGCGTCGCGGCCGGCGCGCTGCCGAGCCTCGAGCGCTGGCGGCACCACGTCATCGAGGACATCCTGCCGTTCTGGACGACGCGCGATGCGCTCGGCACGCCGATTGGCAATTTCCCGACGTTCCGCTGCAACGACGGCGCGGCGCTCCACCGCGAAGCGCCGTGTCCGGAGTTCGCGAACCCGCCGGACTGGCTCGCCGCGGAGCTCGATCGCGACTACACGCGCATGAAGTCGCGCCAGACGTTTCTCTATGGAGTCGCATTCCACATCACGGGGGAGGAGCGCTATCTCGAGTACGCCCGCGCCGGTGTCGCGTGGCTGCGCCAGGACGCCTACGAGCGCGAGACCGGCGGCGCGGTGTCGTACTGGCAGGCCGGCACGCCCGCGCCCGCGCCCGACGAGCGGACGTCGCAGGATCTCGCGTACGCGCAGGTCGGCCTCGCGTTCTACTACTACCTGACCCGCGATCCGGAGGTGCTCTCCGATCTGGTGCGCCTCGAGCGCTACGTCATGACCCGGTACTGGTGGCCGGAATCGCCGTCGGGCGCCATGCTGCGCTGGGTGCTCGCCGATGGCGCGGTCCCGGGCGACTCGCAGCGCCAGGAGCTGGTCGCGCAGCTCGACCAGATCAACGCGTACATGTTGCTGCTCGCCCCGCTGATCGAGGACGCGGCGGTCGCCCAGGCGTGGCGGCGCGATCTGCTGGTGCTGGCGCGCGTGGTCCAGCACCAGTTCTTCGCGCCGGAGATCGGCCGGTTCTGGGGCACGTTGCACGACCCCGCGTCGCGCAGGCCCGGGAGCCGGCACAACGACTTCGGCCATTCGATGAAGTCGTTGTGGATGCTCTACCTGACCGGCGAGGCGACCGGCGAGCACGATCTGGTCGACTTCGCGCGCCCGCGGGTCGCCCCGCTGCTCCAGCTGGCGGCGCAGTCGTCGGGCTGCTGGGCCTCGGGGCTGGGCGCCGATGGCGCGCTCGATCGCGGCTCGCAGTGGTGGATCTTCGCCGAGCTCGACCAGGCCGCCGCGACCCTGGCGGGCCGCGAGCCCACCGCGTCGCCCTACGCCGACTATCTCGCCGCGAGCTACGCGTGCTGGTTCACGCGGTTGGTCGACCACGCGGGCCACGACGTGTGGCCGTCGATTCCGGCCGACTGGGATCCGGTCAGGTTCGCCGAGCACCCGCCCGCCAAGATCTTCCACTGGAAGAACGGCTATCACGTGATGGAGCACGCGCTGGTCGCGCTGATCACGACGGCCGGGCTCACCGGGCAGGACCTGCCGCTCTACTACGCGTTCGTGAAGCCGCCGCCCGCCGAGCGGATCCAGCCCTACTACTTTCATGGGACGATCGTGGAGGAGGCGGACCTCCCGCTGCCGCAACACTCCGGGTTGCACGGACGTCGCATCTCGTACCGCAACTTGCGCTGATCGATCCGCAATGCTCAATCGGGAATCTGCCGGTGTGCCGGGGCCGCACACGTGATGCGTTGTGCAGCGCCCCAACGCTTTGCGGTATCGCCGATCTTGTGGAATCCACAGCAATACGATCGATTCCCTGCGAGTGAACGCGGTTTGCATGGTCTTCCTCTGGAGGCGACCATGCATGACCAGATCGCGAAGGTGCTGGAGCTCAAGGGCCGTAACGTCGAGACCGTCTCGCCAGGGACCATGGTGCTCACGGCGGTACATCAGATGAATCGCCACAAGATCGGCGCGCTGCTGGTGGTCGACCGCGGCCGACCGGTGGGGATCTTCACCGAACGCGACGTGCTCGTCCGCGTCGTGGCCGACGGGCTCGATCCGCGGACCACACCGGTCAACGAGGTGATGACGCGGAGCCCGGTGATCGTGCGGTCCGACGTGACCGTGGCCGAGGCGATGGTCGTGATCACCGAGCGGCGCTGCCGCCACCTGCCGGTGATCGACGACGCCGGCCTGTGCGGCCTGATCTCGATCGGCGACCTCACGAGCTGGATGGTCCGCGATCAGCAGCGCACGATCGAGGACCTCCACGACTACATGGCGAGGTCCTAGCCGTCCTACGGCGTCGCGGGAGGCAACAAGCTGCGGGCGTCTTCGGCGTTGTTGACGACGATGTACGCCGGCTGGTGCGCCAGCATGGCGTACAGATCCTGCGGCGCCGGGCTGCGCGCCCAGATCGCGAGCCCGCCGCGGTCCGCGCCGGTGGCGCCGCGCCGCGCCGTGCGCGCATCCCGCGTCACTGCCTGGGACGCCTCGAACCAGGCGACGGTGAGGATCTGGGGCGCGAAGCCGGCGACGGCCGGCGCGCTCCAGTCGGTCTCGAACAAGCAGCCGGCGCCGAGCTCGGCGAACGGTCGCGGATCGATCGCGGCGAGCAGGTGCGGATCGTCCGAATCGAAGATCGGGATGACGGTGTTCTGCGACGCCGCGCCGGCGGCGATGACCGCGCGCGCGGCGGAGGCGACACAGGCGACGTGGGCGCCGGCCTCCGCGGGCGTATGCGCCGCGCCGCCGCCCACGTCGGTCTTGAGCTCGATCTTCAGGTAGAACACCGCGCCGTGGGCGGCCGCGTCCGGCATCGCGGCGGCGACGTGCGCCACGACCAGGGCGGCGGCCTCGTCGAGGTCCGGCGCGCTCGCGGCCGGGGCGTGGGTGAACGTACAGCGCGCGCGCTCGCGATCCCACGTCGAGTCGAGCTCCATGCCATCGAACACCACGCGTCCGTCGCGCGCGCGCAGCGCGAGCGACGCGCGCAGGGCGTCGAGCGTATCGTCCGCCTCGAGGCGGGCTCCCGCGGCGCAGTTGGCGTTGTGGCAGATCACCTGCGTGGCGCTCGACGGCTCGAGACAGCCCAGCGCGCCGAGCACGAGGTACACGCAGCCGATCCGCATCACTGGAACCCGCCGAGCTCGAACCGCATGTGCAGCATGACCTCCATCCGCGTGGCGAGCTCGGTGTTGGCCGCGAAGTCGAGGGTATCCGACGGGAGGTGGCCGCCGTGGCGCCACACCGAGGTCTCGAGCTCCGCCCCGAACGACATGCGCACGCTGCCCGACGTCATGGCCGTGTCGGCCCCGAGCAGCACGGCCTCGTCATACCGGCGGCCATGGCTGACCCGCCCGCTGGTCTGCCGCCAGCCGGCGACCACCTCGAGGCGGTCGTCCGCGATCCAGCGGCCCACCGTGACGTCGAGCATCTCCCATCCCAGCACCAGCACCATCGGATCGACCACGACCGCGCCGTCGACCGCGCCGTGGCGCAGCCCGGCGGCGATCCCGATCGGCCGCCGCGCTGCGAACGCCGCGTCGGTGCCGTGGAAGTCGAGTCCGGTATGCCAGCTCGGCTCGGCCCGGACCGGCGCGGCCGCGCCCGCAGTCAGGACGCCGACCGCGAGCCAGGGGGACAGGCCGGGGCGCGCCACCCGGGCGCGGCGCCCCATGCAAAACTCATCCATGGCCGATTCGTTGCCGGGCGGTGGGGCGGCTTCGCAGGCGCGCGCACCCGGCGGCGCGCTGGCTCGGTGAGCGTGCCTTTCACGACGGTCCGGGCGCCTTGTTCACCGACGATCCCTCCAGGAACCATCGGGAGATTCGGCACCACGATGACGGTTGTGTTACGGATGCAGCTTCGCGGCGATCTTTGCCAGACCGGCCTCGGCGCACGCGGTGTCCTTGTCGCCGCCCGGGGCGCCCGAGACGCTGACAGCGCCGACGAGCTTGCCGCCGACCTTGATTGGCAAGCCGCCCGCCCAGACGATGAGATTCGGGTCGACGTTCGGCCCCGGCGGCAGACCGGGCAGCGCGCCGGGGACCGGTGGCGCAGCCGGCGTGCCGGCCGGCGGTGCGACCGACGCGCCGTAATCGCCCGAGGTCTTGCCGGTCTTGAGCACCGTGTAGGCCTTGCGGCGGGCGTAGTCGGACGTCGTGCCGCGAGCGCCATCGGCGCGCAGCGCCAGCTTGATGCTGTAGTCGGTGCTCATGACGAGCGCGGTGACCTTGTAGGTATTTGCTTGGCAAGCCGCGATCGCGGCCTGGGCGAACTCCACAGCCGTGGCCAGTGGTAGTTCCTCGGTGGCCGGCGGCGGTGTCTGGGCGCTGGCGGATACGCTCGCAGCCATGGCGAGCACGACGATGGCGATACGTCGGATCATTGTTTGTGCTGGGTACCGCGACGCGCCGCGGCCCGCAACGCTCCCACCGCTTCCAGGCTCAACCCGGATTGCGGTACTGCGACCGGGTGACCCGCGTTTCGGGCAATCGGCGCTGGATCTGTGAGTGGGACCACAGCTCGACGATGCGCACGAGGTCGCGAAGCCGGCGGGCCGGCCGGCAACGAACCCGCAGCATGCCGAACCGCCCGATCACCATGGATCCCGAAATGGACGCCGTCCGTGCGACGCTCGAACGGGTTCACGTGGTGCACGGGATCCGCACGCTGTGTATCGCGGTGGTCATCGCGATCTGCGCGCTGGCGGGGCGGGCGGGCGCCAGCTGCGCGATCTCGCTCGAAGGCGACGCGGCGCTGATCGAGCAGCTGCGGGCCGAGCTCGCGATCTTCGGCGAAGACGACGCGCCGTGCTTGACGCTGTGGATCCAGGTCCAGCAGACGTCGGATCACGTCGAGATCGACCTGCACGATGATCTCGGCCGCTCCACGATGCGCCTGTTCTCGAGCCCGGGCGGCGCGGCCGCGTTCATCATCTCGTGGTCCCGGCGGCCGCTGATCGCCGTGGCCACCGCCGACCCACCGCCGCCGGCGCGGCCCGCCGCACCGCCGGGGCTGGTCGCCGCACCGCCGGGGCTGGTCGCGCCATCGCGCGACTCGGCGTTTGCCATCGAGCTCTCGGTCGGTTACCGGTCCGCGGCCGGGAGCCACCCGCACTGGGCGGTGTCCGATGTCTCGGTCCTGTGGCAGTCCTCGATCTGGCGCTACGGCGGCACCCTGCACGTCATCACCGGACCGGCCGGCGGGCACGTGGCGACCGAGGCCGCGATCCGGTTCGGTTCGGGCGGAACGCTCGCGAGCGGCATCGTGCTCCGCGGCGAGCTGGTCGCCGCGAATACGCTGGTCGGTCGGTTCGGGGACCACGCGGGGAACGTCGATTACGCGGCGACCGGCGCGCGCATCGGCCCGCACGCGGCGGCGCTCTGGCCGATCGCGCGGCGGTTCAGCGTCGAGCTCGGCGGCGGCTACGATTTCGTCCGGCTCGCCGATGCCACCAGCTGGGGCTTCCGGTATATCGACGTTGGCATGCGATGGACGCTGTGAAGCTCGCGCTCGTCGCTCCACCGATGGTGTCCGACCACCAGCTGATCGCGCAGATGGCGACCGGCGATCGCGACGCGCTCGGCGTCCTGTTCGATCGCCACCACCAGGCGCTGCACGGCTTTCTATCCCGCGCCTACGGCGCGCGCGACGCCGAGATCGACGACCTGGTGCAGACCACCTTCCTCGAAGCGTTTCGCGCCGCGCCGCGGTTCCGGGCATCGTCATCGGCGCGGACCTGGCTGTTCGCGATCGGCGGCAACCTCGTCAAGATGCACCGCCGCGCGACCCAGCGGCGCGAGCGGGCGCTCGAGCGGTTCGCCGACGTCCCGGCGCACGTCGGATCGGGCCCCGACACCAAGCTCGCCGATCAGCGCGCGCTCGCCCGGCTCGCCGCGGCGCTCGACGAGCTGCCGCACGACCTCCGCGTGGCCTACGCGATGTGCGTGATCGAGGATGTGCCGGCGGACGAGGCCGCGCGCGCGCTCGGCGTGCCGCGCGGGACGATCTGGCGCCGCGTCCATGACGCCCGGCAGCGCTTGCGCGCCGCGATCGACCCGGAGGAGGCGCCATGATCGAACCCACCAAGCCCACCCTCGACGTCGACACCCTGGCGCGCCGCCTGCCGCGGCCGGCGCTGTCCGCGGACCGCGCGCACGCGATGCGCCGCGCGCTGCTCGACGCCGTGCCGGCGCCACGCCCGGCCGCGCGGTGGTCGCCGCGCTCGCGTCGCCTCGTGCTCGGCGGCGTCGCGGCCGCGCTCGCCGCCGCCGGTGCGCTGGTCACGCTCGCGCCCCGCGCGCCTACCCCGCCGGGCAGGGACGCCGCGCCGCGCGCCGACGTCGCCGAGCGGCCGTCGCTGCCCCCGGTCGTCCACCGCGCGGCGCTGCCGGGGCCGGCCGCCGCGCCCGGCGGAGCTACCGCGGCGCCCGCTGTGCTGGCCGAAGGCACCACCGCGTTCGACGCCAAGCAGCCGATCGAGCTCGCCCGGGGCACCACGACGATCACGGCGCCGGCCGGCGCGCGCTTCGAGGTCGACGTCCAGGGCGATCAGATCCGGCGCGTCGCCGTGAGCTCGGGCTGGGTGGTCGTCGCCGGTGCCCGCGCGGCCGCCACCATGGTCGTCGAACACCAGCGCTGGCAGCTCGATCCTCCGCCGGCCGCGCCCTCGATCGTGCGCGCGGCGCGCGACGCAGCTGCGCTCACCGGGCCGTCCGCGCCACCGCCGCCGCCGCCGTCACCCACTGGCGCTGCGGCCACGCCGGCGGGCGAACATACGACCGAGCTCGCGGCCCCTGGCCCCGCGGCCGAGCTGCCGGTCGCGGCGCCGCGCCGGCCCTCGGGGGAGCTCGACTTTCACGACGGCCTGCGCGCCTTGCTCACCGGCGATCCCCACGGCGCGGTCGACGCGCTCGACCGCGCCTGCGCCACGCCCTCGAGCAGCCAGGACGACAGCTGCTACTGGGCCGCCGTCGCGTGGCTGCGCAGCGGCGATCGGCCGCGCGCGCGCCGCGGCTTCAGCGACCTGGTCGCGCGGTGGCCGAGCTCGACCCACGCGGGCGAGGCCAACGTGGCGCTCGGCTGGCTGCTGCTCGACAGCGGCGACCGCGCCGCCGCGCGCGCGCGGTTCGCCGCGGCGGTCAACGATCGCATGCCGAGCGTCCGCGCCGACGCCCAGCGCGGCCTCGCCGCCGCACCCTGATCCGGGGCCGCTGCCGGGCCTCTTGCTCGAACAGCGCGCATGGCTCTGCATACCGACCCTCCATGGCGCGCATCCGACCAGCTTCGAACAGACGATCCACCGTTGTAGGGTTCAGGGCGCCTACGGCACCACGCGCTACTTCCGCACCGATGGCAGCCCCGCGTGCTTCATCCGCGGCAACGGCCCGCAGCCCATGACAACCGCCTCGGACGCGGCCCACGAGATCTACCCCACCTGCTTCCAGCACACCTACCAGGCCAACACCGAGGTCGTCAGCTTCCAGGACGCTGATCCCGCGGCTGCTCCGAGACGCCCGGCGAGATGGCCGCGCGCGCTGGGCACCGGTCGCGCAGCCGGGCAGATCGGTCTTCGCCCGCGCACGTCACGTGCGCTCGGCGCGGTGATCGAGGCCGTTCTGGTGCAGCACCAGGCCCGTCACCTTGCCCTTGGCGTCGACCTCGAACGTCACGCTCGCGGTCACCACGCGCAGCGCGAAGTCCTTCTGCGAGGTCGCATGCAGGCGAAACCGCGGCTGGCCGGTGAGCTGGCCATACAGCTTCGCACCGCTGCGCGTGAACGTGAGCGTGAACCCCGGCGCGACCGCGTACCCGCCGACGTAGCTCGCGAGCGTCGTGTCATCGACGGCCACGCGCGGCGGTAGATCGAGCTTGGGCGGGCTCGGATCACCGGAGATCGCGGCCATCGCGGCGGCGCCGAGCACGTCGACATGATCCGTCGAGCCATTGGCCAGCACCACGATCCCCAGGCCGCGGGCCGGCTGGAACGCGACGTAGCTATGGAATCCGCCGGTCTCGCCGTTGTGCCAGACCAGCCCGTCGGGCTTGATGTGCCAGCCGAGACCGATCTTGCCGGTGGAGGCATCTTCCGCGAGGTTGCGCTGTGGCGCCTGGGTCAGGGCCATCGCCTTGGCGAGCCGGGAGGTCGGCGCGCGCGACGCGGCGAGCTCGGCCTTCACGAACACCCCCAGATCGGCCGCGGTCGAACGCAGCGCGCCCGCCCCCGCGAGCGCGGCGAACTCCCACGGCGGCACGGGCTCGCCGTCGCGATCATAGCCCTGCGCGAACCGGGCGCGGGCATCGTCGGTCAGCGCGACCATGGTGCTCGTCATCGCGAGCGGTCGGGCGATCTGCGCGACGACCGCCGACCCCCAGTCGGTCTTGCCGCGCTGGGCGAGGGCGTGGCCGAGCAGCCCCGCCCCGAGGTTACTGTACTCGTACCGGGTGCCGGGCTCGTGCGCCAGCGTGGCCTTGGCGAGAAACGCCAGGAGATCGTCCGCCTTGTAGTCGGCGTACGGGTTGGCCGGGTCGGCAGGATGAAGGTTGTCCGGCAGGCGAGGAAGCCCCGAGGTGTGGGTCGCCAGATCGAGCAGCGTGATCGGCCGATGCGCCGCGGGCAGCTGGGTCCCCGCCGGCAACATCGTGGCGATCGGCGCATCGAGCGCCACCTGCTTGTCGATCACGAGCGTGGCCAGCAGCAGCGACGTGAACGCCTTGCTGACCGAGCCGACCTCGAACACCGTGTTGCCGTCGGGCCGCTTGCCGTTGCCCCGGACCGTCTCGCCCCACGCGAGGATCTGCGGCGCCGCCGGTCCGGTGATGAGCGCGACGACCAGGCCGGTTGCGTACTCGCCGTCGAGCAGGCTCCGGGCGAACGGCTCGATCGCGGCGCGCGGATCGGGCCTGACAGGTCGACCGGGCTCCGCGCCAGCGGGAGCAGCCAGAAGCACAAGCGCGAGCAGGGCCGGGGTGCGGTACATACTCTGCTAGGATGTAGAGAAGTCCGATCTCGGCGCACAGTTTTTTCGCCTCGGCCAGGTCGTCCAGCGTCCGGAGCGCCCGCGCAGGTCGGCCGGCCATCGCGCGGTGCCCCCAGGACCGCCGCCCGAACAGAGATCTTCACGTGGACGTAAAAACTGTTCGCGCACGGCGGTCGCGTTCCCGCTAGCGTGGGCCGTGTGGTGATGCCCGCCTCGCCCTCCGTCGTCTACGGTCCCGGCCCGCGGTGGTTCCGGCGGGGGCTCGTCGGGCTGGCCGCGATCTACCTTGGCGCGCTGATCCACCACCCACCGGACGTCGGCTGGCTGCGGCCCGCGGCGTTCTTCACCGAAGCGACGTGCCTGTTTCCGCGCGCCAGCTCGTTCGCCCTCGAGTACCGCCTCGAAGCCTGGAGCTGTGACGGCCACTGGCGCCTGATCGATCCGCGGCCGTACTTTCCGATCCGGCCCGATGACAAGGAGTCGCGACTCCAGCGGCTCGGCTACTTCTACGAGCGCAACCGCCCCGCCATGCAGGCGCTCGATGACTACGTCGTCACGCACCACGCGACCGGGGTCGACGATGGCGTGTCCGGACCGATCGGCGGGATCCGGATGGTCAAGGTCGTGCGGCCGCTCCCGGCGATCGGCGAGCCGGTCGCGCGCTATCGCTTCGATCCGCTCGCACCGCCCCCGCCGGCCGACCGCCACGAGCTGTTCTACACCTCCATCGCGAATCGCAAGCGGCGATGTGGGCCGTGATCGCACGCGCCCAGCGCGCGCTCGCCATCGCGCTGCAGCCCCAGCCGATCGTGCGGCTCGCCGCCGTGCGCATCCTGGCGCCGCTCGCGATCCTCGGCTTCATGTCGTCGCGGATCCTCCACGCCGACGACTGGTTATCCGACGCCGGGTTCCGCGTCCCCGCGATCGCCGACTGGCGGCAGCCGCTCAGCCTGCCGGGGCTGCCGGTGTGGGCGGCGTGGATGGTCGGTGCCGCGCTCGCCGTCGCCGCGGTCGCGACCTCGGTCGGCGTCGCGACGCGCTGGTCGAGCGGCGCGCTCGCGGCGTTGCTCGCCTACGTCGCGCTCGCGGACCGGCTCGCCGCGTTCACCGTGTCCAAGCTCGCGCCGGTGATCGCGCTCGCGCTGTACCTGTCGCCCAGCGGCGCGGCCTGCTCGATCGACGCCTGGTGGCGCCGCCGCCGCGATCCCGTGGTCGCGCGAGCCACGCAGGTCTCGGGCGGCTGTGTCGCGTTCTTCCAGGTGCTCCTGCCAACGTTCTACTTCTCCTCGGGGTGGTGCAAGGCATCGGGCGACTGGCTCACCGATCGCCACGTCCTGTGGACGCACCTCCACGACTCCTACCAGACCCAGCTCAGCTGGCTCCTCGCCAACCACGTGCCGGGATGGGCGTGGACCGCGCTCCAGGCGGCCGTCCTCGCCTTCGAGTGCGGCGCGCCGCTGTGGTTTGGCTGGCGCGGCACGCGGCGCTACGCGCTGGGCTTTGGCGCCGCGATGCACCTCATGATCGGCCTCATGTTCGGCCCGGTGATCTGGTTCTCGCTGCTGATGCTCTGCCTCCTGATCGCGAGCTACGCGCCGGCGACGTGGCTGGCGCGCGCGCTCGACCGGGGTGCAGCGCCCTCGTCACTATTGTCAACATGATTCATAATCGTTCATCCGTAGTGGCCCAGGCGACGCAGGCCGTTCTCCGCGGCACGCCTGCGCGCCGAGCGATCACTGCGAGATCAACGCGACCTGACAGCTGTCACTCCTGAATCACCTGCAAGTCGCTGATTTGCGCTCGTGTGAAGCAAGGTCATCCTTGCGGACTGCGGTGCATGTGCGCGAGATTTGCCAGATGAAGACGATGCCGAGCTGCCGCCGTAGCGCGTTCTTCAGGCAGCTCGGCCAGATCGCGATCCTCGGGATCTCGATCACGGCATGCGGCAAAGTCGAAATCGACGCCCCCGGCACCGATGCACCCACCACCGACGGCCCCGCCGCCGACGCACCCGCCACCGATGCCCCCGCCACCGATGCCCCCGCCACCGATGCCGCCGCGTCCGGCGGGGTGCTGGTTCAGCAGGTGATCGCGTCGACCGCGCACGGGACCACGATCAGCGCCTCGCTGACGAGCGCGGCGACGGTCGGCAATCTGCTCGTGGTTTTCGGAGCCAGTGCGGGAGGTCCGCTGGATCGCGTGACGGGCGGCGGCGTGGCGTCGTGGATGTTCGCCACCGGATCGGCGATCAAGGCCAACACGGAGATCTGGTATGGCGTGGTCACCACGGCGTCGCAGACTCCGGTCGTGATCGCGTACGATCTCGGGGCGGACTTGCGGCTCGACCTGACGGAGTGGAGTGGGCTCGTCGCGTCGCAAGACGTCCTCGACCTCGCGGCCTCGCAGAGCGGAGCATCGACCCCGGCGTCCACCCCGGCGATCACCACGCGCGCCGCCGACCTGGTCATCTTCGGCGCCGCCGCGCTGGACCCGACCGGCACCTTCCACGATCCCTCCGGCGGCCCATGGACCGCCCTGACCCCGATCACGGTCTCCGGCGCCGCCACCCAGGCCGCGTGGTACCAGATCCGCCCGGCCGCGGCGCCGATCCAGGCCACGGTCGCCGTGCCCGGCAGCAGCTGGGACACCTCGATCGCCGCGTTCAAGCTCGCGCCCTGAGAGGGTCGATCAGAACAAGCGAGACGATTGAGCAAGCGCCGAACCTCGATCGCCCGTTGCCCGTCCAAACGTATTCTGGTCGACCCTGTGAGGTGGCCAGGGTCGGTCGCCCCAGGCGCAGCGAGCGTCGGCGCGGGCCCGCCGGTCTCGAGGTTGCGCGGTTCGCCGCCAGGCCGATCGAAGGTCGCGCCGTGCGCAGGCGGTGGCTCGGATCGCTGGGGCGGATCGACCCGCTCAGCGCGCGGGCAACGCGGCGACGTAGCGCCGGACGCTGTCGCGCTGGGCGCCGACCTGCGCCGCGCATTGCTGCGCGAGCTCGAGCGCGTGCGCGAGGTTGCGCGGGCCGCCGGTGAGCTTGGCGACCCGCGGCGTGAAGAACGCGCGGATCTCCTCGGCGCGCGCGGCGTCGCACGCGCTGTACATCAAGGGCAGGCGGCCGCCGTAACGGTCGGGGAGCAGGGCCGCGAGCTCGTCGAAGTGGGTCTTGAGCCAGGCCCAGGCGAGGTCGCGGGTCGCGATCGCGCCGAGCAGCCGCAGCGGCTGCAGGTGCTCGTTCTTGCGGAGCGTGGGAGCGAGGGAGAGATCGAGCGCGCGGGCGATCAGCGGGGGTTCGCGGACGCCGGCGATCGCCCGCAGCACGCGCTCGCGGATCTGGGCGTCCTCGGATCGCCCGAGCTCGGCGACCAGCGCGTCGAACACCGCGGCGCCGCCGGTCCGCGCCGCGGCCTCGAGCGCGATCTCGGAGAGATCGGGATCCACGGCGTCGGGGTGGCGGACGCGATCGCGATCGAGGCCCAGCAGGCGGCGGCCGAGCCTCGCGGCCTCGCGCTGCGTGGCGGGATCGTCGATGTCGAGCGCGAGGAAGCCGAGCAGCCGCGCGCGAAACAGCCGGCGCGCCGGCGCGTCGCTCGCGGCGGCCTTCCAGCCCAGCGCCGCGACCGCCGGTGCGTAGAGCCGCGCGATGTGGGCGCGCAGCGCGCTGCGGCCGGCGCCCTCGACCAGGTTGGTGTCGATGAACCCGAACAAGCCGAGCGGCGCCGCGGCCACCGCGCCGTGCGGGTCGCGCGCGAGCGGCTCGTAGGCGCCCAGGACGTCGCCGGCCGGCAGCGCCGCGCTGTGGAACGCGGCGCCGAGGTCGTGTGCGAACCGCAGGCGCTCGACGATCGACAGCTGAGCCATGCCGCGATCGCGCAGCCGGGCGAGATCGTCGCCCGCCAGCGTCGTGCGGTAGTAGCCGGCGGCGTCGGCGTTGGGCATCACCCAGTCGGCGCACGCCGGCAGCTCGATCGCGCCGGTGGCGGCGGTGAGCAGGGTGCAGGCCTGCTCGACGCGCCGGCCGATGCCCGCGCGCACGCACACCGGCACCGTCCAGCTGCCGTCGGACGCGGCCGTCGAGCCGACCGGCCGCCAGCGCGACTGCGCGACGACCACGCTGCCGTGGCCGGCGTCGCAGCGCAGCGTGGCGGCGATCGCCGGGACCCCTGGCTGCTCGAGGAAGCTCGCGGCCAGCGGCGCGATGTCCTTGCCCGACGCCTGCGCGAGCGCGGCGACCAGATCGTCGGTCGTGGCGTTGCCGCCGGCATGCGCGGCGAGGAACGCGTGGATCCCGCGGCGGAACGGCTCGTCGCCGAGGTGGTGCTCGAGCATCGCCAGCACGGCGGCGCCCTTCTGGTACGTGATGCCATCGAACGCATTGGTGATGTCGTGGGTGGTCTCGATCGGCTGGCGGATCCGCCGCGCGCTCGCGAGGCTGTCGTCGCCCATCACCTCGCTGGCGGAGGTCTCGGCCTCGAGCTCGGCCTCGAACGCGGGCCGCACCGCGCGCAGGGTGCGCGACGCGAAGAACGTGGCGAACCCCTCGTTGAGCCAGATGTCGTTCCACCACGGCATCGTGACGAGATCGCCGAACCACTGGTGCGCGGTCTCGTGGGCGATCACCGAGGTGACCTCGATCTTCTGGCGCTGCGTCGTGACCCGGTCGTCGACCAGCAGCGCCGCGTCGCGGAACGTGATCGCGCCGGCGTTCTCCATCGCCCCGGACTGGAAGTCGGGGACCGCCACGAGATCGAGTTTTGGGTACGGGAACGCAAGGCCCATGTAGCGCTCCTGCTCGGCGACCAGCGCCGGCGTCTCGGCGAGCGCGTAGCCCGTCGCCTCGCCGCGGCCGCGCAGCGCGACGGCGCCGATCGGCAACGCCTGGGGCCGCGCCGGACCGGCAGCCAAGGTCGTCGCCCGCGACTCGAACGGGCCGACCGCGAACGCGATCAGGTACGACGACAGCGGCGGCGTGGTCTGGAACCGCACCCGCTTCTTGCCCGGGCCGACCGCCGTGGCCTCGGCGAGCGGCATGTTGCCGACCACGGCCTGCGACGCGGGCACGGTGAGCGTGACGTCGAACGGCACCTTGAACGCCGGCTCGTCGAAGCACGGGAACGCGCGGCGCGCGTAGATCGCCTCGAACTTCGAGAACACCGCCGGGCCGGCGCTCGTGGCGGTGCGGTACACGCCGACCAGCTGGGTATCGTACGCGGCGGTGAACGCGACGTGCAGCACGACATCGCCCGAGACCGGCTGCGCCAGCGCGACGCGGACCACGCCGCTCGGATCGACCTCGTCCCAGCGCGCCGCGATCGCGGCGCCCGAGGCCGGCGTCACCGTGGCTACGCTCACGGCGAGCCCGCGGCCATGCAGCCAGATCTGCGTGCGCGGCCCGGCGAGGTGCAGCGCGAGGTCGGCGGTGCCGCCGAACCGATCTGCGTCCGGATCGACCTCCAGCGCGAGCGCTTCGTGGGTCGGCCCGACGTCGCTCGGCAGCCGGCCCAGCGGCACCTGCTCGTCGGCCGCGGGCCCAGGCGCCGGGCCGCTCGGCGCCGCCGCCGGCGCGACGGGCGGCACGGAGTTGGGTGCCGCGGCCGGCGCGTGACACGACAGGGCGGCGAGCCCGAGAATGGCGGGAAGGGTGCGCACGTCCGCCATCGTACCGGACGCGCGCGTGTCAGGCGCAGGTCCGCCGTCGATCCGCGTGCGCTCTACGGGGGTCCGAGGCGGCTGCTCAGAACAGCATCGCCTCGCCCTCGGCGGCCACCGCCGAATCGGCGCTCGGCTCGGACAGCTCGAGCCCGGCTTCGGCCTCGAGCTCGAGCCAGATCGTCACGCTGCCGGCCGCCATCACCAGCCGGATCGGCTGGATCTCGGTATGCGGCAGCGGCATCAGCTGGGTCGCGGTCAGCACCACCGGGATCGACATCGCGACCTCGATGCCGTGGCGAAACAGCGCGTTCTTGAACCGCCCCACGAGCTGGTTGGTGAGCTCGGCGACCCAGCCGCGGGTCGCACCGTCATGGATCGGATTGCTCGAGGCGATCACATCGTGAGCCGCGGCGATCACCACGGAGCCACACAACCGATCCCCGGTGAATCCGAGAATCCCGCACAGCTGGCGCGCGCCATCGGGCTGGGCGCTGCCCTCGGTGCAGGTGACGCCGTAGTCCGCGAAGAGCTCGTAGGCTTTTCCGGACAGCATGTCGCGCAGCGTTTCATGTAACATGGTCATAGGATTGCATCGCCTCCGTGTCGCGGCATCGGCGGTGGCGTGACTGCGGACCGAGACATGCGACCTCGGGTCGGCTGTTCGGCCGCAACTGCGATCAATTGAGCCGTTCATCGATCACCAAACCGGACGAACCGGTGAGGGATCCCATGAAGAAGATCCTCGTCATCGATGATTCCCCCACGGTACGTCAGCAGGTCGGGCTCGCGCTGTCACAAGCCGGATTTCAGATCGTCGAGGCGGTCGATGGGCTCGACGCGATCGGCAAGGTCGACGCCTCGGTCGCGATGCTGATCTGCGACGTCAACATGCCGCGGATGAACGGCCTCGAGATGCTCGAGAAGCTGCGCACCGACGCGCGCTGGAAGACCCTGCCCGTGGTGATGCTGACCACCGAGGGCCAGCCCGGCCTGATCGAGCGTGCGAAGAAAGCCGGGGCCAAGGGCTGGATCATCAAGCCATTCAAAGCCGAGCTGCTGGTCGCGGCGGTCCAGCGGCTGACTGCGTGATCACGTGGGCGCAGGCAAGGCCACGCTCGACCGGATCCGCGGCGTCCGCGAACGCATCATCGCACGCGTGCGCCAGGTCAACAAGACGACCGAGGACGACGTGCTCGGCGCCGGCCGCCACGTGCACCGGGTCGTCGAGGTGGCGCACCGCCACATCGCCAGGCTGCGCGACGTGCTGTCCGGGCCGGTCGGCGCCGAGGACAGCGACCTGGCGCGCGCGATCCGCAGCCAGTCCGATCACGTCCGCCAGCACGTGACGAGCGTCGGCAAGGCCGTGTCGGAGCACGCGTCGCGGGTCGGGGCGGTCGCCGATCAGGTCCGATCGATCACGGCCGCGGCCCGCGAGATCGAGCGGCTCAACGCCGCCGCCCGCGTGCTATCGATCAACGCGAGGATCGAGGCCTCGCGGTCGACCGGTTCGGCGGTGTTCAGCACGATCGCCAGCGAGATGCAGCAGCTGTCCAAGGCGATCGCGAGCGCGAACAAGACGGTCACTGATCTCGCCGGCGCGATGGAGAAGGCGGTCCCCGAGCTGGTGCGCCAGAACCAGGCGCTCGCGCGCGTGGTCGACGGCTACTCGGTCGAGGCCACCGAGCGGATCGACATCGTCGACCGCCGCGTCGCCGAGCTGCGCGCCGCGGTCGGCACCACGCTGTCCGAGAGCGACACCGCGCTCGCCGAGATCGTCACCGAATCCCACGCCGCGCTGTCGAAGCTCCAGTTCCAGGACGTCTGCGCGCAGGGGCTCTTGCAGATCGACGGCTGGGTCGCCGAGCTGGCGCACCAGACCGCGAGCGAGCTCGGGGTCGAGAGCGACATCGCGCCCGCCGCCCACGCGACGGTCGGCAACGACGACGTCGAGATCGACCGCAAAGAGGCCGGCCAGGTCATGCTGTTCTGACCGCAGCGCCGCCGCCCTCCTTTGTCGCACCCGCGCACGCTTGCCGCGTGCGATCTGCACCGGCGGCAAGCTTGCCAGTCGCTTGATAGGCCGGGGCGCGGCTGCGTCGCGTGGCTACTTCGGCGAGTAGCTGAAGCCGACCTTGCTGCACGCCGACACCGGCTTGCCGTCGACCAGGAACCCGCGGTAGCGCCAGGTATCGCGGATCGTCCGCTCGATCTTGGAATCGAAGAGGGCGAACCCGGTGCTGGTCAGCAGCGTCACCGAGCTGACGCTGCCATCGGGGGCCGCGCACAGCTTGTAGGTGGCGACGATCTTGTCCTTGCGAGCCTGCTTGATCTCGAGCGCGGTGGGCTGGTCGGGGAAGATCTCCTTGCTGCCGCCGATCCGGTTGGCCTCGAAGGCCTGGGCTGCGATCACCACCTGCGCCGGGGCGCGGGGAGCGGACGGCGCGGGGGCGGGCGAGACCGCCGGCCGCGGCGGCTCGGGCGCCGGCTCCGCCGCCACCGGCAGCGCGACCGAGGCCGGCTCGGGCGCCGCGCCGTGGATCGCCACGGCCAGCGAGCCGATCTCGGCGCTGGCCGAGCCGGCGGTTGCGTGCGTCGCGGCGGGCGCGGAGCGCGGCTTGGTCACCGCGGGGGGCTCGGGCATGCGCGTGACGGTCTTCGCGATCGCGGCGGCTGCGGCGTCGGCGGCAGGCGCGCCAGCGTCGGGCAGCGCCGACGGATCGGCCGCGATCGCGACGACGTGGGCGCCGGGCGGCGGGAACGACGAGGGGTGGGCGTTCTCGGTCGACGGCGCCAGCGCGGGGAGCGGCGCGACCATGGTGGGCAAGAGGCCCGGCGTCACGCTGGAGCTGGCGAGCTTCCAGACCGCCACGGCGGCGACCAGCGCGACCGGTACTGCCATCAGCGCCATCCGCCGGGGCCGGGGCGGCGGCGCGGCGGGCAGCAGGTCCGCGCTCACCGGGATCTCCACCGACGCCCGCGCAGGCACCGCGCGGCGCTGCGCCGGATCCGGCGACAGCTCGCCGAACACCGAGTTGGTCGACGCGCGGGTCGTGGCGCTCGCCGGCGCCGCTGACCATGCCGCGGTCTCGATCGGGATCGGCCGGCTGCCGCCCCGCACGACCTCGGTCCAGCTGTTGCTGTACGCCGGGCCGGCCGCGCGGGTCTCGGCGTCCTGCGACCAGTCGCCGCCCTGATCTGCCCCGGCGACCCACGGCTCGGCGCGCTCGCCGAACTGATCGCGCAGGTAACCGGCGATGGCGGCGGCCGACGCACGTCCGCTCCGGCCGGCGAGCTGGTCGATCGCGATGCGGAGCTCGTTGCACGTCGCGTAGCGCTCCGCGGGATCCTGCGCGATGGCGCGCATGATGATCGCCGAGAGCTCGGCCGGCAGATCGGCGCGGCGATGCTCGGGCGGCGGGACCCGGCCGTGGAGGATCTGCTCGATGACCGACGCGTCGCTGCCGTGGAACAGCCGCGTCGTCGTCGCGAGCTCGTAGAGCACGACCCCGAGCGCGTAGACATCGCTGCGCCGATCGCCCTCGCCCCCCTGGCACTGCTCGGGCGAGAGATACGAGACCCGGCCGGGCGGTTCGGCCGGGCCACCGGCCTCCGGCGAGCGCCGCAGCGCCCCGAAATCGGTGCACTTGATCGAGCCGTCGTAGCCGATCAGGATGTTCGACGGCGACAGGTTGCGATGCACGATGCCGAGCAGCTGCTTGGTGCCATCCCGGCGCTCGTGCGCGGCGTGCAGGCCCGAGGCCACCGCCGCGCCGATCGCGAGCGCGTAATCGAGCGGCACGCGCGTGCCGCCGCGCGACGCGGCCGACAGCAGGCTCCGCAGATCCTCGCCGTGCAGATAGTCCATGACGACCGCGGTCTCGCCGTCGACCTGCACCACGTCGTGGACCGCCAGCACGTGCTTGTGACCGAGCCCGACGACCGCGCGGAGCTCGCCGACGTACTTGCCGAGCGCCGCCGCGTCGGCGGTGTGCTCGCGGCGGATCCGCTTGATCACGACGTGGCGCGGCCCGCCATGATCGCCGCCGGCCGCGGCCAGCAGCACGTCGGCCTTCGGTCCCACCGCGAGTTGCTTCAGAACCGAGTAACCAGCAAGAACAGTCCGCATGTTAGGCGACTTTATGGAACCGCTCTGTATTTGCCAATCCTTATCTTTCGCTGGCAGTCTGGAGCCGGTCTGGGACATACATTGCCGCCGATCTGCGCACCGGCTGGGCGGCGCGTTCCAGCCCGGGTAACCCAGTGCGCTCCGTCGCGTACCCCGCGACGCGTTTTCTGTGGGCCGCCGCCGTGCTTGGAGCCTAGAGTCAGCCATGGCGAATCCAGCTCAGATCCGGCGTCACCACCACATCACGCTATGCTCGGGCAGCGCCCAGGAAGACTACGATTTTCACACCAAGATACTGTCGCTCAAGAGCGTCAAGAAGACCGCGCTCTACGACGGCGACGTGCCGATCTATCATCTCTACTACGGCAATGACCTCGGCGAGGAGAGCACGCTGGTCACCACGTTTCCGATGCGGCAGTCGGGTCGCCGGGCGCGGCGCGGCACCGGCCAGGTCCGCACGCTGTGCCTGTCGGTCCCCCAGTCCGCGCTCGGGTTCTGGCACAAGCGGCTCGCCGCGCACGGGTTCGCGGTGCGCGAGGCCGAGCGGTTCGGCGAGCACGCGCTGCAGTTCCAGCACCCGTGCGGGCTCGACTACGAGCTCGTGGGCATCGCCGACGACCATCGCAAGCCGTACTCCAACGGCGAGGTCCCCTCCGAGCTCGCGATCCGCGGCACCCACGCGATCGTGGTCAGCGTGCGCGAGCACGAGACGTCGAGCGAGTTCATGACCGAGGCATGGAGCGGCCGGCGCATCGCCGAGGACGGCCGGTTCGTGCGCTACGGCTTCGGCGACGGGCTGACCGGGCAGCTCGTCGACTTCATGCTCGAGCCCGAGCTACCGCAGGCGAGCTGGACCTACGGCGAGGGCATCGTCCACCACTGCGCGTTCCAGGTCGATGACTACGCCGCCCAGGACGCCGTCAAGTTCCGGCTCGAGGGCCTCGGGTTCACCGATACCTCGGAGCGCAAGGACCGCGGCTACTTCGACTCGATCTACGTGCGCACACCGGCCGGCGCGCTGTTCGAGGCGACGGTCTCGAAGCCCGGCGGGATGACGGTCGACGAGAGCTACGCCGCGCTCGGCACCAGCTTTCAGATCCCGCCGCCGTTCCGGCATCGCACCCAGGAGCTGCTCGCGTACCTCGAGCCGCTGCGCTACTAGGCGACTACCAGGGATCCGAAGCTAGTTATTCTTGGCGCCCGCGCAGACCCACGCCAGGACGGCCTTCTTGCCATCGGCGTTCGCCACCGCGTTGTTCTGCGGCATGTTGCCGCTGGGGCTGAACCAGCGGAGCGGCGAGTTGGTCGCCGAGATGATCGACGAGTTCTTCGGGGTCGTGGTGTTGACGAAGCCCTTGCCCGTCATGCCGGTGAAGCAGGTCGCCGCGGTCTGCCCGCACTTCCAGCCACCGTTGCTGGTGTTGCCGTGGCAGTTGCCGTTGGCGCAGCTGCCCGGCGTGCCGGCGGCGAACCAGTTGGTGAACAGCTGGGTGTAGGTCGGCGCGGCGGAGATATCGACCCCGGTGCACGCATCGGTCGCGACCGGCGCATCGCTCGACGCAGCGGCGTCGCTCGCCGGGGCGGCGTCGGCTGCCACGCTCGCGTCGGGGCCGGGCCCCGCGGGGCCTGCCGGATCGGATCCGCACGCGGCGAGGAGCACACAACCGAGGACCAGACAGCGCGAGGCGAGCTTCGAGACTGATGACATGATACCCTATTTCGTTATGTGGACGATGCAGTGACGGCGGACCGTCGCAGGATGCAGCGATCATGGCGCGCCGCGCAAGCCGTGAATTCGACGTTCGATCACTACGCTGTTTCGAGAAGCTCGGCAGCGCGATTCGACATCACAATCGCTAGCAGGGACGCGCATCACATCGACGGTGAGGTGCGGACAAGGTGGACGCGGCTGTCCGAATACTGCACAGCTCGTCCGGCGACCGGGACGCACTCTCACGTACCGAACGCAATTAAGATAAAGTCGTACAGCGAATAACAATCACATCAAGCGAGTCTTGATAATGGCGCGATGACAAGTTGCCGCAGGGCGACGCCGGGGCACGGACGTGAGGCAGGTTCTTGGTGAGGCTTCGGGAGGCAGGCGCTGCGGGCGATTCTCGGGGGAGAGGCGCGCCGGTCCGCAAAGTCGCGACCGGTCCCGCGATAAACCGACGAGGAGGCGCGGTGACCTCGCGCCACCAGGCCGGAACCGCTTTCTTATCGCGCCGTTCGGTGGGATGAAGGAATTCACATGCAGGCGACCAGACGTGTCTTCACCGTGGGCTTCATCACGCTCATCCTCGGCGGCGCGTGGTCCGGCGCCGCCGTCCCTGCCTCCGCATCGCCAGCGCCACCGCCGCCCCCGGCGCCTGCCGCCCCGCAGTACCCGGCGCTGCCAAGCGAGACCCCGGCTGCGTTCGCGGCGTCCACGGATAGCTTCGACTACGCGCAGCGCGACGTGATGATCCCGATGCGCGACGGCGTGAAGCTGTTCACGGTGATCCTGGTGCCCAAGGGCGCCAAGCACGCGCCGATCCTCCTGACGCGCACGCCGTACGACGCCGCCGAGATGACCAGCCACGGCCACAGCCGCCACCTCGCACCGCTGCTCCAGGGCTACGACAACGCGACCGACGTGATCGTCGAGGGCGGCTATATCCGCGTCGTCCAGGACGTCCGCGGCAAGCACAAGTCCGAAGGCGACTACATCATGAACCGGCCGCTGCACGGCCCGCAGAACCCGACGCCGGTCGACCACGCGACCGATACCTACGACACGATCGACTACCTGGTGAAGCACATCCCCGAGACCAACGGCAAGGTCGGCATCCTCGGGATCTCGTACGATGGCTTCCTGCCGCTGATGGCGCTGGTCCATCCCCACCCGGCGCTCAAGGTCTCGGTGCCGATGAACCCGATGGTCGATGGCTGGCGCGGCGACGACTGGTTTCACAACGGCGCGTTTCGCCAGATCGGCATCGACTACATCCACGACCAGGAGGCCACGCGCGACTCGTCGGTCCACTGGTGGCGCAGCCACTTCGACGACTACGACACGTTCATGGAGGCCGGCTCGGCGGGCGAGCTCGGCCGCCGCCACGGCATGGCGCAGATCGGGTTCTGGAACCGGCTGACCGAGCACCCGAGCTACGACGCGTACTGGCGCGATCAGGCCGTCGACCAGCTGCTCGCCAAGGAGCCGCTCGCGGTCCCGGTGATGCTGGTCCACAGCCTCTGGGATCAGGAGGATATCTACGGCGCGATCGCGGTCTACAAGGCGCTCGAGCCCAAGGACACCCGCAATGACAAGGTCTTCCTCGTGCTGGGCCCCTGGCACCACGGCGGCGAGATCGGCGACGGCAGCGCGCTGGGCCCGGTCAAGTTCGACGCCGATACCGGCCTGGCGTTTCGCCGCGACATCCTGCGGCCGTTCCTCGATCGCTACCTGAAGGACGGCGCGCCCAAGGCCGACATCGCGCCGGTCAACGCGTTCGAGACCGGCACCAACGCGTGGCGTCGCCTGACCGCGTGGCCGGGCGGCTGCGGGCGCTGCACCGTGGTGCCGACCAAGCTGTACCTCGCCGGCGGCGCCACGCCGACCGCCGCGCCCAAGGTCAGCTTCACGCCGCCCGCGGGGGGCAGCGCGTTCGAGGAGTACGTCTCGGATCCGGCCAAGCCGGTGCCGTTTCGATCGCGGCCGATCCAGAGCGCGGACTACGAGGACAACAAGTTCTGGCGCGACTGGCTGGTCACCGATCAGCGCGAGGCCTCGGGGCGCCCCGACGTCGCGACGTTCACGTCCGAGGTGATCGCCCAGCCGGTCAAGATCACCGGCCAGCCGATCGTCAACCTGATCGCCTCGACCACCGGGAGCGACGCCGACTGGGTGGTCAAGGTGATCGACGTCTACCCCGACGAGGTCGCGTCGGATCGCACGATGGGCGGCTACCAGCTCATGATCTCGGCCGATATCTTCCGCGGCCGCTACCGCGAGGACCCGGGCACCCCCAGGCCCATCGCCGCCGGCAAGCCGCTGCTCTATCGCTTCGAGCTACCGACCGCCAACCACGTCTTCCTGCCCGGACACCGCATCATGGTGCAGGT
>Ga0302323_100000170_pt1 | contig 48844 bp, 48 predicted proteins | sample Fen_T0_3_FD_201950 | JGI IMG/M metagenome (GOLD analysis project Ga0302323, IMG submission 201950) | Peat permafrost microbial communities from Stordalen Mire near Abisko, Sweden - Fen_T0_3 | ecosystem: Environmental > Terrestrial > Soil > Wetlands > Permafrost | place: Sweden: Abisko...
GGCAAAGCCCCGCCTCCGCCCACGCGAGTAATGGGAACCCTGGGAGGTTCCCAAACCCTCCCGCGCTCTGGCTACGTCGGGGCAAAGCCCCGCCTCCGCCCACGCGAGTAATGGGAACCCTGGGAGGTTCCCAAACCCTCCCGCGCTCTGGCTACGTCGGGGCAAAGCCCCGCCTCCGCCCACGCGAGTAATGGGAACCCTGGGAGGGTTCCCAAACCCTCCCGCGCTCTGGCTACGTCGGGGCAAAGCCCCGCCTCCGCCCACGCGAGCATCGTCGTCGTGGGCACCCTCGGCCTAGGGAAACACGACGCGCAGGCGGGCTTACCGAACCGCGCCGCTCTTAGCCGAACGAGCAGATGTACTCTGCGATCTCAGCCGGAACCGTGATCGTGAAGCCGCTCTTGCCGGGTACCTTGAAGAAGGTGCCGGCTGCGTAGTCTTTCCACGCGTCGCTGCCATCGAGCTTGACCCGGCAGGTGCCGGCCACAATTTCCATGGTCTCGGGCGCGTCGGTGCCGAAGTGGTATTCGCCGGCGTAGATGAGGCCAAGGGTCTTCTTCGTCCCGTCGGTAAATTTGATGGTGTGGCTTACGACCTTGCCGCCGAAGTACACGTTGGCCTTGGCGACGGCTGTGACGTTGGAGAATTCACTTGGAATCGACATGCGAGCACACTGCCATTGCCGTGCGCGCACTGCAACCGGCGAGAAGCAGGATGCTACAGCGGGGGTTCTTCCTTGTTGAGAAGTCGCTTGAGGTTGTCCTTGTGGCGGAGCGTGACCAGCGCGGCGATGGCGATGCCGAAGGCGAACCTGGGCAGCGTGCCGATACCATAAAGCCACAGGAAGACCGGAAAGGCCGCCATGGCCGCGAGCGATCCCAAGGAAACGATCCGGAACGACGCAAATACGATCAGGAACACGCCCAGGCACGACACCGTTGCCAGCGGCGCCAGGGCCAGGCCCGCCCCAAGCGAGGTGGCCACGCCTTTGCCGCCCCGACCACGAAGGAAAATCGAGAACGCTTGCCCCAAGACCGCCGCGAGCCCCGCCAGCGCGGGCAACCAGGGACTTGCACAAAGGTGCTGAGTCAGCAGGACCGGCAGCGCGCCCTTGCTGGCGTCGATGACCAGCACGAATGCTGCCCAGCCCTTGCCGAGCGCGCGCCCCACGTTGGTCGCGCCAATGTTGCCGCTGCCCACTTTGCGCAAGTCGATACCCTTTGAGCGCGCCAGGACCACACCCGTGGGAAACGAGCCCAGCAGGAAGGCGGCGGCCATGGCTAGCAGGAAGGTCATCGACCCTCATCTTAAACGACCTGTGCCGGCCAATGCACGAGCTCGAACGGCCAAGCTGGTGCGGGCCGCGACATCTGATAGAAATGGCCGCGTGGAAAAGCCTTATAACGACGAGCTCGACGCCGAGATGGTCCAGGCCGCATTCGTGTGCGATTTCGTGAAGGTGCGCGAGCTCATCGGCCGCGGTGCGAATCCCAACGTGCGCGACGACGAGCTGCGGACGCCCCTGCATCAGGCGGTGCTCGGCAACAGCGTGGGCCTGGTCGGGCTGCTCATCGAATCGGGCGCCGACCTCAACGCCAGGGATAGCCAAGGTTTCACCCCGCTGCACTTCGCCGCGCAGGAATCCCTGCCCGAAGTCGCGCGCATTCTGGCGGCAAGCGGTGCTGACCCGAACGTGGTGGATGAAGACGGCAACTCCGCGCTCCACCGCGCCATCTCCTCGGCGCGGGGTGGTGACGAGATCGCACGCTCTCTTCTCGAGAAAGGGGCCAACGCCGACCTGGCCAACCACGAGGGCGTCACTCCCCGCGCGCTGGCCGAGCGCCTTGGCAGTCGGGCATTCTCGGCGAACTAGCCATGGGGAAGCGCAAGGCCAAAGCGCAGCGACCGCGCGGCAAAGACGGCGCATACGCGACCGCGCAGCCCGATCTTCTGTCGAGCGAGCAACCCACCCTCTTCGGGCGCCGCGACGGGATCGCACCGCTCGTGGCGTTCGTCTCGCTGCTCGCGTTGTACGTGGTCACGCTGGCGCCGTCGATGGTGGGTGGCGACTCGGGCGAACTGACCGCCTCGGCACTTGGCGGTGGCGTTCCCCACCCGCCCGGCTATCCCTTGTTCGCCATGCTGGCTCGGCTGTTCGCCGCCCTGCCGCTCGGCCACACGCCAGCCTGGCGGGTCAACCTTCTATCCGCAGTATCCACCGCTGCCGCGGGCGGACTTTTGTGCGCGGTGGTCAAGGTGTGGACTCGCCAGACCGCGGCCGGCCTGGTGGCGGCGGGGCTGTTCGGGACCAGCTCGGAAGTTTGGTTGCACGCCACCTCGGCCGAAGTGTTCGGGCTCAACGTGATGTTCGTTGCCCTGGCCTTCCTGCTTTGGCTCGGCGTCGAGCGGACCCGCGGCCGGCGCTTCGTCTGGGCGTTGACCTTCGCGAGTGGCCTAGCTATGTGCAACCACCACACCTTCGTGTTCGTCGGGGCACCCCTGTGCCTCCGGTCGCTGTGGGTGATGAGGCGCGAGCTTCGGCTCGGCGGCATCGGGGTGGCGATTGCGCTCGGGCTTTTGGGACTTGCGCCCTACGCGTACCTGCGGGTGGCGGCCTCGTCGTCGGCCGCGGTCTCGTGGGGTGACCTCGGCACCCTAGATGGCTTTCTCGACCACGTCCTGCGCCGCAACTACGGCACGTTCAGCATGGGCAGAGCGGGCAAGGATGGCGCCTTCGTCGATGAAGGCACTTTCTTTCCCACGCTGTGGCACATGGGCGGCTTGGCGGGTGTCCGCCTCTTGTGGGTCGCCTTTCCGCTGGCGTTGCTGGGCCTTTTCCGGGCGCTCAAGAACGCGAATGAACGCAACCTTGGTTGGGTTCTCGCCGCCGTGCTTGGCCTTTACGTATCGAGCTTCTGTGCGCTGTCCAATCTTTCTACCGCGCAGCCGCTTTACCTGTGGGTTCTGTCGCGTTTCTTCATCCAGTCGGATTTCATGGTGGCCATCCTGATCGGTCTGGGATTTGCGACATTTTGGCAGTGGCTGGGCGCCCGCGCGCCCGCAGTCGTCGGTCGCAGCTACGTCGGCCTGGGATGCGCGGCGCTGCTGTTCTTGGCGGGCATCGCGGCCCATGCCGGCCACGCCAATCAACGGCACAATACGGTCTTCGCAGACTTCGTGCGCGTGGCCTTCGCCTCGCTGCCGCCGCGCGCGATTGTGATCACGATGGGCGACCACCTGACCGGTTCGGTCTTCTATTTCCACGAGGTGGAGAAGCTTCGCCCCGACGTCATCCACCTCGACCGCGAGCTGCTGGGAATCGCATGGTACACGGAGCGAAAGCGGCGACAGAACCCCGACCTTTATCTGCCGCCCGGGTTCTACGGTCCCAAGGGCTGGCCCATCAAACAGCTGCTCGACGGCAACCCGCGCCGCCCGCTGGTGGTGATCGATCGTCTCGACAGTTGGGACCAGAGCTGGAAGAACGGCTACAAGCTTGCCACGAGCGGCCTCGTTCACCCGCTGGTTCCCGCTTCGCAGTTTCCCGGGTACGAAGAGTGGCACGCACGCGACCGCCAGGCGATGGGCAACTACGACGTCGTGCCCGCGCTGCGCGCCAGCGACGGAACCTGGGAAAACGCCCTGGGTCAGCTGGCGCTCGGGACACAAGGTGGGCGCGCGCACTTGGCGCTGATCTACAGCCACGAGAATCAGAACGATCCCGTGGCTGGGCGATATTCGGTGTCCCTGCTCGAGGATGTGGTGGCCAAAACGGGCGGGTTCGCCAACCTCGCCATCGCCGGCATGCCAGGGTTGCCGAGACTCCCACTCGGACCCACGATTTGGAAGGATTTGGGGATCGGCTATGAAATCCTCAGTCACGTGGATGCGTCCTTCTTGCCGAAGGTCGCTATCGCCTACGAAAAATACCTCGAGAACGCCGCGGCCGATGACCCCGACCTGTCCAACGTCCGCCGCTACGTCGCCGAGCACCGCCAGCATTAGGACGGGTTCCTCGCCAAGGCCGGGGCGCCTGCGGGTGACGAATTCGCATACCCGCGGGCTCGCCTGCTAGACTGCCTTTCTCCATGCAGAAGCTTTCGCGCGTATTCGCCCTGATCTGCATCCTGGCTGCTACACGCGCCTTTGCACAGGAAGAGGCCATCACCGACGTGCAGGTGAAGGGCGCCCTCCGCACTTCGGACCAGACCGTCCGCAGTATTGCTGGCGTCGACATTGGCGATACTTTGCGCACCGACACCCTCGACACTGCACGCGAACGGCTGCACACGTCGGGGATGTTCGCGGACATCAACGTCTACTGGGAACCCCACGGCGTCGGCGTCCGCGTCGTCATCGTGGTGAAAGAAAAGTTCCCGTGGGCGCCTCTGCCGACGTTTTCCTATTCCCCGGGCGACCTCTCGGCCGGCGGCCTCATCGCGCACGGGAACCTGTTCGGCCTCGGCAAACGCGGTCTCATCGGCGGCCGCATCTCCACCGTGAATTCGGGCGCGGTGGCCGCCTACGAGGATCCCGCAGTGTTCGGGTCGTGGGGCTACTTCACCCTCAAGGGTAAGTACCAATCCCAGAGCATTCCGGAATACGCCAACGTCAAGATTCCCGACATGCCGCTCGCCCCTATACGCGACACCAACCTGCGTACCTACGGCTTCGAGGTCAGCGCGGGCGTGGCCTGGTTCCGTAGGGTGAAAACCGCGGTCGGCTGGAACATCGACCAGAACGACGTGCGGTCATCGCTTCCCGACAAAGGCAATCCGAAGGCCCTCGAGTTGCCGTTGGGCTACCTGCCGGCGGCCACCAAGAGCGCGCGCCGAGGCAGTGCCACAGTCAACCTGACCTTCGATTTCCGTGCGAGGGAGCGCGCGGTGATGTACGGAAACGCCCTCGGCTTCAACCTCGAGTACGCGGCGCCTCGCTGGGGCAGCCAGTCCAACGTGTGGTACTGGAAGGCCAGCGTGTCCTACGAGCACGGGATCCGCTTGTTCCGCTGGCACAACTTGCTCGTGCGCGTGGGCGGAATTGCTGGGCAGAACCTTCCGCTTTGGTCGGAGAACTCGGCCGGCGGAACCAATCTGCGTGGCTACCTGTACCATCAGTTCCAGGGCGACACGCACGTGCTGTCGCAGATCGAGTATCACTTTCCACTGTTCAGCCTGTGGCAGCTGGACGTGCGCGGCCTGCTGTTCAGCGACACCGCTGCCATCTGGTGGCGTCAGCTTCCGCAGCGGGTGGCGGGCGACTACGGCGAGGTCTACGTCGAGCGGGGCGACGGCCGGCAGTTCCTGCCGCCCGAGTTTCTTCAGCAAGGCTTCAAGTCCGACCGCGACATCCATAGCTCGGCCGGCGCAGGCCTGCGCTTCTACCTTCGCACCGTGGCCATTCCGCTCGTCGGAGTCGACGTCGGCAATGGCCTCGGCACGAATGATGTGCGCGTGATCCTGGTACTGGGCGTGTAAGGACGGACAACCGGAACCGGCGGTCAGGGGCCGGCTCCCGATCCCGCTACCGTTGCGGCGCTACCACTTGCCGGTCTTGCGGGCGGCCGCCTTCGGCATGTCGGAAAGCTTGGCCAGGTTCTCTTTGATCTCGCTGTCGGGCATCGTGTAGTCGGTGAGCTTGCCGGACAGGTACGCATCGTAGCCCGCCAGATCCATCAGGCCGTGACCGCTGTAGTTGAAGAGGATCACCTTTTCTTCGCCGCTGTCGCGGCAGGCGATGGCCTCATCGATGGTGGCGGCGATGGCGTGGCTGGTTTCCGGCGCGCACACCATGCCCTCGGTGCGTGCCCAGATCATGGCCGACTCGTAGCACTTGAGCTGGGCGTACGCCTTGGGCTCGATGAGCCCCTCGACGATGCCCTGGCAGACCAGCGGCGCCATGCCGTGGTAGCGCAGACCACCGGCGTGGATAGGCTTGGGGATGAACGAGTGCCCGAGCGAGTGCATGGGCAGAAGCGGCGTCATGCCGGCCACGTCGCCATGGTCGTACACGAACTCGCCCTTGGTCATCTTCGGGCAAGCGGACGGCTCGATGGCCAGCACCTTGATCTTCGCGCCGTGGATCTTGTCGTACAGGAATGGGAACGCGATGCCGGCGAAGTTGCTGCCGCCGCCCGCGCAGCCGATGACCACGTCGGGAAGCTTCTCGCCTGCCTTCTTGAGCTGCTCCTTGGCTTCGAGGCCAATGATGGTCTGGTGAAGCAGCACGTGGTTGAGCACGCTGCCCAGCGCATAGCGGGTCTGGCCCGTGGTATCTGAGACCGCCTGCTCGATGGCCTCGCTGATGGCGATGCCGAGACTGCCGGGTGTATCGGGGATCTCGGCCAGCACCGCGCGGCCCGCATTGGTTTCCGTCGATGGGCTGGCCACGCAGTTCGCGCCCCAGACCTGCATCATCAGCTTGCGGAAAGGTTTCTGGTCGAAGCTGATGCGAACCATGAAGACCTTGCACTCGAGGCCAAGCAGGTTGCAGGCGAACGACAGCGCCGTTCCCCACTGGCCCGCACCGGTCTCGGTGGTCAGGCGCTTGATGCCGAATTGCTTGTTGTACCAAGCCTGCGGAACCGCCGTGTTCGGCTTGTGGCTACCGGCCGGGCTGACGCTTTCGTCCTTGTAGTAGATGCGCGCTGGCGTCTTGAGGAAGCGTTCCAGGTAAACCGCGCGGCGCAAGGGCGCGGGCCGCCAGCGGTACAGGATATCCAGGACCTCTTCGGGAATGTCGATCCAGCGCTGGGTCGAGACCTCCTGTTCGATGAGGTTCATCGGGAAGACCGGCGCCAGTTGCTCGGGCGTCACCGGCTGGCCGTCGGGGCCAAGTGGCGGCAGCATCGGCGTCGGCAGATCCGCGGCCAGGTTGTACCACTTGCGTGGGATCTCGTTCTCGGTGAGCTGGATCTTGATTTCTTTCATGGTTGCATCCTGTCGAAATTGGGCCTCCCCCACCGACCTCCCTTCACGCGAAGCCGCGATACTAGAGGACTGGCGGCGGAAGGCGCGAGATTTTTTCGGCGGCGCGTGCGCTGCCTGGTCACCTGCCGCGTACCGCGTAACAAAACGCGCGGCCAACCTGACCCCGCACAAGGCGTGCCGCTCAATAAGGCGCGGCCGCGGCTGGCTTCAGGTCGGATTCGTCTATCAAGCCGAGGGCGCGGGCGCGGGTGAAGGCGGCTTTGAGCTCGGCCTCGTGGCGGAGGCTGGCGTGGGCGACCGCGAGGACGAGCCAGGATCGCCAGTCGTCGGGGTGGGCGCGGGTGAGCGCCTCGGCCGCGCTCACGTCGCGGGTATTTTCGACGAGCAGCACACGCTCGACGTACCTGGCGCGAACGTTCAGCGGATCCTCGCGCAGCGCCTCGCCGATCTCCCGTCGTGCATTCGCCCGGGCAGCGTCGTCGTGGAAATGCGCGGAAAAGTGGAGCAGTCCTAAAATGGCGTGCACTTCGGCGTCCGGGATGCCGTGCTGGACGAAGCCGAAATGCGGCGAGGGCATCTGGGCCACGTACTTCACGTACTGACCGTCATTCGAGTAAGCCGAAAGTCGATCGATGAGCCCATCTGCGCCGAGCTCGGGGAAGGTCTCTTTCCAGAAGCTCTTCGCATTCTTCGCGGTGGCCAGCCCGGCTTGGTAGCGGCGAAAGCGCTCGCGCTCGTGGTTGAACAAGTAGTGCACAAGCAGCCAGCTGGTCGCCACCTGGCGACACTTTTCCATGCCGACCGCGCTCGGCGCCCACAGCTCGTCCCAACTGGCGAGCCCGAGCCGATGAACGGCGCGCAGGTAATCAGGATCCGACGACCCAAAGGTCACCTTGTTGGTGCCGTCGTCGAGCTCGGTGGTGGCCAGGTATTCGGCGATGCCCTCCGCAAACCACACGGGCGCGTTGCGATCGAGCCCGAGCTGGTGCATGAGCGCGTGCACGATCTCGTGCTTGAGGGTCTTGGCGCGATCGATGTGCTCGGTGGCCGAGGTCAGAACGAAATTCATTCCGCCGAAGTGCGCGAATTCGGCGACGGTCCGTGGCGCCAGCACAGCCTCCGTCTCGAAGGCGCTTCGCAATGCGATGACCTCCAGCAGATCCGTCGGCTCGGGCACCTCCCGCCACGCAGTCGCCAGGATGGCGGAACGGAACTGTTCGAGCTGGGTCGCCAGATGCTCGGCCACGGCCTCGTCGGTCACATCGGTCATCAGGCGGAAGTGCGGCGAAGTCCACTCATTCCAGGCTGGTCCGCCCTTCGCCGGGCAGGTCGGCAGGTGCGCGCATCCCACGCCCAGCGCAGCGACGACAAGGCCGGGCCACAGGCGGGCCGGAATGGTTTGCAGGCAGATGGGGCGCCTTCGCATGACGGCACTGCGCCTACAATGTCGGTAACTTCAGGGCGCTGTCAACGCGGCGGCTCACTTGCGGGCGACGCCGATCACCAGTCGGTTGGGCTTGCTCGGCTTGTGCGCGGGCGGCGGGATGACCGTGTCCGACGTGGCGGGCCTGACCATGCGATAGATGCCGATGCCGGGGGTGGCGTCGGGGGGCGGGGCGTCGGGCGGCGCTGTGGGATTCGAGCGGTTGGCGACCGTGGGCACATCGTCGAACGAATCGTCGTCGTCCTCCTCCTGGGCTCTGGTCTGGCTGGTCATCGTGGTTATCTCGGGTTGTAACTCCTGTGCAGCAGCATCCCCATGGCCGAGCGTTTCTGCGGAGGCCTGGTCTCGCGGACGGGCAGAGCTTGGGGCGCCGTGCTTGGTCATGCCTAACGACCCCGTTCAGATCATTTAAATGATAATCCGTAGTAAGTGAAAATACAATCCATCAAGTGTATAAAATCCCGAGTCTGAATATTCGAAAACCGCCGCCATTGCCAATTCGTTGTATAGGTAAAGGCCATGAAGCGGATCGCCCTCGTGCTTGGAAGCGTGGTTGCTCTTGCGGCTTGTTCGAGCCAGGAGCCGGCCAAACCGACATCGCCGCCCACGCCGCCGAAACCGGCACCGGTGGCCGAGGCGCCCAAGCCCGAAGCGCCCAAAGCAGGTGACGCAGGTACGCCGGACGCGAAGCCGCTCGGCATGATGGAGAAGTACGCTCTGTGGAAGGCGCAGAAGGCAGCCGACGAAAAGCTGGCCAAGGAGTTGGCCGAGCAAGAGGCGGCGCGTCTACGCAAGTTCGACAAGAGCAAGCTGCCCGTGCACCAGAAGTTGCTGGCGTTCGAGAAGAAGACGCGCGCGGACCTGGACGCCACGGCGGAGAAGCTGAAAGGCCAGTCCGATGCCGGTGCGCAGATAGAAAAGATTGCAGAAAAGTTGCGCAAGCCCATCGAGGCGCAGGCCAAGATCCTGCAAAAGATGGATCCCTCGGGTGGCAATTCCAACCTCGGCACCGACCACGACGTGAATCTCAATCTGCTGGCGAACGACTACCCGGCCGCACTGGCCGCCGCTGCCGCCGGCGACGAGAAACCCTTGGCCGAAGCTCGCAAGGAGCTCGATAGGCGCTTCGACAAGATGGACAAGTGGCTGGAAGAAGTAAAGACCAGCAACGACGCCAAGCCGGGTAAGGAAGCCAAGCCAGCCAAGCCGGCCAAACCAGGCAAGGCTGGCAAAAAGGGCAAGAAGTAACCGCGCTCGAAGACGTCTAGGTTTCGGGAGTCACAGGTGGTTTCACAAAAGCAGCTCAAGCAACTGGCCCAGCAGCATGGCACCCCGCTTTTCGTCGTCGACCATCGCGAGATACGGCGAAACTACGCCATGTTTCGCAAGCACCTGCCGCGTGTGCAGGCCTATTACGCGGTCAAGGCCAACCCCGATCCCGCCATCGTGAAGACGATGTTCGACGGCGGCGCCAGCTTCGACGTGGCGTCCATGCCGGAATTCAACATCGTCCACGAGAACATCAAGAGCTGGGCGGCGAAGAAGCGGCAAGACTTCATCTGGGACAAGATAGTCTATGCCAATCCCATCAAGGACAACCGGACCCTGGCAGAGCTGGATCCGTACAAGCCGCTGGTCACCTACGACAACTTGGCCGAGGTGGAGAAGTTGAAGAAGTTCGCGCCGCACGCGGGTCTGGTCCTGCGTGTGAACGTGCCAAACACCGGATCGATGGTCGAGCTGTCCTCGAAGTTCGGCGCGTCGCCCGGCGAGGCGGTGGATCTCATCGAAGCCGCGCTCGCAGCGGGCCTGGTGGTCGAGGGACTGTCGTTCCACGTGGGCAGCCAGTGCACGAACTTCCAAAACTACGTGCAGGCCCTGGGTATCGCAGATGGCATCTTCAAGGAAGCCTGGAGCCGCGGCTACAAGCAGGTGAAGATCCTCGACATCGGCGGCGGCTTCCCGGCGCCCTACGATCCCCATGTGCGGCCGTTCGAAGAGCTGGCCAAGACCCTGAACACCGAATTCGATCGCTTGTTCGGCCCCGAGATCGAAATCATCGCCGAGCCCGGCCGCTTCATGGTGGCCACCGCGGCGACGCTGCTGGTGGCGATCATCGGCAAGGCGGTGCGCAATGGTAAGCAGAGCTACTACGTGAACGACGGCGTGTACGGCACGTTTTCAGGCGTGCTGTTCGACCACTGCCAATACCACTTCAAGTCGTTCAAGAAGCCGAAGCCAAGCGCGACCGAAATCGCGGCGGTGTTCGGCCCGACCTGTGACGCGCTCGACGTGATCTCGGTGGCGGAGGATCTGCCGGTCGACCTGCAGCTTGGCGACCTGCTTTACAGCGAGAACATCGGCGCCTACAGCATCGCCAGCGGCACCAACTTCAACGGTATGCCGCTGCCCAAGGTCGTGGCGGTCGGGCAGAAATAGTCGAAAATTTGCTTGGCCAAAGTGGGCGCGTAACCTACATGGCATGAGCATCGAGGTCGATCGCGCCACCATTCCCTGCGGCTTCTGCGGAGCCCAGGTCACCGAGCTCCGTCGCGGCCGTTGCTGGGGCTGCTACACCAAGTGGGCGGACGCGCGCCCGGTTCCGCGCGGCGCCAACTGCGTCGTGTGTGAGGACCGGCGTCGCGAGAACCTGCGCATGGCCGAGCTTCAGCGTCGTTCGGTGGTGCTTTGCCACATCTGCGCCGCGCGCACGCTCAAGTTGGCCAAGGTTCCCGCATCTATCGATGGCCTGCGCAGGGTGCTGCTGCGCGATCGCCGCGCAGACGACCGTCGCGGCGATGGGCTCGAACGCCGAATTTTCCCCCGCGAACGGCGCGTGGGCGATCGTCGCGGACCACCGCGGGCCTGCACGACGAGCGACACAAACCCCAACTACGTGCTGCCCGATTTCGAAGACATCGTGATCGAGATCCAGGACGCCGACATCGAAGTGGTCGAGCAGACCCTGGTGCGCGAGCGTCCGAGAATCCTCAAGTAGTCGATCACCCCCACGGCAATTCGATCTTCCATTCCTTCCCCTCTTTCACGAGGGTCAGCGAATGGCGGTCGCCCGCGGCCGAGTACACCTCGATCTCCGCACGTTCGTGGTCGCGGTGCACGGTACGAATGCCAGCAGGCTCCCACGCGGGCGGCGCCCAGCCGACCGAGAAGAAGTCCTCGGGGCGGGCGATGTTGCGCCCGCCCTGGTACTGGCTCGAGGAGAGCACGGTGTCGATGCGGCCACGGGTGGCTGGACCGAGGCGCTGGTAGACGGCGGCGCGGTCGCCGCTTCGTGCGGCTGCGATGAACAGGTGAACCGCGCCCTCGGGATTGTCAGCGCGCTCGCGGCTGGAGCAGCTGGCGAGCAGAACCGCCACCACGAGGACGAGGTGCTGCATGGTCAAGACTTCGGCGTCTCGATGCCCAGGCGCGTGCGAACGTCGGCCATGGTCGCCCGCGCGACCTCGCGTGCCCGCTCGGCACCTTCGGCCAGAATCTCGTCGATGGCGCTCGGCGCCGAAAGCAGCTCGGTCCGACGGGCGCGAAGCTTGTCTAAATCCGCCTTCACCCCTTCGAGCAGCCACTTCTTGCATTCGATGCAGCCGATGCCCGCCGTCGTGCAGCCGCGGCGCACGTCGGCCTGGCGTTCTTCCGACGAGAAGAACTTGTGCAAGGTGAAGACGTTGCACTTGTCGGGGTCGCCGGGATCGGTGCGACGGATGCGCGCGGGATCGGTGGCTGCCGTGCGCAGCTTCTCCCAAACCTGGGCGTCGTCTTCGCGCAGAGAAATCGTGTTGCCGATGCTTTTCGACATCTTGGCCTGGCCGTCAAGACCAAGGATCTTCGGGGTCGACGAGTACAGCGCCTCGGGCTCGGGGAAGGTCTCGCCGAAGCGCGTGTTGAACCTGCGCACGATCTCGCGCGCCAGCTCGAGGTGCTGTCGCTGATCCTCACCGACGGGAACGCGGGTAGCGCGGTAGATGAGGATGTCCGCTGCTTGCAGCACCGGGTAGGTGAAGAGCCCGGCGTTGACGTTGTCGGGGTTCTTCGCCGCCTTGTCTTTGAACTGGGTCATGCGCTCGAGCTCGCCGAAACCGGTCACCGAGGCCAGCACCCACGAAAGCTCGGTGTGCTCGCGGATGGCGGACTGCACGAACAGCGTCGACTTCTTCGGATCGATGCCGCAGGCAATGAGATCCGCCGCCATGTCGCGCACGCGCTTCTGCAAGGTGGCCGGCTCGAAGGGTTGCGTGATCGAGTGGTAGTCGACGATGCAGTAAAAGCAGCGGTAGCTGTCCTGCAAGGTGACCCAGTTGCGAATCGCACCCAAGTAATTGCCCAGGTGCAGCTCACCCGACGGCTGGATGCCGGAGAAGATGGTTTCGCGTTTGGCCGTAGCTTGCACAGACATGCTGCGGTTGTAGTCGGCCAAACCGCACCGGTCAAGCCAGGCGCGATCCAGGCGATCCGGGGCGCTCCTGCGAGGCGGGCTACAGCGGTTCCAGGTACGGCTTGATCAGGTTGTACTTGGCCTGGTTCACCGTGACCCAGTCGTCCTTCAGGATTCCCTCGGTGTCGCCCGAGTTGGGATTCATCGCCCAGAACGTCCAGCTAGCCTCTTTGCCGAGGTAGTCCATGAGCTTGGTCAGCCAGCGGCAAGCCACCGACTTCGGGTCTGACGCCGAGGCCTCCTTGATGCCGAATTCCCCGATGAACACCGGCGCGATGTGCTGCTTCTGCACGAACCAGAACTTGCTGTCCCAAAGGGCCGGCAGGTTTTCGGGAAAGCTGCCTGACGAGAACCAGGACTGCGCGTACACCTCGGGACCGTACTCGTGCGCCGAGTACCACAAGTGGTCTGCGGGAATGTCGGCCTCGCGGATGGGGCTGTCGTGAACGCCTTGCAGATTGCCGCCCCACCAGTAGTTGTCGCCTCGGTAGTTCTCGACGCCCTCGACGATGATGGTGAGCTGCGGGTTCGCGGCCAAGACCGCCCGTGCGGCCTTGATGGCGGCCTTGCGCCAGTCGGTGTTGCCGTACTGGGCCTGGTCGTACCCCCAGGTGGCGGGCGGCTTCATGCCCGCGTCCGTGTTGCCGTGGGGCTCGTTTTTGAGATCCGCGGCGACGACGGCAGGGTTGTCCTTGTAGCGTGTGACCAGCGAAACCCAGTCCGAGACCCATTTGTCTTCGGAGTACGTGCTCGTGTACCAGAGGGTCTCGTTCATGTAGCCGTCGTGTGCGCGCGAGTGATTGTCGAGGATCACCTTGAGGCCGATTCGGTTGCACTCGTCCAGGATCTTGTCCATGACCTGGATGGACGAAAGCCCCTCGAGATCGACGTTCATGCCGAGCTCTTTGGTGTAGGGGTCGGTGCCGTAGGCGTTGATTTGCATGCCGCTCGGCACGGCGGTCAGCATGTCGTTGCACCAGGGCAGCCGGATCACGCCGAAGCCGAGGTCCTTGATCTGGCGGAGCATGGAGCGGTAGTCGCGTGCCCACAGCCCATGCGGCGAATAGTTGCCGGTCTCGAAGCCAAACCAATTCACGCCGGTCAGGCGCGTGCCGCGAAAGCAGCTCGGGCAAGCTGTCGCGCCGCCGCCGGAACCACCTTGGCCCGCCGGTGAGCTGCCCGCACTGCCACCGGGCGGGCTGCCGGGCGGTTCCCCGGACGCTCCCCCCGCCGAACAGCCGATCAGGCATAGACCTAGGGCTGCCTGCACGGCCCAATGGGTGAGCTTTGCTCGCGGTGACTGCATGATGACGATCCTCCCCGGTGAAACAAGCATCGGGCTGTCGGCGGGAAGGCGCCCGCAAGGATTCCTGCTTCGTATCGAAATCTACTGCAACACGGACAGCTTGCTGCTGCGCTTGGCTGTGCCGGGATCCGGCAGGTTGCGCACCGACAGGTCGCAGGCGATCTTGCGGGCGATACCGCGGAAGGTCTTGGCCACCTCGGATTCCGGCTCGGCCAGCACGATGGGCTTGCCGGCATCGCCGCGGCTGCGTACCTCGGAGAGCACGGGGATCTCGCCAAGGAAAGGCAGCCCCTCGCGCTCGGCCAGCTTGCGACCGCCCCCGCGGGCGAAGATCTCCTCGTGGTGTCCGCACTTGGGGCAGGCGAAGTAGCTCATGTTCTCGATCACGCCGACCACCGGAATTTCGACCTTCTTCCACATCGCGAGCGCCTTCTCCACGTCGATGATCGACACCTCCTGTGGCGTGGTGACCATGACGGCGCCGGTCACTGGCACGAGTTGCGCGAGCGAAAGCTGGGTGTCGCCGGTGCCGGGAGGCAGATCGACGATCAGGTAATCGAGCTCGCCCCACTCCACGTCCTCCACGAACTGAGTAAGCAGCTTGTGAATCATCGGTCCGCGCCACATCACCGCGGCGCCCCGTTCGAGGAAGAAGCCGACGGACAGCACCTTGATGCCGTGGTGCACCGCGGGCGTCATCGCGGTCTCGGTGGACATGCCGGCGGGAACCTCGGGCGCGCCCATCATTTGCGGAATCGACGGGCCGAACACGTCGGCATCTAGAATGCCTACGCGCGCCCCCCCTTCGAGGGACAGAGCCGCAGCCAGGTTGGTGGCCACCGTCGACTTGCCCACCCCGCCCTTTCCGGCGGCCACGGCGATGATGTTCTTTACCCCGCGTAAACGCTCGGGCAGAGGCCCGGACTTGCGAGCGACCTCGGCCGTGAAGACCACCTCGACCTCTTTGACACCCGAGACCGATTTGGCGGCGGCCTCGACGGCCGCTCGGATCTGGTCGCGCGATGGGCACGCAGGCGTGGTCAGGCGGACGGTCAGCTTCGCCTTGCCGCCCTCGAACGACACCTCGCGCAGCATTTCGGTCGACACCAGGTCGCGATCGAGCGCGGGATCCTTTACCTGCGAAAGTGCTTTGCGAAGCTCATCGACAGTAACAGTAGACATGACGGTATCCTCTCTTCTGTCACAGCCCGCGGGCTAGTGCTTGGTCGCTGATTTCAACGCCGCCGGCAAGCTGACGTCGGCGTCGCCGTGGTGGCCCATCTTGCGACGCTTGACCGCAAGGTAGCCCGCGTTGTGCTGGTTTTCGCCCACCCAATGGGCTACCCGCGACGCCACGACGACGCCCGCGTCCTCGAGCCCCTTCACCTTGAGTGGGTTGTTGGTGAGCAGACGAACCGATTGCACCCCGAGGTCACGCAGGATTGCGCCCGCGATGTCGTAATTGCGCGAATCGGCCTCGAACCCGAGTGCCAGATTGGCCTCGACGGTATCCGCGCCGCGGTTCTGCAAATCGTAGGCGCGCACCTTGTTTCCGAGCCCGATGCCGCGGCCCTCCTGGCGCAGGTAGACAACGACGCCGGCCCCTTCCGCGGCAATGCGATCCATCGCGGTGTGGAACTGCTCGCGGCAATCGCACTTGAGCGAGCCCATGACTTCCGACGTCCAGCATTCGGAGTGAACGCGGCAAAGCACGTTCGACTTGCCGCGGATCTCACCGCGAACCACGGCCATGTGCTCGCGATCGGTCGAGCCATCCGAGCCTTCCGAGCCTCCGCTGACCTCGCGGTACACGATCAGCCGAAACGGCCCATGCACCGTGGGGAGATCTGCTTCGGAGTAGCGCGCAAGTTGCATCACAAGTTGCATCAAGGGTCGGCTTCGTCGGCTAAACGTACGGGCCCGATCCCGCCTTGTCAACGCGGGAAGCCCCGGCACTTCTAGCGCAAAAAACCGCCGCGCTTGCCTGCTTTCTCGTCGAATGTCATTCTCTATGTTCAATGCCGACCCGTCCGATCCTTCGTTACCCCGACGCACGCCTGCGCAAGCTCTCCGAGCCTGTGGTGAACTTCGACGAGAACCTGCGCGCGCTGGTCGAGGATATGAAGGACACCATGTACTTGGCCGAGGGCGCGGGCCTTGCGGCCATCCAGGTGGGTGAACCGCTCAAGCTTTTCATCATTGATCCCGAAGTGGTGGGCCGCAACGCGGACGATCCACCGGTGGTGTTCGCCAACCCCGAAATCATCGAAATCTCCGAAGAGGAGCAGACCGGTGACGAAGGGTGCCTGTCGTTTCCCGGCATTTTCGTTCCGGTCAAGCGCGGCATGCGGGCCAAGGTGCGCGCCCAGGACCTTGAGGGCAAGACCTTCGAGCTCGAGGGCCAGGCGTTGCTCGCGCGGGCGCTTCAGCACGAAACCGATCACCTCACGGGGCGACTGCTCATCGACATGGTCGGGCCGGTCAAGCGGCAGATTATCAAGCGAAAGATGCGCAAGGAAAACGAGGCGGAAGCGACCTAGTTCGCCCACGTTGCCGCCCATGTCCATGTCCACTTTGGTCCTGTCCAGGATCGCGTTCGAGGGCCGCCACGGCGCCACCGAAGCCGAGCAGCGGAGCTTGCGCAGCTTCGAGGTCGAGGTGGAGGTCGAGGTGCCGCTCGACAAGGCGCGCTCGAGCGACAACCTCGACGACACCCTCGACTACCGCGAGGTCGCGCAGATCATCGTCGAGCTGGGCACGTCGGAGACGCACCACCTGCTCGAATCCCTCGCGGGTCGCATGCTCGACACGTTGGCCGCCAAGTTCCCCCGCGCCGGGTTCCGCATCGAAGTGCGGAAGCTGAACCCGCCGGCCTGCCCAGGCCATCCGGCGTACGCGGCTGTCCGTATGGATCGCGCCGCGGGCGAGAAATAAGAACCGGACCGGATCGGGTTCGGTTCTCAGTCGTCGCTGCCTACCCGGCCCCGCGTCGATTTCACGGTGGTGCGGGCGTGCTTGTCGGCCAGCATGCGGTTTTTGGCTCGACGAGAACGCCGGCGTTTCTGCCGGCGGATGCGCTCCATCGCCTGCTGTCGTTCGCTCTGCGCTCCCAACTTGGCCGTTTCGATCTTGTCGGCAAGCTGCTTGCGCGCGAGGTAGCGATTGAGCCCCTGCGACCGCTCCTGCTGGCACTTGATGTGTATGCCGCTCGGGCGGTGGACCAACATCACGCAAGTGGCCACCTTGTTCACGTTCTGGCCGCCCTTGCCCTGGGACGTGACGAAGGTTTCCTCGAGGTCGTCCTCGCGAACGCCGAGCGCCAACAATCGCGCCCGCAGTGCCGCGATCTTGTCCTGCGACACCGGAAAAGGCAGTCCGCCGCTCATGGCAGCTCCCCGCTCTCACCTCCGTCGTCGGTCGGGTCGTCGTCATCGTCGCTGGCGTTGACGTCGTCCCAGAACCGATCCCAAGCCTCGCTGGTCGACGTCAGTGCGATGGCCATGGCCGGGGTCGCGGTGCCATCACCGGTGCCCTCCAGATCGGCAAAGCAACGCACCACCACGCCGACGGCAAACACTGACTCACCGTGAGTGCCAAGCACACGGATTCGAAGCAGCGTCCCCACCCGGCGGGTTTCACTCGAGAGCACGAAAAGGCCACCGCGGCTGACATCCACGCTGCGGCCAAGGAAGCTACCGTGCGTGTCCGAAAGATTCACCCGGACGTGGATGGGGTTGCGACGTGAGCTTCGCCGCTCTTGCGGAGACTTCGGAATTGGATTGGGGCTCATCCTGGCAACCTCGCCACACCCTTGGGCTTCGCGTTAGCCCGCCGCGGTTGCACCGTCGGCGGAAGGCTCCGCGGCCGCCCGTCGGTCCAGGAACTCTTCCAGGAACTTCTTCGCCGGTGCTTCCCAAGCTTCGCCGTAGGTCTGCACGTAGCCCAGCGCCTCTTCCTTGCTGCCCGGGGCCGCGCCCCCCAGATTGGCGGGCCGCTTCGGAATCTTGGCCAGCAGCGCCTTGCCCAAGTTCGGGTTGGCGGTCAGCGCGGTTTCGAGATCGGCCTCGGCGGCCTTGCTGTCACCCGCGAGGAAATGCGCCAGCGCCAAACTCATCGGACCACGGCCAGCGCCGGTCTCGGCCTTGGCCGCAACCTCCAGCACGGAAACTGCTTCCGGCGCGCGCGCCACCTTGATGAGGGCAACGCCCGCGATGAGGCGCGCCTCGGTGCCCACGGGCCCCTCGTCGATGGCGTATACGCGCTCGAGCTCGACCAGCGCCTCGTCGTACTTCTTGTCATCGAAAGCCAGGCACCCGAGTGCGTGGCACGAACGGATGTACGCCTGGGCTTCCTTGCGGTTGAAGGCGTCCTTGGCACTCGACGAACGAAGCTCGCCGGCGACCTTCTCCGAGACCCGCTGAACTTCGTGGAACTCGTTGCGCGCGCCGTCGTTATCGCCTGACTGCAAACGGGCCAGGCCAATGCCCGCCAGGGCGTCGGGCCACCCGGGGCGCAGCGTAAGCGCGGCGCGGAATTCCTTTTCCGCCGCTCCCGGACGACGCTGCTCGAACAATCGCCAGCCGCTCGCCAGCATGACCTCGGGGTCAGGCACGGTGGGCGGCGCGGCGATGGCGGCCTCGTCGGCCGCCAGGTGGCACTTCTTGTACTTCTTGCCCGAACCGCAGGGGCACGCGTCGTTGCGTCCCGTGCCGGCCAAGCGAGCGCGGGCATCGGCTTGGGCGCTGTCGGATGGGGTCTGGGCGGATTCGTCTTCTTTGGCGTTCTTCGCTGTCACGGGGCCGTAGTGTATCGGCTCTGCGAAAGACAGTCGACGGAGAATCGCTTGGGTCGAACCGCCGTGCGGCTACTACTTAGCCGCCTGGGTTTCGTACTTGGACGGGCACTTGGTTTCGATTCGGTCCGACTTCAGCAACCCGCCGTTGCCCAGCACGCCGGCGGCGATGACCTCGGCGCCGGGCTTGAAGAGGTCCGGCGGAATGCCATGGAAGTCCACCGTCATGGTGGCGTGGTCGCGGGGCGCCTTGCTCTCCATGGTGAAGTGATAGTCAAGCGTCCCGGCCTGGTGGACCAGCGACCCCTCGACCACGTTGCCGTGCACACGCAACCGCTTGCCGGCGAGGCGCGACTGGGACGACAGCGCCTCGTCCACGTGCTTGTAATACTCGGCGCCCTCACCGAGTGACGCCCACAGAAGCCCCGAGATCGCGCATCCCGAGACCACCACGGTGATGACGAGCTTCCACGCGGTCCGGCGGCTGACTCGCACCGAGGGGGCACTGGCGGCGATCGCACTCATGATGAAAAGATACCCGGCGGCGGCCTAGGTGCAATGGGTTTGCGGGCTCAGCGTGGCACACCCTCGAGCTTGCGAAAGTACCGATAGAACATGGCAATGCCACCTTGGGCTTGCGGCCACGCGAAGCTCTCGTTGATCGCGTGGTAGCCGTCCTCGGGCAGGGAAAGTCCCAGCAACACCACTTCTTTGCGAAGGGTCTTCGCCATGGTGACGACCGCGCCGATGGAGCCGCCTTCGCGCGTGAGGGCCGGCTTTCGGCCGAAGGTTTCCACCGCGGCCTGCACCGCGGCTTGCAAATAGGGACCTTTCGTATCTGCAATGTAAGGCTCGAGCGCCGCATCGAAGATGACCTCGGCGTCCGGGCACTTCTTGGCGATGAACTTCCGAATGAGGCGGAACACCTCGCGCGGCCTCTGATCGGGCACCAGGCGGCAGGACAGCTTGGCCTCGGCCTGGTGAGGCACGATGGTCTTGACGCCGGGTCCGCTGTAGCCGCCGACGATGCCGTGCACCTCGAAGGTGGGCTGGGTCATGATGGCCTCGCGCAGGCGGGCGTCGTCGGGCGATCTCAGCGATCGTAGGCCGTGTGCCTTCCTGAATTTGGCGCGCGTGACGCCCGAGCGTCCAAGCTCGCGCCGTTCGGTCGCGCTGGCTTGCCGGACTCCGGCGTAAAAACCAGGAATTCGAACTTTTCCAGTTTTGGCGTCGTAGCATTCGCCGATAAGCGCAGCCAGCTCACCGATGGGATTGCGGGCCGCCCCGCCCGTGGTCCCCGAATGCACGGCTTTGTCCCCGGTTTGCAGCCGCACCAAGAACGCGAGCAAGCCGCGCAAGCCATACGGAATCGCGGGTTGTCCGGCCGCCGGCCAGATGGTGTCGGACACCACGATGGAGTCCGTGCGAAGCCCCCGTGTCTTCACCAGGTCGGCGAGCGCGCCCGCGAAGCTCGGGCTTCCCACTTCTTCTTCGCATTCCCACAGGAACTGGAAGTTCAGGCGCACGTCCGCGGCCCATGCCAGCCGCGCCGCCAGCAGCGCGACCAGGGCGGGGCCTTTGTCGTCGGTGGCGCCCCGGCCATACAGGCGATCTCCCACGGGCGTCAGCTCGAACGGGGACGTCTTCCAGCCCTCACCGTCGGCAGGTTGCACGTCGAGGTGGTTGTAGATGGTCACCGTCGGAAAGCTGAGATCCCGGGTGAGCTTGCCCAGTACGATGGGCAGGCCCTTGGTCTGCACCAGCTCGGCCTCGGCGCCCGCCTCGCGCAGGTAATCGCACGCCAGGGCGGCGCAGCGGCCCACGTCGCCGTGCCGCTCGGGTTGCATGCTCACCGACGGAATGCCGACAAGCGTGGCCAACTTCGCCGAAAACTCTTCCCGGAGCTTCGCCACGTCTGCATCGAGCCGAATCGCATCGCCACCGGTCTTCTTTGTGTTCTTCACGCGCAGATAGTAGCAGCCCCGGTCACGGATGGTGGAATGCCAGAAGCCATGAACCGACCAGGGTCGCGACTGTTGCCACGAGCGCGAGGCCTTGCCCGAGCAGGTGCACCGGCCGTTTCAGCAAAAGCCCCGACAGCATGCCGGCCACAATGCCGACACCCAGCCCCATTGCGTGCCCCACCACATCGGTCTGTCCGGTTGCGCTCGGCCTGGCCGGTCCAATCACGTCCACCACCCGCGTCGCATCCGCCACCAAGTCGGAACCGATTCCAAGCATCGCCAAAAGCCCCAGCGCGCCCGCGATGCCAAGCAAAGCCCGGCGCATTCGGCCGATCGCTGGCATGCGGAACCTTCGCACGAATTGCAGGCCGCCCAACACACCCAACGCCGCGAAGGTCGCCGTCGAGGCGCCCACCACGCTGTGCGAGGAGCCGTAGATGTACGCGGTCAGAAGATTTCCGAGGGCGCCACAGAGCAAGGTCTCTGCCAGGGCCAGTCCTCCACCGAGCCAGCGTCCGAGCGCGGTGACGAAGACCATGGTCGCCACCGCATTGCCGGCCACGTGCATCGCGTCCGCGTGCAAGGTCAGCGCGGTAACCACCCGCCAGAGCTCGTGATGGCGCGCGATGGCCTCTGCGAGCGCGCTGCCCTGCCGAAACCAGCCGAGCGCATCCGGACCCGAGCGAGGCCCTGTCACCACGAAAAATGCGATCAATGTGACGCTCATGGCGACGCCGACGTAGGACGGTCCATGGTCGGGCGGCGCGACCTCTCGCACCTTGGGCGCCTCGGCTGCTTCTTGATCCTGAGCGTCCAGCGCAGCAATGGCCGGGGCAACCATCTGCGGCGGCACCATGACCACGAAGCCAGCGTCGGTGGGGACTACGCGATGGGGAATCGCCATCGCCTCGAGCACCAAGGTCCAGCTTTCGGCCTGTCCGCGGTCCGGAGAGGCGCGTACCACGGCTTCGCTGGGAACCTCTGCTGCCACGCCGCTTTATGATAGCAGCGGCTGCCTTACCGCGCCCACAGCGTCATCGCCTTTTCGGCGGCTGCCAGGTCCTGCCGGGTGTCGATCTCTCGCCATTCGCCATTGATGTAGACCGGGGCCAGGTGCTTGCCGGCGGCCACCATCACGTTCAAGGCGTCGGTGAGATATGCCTGGCGCAAGGTTTGGGCTCGGCCGAAGGGCGCACCCAGTCCGCCCGCGTGCAACGCTTCCTGCCAGGTGGCCGCGATGGCCTTGCCGCCCTCGGCCGAGAAATAGGCCAAGCCGATGAACTCGCCCACCGCGCTCGACGGTGGCACTGCTCCCTTGCCGACCTGAAGCACGGCATTGGCGGCCGGATCCACCCGGGTCAGCTCGGCCTCGGACACGGGGTGTAGGGTTCGGCCGGCATACGCATCCGCCCAGCGACGGTCGACAATCAGCGAGCCAGCGACGGGTTGATCCACGGTGGTCGCCAGGCGCGACGCCGCACTCTTCGAATAGACGATGTCGCAATAGGAGAAGAAGAAGCCGCTGTCGAGTTCATGTGCGGCGTACATCAGCGAAGCGAGAATGTTGTTCTCGGCCCAAGCCGGGTTCTCGATGAAGCGCACGGGGAACGGGCCTGGATCGATGCAATTTCCTCGGTAGCCGCGTACCACGACCACGTCGCGCACGCCAGCGGCGCTCAGCGCTTCCAGCTGCCAGTGCAAGATCGGTCGGCCGCCGACCTTCACCATGCACTTGGGAATCTCGTCCGTGCTTTGGCCCAAACGGCGGCCGCGGCCCGCGGCCACGATGATGGCTTTGTGTCCCGAAGAATTCACGACTTCACTCCCGATTCCGTCACTTCCGACCAAGTTTCAGCGCGATGCCGAGCAGTGAGCGCGCGGCATAGGCGCCGTTGATGACGATGTATACGTGCAGGAACACGTCCAGCTGATCGGCGATGGCAACCAGCAATAAGTAGCTCGGATAGTGGATAAGGAAACGCCCGAGATCCTCGATCAGCCCGATGATGGACGTCGGGGGGCGCGCTGGCACTTTCGCGGCGAAACCGTCGCCGTAGTCACCCGCCGACTGAGGTCGGGCTGCACCCGTGGCAGTCAGGTATTCCGGCCTCCGCATGAAAGTGGTCAAGCTGATGGCGCTGGCTACCACCACGAGCCCCAAGAGCGCCTCGACCAGCCACAGCTCGTGGCCGTCCGATTGCCACAGCCTGAGCCCGGTGGCGGCCACCAGCATGAAGGCCTTGAGCTCGTCCATGAGAAAGTCGAGGTGCGCGCCCACCGGCGACGACATGTGCTTGAGCCGCGCGAGCTGTCCGTCCGTGCAATCGAGGACGTAGGAAAGCTCGAGGACGAGGACCGCCGAAATCAGGCTGTGTCGCCCATGGCCAAGCGCGAGCCAAACCATTGCGGCGACGAATGTGAAGAGCGACAGGAACGTGATCTGGTTCGGCGTGACGCGCGTCTTCGACAGCGGAACCAGCAGCACGGCGGCGACCGGCCGCGCCGCGAATCGGTTCCACAGGATGTCCCGCGGCTTTCTGGTCTCACGGTAGACGCCTGCAACTTGAGAAAAGAAACTCACGGCACCTACTTAATCGCCGGCATGCGCGTTCGCCAAGTTCGTGGGGCAAATTCTAGTGGTGAAAATTCTAGTGGTGGAAGAACGGCAGATACCAGTACGCCCAGTATGCCACCACGATCCCTGCGCCGATGGCGAGGCCGCTCAGAATGTATACCTTGACCGATTGGTCGCCCAGGCCCTTCCGCACTACACGCGCGCGACGGGAGGTTACCGGGCGGTTCGGAATCACGGCCTGGCTGACCGGTTCGGGTTGCGCTTCGGGCGCCGCGCCTGGTTGGTCAGCGATCTCGATGGGTGCGGTCGCGGGCGGCAGATGGTTGGCGTGTCTGATCTTGGCTTCGATTATGCCCGAGGCGGGCTTGAGATCGTTCGATGCCGGAGCCGGCTTCCCAGGTCGCCCCGGCGCGGGCTGTGCAAGCTGGAACGGGGCTGGTGTGGGCGGCACAGGCACGGGCGGCGGCGTAGAGCTGTCGGTCGCGCCGGCTTTGCCGACCCGCTGTTCGACACCGGCCGCAGCAAGCTTCGCGGGGCTGATCGGAGGTGGCGTAGGCGGCGCGGCAGATCGTGCCGGAATCAGCGGGACGGCTGGTACCGGTGGCGTTCCGCGCGCGGTCATCTCGGGTGGCAGCGGCTGTGTCGGCGCGCGGGCGGCCATGCTGCCCAGCGCAGGCGTGAGTGTACGGGCGTACGGTTTTGCGGCAGGGGCAGCGGGCTGCGCCGGCCCAGCGTGAGTCGCCGGGGCAACTGGGCTTGCCGGTCGGTTCGCGGGCCGCGCAGCTTGGGCTGTGGAGGTCGCGGTCGTACTTTGTTGCGGGGGCGCTGCGGCCGGCTTGGTGGTGCTGGACGAGGCTGCGGGCACGGCTGGGGGGCCCGCAAGCTGTTGGGTCGGCGCTAGCTGTCGCGTGCTCGGCTGCTGTGCCGATGTAGCAGCCGGGGCCCCGGCCGTCGCTGGAGGAGCGGTTCGCGCCGCTACTGCCGACGTTGGCTGTACAGGCGGTGTCAGTCGGGCGGTGGTGATCGCTGGGCTCGGCGATCCCGCTTTGGCCGCCGGCGCTTGAGCAGGCGGTGCAGGTCGCACCTGCGGCGCGGGGCCGGTGACAGTCCGGGCTGGCGCGGCTGCCTCTGCCTCGCCCGATCCCGCCGTCATGGGGAGCGTGGCGTGCCGCTTACGTTCGGCCTTGCCCATCGGATCGACCGCGCGCGCCCCGCCCTTGCGTGACGGTGCCTGAGGAAGAACCGGGGGCGGCAGGACAATTTCGTACGAGCCGTCCGACCAGCCCATAACCTCGGGCAAACGTTCCGAACCGTCTGCGCCGCCGACCATGGTGCTGATGATCTCGCCGCGTCGATAGCTGATAGCGGCGCGCTCCGGTCCCCGCCAGACCTCCAGCCGGCAGGTGAGGACATATTCCTCGCAGTAGCGCATGAGAGACGCCACCGGTCGGTCCTTCAAGCTGCCTTCGTGCGGTCCGGGCGTGCTGAGCGATCCGCTTTCCGGGTCGGGTAACCTGGCCTCGACGACGAAACGCGCGCCTTCCAGGCGTTGCAACGCCGCCATCGCGTCGTCACGGCGCAAGCTACCGGCGAACGCGTCGGCCAAACCACCTGCGAGCAAGTGGACCTCGCCCGCGTTGCTGTCGGTGGTGCCGGGCGCGATGACCTCGATACGGACCGGCAGGGCAGCGGCCTCAAGTATGGCGACCAGCTCGCTAAGCGAGCCGCCTTCCCATTCTGTCGTCAGGTCAGCAGATGGTCCGACCATGCCAGCGCTCGGCTGTCCTCCTAGTTGGCTCCGGCGATGGCCGCGTCGGGATCGGAAACCGACTCCCCTTGCAGGCCATCCGTGGAGACTTCGCTCAACACTTCCAACACTTCGTCCAATACTTTCGAATCTTGCGAGACCTCGCTGCGGCTACCGTCGACAGAATTTCCCGATTCCTCAACCGCTTCCGCGCCGTCCGCACTGGGACCCGCGTCGGGAGGAACGAAATCCAAAGCAACGTCGGTGCCGTAACTGAGGTCGCGGGGGTTGTTCGTCGAGCAACCAGGCAGTATCCACAATACAGCCGCCGCGAGAACTGCGACGCTGATCGCGAGCCTTTCTCGAACCAACATGGCTCGACGGTACCAAGGCCCCAGCGGGGCCGCAAGTCCGCAGCAGTGAAAGACGCGCGAATTTACGGCAGAATCGTGGCTTCCTTCACGTAGTCAAGTAGCGGGAAGTCGCGCAGAAGGTAGGCATTGCCCTCGCTTTGGATGCGCCCTTGGTTGGGACCGCGGCCCTGCGGTGCGCCCTCACCGTACTCGCCGTACAGCGCATCCACCACGTCCATACCGCTTGCGACCTGACCGAATGGCGCAAATCCCATCGAGTCAAGACGGCTGTTGGCGTCGGCGAAGTTGATGAAGAACTGGGTCGTGCGCGTGCTGGGCCCCGCGGTGGCGAACGAGACGTAGCCGCGCAGGTTCGACATCTTTGCGGGATCGTCGGCGATGCGCTGGTCGCGCCAGATGTTGTTCATCTCGGGTTTGCCGTGAATGCCGATCTGAGCCATGAAGCCGCGGACCACACGGAAGAATCGGGTTTCGTTGTAGTAGCCGTTCTTCACCAGATTGTAGAAGCGATCGGCACCGATGGGCGCCCAGTCCCGGTGCACCTCGATCACGAAGTCGCCCCTCGACGTGGCGAAGCGCGCCCGGTAGACGTCGCTCGACTTCTCGTTCAGCGACTCGGGTCTGTCGAGGGACGCCTTCTGCGCCGAAGCAGGCACCGGGACCGCTCGAGCTTCGGCGGATTTCTTGCAGCCAAGAGCGAGCCCAATAGACAACGCAACCGAGAGGAGACTCCTGATGGTGGAATGCATGAAGTGAGCATATATCGAAGGATGGCGCGCGCGTCCAGCCCAGCCAAGCGACCCCTGCTTCGCATCGCCTGACTGCGCAACCCACACTGCGCTCCGAGGGAAGACTCGACCATCTCCGATCTTGCCGTTACTCTTGGCGGACATGGTTTCCCCTGGCGAAGACGGCCACGATCGCCACGTGATCGAGCGCGCCAAGGAGATCGATCACGAGCACCGTCGGCGTGTGCGTACCGCAGCCGAGAGCGGACTCGTACGCATCCTCTCGCTGCGGCTCTTGAGGACGGCGTTGCTCAGGCTGGTTTCTCGCCCGAAGCGGGCGTCGCCTCGCCAAGTCGCCCAGCCTCTGGCGGGCCACATCGCCGTGACCTTCGTGGGCCACGCGTCTGTGATGCTGACCACCCATAGGGCACGCATTCTCATCGATCCCTACCTCGGCGATTTCTTGTCCGGGATCCGCCGACGCGAAGCGGCTTGCCTGGCGGAAGAGGATACCCACGAGGTGAGCCTCGTACTCATCTCGCATGCGCATCGTGACCGACTCGACCTACCCAGCCTTCGCCGTTTGCCCCGACGGGCCCTACTGGTGGTACCGCCTCGCTGCGGATCGCTCGTGACGTCGCTGGGGTTTTCGGACGTCATCGAGCTGGCGCCCGGACGTGGCCTTGAGCACGGAGATGTGGAAGTAACGGCGGTCGCCGCTCGGCACGACGGCCGACGCGGGCTCTGGGATCGGGCTTGGCGGTCGACCTGCGGGTACATCGTGAAGTGCGACGACGCGTCGGTTTACTACGCGGGCGACACCGCCTATTTTTCCGGCTTCGAAGAGATCGGCCGGCGGTTGCATCCGAACGTGGCGCTGCTGCCTATCGCGGGCTACGAGCCGCCGTCCCAGCGTGGCGACCACATGTCGCCGCTCGATGCGGTCCATGCCTTTCAGGATCTGGGCGCCAAACTACTGGTTCCCATCGGCTATGGTTCATTCCCGATGGGCTACGAGCCCGAGGACGAGCCTTTGGCCTGGCTGTCCGACGTGTGTCGCGAGCGCGGCTTGGGCGCTCGCCTGGTCGTGCTGAGGCCCGGCGAAACCTGCCAGGTCCACGGCCGAACTGCCGCGCTGGCAGGCTAGCCCACGCTGCCTCTGATCGTTTCCTTTTGCCCTGGCACACTGCTAGAGTGCCGGCCGAAACGGATAGCCCGAGAGCACGCATGAGCTTTATCGAGAAATTGCGGCGCATACCGCCGATTTGGTGGATTGTTCTTTTCGCGGTCGCCCTGGTCTTGCCCCGACTGGGGTCGTTCGGGTTCTGGGATCCGTGGGAGTTGAAGATCGCCGAGCACGTGCGCGACATGGCGTCGTCGGCCTCGCTGTTCGACGTCACCGTGGAGAAGCGCTTCCCCGCACAGCCGCCGCTGGACCTGATTCTTGGCGCGATCGGCATGCGCATCTTCTCGGTCGGCGAATTCGGTGGACGCATCGGCAACGGGCTGTGTGCCATTCTCGCGATCTTGGCTGTGTACTGGGCGGGGCTGGGGCTTTTCCGCCGTCGCGCCGCCGTGCTGGCGGCCCTGACGCTGGGATCCTTCCCGCTGTTCGTTTTGGAATCCCGGCAGCTCACTTCCGACATGCCGCTGATCGCCGGGTTGGCCTTGGCGCTGGGTGGCCTTGGCCGCTATGCCTGGCCGGGCGACGGCGTTCGCCGCCTTCGTGATCTCGCGGTGGGTGCGGTCGGGCTCTTGATAGGGCTCTTGTCGGGCGGCGCCATGCTTGGTGTGGTGCTTCCGTCGCTGGCCCTTGCGGGCGCGCTGGTGGTGGCGTTCGGCCTCAAGCCGCGGACCGTCGAAGGTGCGGCACTTTGCCAGCCGGGCATCGGTCCCGACGTGTCTGCCGACGTGAGCTTCGGGCAGGGGCTCCTGGTTAAGGGCGCCCGTGGGCGCGCAGCCCTGATTGGGGTTGCTTTGCTCGGCGTGTTGCTTTTGGTCTGGACCTTTGCGGCCGGAAACGTGGCAGGCAGGTTCTCCCTGCTCCTGGGTGGCATCCCCAAGTCGGCCACCCCGACGACGACGTTCGAATTCTTCGTCAAGCAGCTCGGCTTCGGCCTGTTCCCGTGGAGCGCACTGGCGGTCTTCGCTCTCGGCCGTCCCCTGATTCGCCTGGGCGGCGGCGGCGAGCCGGACGGCGACCGGCTGGCGTTCTCGCAGCTTTATCTCCTGGTCTTCGCCGCGTTCGGGTTTGGACTGTCCAGCCTGTTCGTGATCATGACCGGCGACGCGCGGTTCGTGGCGCTGGCCCCGATTGCCTTGGCGGTGGGCTCGCTCCTCGACGAGGCGCTGGAAGGCGAACGCACGGAACCGGTGCTGGGCCTGCTGGTGGCAACTGGCACCATGGTGGTAGCGCGCGACTTCGTGTTGGAGCCGGAAGAGCTGGTTTCCGTGCACACTCTGGCCAAGGTGACGTGGCCGTCGGTGATCAAAATGGGCCCCGCGTTCATGGTCTTCGGGACGCTGTTCGCCGTGGGCATCTACACGGGCTTTGCGACCCGCGGCCGCGCGCTTGGCCGCGTGGCTATGCGCGACCTTGGCAAGGCGGGAACGTGGCGCCGTCGTATCGAGAGCGCGGTCGTCGAGGCCGGGCGCTGGGGCATCCAAGTCGCGGTGGGGTCGGCCGTGCTCTTCGCCCTGGTGGTCGGGCTGCACTTGGTCCCGACCCTGTCCAAGCACATGTCGTTCAAGCCGCTGCTAGAGAGCTACACCAAGTTCGCTTCGCACGGCGAGCGTATCGGCCGATATAAGGTCGAGGCACAGGGTGCGGGCTTCTACAGTCGCAAGGAGATGGTCGACCTCGCATCGCTCGATCGCGTGGCGGAGTTCCTGCGCAGCGCGGATCGGGTATTTGCCCTCGTCTCGGCGAACGAAAAGGGTGCCATCGACGCTGCGCTGAGGAGCGCCCGGGTGGACTACTTCGTGGTGGACGCGTCATCGTCGCGCTTCCTGTTGCTGTCGAACCGCCTGGACCCTGGCGAAAAAGATCAGAATCCGCTGAAGAAAGACGTCTGGATGGCGCCCCAACTTCCACGGATGGTCACCGCGGAACCGGCAGCACCGGGCGGCGAACCGACTCAGAAGTCGGAATGGCCCGATCAGCCGGCCCCTTGGAAGTGGCGCATCCCGATGCACACCATGTTCGAGGAATCCATCGAGCTGGTAGGCGCCGACTTTCCACCCACGATTCGCCGGCCGGGAAGCATTCCCCTTACCCTCTACTTCCGCGTGCACAAGAAGCCGAAGCCGGGCTTCCGCATCTTCGTTCACTTCGACGCGCCCAACGAACCCCGCTTGCTCGGCGACCACCCGCTGGTCAACGGGACCTTCCCGACCGACTACTGGTTGCCCGGCGAGTACATCCGCGACACTTTCGATGTCGAGGTACCCCTCATGACAACACCCGCAGGACGGTACACATTGCTGCTCGGCTTCTGGCCCGGTGGCGAAGGCAAGCGTTTGAAGGTAACGTCCGGTCATAACGACGGTGCGGACCGGACCCAAGTCGGCTTCATCGAGATCAAGTAGCCATGCCCGCAAAAGAACGGCGCAAACGCAAACTGGAGGTTCCGCAGGATCGACGGCGAGGCCGGGAGCGGCGGGTGCACGAGAGAGTGGCGGTCTGCCTGGAGGTCGACTATCGCTGCGACGACACCTTCTTGTTCGCGTACATCACGGACATGTCGGCCATGGGGATTTTCGTCCAGACCACGGCGCCCAAGCCCCCGGGCACTTTGCTGAACCTGCGTTTCCGCGTGCCCGACGGGAAGCGCCTGGACGTGGACGGTCGCGTAATTTGGGTGAACCAGCCGCACGGCAAGGACAGCATCAATCCTGGAATGGGCGTGCAATTTGTGGATCTCACGCCAGCCCAGCGCGACCAAATCCTCGGCCTGGTGCGGACCTTCGCATACTTGAGCGACGAAGAAGACGACGGCAAGGTCCGCGGCAATTCTTGAGCCGGCGCGGACGGCGGCCCAGACCTCCGCACGGCTGGAAACAGTCGCCACGGCGGCCGAGACCGCGCGCGAAACCAAGCCACCCTGGAAGAAAGTTGACAGAATGTCGTTCCTGCCGACACTCGATCCATGAGACCTTCGCGGCGAGCCATCCCAGCCAAGCGCCGAGCAGTTCGTTCTGAGCGGTCGTGCCTGACCCTCGGCAGCACGGTGGCTGCGCTCCGCCGTAGCCGGGAGGCGTTGGTCGACATCGAGGGCCAACTTGACGATCTCTTGGTTCGGCTGCGCTCGCCCGAGCTGCGCATCGACAGTGCTGCGCCACAGCGATTGGCGCGCGCCAAAGCGGAAGCCGCCGCGGCCATGGCGAGTCTCGGCGCGGTGGGCTCGCTCTTCGGGTAACCAGCCGTCTCGTCTTTGGGAGGCATCGTGACCGAGCGTGAACTCAACCGGTCGGCCGGCCTCGCCGAGCCTCTGCTCGCGTACGCGGCCGCCATTGCGTTGGCCGTCGGGCTGTTCTGGGGATCGCGAGCGGTCTCGTTCGTGCAACAGATCATGCAAGGGGCGATTGCCTGTGCCTTCCTGTTCGGACCGCAGGTCGCGGCCAGATTGTCGGGTAGACCGTTCGATCCCCAGGCTGCCGGCATCACCGTGCGCCCGCTGGTTCGCGGCCTTCGCGTTCTTGCGGTGGCCCTCGTGGCCACCTGGCCGGTCTTCATCGTCGGCTTCTTTGCCTATTACCAGGCGATGTGCTCGCCGAGCGGCCCGCTGCACGCGTGGGCTGGTCAACTGGCGCCGGTTTGTTCAGGCTGGCACGGCTTTGCCGCCGGGCACCTTCGCCTGCCCGACGACTTTGTGGTCTTAGCCCTGTCGCAGATTCTCGTGGTGGCTGTTCCGGAAGAGATCTTCTTCCGCGGCTACCTGTTAGCGCGCTTCGAGGAACGCTGGCCGTCGCGGCGTCGCTTCCTGGGCGTGGCAGTCGGACTTCCGCTGCTTTTGACTAGCCTGCTGTTCGCGCTCGGTCACTTTGCGGTCGATTTGCAACCCGCGCGCCTGGCGGTCTTTTTTCCCGCCTTGGCGTTCGGATGGATGCGCAGCCGTTCCGGTTCCATTGCACCGGGCGCGGTTTTCCACGCCCTGTGCAATCTGCTCTCGGAGGTTTTACACGACAGCTACTTCGGAGCTACCTAAGCTATCAGTGCGTCGCAGCCGCCGACTGGCCCTGCATGTGGATGTTGCGGCTGGTGCTGTTCCAACCTGCCGGCAGCGGCTGGCAGAACACCTCGCCCGTGGGTACGGTCAGCGCCAGGCTAGCGGTGGCGGTGTAGGTGGTGCCAGCCTCGGTCGGGTGGAATAGCACCGTGATGTTCGACGGATCGGTACCGCCGGGCAAGTCGGTTTGCGTGGCAAGCGCAAAGACCCCAGCTTTGGCCGAGAGCATGTTCTGCAGCTCCGGGGTCACCGTCACGTTGCCTGTGTTCATCACCGGGATGTACAGCTTGAGGGTCTGACCCGTGGTCGCCGGGGTAAGGAAATTCCAATCGGTCGGCGACAGTTCGCTGGTGATGATGGCGCCCTCGGCGCCCATCAGCAGCTCCACATCGTGCGCCGCATCGCCCAGAATGTTCGTGGTGACGGACAATCGGCCATCGTACTTGCTGTGATCCGGCACCAAGTTGACCGTCGCGGGAATTGCGCTCGGCGTAACCGTGATGACCATGGAGCCATCGGGTGCAAGACTCCTGGGCAGCGTCGGGTAGTCGACCGCATAGTAGGTCGAATTCACGAGGGTGATGTTGGTCACCTGGTAGGCGGCATGGCCTGCGTTGGTGATCGTGATCTGCTTCTGCAGGCCGGTAGCGCCGCAGTTGACGAGGCCGAAGTCGAGCTGGCCCGGAATGCCGGAGACCTGTCCCAGGGTTGCTGTTCCGTTGCTGGTGACGTTGCCCGAGGCGAAACCGCAGTTGGCCTCGGACCCGACTTGCCAGTGCAGTGTGGCTGTCAGTTGCACACGACCGCCGCTGGTGACGATGGCCGGGTCGGTGCCGGGCGAGAAGGTCACACTGACGTCGGCCTGTCCACCCGCAGGGATGGTCACCTGGGTCGGCGTTACCGTGAAATGGGACGCGCCTTGTCCGGTCATTTGCAGGGCTACCACCGCGGGGGCGGAGTTGGTGTTGGCGTCGTTTCGCAACGTCACAGTGACCGGGTCCGAGGTGAGCGCTGGCGAGACGATGGGCACAGAGCCGAGATCGATCGTCGCCCCACCGACCACAGAAACCACGTCGCCGAGGGGGGTCTGGCTGAGGACCACCTTGTGGGTTGTGTCACCGACGGCGTTGGATGTGATGTCGATGGTGTCCGTTATGGGCGTCGCATTGGTGGGTACCGTGGGCGTGACGGTGACGTCGGTGTGGCCCCCGGCGGCCAGTGACGCACTTGCCGGTGCGATCTGGAACATGGAATTGCTGCCCGCTTCCAGCACGCCGGTCCAGTTCATGGCAATGGTCCCGCTGTTGGCAACCGTCAGGGTTTGGCTGGCAGCCGTGCCACCACATTGCGTGGCGAAGCTGAGCGAAACCGCCGACAGTGCAACCGCGCCATTGTCCGAGGTACCAGTCAGGCTGAGCCCAGCGGGCAGCGGCTGGCAAAGAGCGACCGAGGTGCCGAGACTCATCGACAGAGTCCCGACCGCCGCGCCACCCGTGCTGGGAACGAACGTGACCACGCTGTCCGAAGCACTGCGCGCACCGACAGTCACCGGCGATGCCGAAGTGACCTGGAACTCACCCGTCGCCGAGAGGGTGACGGCCGCGGCCAGGTTGCCCATGTTGATGACGTGGAAGGGCGCATTCGTGGTGAATCCCGGGGCGAGGGTCCCGAATGAACCGAATTCAGCGACGGTGTCCCAGCTGAGGATGGCACCCTTGGCTGATTGGGTGACCACGATCAGGTGCTGATCGTCATTCGGAATGTCGGTCTCGATGGTGAGCACGTCGTTGTACGTGGTGGGGATGTTCGCTTTTTGCGGAACGCCCGGGGCGTGCACGGTGAGGACCAAGCTGGCGCCCGCTGCGATGGTCTTGCCCGCAGCGTCTGTGCTGTAGCCGCTTGTGCCGGTGAACTTGGCCTTGGTCAGGCTGACCGTGGTCCCGCCAGTGTTGGTCAGGGTGAAGGTCGTGGCCGCGGGCGCCTCCCCGCCGCAGGGGTTGGCGCCGAAATCGATGGTGTCGGTCGGCCAGCCCGTAAGTGCACCGGGCGCACCTGCCTCGGCGGGAGTTATGTCCACGCCAGCGTCGAGGGCCGCGACGGTGACATCGATCCCGCTGTCGATCAGCAGGACCGGGCTGTCCGGGGTCGCGACGTCCAAATTGACCGGCGCAGTGTCGTCGACCAGAGGCGCATCCGGAATTGGCAGATCAGCCTGCGGTGTCCCATCGATCGGGGCTGGCAGGTCCGGCTGCTTGGCAACGTCGATATCCGAAAACGGCGGCTGGTCCGGGTTGGTATCGACGCCAATCACCGGGACCTCAGGGCCGAGCGGCAGGTCGGTCGTGCCGGTGTCAGGCGTGGGCTTGGCGGTCTCGGTGCCTGGTCCGAGATCGGGCGTGCGGTCGACGGTTCCGTCGAGGCCGCCTCCGTCGAGGTGAATACCCGAACTGTCCAGCTTGACGGCTGCGTCCTTGCGCGGGCTGCTACCAGAGTCACCGCAGCCCTGCAAAACAGATGGGCCTGCAAAACCCAGCACGACTGCGAACAGAATGCCGTTCGAACGTTGAAAGCGCTTCATCTTTGATCTCCCTGAGGTCGGTTGATTCGGGGGTGCGGGATTGGTCACGCGACCTTGTCAAAATCGCCAATCGTTATCGGCGGGACCGAGGTTGCACCTGAGACAAAACCAATGTCGCGAATAAAGCGGAAGGCAGATTACACCCGAATGACGTCAAAATAAAGGGACTGACTTGCCTCGGCGGGCCAACTCTTTCAGGGGGACAACTCTGTCACGCGCAAATCCGAGAACAAGGTATGCACCGTCGTTTCCTGCTCTCGCTGTGCGTGGTTTCGTGCCTCTGCTCGGTCGCCCGGGCCGAGAAAACCCAGCTCGAAGGGGTGGTCAATCTCAACACGGCGTCTCCCGACGAGCTGGGGTTGATTCCGGGGGTTGGTCCGTCGCGGATCCGTAACATTCTCGCCTACCGCAAGCTGCACCCCTTTCGTACTACGGACGAACTCGCTCGTATCAAAGGCATCGGGCGCAAAACCGTACGCCGTTGGCGACAGCATCTGGCGGTGAGTGGGCCATCGACGGCGCAAAAGGTCGTGCGTCCCGAGTTGTCGTTCGTGGGGCCGCCGGCGGTGGTTGCGCCGCCCACCCGGCCCCAGCCACAGCCCGCGCCGACGCGCATGGTCCGGCCGGGCATTCGAAGGGGCGAGCCCGCGCACGCCTGGTCCCAGCGATCGCCGGCAAATCTATGCCTGCCTCCGCCGTGAATGCGGCTTGCCGTTGCGCGGGGCCGGGTGTAGTTCGATGAGGTGGCCACCCTTCGTGTTTCACTCTCCGAACGCAGCTACGACGTTCACATCGCGAGCTTCGGCATCGACGAGCTCGTGGATAAGATCGCGGTCGCTATCGGCAAGCCGAGCGGCGTCGCGGTGCTGGTGGACGAGCAGGTCGCGCAGGTCTCGCCCCGTGTGGCGGAGCTCACCGCGACCCTCGCGGCACGGCTACCTAAGGTGAAGCACTATCTCTTGCCGAGGGGCGAATCGGCAAAGAACCTGGCGCAGGTCGAGCGCACGTGCCAGTGGCTCGCGGCCAACGGCTACGATCGCGGCGCCGTGATTGTCGGCATCGGCGGCGGCGCTGCGACGGATCACAGTGGATTCGTGGCGGCCATCTACCTGCGCGGCGTCGCGTTCGCCCTGTGCCCGACCACGCTGCTTGCAATGGTCGATGCGTCGGTCGGCGGAAAGACGGGCGTGGACATTCCTGCCGGGAAGAATCTGGTCGGCGCCTTTCACCAGCCTCGCGTCGTGGTGGCCGACCTGAACTTTCTCCAAACCTTGCCCAAGCGCGAGCTGGTGGCGGGCATGGCAGAAGTGGTGAAGGCAGGGCTCGTCGCTGACGCCGAACTTTTCGCGAAGCTGGAAGCACAGGGCGACAGGGTCCTTTCGCCGGATTCGTTGCCCTCCGTGATCACTGCGGCGGTTGCCGTGAAGGTGACCGTGGTGGGCGAAGACGAGCGCGAAGGCGGCCGGCGCGCGATTTTGAACTTCGGGCACACGGTGGGACACGCCATCGAGGCAGCATCCGGCTATGAGCTTCTACACGGGGAGGCGGTGTCTTTGGGCATGGTTGCGGCCTTGGCTCTCGGTGAAACCCGCGGCGTGACCCAGCGCGACCTGCGTCAGCGCGTCCAGTCATTGCTTCACCGATTGTCGCTTCCGGTGGATGCGAAGCCTCGTCTCACGCCGGAGGTACTGGCTCGAATCGAAGTGGATAAGAAGCGCCGCACGGACTCCGTCCGCTTCGTTCTGGTGCCGAGCCCAGGAGAAGCTGTCCTCTGCGACATTCCACTTCAAGATCTCAAGGAGCAGGTGCTTGCAGCGCTGTGACCGACGAGGGGACCGAAAACACAAAATGTAGGTGTTAGACGGACATAGTGGTACCCTTGGTCACATCATGGTGCTCGGTCGACCTCTCCTCGTATTCGCCATCGCGGCGTCGAGCGTTGCCTGCTCCGCGCCCAGCTCGCACGTCATTCACAATCCACCGGCGCAGGTTCGCGGCACCCTGTCGGTCAGCAAGCCCAATGCGGCCCGCCCTGGCGCCTCCGGCAGCCGCAACAAGCGCAGCGCCGCGGGCTTGGTGGAGGAATCGCTGCATGCGCGCGGAATCCGATTCGGAACCGACGGCAGCCTGTCGTCCCTGTTTGCGTTTGTGCTGGGTGATTTTCCCCGCATCACCGCGGCGGAGGCGCGCGACGGTGACGTCGTCTTCTTCGACACCGGCACTGGCTGCGGCAGCCACGTGGGCGTGGTGGAAAGCGCCGAGAGCTCCGGCCGCATCGGCTTTCGCGAGTGGCGGGACGGCAGCAGCCGCCACAGCTTCTTGACCCCGAAAGCACCGCTCGCCCGGCGAGACGAGCAAGGCAAGATCCTCAATACTTTCCTGCGGACCAAGCACCTGGAAGATTCGCCTGAGACGGCGTACTTCGCCGGTGAAATGTTGTGCGCCGTCTTCCGAGTCGAGCAGCGGTAGGCACCGCACATTTTCTATTCTTGCCACGTTGGCGGCCTTGACCGACTCTAGACCGCATGACCACGACGCTGCGTGAAGCCCGAGCCGAAGCGCGACGCTTGCGCGACCAGGGCGACTTTGCCCGCGCCCTGTCCGTCTACCAGCACATCCTCGAGGTCGTGCCTTTCGACTATGAAGTGCGCACCCTGATAGCCGATGTGCTCGTCGACCTCGGCGCGCAAGACGCTGCGGCCCAAGTCTATCGGACCGTGGCCTTGCACGACATCCGCGCGGGCCATCCCTTACCCGCCCTCGTGGCGTCGCAGGCCCTGGTGAGGCTCGGGCGTCCCATCGACGACATCGAAGAGCTTCTGGTCAAAACCTACGCCGCGGGGTCGCCGCAGCTCGCGCGTTTTGCGATTCGGCCTGCGCCGGTGGATCCGAACACCGCGATCTCCGCACCCAGCGCCGCGCCGAAGAATCTGCAACACGCGGCCGAGCAAGCGTTGCGTGTGGCACTCGACCTATCGGTCTTCGTGGGCTACCAGGAGCAGTACCATCCCCTGCCCTTCCTATCCGAGTTGACGCAGGACTCGTTCATCGCGGTCGCTCGCTCGCTCGCCATTTTGCGCCTGAAGGACGCCGAGGTGGTGATGCGCCAGGGTGAGGTCGGCGATTCGCTGTTCCTAGTCGCTGGCGGCGAACTGCGGGTCTTCGTGCAGACACCTGGGGGCGTGAAAGACGTCGCGCACCTTTTCGAGAACACGTTGTTCGGTGAGATGGCGCTCATTACGGGCCAGCCGCGCACGGCATCGGTGGCCGTGGTGGGCGAGGCCGACGTGATCGCGGTGAGCAAGAGCGCGCTCGACGCGGTGATGGCCGCCATGCCGGCCGTGCGCGAGGGGCTCGACCGCTTCTCGCGGGAGCGTCTGATCAAGAACCTGTTGCAGACGTCACCGCTGTTCGTGCCCTTCACGAAATCGCAGCAGGGCGAGCTTTTGCGCCGGTTCGAAGGCCACGAGATCGAATCGGGCGTGGACATCATTCGCGAAGGCGAACGAGGCCAGGGGCTGTTCCTCATTTTGTCGGGCGAGGTCGACGTGATTTCGCATGCGAGCACGCCCAAGCCCGTGACGCTCGCCCACCTTCGTGCGGGGGACATGTTTGGCGAAATGTCGCTCGTCACCGACCAGCCGACCTCGGCGACGGTGCGTGCGACGACGGCCACCACAGTCCTGTTCCTCTCCCGCGAGTATGTGGAACGTCTGGCCGAGGCGGTTCCAGAAATCCAAGCCTACTTCGAACAGATGGCGCTCAACCGGGCGCGTGACAATACCTTGCGCTCCGACAAGGGCGCGGTCCCTACCGAAGAAGTCGACGTCGATCTCAGCGACGTGGTTCCGATCTGACCGCCTTAGCGGCCAGTCTGGGATTCCTTCAGAAGCGCGAAAGCACGATGGCGAACCCGTGGGTCGGGATCGCGAAGCTGCAGAATGAGCGTGTCGCGCGACAGGCGCCCTTCGCCGCGGCGCTCGGGTTCTCTGTTCTCGGAGGCGGCGCCCGGCGGAAGCTGGGCGGCGGGGACGAGCGGCGCTGACCTGGCGACGGGGGCGCTGCCTTGCGCGGGTCCGGCAGCGGCCACCCACGCCTGGTCGGTAGCGGGCGGAACCGCGACTCGGGGGACCGATTCAGTCGATGTCGACGTCTTCGCGAACGGGGGCGTGGCTTGCGCGGGATCGAACGCCGCTGTGACGCCGGAAATCGCTCCGGTGGTGTCTCCGTATGCCGATTTCTGGGTGCGCGGCTCAGGGGGCGTCACGGGCGCGAGGTTGGCGTCCAGACGTTGGACTCGACCCCGGGCCGATGGGCCGGCCCCAGGCGCAGCGCCGCGCGAACTCACCCAGAATGCGTACACGCACTCCGCGCGGTCGATGCTGATGCGGGTCTCGAGGACCATGTCGAGCGCTGTTCTCGGCCGACCTTCGCGGTTGGGGCTGCCAAGCAGCAGGAGCAGCTCGGCGTCGGTCCATCCGTCGGCCGCCTCTTGGCCGGGACTTTCCTGAGCCAGCTCTGCCTTCACGGCCAGTACGTCGGCGGGGGCGTAGAACGCCGTCCGCATGGATCCGCGGACCGCTTGCAGCCTGCCTTCGCGTTCGAGCTGCCGAATCTTGAATTCGCTCGAAAAGCCGAGGAGCAGAGCCGCTTGTTGGCGAGTCAGGTGATCCTCACACCCAGGCGGCGTCCGGGGCGGCTTCCGGTAAATCGACATGCTTGGCATGGGCAGACCCTAACCTTAGTCGCCTCCGAGGTAAAATTTCCCACGGACTTCCATCGTGGATTCATCGGCTGAGCCATCGGTCTTCAATCGCGATTGAATCGCCATTGAATCGAGCTTGAATCGGCAGCCCATCGGATGGATCGAGCCTTCGCCCATGAGGGTAGGACTTGCATTCCTCTCACACAATCCCTGATGCATCGCAGATGCATCGGACTTACATCGCGCTCGAATCGCCGATGAATCGTTGTCGGCTTCCGGGCGACGCGGTGGCCTTGCGGTCCAACTAGATGATCAGGCCCGCGGCCGCTGGATCGGCGTCGAGCGAGAGACACGACGAGAGGTCGAACAACATGAACTCGATGGCCTTCTCCTGCGGGCTGAGGTCGCCCTGAGCGCAGCAGCCGGGAAACGGCAAAACCTTCACCGCATCGTCGAGGTCGCTTCCGTGCGTGCTGGTGTCCGCCGAATCCACGTGCAGTCCGGTGTAGATGAAGCGACCGCACAAATTCGTCGAGTCGGTCGAGCGTCGGTCTATCAATTGTCCTCCGCTCGTCATGTTGAAGCTGAGGAAGTGCGTGAAGCTGGCGCTGCCCTGCGGATCGGCCGCGGATGCCGGTTGGTAGATCCACCGCTGCGCCGACGGCGCCGCGTCAAGCTGGTCGATCGCGGTCCGCTTGACGTCGCCCTTGAGCGGAAACGTGCCTACCGTCTGCGCGGCCTTCGCGGCGACCAGCCAGTTGGCGAAGTCCTTACCCTTGGCGAACGACACGTCGACCTGGCCCACCGCGGTCGTGCCTGCCGGTACGGCGGAGCTCATGGCGTCGGTCGTCTCGACCGGCGAAGACCACAAAGCCACATCCGCCCCGAGCGGAGAGGGAACCCCGTTGGTGGTTTGCTGGCTGCTCTTTGCGGGGAACGATCGGATCCAGGCTGAGTTGTAATGTTCGCCAAGCACACGTCCGCCGCTCGAGAGGTACTTGCTCATGCTCGCTTTGGCAGTGTCGGTGATCGCATTGGGCGTGGTGCGGGTCGGGTCGGCCGCGGTGGCGTTTCCGGCGCAGGCCAACACCACAAGGTCGTACTTGCCGAGCTGGTTGATGTCCGACCAGAAGGTGGTGGCCTCGGGAAAGGCGGCTCCTCCGTTGACGGTGGCGTCGAACCGCCCGGCGGGATCGGCGCCCAATGCCGACGGTTGATTGTAGATGTTCACCGAACCGAGGCCATCCGGGTTCGTGAATTCGACAGTGTCTACGCCCATGCGTCGGAGAAGGCACTGAACCCGATCACCTGCTCCGGCCGCGATGGCGATGCGTGGAAGGGAGACCTTCTGGCCGTCGCTGCGGCTGCGCGGGAGTCGCACGTCGGTGACGACGTTGTCGCTGCACGCCTCGAGGTTTTCGACGAAGGTCATGCGACGCCATTTCCCTAACTGAACCACGATGGGGATCTGGCGACCGGCGGGTGCCTGTTTGATCACGAACGATCCGTCGGAACCGCTCACGGCGCCTGCCACCGGGTTACCGCTCGGTCGCACGCAGCGGCCGCACAGGTTGCCCGGACCCGGCGAAATAGTGGCGAGTGAGTCGATCTGATCCGGGAAATAGACCATGGCGCCGTAGACAGGGTTCTTGCCCAAGGGATCGTAGACCTTGCCGCTGACGGTGGTGCCCGCGGCATTGCTGCACTTGGGAACCATACAAGCGTAACCACTGCCAGTGCACTGGCTGGGCTGCGTGAGGGCGATGCTTCCGCCGGAGCTGCTGGCGCCGCCCGCGCTGTCGATCGGTCCTGGTTGCCCGCCCATTCCGGACGGGGCCGATCCGCTGTTGCTGCTGGCAGTCTCGCAGCCCAGTGCCAGGCCCATCCACAGACCGCACGCCAGCAGGCGACCAGCCCGCATGATCATGGAAGTCTTTCTATCGGACGCGCCATGCGAACATCTCCGTGCATCTAATGTTTTCGCACTATTCGTGCGGCCGGGCTAGCTCCACCTTCGGCGGCCCCGTGCGAGTCGTCACGCCCGGGACCTCCGCGCGCGGCTTTTCGCGTCCTTTGCGTTTGTCCGGTTTGGCCGTAAGCTCACCCCCGGTGAGGCCCTCATGCGTCCCGTACGCGTACTCTGCTTAATCGTCGCAATGGTTGCTTCAGGGATTGTCTATGCCGGACCGCGTTCTGGGAGCAGCTTCGGCGGCTTGCGCGGGTTTCGTTCTGGGTCGGGCAGCATCTCACGCAGCGTCCCCAGCTCCCGCGGCAGTTACGGAGGCGGTTCGAGCTTCGTGTTTCTGCCCAGCTTCGGGTGGGGCTACGGCGGGTGGGGATTCGGTGGTGGAATGGGTATGGTCGGTAGCTTCATGCTGCTCGGAATCGTCGCCGTGGGCGCGATTATGGTCGTTCGCTCCATTCGGCGAGCATCCCGGCGCAGCCTTCCCGCTGGAACCGACTACGACGAATACGACGATGTGTCCGCGTCGGTGGATAGGTCGTACGTCTACAAGGTTCAGCTGGGTCTTGGTCGGTCGGGTCGGGGCGTGCAAAAGCGGCTCGACGAATTCGCCAGCACCGGCGATACCAGCTCGGAAGCAGGCCTGGCCGAGCTACTGCGCCAAACCGCGCTCGAGCTCATGCGCGAAAAGGATTCCATTCGCTATAGCCTGGTCGAGGCGTCAGGCCCCTTCAGCCTGACCAATGGCGAGAGCAAAATGAATGGCGCCGCCATGGCCGAACGTTCGCGCTTCCAAATCGAGCGCGTGCGGGGTGCGAACGGGCAGACGCGCCGCTCGGAGGCCGCACCCACCGTGGGCAGCGAAGTTCTGGAGTTTCTGGTGATCACCGTCCTTTTGGCGACGCGGTCTCCGGTGGGGATCAGCACGGCCGACGATCGCCGCGCGGTCGAGTCTGTGCTGGCCGACTTGGGTTCCGTCTCGGCCAGCAACCTCCTCGGCCTCGAGGTCATCTGGACGCCGGCTGATCCGGACGATTCGCTGACCGAGACCGACCTCATGACCACCTACCCCGACATGCGGAGCCTCTAGGTCATGCCCGTCGCGCATGCGCCCTTGTGGCGGATGATCCTCGACGTGACCATCTTCGGTGTCATCGGGATCGCCCTGCTGATCGTCGGGTATTACATCTGGGAGCTGGTGACCCCGTACAATCTTCGCCGTGAGTTGCAGGAAAACAAGAACGTCGCGGTCGCGGTGGTCGCCGCATCTTTCATCGTCGGTATGGCCATCGTCGTCGCGGCTGCGCTGGTGCACATAGGGTAGGTGGCTTGATCCGCGGCAAGGCTGCGGATACATTGGTAGAACACTTAAGTCGGCGAGCCGTGCTGGCCGATGCTTTTGCAGCGAGAGCTTTCACGGTTCCTGTTTAGAAGAGCGAAGGTACGACCACCATGCACAAGCTGCTCATCGAGGACGATGAAGGGAAGACGGTCGCCGTACCCCTCATTCGCGAGGAGATCACCATCGGTCGCATGGATGGCAACACCATCCGATTGACCGAGCAGAACGTTTCGCGCAAGCACGCCCGCCTGACCTTGCGTAACAGCGCCCTTCGCATCGAGGATCTGGGCAGCTACAACGGCACCAGCCTGAACGGCAGCGCCCTCTCCGGCGTGGCTACCCTGAAAGACGGCGACGTCATTCTCATTGGCGATTATCGCCTCGGCATCCAGGAAGACAACCACGTCACGCAAGCCCCACCCGAGTCCACGGCCGCCGTGCCGGCGCCACCCGTGGAAGAAGCGATGGAAGGCCAGCCCACCATCCCCATCAGCTCCTTGAGCGCCCCGACTGCCTTTTCGGAGCCACCCGCGCGCCTCGTGGTCACCAGCCGCTTCCAGTCGGGAGCGGAATTCATCCTCGAGCGTCTCTCCCAAGTCATCGGCAGGACACCCGAGAACGACATCGTCCTCAACCACAAGTCCATTTCACGCCACCACGCCAAAATAGTACGCGACGGAAATCGATACACGATTTTGGACCTGGAGAGCGCCAATGGAGTGCGGGTCGGTGGGGCGGACCGCGACAAAGTCGAGCTTCAGTCGGGCGACGTGCTTGAGCTGGGCGAAGTCAAGCTGCGTTTCCTCTCGGGCGACGCCGACCTCGACGACCAGCCACGCATCTGGTACCAGAGCAAACGCAACCTCGGGCTGGTCGGAGGGCTCGGTGCTGCGGCCGTCGCGGGTGCGCTGATCTTCGTGTTCGCGGGCGGACCTTCCATTGCCAACAGGCCGGCGGTGGTCGCGGCCACCACGCCTGCGCCGGTCACGCCGCCCCCCGTTCCGCCGGTCATTCAGCCCACGCCCCCCCCTGCACCCGCTGAAAATGCCGAGCCGGCCGAGCCGGCGGTGCCCGTGGCAGATCTTTTGGCCCAGGCCAAGGCGAGCGCTCAGCAGGAAAAGTGGGAGGAAGCGGTGGGGCTGGTCGACAAAGCCACCGCACAGTCCCCGGATTCCAGCGAAGCCGCCGAGCTGCGCAAGGCAATCCTCACCGAGCAGAAGCACGGCGAGAAGATGGCCGCACTGAAGGCAGCACTCGGGAACAAGGAATTTGACGTGGTCCTGCAGGGTGTATCCGAAATTCCCGACGACAGCATGTACAAGGCGCGCGCAGGGGGGCTGCGCAAGACCGCACTGCCCCAGGCGATCGCGCTTCACCTAGACAACGCCAAGTCCAAGCTGGCCGCGAACGCCTGCGACGAGGCCAAGCAGGAGGCCGAGGCGGTCTTAGGACTCGACGCCAAGAACAAGAAGGCCCCCGCCATCATCAAGCGCTGCGAGGCCCTGGCCGCGGCGCCGCCACCCGATGCCGTGCCCGTGGCAGCGGCCCCGGTTCCGCCACCCGAAGCTAGGCCAGTCGTTCGCAAACCGGCTGTCGCGGTCGCGCGTCCGGCGCCGGCGCCGAGGTTTCGCGCCGCCGAATCGCCGAAGCTTGCCGAGCCCCCGGCGCCCGCAGCGGATCCCGACAAGCTCATCAAGGACGCCCAGCAGGCGTGGTTCCGTGGTCAGTATTCGGCGGCCATCGATTCGGCGCGGAAGGCCCTGCGCGCCAAGCCCGGCTTGACCAACGCCTACCAGATCATCGCCGTCTGCTCGTGCGCGCTCCATGATGCGGAGTCCGCAGCGAGGGCTTTCGAGAGACTCGACGACCGCAACAAGCTGTACGTCAAGTCTGCCTGCCAGAAGAACGGCATCGCCTTTTAGCGAAGGCTCGCCCAGGCGGTCAGTGCACGCGGGGAAAGCAGACTGCAGTGCTCGCCTAATTCCATGCTAAAGTCCCCCTCCCCCGCATGGCCAACGAGGCGCTGCCCCTCATAAGACTCGTAGCCGCCGTCATCGAACGCGACGGCCGCTACCTCATCACCCAGCGACGTTCGACTGCCGTGCTACCGGGCCTATGGGAATTTCCGGGTGGCCGGGTAGAGGAGGGCGAGACGGACGAGCAGGCCCTGCGACGCGAGCTTTTCGAGAGGCTGGGCACCGAGGTCGATGTCAAGGCTCGCATGGCGCACAGGGTGCACCACTACAACGGATATTCAGTGGACCTGAACTTGTTTCAGGCAGCCATCAAGGCCGGACAGGAGCCCCAGCCGCAGCGTGTGGCGGAGGTCCGCTGGGTTCCCTCCGCCGAGTTCGAGAAGTACCCGTTTCCTGCCGCAGACCAGGCCACCACCGACCTGCTTCTCGGCTTTCGGCGCTAGGAGCCTGCCGCGGTGACCCGACGCTCGGCTTCGCAGAGGCGCGACCGTGCTAAGCCTTGTCGCCGCCGAGGTTGCGCTCGCCCGCAGCCAAGACCTCGAAGATCGCGGCCGGGTCGCCGGCTGCCAGCACGGCCTGGTACGCGTCGGGCGAGGCGAACATTTGCGACAACTTGGACAGCCAAGGCAGGTACAGCTCGTCGTACTTGAGGCCGAGAACGAAGAGCAGGTGGGTCGGTTTTCCGTCGAGGGAATCGAAATCGATGCCCGCCTGAGATCGCCCAAGGACCATGAAGGGACGAACCACCTGATCGGGGTTTCTCCGAACGGTATGCAGGAACGCCACGCCGTTGCCGATCGCACTTGGCATGAGGTTCTCGCGTTCGATGAGTGCGCCGACGAACCAGGTCTTGTCCCGCACCAGCCCCAGCCGTCCCGCGTGGGCGGCCAGTTCCTCGATGACGGCATTCTTCTTCTTGACCTGCAGCTCGGGGATGATGTGGTCCGGCTGAAAGCAGTGCGCGAGCTCCAGCATCTCGCGCGATGACGAGCCCGTGCGCGCGCCTTCGACGTACTTGGGCGTGACCCCGAGCATCTGGTCATCAAGCCAGGTGTCGATCATGGCCTTCCGAAAACGCCATTGATTCCCGACCTTGACGCCGGGGAGTGCGCCGTCGGTCACCAGTTTCAGGACGGTTCTCTCGTTCAGATTGAGATAGGCGGCCATCTGCTTGATGGTCATCAACCTATCTTCCGTCGCGCCCACGTCCTCGGATCTGGGCTGGGATGGCCCCTCGTTTCTTGACACCAGCGCTAGATTACGCAAAACTACCTCCGTTTTCAAGAAATTACGCTGTAGTGCTTCAGATGCGGGCCAACATCTAGTTGATGTCCTGGCCCGCCGAATGGAACGAGATGCACCTGACCGCAGAGGACGTCGCTGCCTTACTTCGTACGTCTACTAAACAGATTTACCGCTGGATCGACGAGGGAGAGCTGGCGTGCAACTGGTTCCACGACCAGCCCCGCTTCAACCGGACCGAGCTGCTCGAGTGGGCGACCGAGCGGCGCATCCCCATCGCCTTCGAGCAGTTTCTCGACGACGAGGGTGAAGACCCGAACTTTCCAACCTTGGTGGCTAGCCTGAGGGCAGGCGGAATTCATCACCACGTGGGCGGTTTGGACCGAAGGTCCGTGCTGCGCTCGGCGGTCGGCACCCTGAAGTTGCCGCCTGCTGGCGGGGAGACCCTGGTCGAGATTCTGCTGGCCCGGGAGGCGACGGGATCGACCGGAATAGGGCAGGGCATCGCGATTCCGCACGTTCGCCATCCCGTCGTTATGGCTGGCGTACCGGCGTCCATCTCGCTGTGCTTTCTCGACCAGCCGGTCGACTTCTGCGCCATTGACGGCAGTCCGGTTCACACGCTGTTCCTGATGATCAGCACCACCGTTCGTGGGCACCTGCAGTCGCTCGCCAAGCTCAGCTCTGCGCTGCACGACTCGGCATTCAAGACGGCAGTGCTCCACCGTGAGTCGGGGGACGAAATCCTACGCGAGGCCGAGCGGGTGGAAGCCACCTTGCTTCGTCCCACAGGTGGCTGACGATGGGCTTTCTCGTCGTTGCCCAAGTCATCCTGCTGGCCAGCGCAGTCGTCGCACTGATTGCACACGCGCGCCCCCGTCTGACCACGTCGGTAGCGACGGTGGGAACTCTGCTTGCGAGCGGATTTGGAATGGTGCCAGTGGTGCGCGTCTTCCTTGGTCACAACTTTGCGCCGCTGCGCCTTCCGTGGCAGGCGCCGACGCAAGATCTGCTGCTCGGACTCGACCCTCTGTCGGCCTTTTTTCTGGCGCCTCTGTTGCTGCTGGGCGCCCTGGCGGCCGTGTATGGGCGCTCCTACTTGCTTGCATACAAGGACCGTAAGTCGCTCGGCGCCGCGGCGTCTTCGTGGAGCGTGCTCATCGCCGCCATGGTCACGGTGGTGATCTCACGCAGCACGGTTCTGTTCCTGGTGGCGTGGGAGGCGATGACCCTTGCCTCGTACGTGCTGGTCACCTTCGAGCACGAGCAGGCCGAGGTTCGTCGCGCTGGCTTCGTGTATCTCGTGGCCGCGCATGTTGGCGAGGCCTGCTTGCTCGCCATGTTCTTGTTGCTCGACCATCGCGCGCTCGGCCTGGGGTTCGATGCTTTCGCTGCCATGCCGGCAGTGAGCGGGGGCTCTTCCGCGCTGATCTTCGTGTTGGCCGCGGTCGGCTTCGGCATCAAGGCGGGTTTCCTGCCGTTTCACGTGTGGCTGCCCGAAGCGCACGCGGCGGCCCCGTCGCACGTCTCGGCGCTCATGTCCGGCGTCATGATCAAGCTCGGCCTGTATGGCCTGCTGCGCGTGACCACGTTCTTGCCTCACGCCTCGTGGTGGGGACCGGCGCTGATGGTGCTCGGCCTTGCCGGTGCGCTTTGGGGAATTTCCATGGCGCTTTGCCAGCGGGATATGAAGCGCGTGCTGGCCTATTCCAGCGTCGAGAACATGGGCATCATCACCCTCGGCGTGGGGCTTTCGTTCTGGCGGGCCAGCCAAGGCGACATGTTCATGGCTGGCCTCGCCGCAGGCGGCGCACTTCTGCACGTGTGGAATCACGCTGCCATGAAGGGCCTCATGTTCCTTGGCGCAGGCAGCGTGCTTCACGGCAGCGGCAGCAAGGACATGGAAAAGCTCGGCGGGCTGATGAAGCGCATGCCGAGCACGGGCGTGCTGATGACGGTCGGCGCTGTGGCCATCGCCGGGCTGCCGCCGCTTAATGGCTTCATCAGCGAGTGGCTCATTTATGTCGGGCTTATGGGCGGTGATCTCGCGCACACCGCCGGGCCGAACCTTGCGGCGCTTTTTGCGACAGGCTTGCTGGCTTTCATCGGTGGGCTGGCCGCGCTCTGCTTCGTCCGCCTGATCGGTATCGTACTGCTGGGTGAGCCACGCAGCCTCGCAGCGGCACACGCGCACGAGTCTTCGCTCGGCATGCTCTTGCCCATGGTCGGGTTGGGATCGGCGGTGTTGGGTATGGCGGTGATTCCGGACAGGTTGCTGCGAATCCTCGAGCCCGTCGCCCGCCAGCTCTTCGGGGACGCCGTCGCGACCAACGTTGGATACGGGCAGGGCTCCGTTCACGTTCTCGGATTGCTCAACGCGGCCGTGTGGGCGGGCCTAGGGCTTGCGGCCGTTGCCTGGCTGGTGTTTCGCCGCAAGCCTGCGATGCCCGTCGAGACCTGGGCCTGCGGCTACGCAGAACCCACGGTGCGTATGCAGTACTCGGCGCGTTCATTCTCCGAGTTCGTTTCGTACCGCCTGTTCCCTCGCAGCCTGCGCGTGCGCACCTCCGTCCAAGTGTCTGACTCGGCCTTCCCGCCGCAAGCCAACTTTTCTAGTCGCTGCACCGATCCTCTGACCCACGGGGTCTACGAGCCGTTCTTCCTCGGTTGGGCCGAGCGGTTCACGCGTCTGCGCTGGATTCAACAAGGCGCCCTGCACATCTATTTCCTCTACATCTTCGTCGTGGCTGTGGCCGCGCTGGCCTGGATTTCCTGGAGCAACTGGATGGCGCCATGAACGAGTGGCTCGTCATCGCGGGGACCGTGTTGGCTGCGGCGAGCGGGGTGCCGTCGGTGTTCGAGCGTCGAGAAGGTGGCAGGGGCGAGCGAGTTGCCGCCCAGCTGATGGTGCTGGGCGCTTTGTGCGCAATCACGGGCGCGTCCTTGGCGATCGCTCGGCCGTCGACGGGGATCGACCTCGGATGGTCGGTGCCCGGTGGTCGCTTCGCGGTTCGCGTCGACGGCATCTCGGCGCTCTTCGTAATACAGACTTTCGTCGTGTCGGCGCTCGGCGTCGTGTACGGGCTCGACTACTGGAAGCAGGCTGCTCACCCACGCGATGGCCGAAAGCTGCGCTTGTTCTACGGCTTCATGACGGCGGGAATGGTACTCCTCGCGTGTGCGCGCAACACCATGCTGTTCATGGTGGGCTGGGAGATCATGGCGCTGGCCGCGTTTCTGACCCTCACCTCGCAAGACGACCAGCGCTCTGTCCGCCAGGTCGGCTATGTGTACATGGCAGCCACTCGGCTGGCTACGCTTAGCTTGTTCGCGATGTTTGCCGTGCTGTTCTCGGCGACGGGCAGCTTCGACTTCGCCATCGCCGTCCCGATTTCGGGCAGCGCCTCCACCGCGATCTTCTTGCTCGCGATCATCGGCTTCGGCCTCAAGGCGGGCGTGATGCCGATGCATGTTTGGCTACCCGGTGCCCACGCGAGCGCG